>Ga0182030_10008111_pt1 | contig 21796 bp, 18 predicted proteins | sample 812S3MmetaG_FD_121299 | JGI IMG/M metagenome (GOLD analysis project Ga0182030, IMG submission 121299) | Permafrost microbial communities from Stordalen Mire, Sweden - 812S3M metaG (Illumina Assembly) | ecosystem: Environmental > Terrestrial > Soil > Wetlands > Permafrost | place: Sweden... | reverse complement strand
CTACAGCTTCACGCTGGCCAACTTCGGCTCAGTAGGCGACATCCGCCGCTCCAACTCCGTCTTCCGCGACCCCACCCTGCCACCTGCGTATTGATGGGTCCAATCGCGCAATCAAACGCGCAACCAAACCCGTGGCCAATCCCATGGCCAAACGACGAGAGGAGCGACTCGGTCTTAGTAGACCGGGTCACTCCTCTCAAAGGGTATCAGTCGGTGGGTATGAGATTGCTGGACGCGGAACGAATGGCTAGAAACTCAAGGCCGGAGCGGACGTCTTGACCTTGCGGAACGCCATGCCTGCCAGCAGCGCCAGACCTGTGCCCAGCAACAGCAGCGAAGAAGGCTCAGGAGTCGGAGTGATGGAGAAGGTCACCGGCGATCCATTGTCATAGGGGGTGTAGTCATCCAGGAAGTAGGACGTTGCCGTAGACTCGTCCGCCCAGTAAGGGTTCCCGGTCCCGGTCCCATAAATATTGGCGATGTACCCGCCCTGCACGTCAAACAGCACCCCGGCAGCATCCAGCAGTCCACCAGCTGGATTGCCTTCGACACTGGCAGCTGATCCCGAGGGGTAGAGCAGATTGTCATAGGTCCAAACGCCGTGATACCCGGATTCATACGGGTCGGGCCCGACATTTAAAGTGCTGGGGTTTGCCGAGCTATACGTGCTGGCAATCAGCCCGGTGATCGTCCCCGAGATGCCATCGTTGCTGTCGGCGTAAGTGCCGCTGATGCCTGTGATGTCAAAGACACCGCCGCCGACGGAAGTTGCGGTTAACGTTCCGGAAGCGGTAACGCCGCCGCCACTCGCGGCGAAGTACCAAGAATCCGCCTTCGCGATCGGTTGAATAGCCAAGGCTGCGGCTACAGCAAGTAAAGCAACATGAATCGTTTTCATTTTCTCTCCTGGGGTTCGGCCTACTGTGCAATCTATTGCACTCGTAGCGCCAAAGCGCCCAGTCTTTAGAATCTGCAGGTTACATTCTCCAGATACACCGTATGCGCAAAATATTACCTACACAATGAAAGCGTTTTCTTACAACGAAAGTTGCACCTCCGCAACTCCGGCGCATGCTAGTGTCTTGACCCTAAAGTTCATAACATAAAACGATCTGTCATCCTGAGCGAAAGGGGCCCCAAACGCCTTTCAGTTTGGGGGTGGTGAGTCGAAGGATCTGCGGTTGCACTTCGGAACTTATGCCAAGGACTTCAGGGTCACGACACTAAGACAACGCCCGCAGACTCCGCCGCAATCCCTCCGGCTCACCCCCCGGAATCATCCCTTCAACCTCGCGATGCGTCGACTCCCACACCGGCATCGCCTGCGCCAGCAGTTCTTCCCCATCCCGCGTGAGCAACAAGGTCCGGCTGCGCCGGTCGGCGGGGTCCGTGAGCACCCTCACCAGCCCGCGCCGCTCCAACGGTTTCAGGGCCGCAGTCAGCGTCGTACGGTCCATGGCCAGCAGCTTGGCCACCGGCGCCATCGGCGGAGGCTCGGGCCGGTTCAGGCTCATCAGCAGCGAGAACTGCCCGTTGGTCAGCCCGAACGGCCGCAGCACCTCATCAAAGCGCCGCGCCAGCGCCCGCGCCGCCCGCTGCACATGGAGGCAGAGGCAGCAGTCCCGCACCAGAATCGTCTTTTCGTACGGAACTAGTTTTTTTGTTGCGGCGTTTTGGTTTGTATTTTTTTCGCTTGACACACGCCAAGGTTAGTTGATATCAACGTATTCGTCAACTGATTTTCCCCTCCGCGCACCGCGCCGTGCACAACGGTCCCGGGCTCCGGATCGCCATCTTCAAAAAAACAATTCAAATCCGCAACGGGACGAAAAATCTTGGACCACTTGTCGAATTCAATTCAGGCCGTTCGACGATAGAGTGAAGGCAAGTCAGGCCGGCGCACCCCAAGAACCCTGACTGAAACGTCGCCGAGACCATCATCATCCAGCCTGGAGGCTCCCATGTCCTTCTTTCGTGATCTGAAGATCGCCCTGCGCTCGCTCTCCCGCGTGCCCACCTTGTGGATCACCGTCGCGCTCACGCTGGCCCTCGGCATCGGCGCCAACGCCGCCATCTTCTCCGTGGTGCGCGCCGTGCTGCTGCGCCCGCTGGCCAATCGTGACGAAGACCGGCTGCTCTACATCCGCCAGAGCGGCACCGGCGTGCCCAACGTCGACTTCTCCATCCCTGAGATCAAAGACCTCAGCACCGGTCTCAAGACCATTCAGGAAATCGGCACCTTCTCTGAGATCGACTTCACCATCGTTGGCCTGGGCACTCCGCGCGAGATCCCCGCCGGCGTGGTGGACGGCAACTATTTCCAGGTGATGGGCCTGCGCCCGGTACTGGGCCGCCTGCTGGGCCCCGGCGACGACGGCCAGAACGCCGCCGGCGCAGCCGTGCTGACCTACAAGTTCTGGCGCGAGTCGACGCATTCGGACCCCGGCGTGCTGGGCAAGACCGTGCGCCTTGAAAGCGCGATGGGTGCGCGCTCTGCGGTCATCGTCGGCGTGCTCGAGCCTTCGGTTCCCTACCCCGTGGCCACTGAGATCATCTCCAACGTAGTCACCAGCCCGCACCATCTTTCGGCCACCATGGTCACCGGCCGCGAGCACCGCATGACGGAGATCTTCGGACGCCTCGCGCCCGGCGCCACGCTGGAGCAGGCGCGCGCCGAGCTCGACACCGGATACTCCGCCATGACCGGCGCGCACCCCGAAACTTACAGGCCAGAAGACCACTACAGCATCAGCGTCACCCGCATGCACGATCAGATCAACTCCAGCGCCAATACCATCCTCTGGGTGCTGTTCGCAGCCTCCGCGCTGCTGTTTGTCATCGCCAGCTCCAACGTCGCCAATCTCGTCCTGGCGCGCTCTGTCCGCCGCGAATCCGAACTGGCGGTCCGTTCGGCATTGGGCGCAAGCAAAGCCTCCCTGCGCCGTGCGCTGCTGGCCGAAAGCCTCATCCTGTGCGGCTCCGGCGCTGTCGCCGCCATCGCGCTCGCCATCCCCATGGTGGCCGTGCTGGGCAAGTACGCAGCCCGCTACTCCGTACGCGCCATCGGCATGAAGCTCGACTTCAGCCTGGTCTGGTTTGGCGTCGGCCTGGCCCTCGCCGCGGCCGTCTTCCTCGCCTTCATCCCCCGCCTGCCGTCGATGGAAACCCTTCGCTCCGGCGTTGCCGGGGGAGGCACGCGCGTCTCCGGCGGAAGCAGCCGCCGCCTGCGCCTCTTCGCCGTCCTGCAGATCACCGCATCCTTCCTGCTTCTGGCCGGCTCTGCCGTGCTCATGCGCACCCTGTACGAGCTAGAAAAAACCCGCCCGCCGTTCGACACCACGCATGTGCTGGCCGTAAATCTGCCCGTCATGTCCTACGGCAAAACGCCTCAGCAGGTGGAGGACTTCTACCGCGAAGTTCAGCGCCGCATCGCCGCGCTGCCCGGCGTGGAGCAGGTCTCCACCGGCTTCAGCGTCCCCTGGCGCGACGAGCAGGGGCTAGGCATCCGCTTCGCCTTCTCCGTGCAAGGCGCCAAGCGTGAGAACGGCGCACCCGACTGGCGCGCCAAGTTCCGTTCCGTCTCGCCCGGATTCTTCGGCACACTCGCCGTGCCGCTGGTCGAAGGCCGCGACTTCCGCCCCAGCGACAAGGACGGCGCAGAGCGCGTCGTCATCGTCAGCCAGAGCGTCGCCAACTCACTCTTCCCCGGCCAGGACCCCATGAACCGCGAGCTCTCCTGGACCGACCCCGTCATGAAGTTCATCGGCATCAGCTATGAGCCGCGCCGCATCGTCGGCGTCGTCCCCGACATCGACGACGAGAACATCATCCCCTCGCCCGCCATGACCGTCTATCAGCCTGTCGACCAGGAAGGCTGGCAGGGCCGCCTCTTCGTCCGCGCCAAGCAAGACCCCTACTCGCTGATCCCCGCCGTCAGCCGGACCATCCACCAGATGTCCGCCGACCAGCCCGTCGAGCGCGCCAGCACGCTTGAAGACATCCGCGCCGAGGTGCTCACGCCCGACCGCCTCAACGCGGTCGTCTTCGGCGGCTTCGCAGCCGTGGCGCTGCTCATCTCGGTAGTCGGCGTAGCCGGCGTGCTGGCTTTCTCCGTCAGCAGCCGCACCCGCGAGTTCGGCATCCGCATGGCCCTCGGCGCGCAGCCCGGCCACATCCTCAGAGGCGTGCTGCTGGAAGGCGTCACCATAGCCGGCATCGGCGTAGCCGCAGGCGCAGTGGTCGGCTTCGCCTTCGCCCGCGCGCTAGCAAGATACGTAACAGCCGTGCAGCAGCCCGGCGCGTTGGCAATGACCGTTGCCGCCGCCGTAATCCTGGCCGCAGCCGTCATCGCCTCCGCCGTCCCCGCCATGCGCGCCGCCAGAGTCAACGCAGTAGAAGCCCTGCGCGCGGAGTAGCGCGTCAGAGACCTTTCGCGGCCCGTTCAAGCTGTCATCCTGAGCGAAGCGTTCTTCAGCGGAGTCGAAAGCCTACCCTGAGCGAAGTCGAAGGGGATCTGCTTCTCGTTAAAGTAGTTACAAATGCCCGAAACTTCGACGCAAAACAAGGACGTTGTCTCTTGATTCAAAGCAAAAAAGCGCCGGAGCTGTTCGCACAACTCCGGCGCTCCTGTGTGGGAATTGATTAGTTTCCGAAATCGAACAAGCTGAACAGATCGCCGATAGCCGGGCTGTTGACCGGCACATACGGATTGCTTGGCGCGGTAACCGGGTTGGGGAAGTTATCGCGGCTGCGCGCGGTGACGGTCTCCAGTCCCCAGTTGCGCTCGACGAACTTCAGGATCGAAACGTGATCCGTATACTCGTGCGAGATGTGACCGGCCTTGGTGTACTTCGAAACAACAATGAGCGGGATGCGCGTACCGTCGCCGAAGTAGTCGACCGGCTGCACGTAACCGGAGTCGTAGTACCCGCCGCCTTCGTCGAAGGTGATGATGATCGCGGTGTCCTTCCAAAGTTCAGGATAGGCTTTGACCGCATCCACGATCTTCTTTGAGAAACCTTCGAACAGGTCAAGCTTCGATGAGGATGGATGGCCATCGACAAGGCCGCTCGGCTTGACGAAGGAGACGGCGGGCAGTTTGCCATCCGCGATGTCTTCATAAAGGTTGGCGGTGTCCTGGATGTGAGCCGTGCGAATGGCGGCATTGCTCATGATGGAAGAATCGTACTGGAACGGATTGCAGATGTTGCAGTACTCGTCGCTGTTCTTGCCAATGGCGCCGTAATTGAGCTGGTACGGGTCGGGAACATAGTTGTTCCACTGATCGCCGTAATACTTCCAGGAGATGTTGTCGGCCAGCATCGTATCGCCAATGCTGCGTGTGGACGAGGGAGGAATGGTAAACACGGTGTTGTCGGCACTCTTGTCGACATAAGCATTGTTGCCGTTGCCGAAGTAGCCGGGATTGTAGTTATTCAGCAGGTAATAATGGCCTGGTTCGCAATGCGGGTCGATGGCGGGCTGCAAGGAGTTGAGATATTCGCGGATGGGAGCAACGCCTGGCTGCGTGTCGTCTGCGCAGTTGGTGTACGAGCCGCCGCCATACGAAGGCGAACCGTACGAGCCGCCTCCATATCCGTCTTCCGAGTACCAGTTATTGGTTCCGCTCGCCGGGTTGGGGTTTTCTACTTCGTCCACGACGCCCTGGTTCTTGGTGTTCCAGTCAACCGTCACCTTGTGTGGAGGGGGCACAGCATTTCCTTTGCCGTCGCTGAACCAGATCATGTCGCCGTGGCCCAGCATGATGTGGTTGGCGCCGGTTCCACCATTCACCGACTGGTGGAAGTTGTCGCTCATCGCATATGTGTCAGCCAGGGACTTGAAGTACGGAACATCGCCGTTTTGCACGTTGTAAAAGCCCATGGAGGTTGAGCCTTCCCCCGTGGTGACGCCTGTTGACGAGTACTCCGTGCTGAAGCTCGCCGGCTGCTTGATGCCATTTGTCCCAGCGCCCACTGTGACTTCAACCCATGGGAACAAAGCCGCGTCGCATCCCGATGGATTGCCCGAGTCTACGTGAGCGATGCTGCAATCGAGCTGCTGCCACATCTGGTAGAACCTATGCACCGGGCTGGCTGCGTATGAGTTGTAAGTGAAGGAATCGCCGTTGGTGAGCTGGAACGGTCCCGTCGGCAGCGCGTTGACGTTCTTGATGCGCTGATCGGGGGTTTTGGAAGTCTGACCGGTTCCCCCGGTAACAAGGTAGCCGTAGTAGTCAGCTGGAAGACCGTTCTCCGATTGTACGGCTAACGTCAGGCTGTCGCCTTTTACATATGAGTCCGACGGGCCGCCTACCAGCGGCGCCGGCAGCACGGAGGAGTCGAACGTATATTTGGGAGGGTTGAGCATAAACGCGTCCGTACCCTTGTCCGTGGCCGCCTTTTGTTCTGCCTTGATGAAGTTTGGCCCCGGCGTTCCATCCGCTTTCACGATTCCCTGTGAGAGCAGGTTCCAGACCTTTTCGCCCGTCTTGGGTACATACGTGGCGAATACGTGGTCGAAGCTGCGGTTCTCGCCAATGATCACAATCACATGCTTGATCGGCGAACTCGTATCGTTATCGCGTGAAGACTGGGGCTCCGGCTTTGCCGCGGCGAAAGCATTGCCGAGTGCAAGCTGGAAGATCGTGGTATACACCAGACCCGTTTTGACGGCCCGAATGGCGGTCATCGATTTCTGCTTCAACGTCATTACAGCTACCTCCAGGCCGGGGTTGGGGAACCCGGCTTGTCGATTGATAACGGAGACAAATTAAAAGCAGCCTTCTTTCCTTTGAACGTCCTGTAAATTGCGCTCTTGGACGATGAAAGTTTGTGGTGGGATGACAATCTCGTTTGATCGCAACGATGTTTTGGCCTCGGTTGCACGAAGCCAAAAATGAGTTGCCTGAGCGAAAGATATTTTCCTGCGTCCAGTCCTAATTCTTGGGCGCGGGATCGACGCGTATGGACCCCATCATGCCCTTGTCTTCATGCTCGAGAATGTGGCAGTGATAGGGGAATGTCCCCACCGTGTTTGGATCGCGGAAATCCATTCTCAGGCGGACGCTTGGGTAGGCGAGCGAATGGCCGTCAAAGTAAGGGACGTTGACCGTGTCTCGAAGAAAATCCTCATGGAGCTGCCGCCCCTCATACTCAAGCAGCAAAAAATGCAGCTGATGAATATGAAAGTCGTGCAGTTCGCGCGAGCGGTTTTCAATGATCCAGTCCTCGACGGTTCCCTGCTGTGCGACGATGTCGGGCACGCCGGAGTTCATGTCGAACATCTTCGGCTTCTGCCCGTCCACGGTGAGATAAAACTCCACTGCACTGGTCGGATCGTTCGGATCGTCCAGCTTCTCCGAGAAGTACAGTCGTCGCACCCGCACCGGCTGCACATCTCCAAGCCATTCGCTCTTGGTTCCCTGCAAAGGTACCGGGTCCTTTGCAAGCGCCGAATGCGGCTCCGGCGCATCGGCGGATGGAACGATCTTCGCCAGCATCCGGTTGGGATCGTTCTCGCCGCCCGGCCCGGTATCGACGCTTCGCGTTACCAGCAAAGCAGTTTCGCCCTCCGAGGGTCCGCTCACAATAAATTCCGCGCGCGAACCTGGAGGCACGCCAAGATGCATCTGCCACGCCACTCCTTCTGCCTGATCGTCATGACGCATCGGAACACCGTCAATGCTGACCAGGCCCAGCGGTTGCGGAGCGCGATGGATGAGCACTTCAAGGTTGAGATAGGTAATTGCGGAAGCATTGAGCACTCGCCATAACTGCCGCTCGCCCGGTTTTATCTCAATCGTCGCGGGAGGATAGTCAGGATAAGGAACCGGCACGTAGTTTATGGAAAGATCTTTGGCCGGTTTGCCGAAACCGGTGCCAGTGTTGGCTGCGTCTCCATCGCGATCAACCAGGAATTTCGGCATCACGGGCTCTGACCTCGCCGGAGGCGCGTTGGGATTCGTTAAGTCCTGATCGCGAATGATGAACACGCGCTCCGCCAATCCGGCGACCGCTTTGTCAGCCCGCTCGATCCCCTCAACGATCAGCCCTCCGGATGCGCCTCCCAGCAACTCCTGCTTGCTGAATCCGTGAATGTGCGGGTGATACCAGTAGAGCCCCGGAGGCTCGTCTTCTGGAATTCTGAAGCGATATTCGAAGGGTGCGTCGCCCGGCTGCAGCGATGTTTTCATCACGTCATCCTGGTGGCACACAGGAGGAATGGTGAGCCCATGAAAGTGCAGATTGGTCGAGATCGCGGTCATGGCTCCGCTGGTGCAGGGATCTCCAGCCGATTCGGAATGCATATGCATGTGCGCGGAGCCAGCGCCCGACGTTCCCGCATGCATGTCAACAAGCGCATTCTTCAAGTGAAGAATGACCAGGTCGCCGGGATGCACGCGCAGATTGGGCGATTCATGCCCCTCCCCGTCGCGATAGCAATAGCGCACGGAGCCATCCGGCTGGGCGGAGTTATACGCGGTAAGCTCCGCTTCGAGGACTCCATTCACGCTGCGCAAATCGTCCGGCTCTGGCACAATACTTCCGGGCTGCGGCCGCGGGCAGGAATCGGGCCCCCTGGATTCGGCATGTAAGGGAGGGAAAAAGATCACACAAAAGATGATCCCAACTGCAAACCAACCAAACTTCAGCATCAGAGAGACAACTTCAGAGGCGGCTAAATCGAGCAGCCACCGCGGGGAATTTGCGTTCCCTCCCAGTCTTCTCTTCTGACATTAAAGGCGCGTAAACACGGCTCAAGTCCTGAGGCCATTGCCATACACCGACTTCCTTCCGCTCGGTTGCCCTTTTGCCTCGCCGCGCGTCCACTCATTATCCCCTGGCGGTCCGCAGCCTGATCCTGCCGGCATGCCTCCGGCTGGGGTATCCTTTTACTAGAGGAAATTCCACTTGACCCGCACTCAAATCATCGCCGGACTGCTCGCTCTGACGCTGGCCGCCGGCTGCAAGGCCCAGGGTAACCCGGCCGCCGTAGCCACCCAGTCGTCCGCCGACGCTGACACCAATCGCCGCATTGAGGTCATGGTGCGCGCCAAGTTCGACGTGCCCCAGGACTACACCGTCGCCATCGGCGAGCGCGGCCCCAGCAAGATTGCCGGCTACGATGCTCTGCCTGTGACCCTGGCCCACAATGAAAAGAGCCAGGTGGTCGACTTCCTCATCTCCAAAGACGGCAAGACGCTGGCCCGCCTGGAAACCTTTGACCTGGCCAAGAATCCGGTCTTCGATATCGACGTGGCCGGCCGCCCCATTCGCGGCAACCCCAACGCCAAGGTCACCGTCATCAACTTTGACGACCTCGAGTGCCCTTACTGCGCGCGCCTACACCTGTCACTCTTTCCCGACACCATGGCCCGCTACAAGGATCAGGTCCGCTTCATCTACAAGGACAACCCGCTGCCGCCGGAGATGCACCCCTGGGCCATGCACGCGGCCGTCGATTCCAATTGCCTGGCCCTGCAGAGCGGCGACGTCTACTGGCAGTATGTGGACTACCTGCATAGCCACGGCCAGGAAGTGTCGGGCGCTGACCGCAATCTGCCGCGCAGCTACCAGGCGCTGGACCGCATTGCGCGCCAGGAAGCCACGCTGGGCAAGCTCGACACCGCCAAGCTCGACGCCTGCGTCGCCAAGCAGGATGAATCCGAAGTGAAGCAGTCTCTGCACGAAGCCGAAGGCCTGAGGATTGAATCCGCGCCCGCCGTCTTCATTGACGGAGAGCGCGTAGATGGCGCCGTGCCGGAAGAGCAGCTCTGGATGGTGATTGACCGTGCCTTGCGCGCCGCCGGAGAGCAGCCGCCGCCGATGCCGGCTCCTGCCGCGGCGCCAGGTGCACAGCCCGCGGCACCCTCAGCAGCCCCTGGAGCGGGGAGATAGTCCGCGCGCTGGGCAGAACAAAATAGCAATCGGCGTGGTTTTGAATCACTGGCCCAAGGATTTATCCTTATAGGCCGGATAGCGGTTGAGCTTCACCGGGGAATGGCGGGGCTTTGTCGTGCCCCAACAGGAGAGAAAAGGTTGCAATCTGAATCATGTCTTACGGCCCACGCACGTTTGGCCGGTTTTACGCTGCTGAGCGCCCTGCTGCTGCCCGCGTTCGCCGGCTGCAACAGAGCCCCCGCGCCGGACGTGGTGGCCACTGTCAACGGCAAGGACATCCTGCGGTCCGATCTCGACCGCAAATATCAGATCATCAAAATGAGCCAGGGTGAAAGCCAGCAGGATCCCTCACCCGAGCAGGCCGACATCGCGCGCCTCACCATTCTTCGCCAGATGATTGACGAGGAAATGCTGCAGCAGCGCGCCGCCAAGCTGACTGTTGCTGCGTCCGATGAAGACGTGAACGCAGCCGTCACGGAGAAGAAGCTGCCCTATACGCAGGAAGAGTTCGACAAGCAGCTCAAGCAGCACAATGAAACTCTGGATGACTTCAAGAACGAACTCCGCCATCAGCTCACCGACACAAAGTTGATCAACAAGGAGATCGACTCCAAAATCAACATCACGGACGCCGAGATCTCAGGGTTCTACGAGGCGCACAAGGCCGACTTCAATATCATCGAACCGCGCTACGACATCGCCCGCATCGCCGTAACCGACACGCCATCAACCCCGGCTGCCAATCTGCAAAATAACAAGGCTGCAGGCGCAGCGGATGCCAAAAACAAGATTCAGGCGCTGCACCAGAAGCTTGAGAATGGCGAAGACTTTGGCGTGGTTGCCGCAAATTTCTCTGAGGATAAAGACTCCGCATCAAACGGCGGCGACATGGGCTTCGTGTATGAATCGCAGTTGCAGGGCACTGCAAACGTCTATAGCGCGATCTCCAAGCTCAAGCCCGGCCAGTTTACCGATGTGCTGCCCATTACCGATCCGAACTCGCACAAGGTAGTGGGCTATGCGATCTACAAGCTCATCTCCAAAGAAGCCGCCGGACAGCGCACGCTGAATAACGTGCAGGTGCAGGCGGCCATCCGCCAGAGCCTTCGCGAGGGCCGCGCACAGTTGCTCAAGACCGCATATATCGAAGCGCTGCGCGATGACGCCAAGGTACACAACTACCTTGCCGACGAGATCCTCAAGGCCGGCGCAAAGTAGTTCTCGGCGCGTTGCACCATGCATCAAGGTGCGCTCACAAACATTCGATGAGTCTTGAATCTCAGAGCGCTTTGTAACAGGGCATGACTTCAGTCATGCCGAACGCCGCAAAATCGCCGCGGGCTTCGGTCCCCGAGGGACGTTTTCGGCCTCTCGGATCGCGAACTGGACCTCTTCGACAGGCTATTCAGTCATGCCTTATATGACCGTGAAGCGGTCCGAACTTCGGCCGTGAATCCTTGGGTCTGCATTGCATGGCGCGCATTCCACTGGCGAGACGTTCTTAAAGATCGATCGAGATGGGTTGCCGCCCTTCGCAGGCTCCTTCTATCGGACTCTTCCAACCACCCCAAAAAGCAAACGGCCTCCGCTCTCGCGGAGGCCGTTCGCCCAATCGGATGCAGCGGGCAAACCTTACTTCAAATTGCCGCTCGAATCCATGGTGATGCCGCCGGGGCCGGCATTCTTCTTCGCTTCGTTGGCCTTGCGGGTACCCATGGCCTTGGTGCGCCACTCATCTGCCTTCGCCACATCGTCCTTGCGCGCAGCCTCGTCGCCGTAGTCGACATCGGCCTTGCGGCGATAAAGCAGATTGATATAAGCCATGGCATCGTCGTAATTGGCACGATCGGCTACAGCTTGCTGCAGGTAAGATAGACCCTCTTCAACAAGCTGGGCGTTTTCCTGCTTGATCGCTTCCATCGCCTTCTTTGGCGCCTTGGCATTGCCTTCGCCGTCATCGGTGGCCCCCGCCGCAGCCAATTCCTTCAGAACGTTCTCGTGTGCCTCGGTAAAGTCGATCATGCCTATCCAATAGGCAGCCTCGGGATCCTTGGGATCGACTGCCAAAACCTTCTTCTGCCATACTTTGGCTTCATCCAGCTTCTTAATGCTGTAATAAATGCCGCCGATCTGCTTCAAGCTGTTGACGTCGCTGGGATCCTTGGCCAGGACCTCCTCAAAGATGCTGATCGCCTGATGCGCCGTCTTCAGGTTGTCCGGCGTGTCCATACCCGGAACCACGTTTTGCGCCAGCGCAGTAGCCAGGTACGTCTTGGCCATCGGCAGGCTCGGATCAAGCTGGGTGGCCGTCTGGAAGTGGCCGATCGCCTCTTCATAGCGGGCGCTCTTGTACGCTTCCACTCCCTTGTTCAACTGGTCACGGGCTTCAAGGCGTTTGCACCCGCTCATGGTGAGCACCATGCCGGCCAAGACCACCGCGAGCGCCGTAATACGTGCGGGTCCATTCATGTTCGTGTCCTTCTCCTTCGGGCTGCGCCTTTTTTCTGCGCTCCTCAAATAATTTGCTGCAACGGCCGCGGGCGGGAGGGTCCACAGCCGGAACTTAAAATTCTACCGCAGTTGCCACCCAGAACAGCTTACCCGCTGGGCCGCCAGGCGAGGCTCATGCGGAAGCGTGTCTTCCGCATTCTGACCCTACTGGCCTGCCAGAACTTTCGGCGTCATCAATCCTACTCGATCCACCCCAGCCGCGTGGCCGATGTCGATCACTTCAGCAACCTGCATAAAGCTCAGCTGATCGTCGCCTTTGAGAAACAGAACCCGTTCGGCTCGATTCGCGTAAATCGATGCCAGGCGGGCTTGAAGATTCTCTCTCGCCACGAACTGCTGGTTGATTTTGAAGCCCAGTTGGCCTTCATTGCCCCTCGACACTTCAAGAACCACAGTAGCAGGATCGGGCCGCAGTTGGTTGTGATGCGGGGCAGGAACCCGCGCACTTTCTCCGCGCGGCACAGCTGGAACAATGACCATGAAGATGATCAGCAACACCAGAAGAACGTCAATCATCGGAGTCACATTGATCTCCGAGCAGATGCCCTTGCGTTCGGTCGTCGTCATGGCACGGTTCCCCCTTGCTAACCATCTCAGAAACGGTGTGGCGAGCTACTGGCCGGCCTGGATCTTGGGGGTCATCAGTCCGATGTGATCGACGTTGGCTTCATGCCCAATGTCGATCACTTCCGCGATGTAGGCGAAGTTCACGTCGTCGTCACCCTTGACGAACATGACGCGTTCTGCCCGGTTGGCGTAGATCTCCGTGAGCCTGGGCAGCAGGTCCACCTTGTTCACGTCGGTCTCGTTGATCTTGTAGAGCGGTGTGTTGCCGGGCCGGTAGAGCACCTGCACCACGATGGTGCGATCCGTCGGCGGCGGCGTCTTGGTGGGGTCCTTGGGCGGCTGGGGCACCAGCGCGTCCAGGCCTTTGGGCGTCACCGGCACAATCACCATGAAGATGATCAGCAGCACCAGCAGAACGTCAATCATTGGGGTAACATTGATTTCGGACGAGTAACCACCCCCGCCTCCCGTTGTCATGCTCATGGCTTCAAACTCCTCATAATTCTCGTCGAAAAGACTTGTGTTCGAGTAGGACTTACTCGCCGCCGGCGTCGCCGGTTTCCTTCTTCTGCGTCAGCAGACCCACGTCGTCCACTCCCGCGGTACGCACGGCGTCGATAGCGTCTTCCACAGCCCGATACTGTGCGCGCGCATCGGCGCGGATAAAGATGGTCTTGCCCGGCGTGTTGGCAAGCTTGTCGCGAACCAGGCCGCCCAGTTCGCTGAGCGCGACCTTGTTCTGCCCCAGGAATACCCCGCCGTCGCGGGTGATAGCGACAACGATGGCGTCTTCCTTGTCGGCGTCCGGCATGGCGGTGGGGTTCTCCACCTGCGCCATGTCGACCGACACCTTGTTCTGGAGCATGGGTGTAATCACCATGAAGATAATCAGCAAGACCAGCATCACGTCCACCATGGGCGTCACGTTGATGTTTGAGCTGACGTTCTTTCCTTCTGATCGAACTGCAATGGACATGGGTTTGGGCTCCGTGCCTGGGTCTTTCGTGCCTGAGTTTTTCGTGCCAAGGTTGGTTTCTATTCCAGATGGCTTTCCGGCGTTGCTGCGGAATCACCGGGTGGGCGGAAGGTCAAATCGGCAGGCAGGGAAGATTGAATCTACCCTGCCGCCCATGAATTCCCGCTCGCGCCCGCAAGCGCGTTGCTTAGCGCTTGTGGCTCTGCTTGATGAAATAGTCCACCAGTTCGCTCGATGAATTATCCATCTCGACGTCGAACGATTCGACCCGGCCGGTGAAGTAGTTGAAGGTCATAACCGCCGGGATGGCGACGAGCAGACCGAACGCCGTGGTCACCAGGGCTTCCGAAATACCGCCGGCAACCGCGCCGATGCCCGAGGTCTTCTGGGTGGCGATCTGCTGGAAGGCGTGCAGGATTCCAATAACCGTACCCAGCAAGCCGACGAACGGAGCCGTTGCGCCAATGGTGGCCAGAACGGAAAGGCCGCGCTTCAGCTTGGCATGAACGATGGCCTCGGCGCGTTCCAAAGCGCGGCCGGAGCTCTCGATAGTCTCTTCGGTTGGCGCGCCACCCGAGGAGCGGAACTCCTGCAGGCCGGCCGTCACCACTTCGGCAAGATGCGACTTCTTGTTGCGATCGGCGATCTTGATCGCCTCTTCCAGCTTGCTGTCCTTGAGCGCGCCGGCCACTTTGGGAGCGAACTCGCGGGACTGCTTGCGGGCAGCCGAGAAGTAAAGATAACGGTCGATCATCACAGCCAGAGACCAGATGGACTCAATGAACAGGACGATGGCGATGCAGCGAACCGCCCATCCCATGTGTTCCCACAGTTCCATGGGGCTGAAACCTGCGGTCGTCTCCTCCTGAAAGAAAGCAAGGCTGCTGACCGAATGCGAAGCGAAGTGTGCGAGCTGAGCGAGAATCACTGAATCGTTCCTCCTAAGGAGTTTCTTGTGAGTTGCCATCCGCCGGGGCGGATTGCGGGTCAAAAAGAATGCGGCTCTTGCGGGATTCGCATTCAGGTCAAAAGCAAGGCCCCTTTCCGGTATTTCGGAAAGAGGCCTAAGTTAAAATCATCCACCCAGCGTGAAGACCACATTGACCGTGGTTTCCACTTCGACGGGATCGCCATTCAGAAGATAGGGCCGGTAGCGCCACGACCGCACCGCGTCCATGGCCGACCCCTGCAGCATCGCCGGTCCGCTGATCACGCGCAGATTCTCGATGGTGCCGGCCTTGGAGATGGTGGCCTGCAGCACCACGGTGCCCGATACGCGGGCCGCCTTGGCGATGGGCGGGTACATCGGGGTGGTCTTGTTCAGCAGCATGCCCTGGGCCACGCCGCCTGAGATGTTCACCTTCTTGGGGGGAGCAGCCTTCACCTTCGGGCCGCTGTCGCCGCTGCCGAAGACGCTGCCAATGACGCCCGTGCCGCTGCCGCCAAGGCCTTCCATGCCGGCCACGCCAAATCCCTGGCTGGGCGGCGCTTCCTTCTCGGCAACAATCTTGATGTCGTGCGGAATCTTGGTGGGCGCGGTGAGCTGATTGTTCATCATCTCCGACTGCACCTTGACCACTTTGATGACCTCAGGCGGTGGCGGCGGAGGGGGTGGCGGAGGGGGCGGCGGCGGCGCCGTCAACACGGTCATCATCATGTTGTGTGGCAGCGCTTCAGGGTAGATAAGTGGGATAAGAACCAGCAGAAGAAGAATCGAGCCATTGATGATCAGCGTTACCATCATCCAATATTTGCTCTTGCTCGCTTTGCCGATACTGCCCGACGATTCAAATGTGGAGTCTTCAAACATGGCCAGCCTCGAATCGGGGTGTTGGTTACTTCTAATTAGACACCGCGGGAACAAGGAATGTTCCCGGTTCAGAAACGGTACCACACAAGCGTGTTCCCCTTGTATCAGAACAATGCCACAGATGCCAAACTTGGATGCCGAGATGCTTCAATGGAACCTGATTTGCTGCAAAAACGGTGCAACTACGGAGATCCGTCCTCAACTCCGCGCGCGCTTGGCCGCAGGCAGAACCGTGGCTTTGCCGCTCTTTCCACGCCATTCCTGCCACGCCACCAGCATGGGCGCAGCCACGGCAATCGATGAATACGTGCCGATGATAATGCCCACCACGAGAGCGAAGGAGAAGCCGCGCAACACCTCTCCGCCGAAGATGTAGAGCGACAGCACGGTGAGGAACGTCAGGCCTGAGGTCAGCACTGTCCGGCTCAACGTCTGGTTGATGCTGCGGTTCACCACGTCGGGCAGCGACTCGCGCCGGCTCAGCAGCAGGTTCTCGCGGATGCGGTCGAAGACGACAATCGTGTCGTTCATCGAGTAACCAACAAGCGTAAGAATAGCGGCGATCACCGTGAGGCTCACTTCCTGCCCGGTCAGCGCGAAGGCGCCCACTGTAATCAGCGTGTCATGGAAGCAAGCCACCACCGCTGCCACGCCATAGATGAGCTGGAAGCGGAACCACAGGTAGATGAGCATGCCCAGCAGCGAGTAAAGCGTGGCCAGCAAGGCCTGCTTCTCAAGCTGGTGGCCCACGGTGGGGCCCACCACCTGCACATTGCGCACGGTGAACGGATTTTCGCTGTAGCCGGAATTCAGCGCACTCACAATCTGCGCGCGTCCCGCATCGAGGGCGCTCTCGTCCTGCTGCTCGGGCAGGGCAATCAGCACATCGTTGCCGCTCGACTGATCGACGTCGTGAATGGCCTGGATCTTCGCGTCCTTGATGCCTGCCGCGGCCGTGGCCGTGCGAATCTTGTTGATGTCCGGGGTCTGTGCGAAGCGAACCTGCACCTGCGTGCCGCCCTGGAAGTCCACGCCCAACGGGACAGGGCTGCCGATCGTGTGCATGTGTACGGCCATCGACACCAGGCCGGAGATGCTGAAGATCAGCGAGAAGCCGAGGAAGTACCACTTGAGCCTCAGCCAGTCTACGTTTACGCTGCGAAAAAATTCCACTGGTTCTCTACCCTTCCTGTAACTGGAGCTCAGCGAGCCCCAGCAATAAACGATGTTGATCCTAACCCAACCAAACCCAACAACGCTCGACTGGACCCTTTGGCATGACTCCTGAAAGCATCCCGCAGGGGCTAAAGCCCGGCTCGATTTGAGGTCTTGCGGCATGGCTGAAGCCATGCCCTACCAGTCGTTCCTTTTCAAAACATAAATGACCATTTGTGCGACAGGCGCTGTTAGATGGACACCAGTTCGCCCGTCTTCAAGTGGTTCACGTGCCAGTCAAAGATCACCCGCGACACAAACACCGCCGTGAACAGGTTGGCCGCCAGACCGATGGTCAGCGTGGTGGCAAAACCGCGCACCGGCCCGCTGCCGAAGATGAACAGGATGGCCGCCGAAACGATGGTGGTGACGTGGGTATCGAAGATGGTCGTCCACGCATGCGCGAACCCCTGCTCGACAGCCGCCGAAGGCGACTTGCCCGATCGCATCTCTTCGCGGATGCGTTCGAAGATCAGCACGTTCGAGTCCACGCCCATACCGATGGTCAGAATCACGCCGGCAATGCCCGGCAAGGTCAGCGTCGCGCCCTCCCAGAAGCCCAGCACACCCAGCAGAATGACGAGGTTGAAGACCAGCGCGATGTCCGCGTTGACGCCCGAGCCGCGATAGTAGATCAGCATGAAGACCATGACGACGAGAACGCCGACGATGGCAGCTGTCACGCCCTGGCGAATCGAGTCCGCGCCCAGCGACGCGCCCACAAAACGCTTCTCCAACTGCTTGAGCGAAGCCGGCAATGCGCCCGTGCGCAGCAGCTTCGACAATGCCGCGACTTCGTCCGGTGAGAAAGCGCCGGTGATTTCGCCGCGGTCGCGAATGGCGCTCTGAATGTTGGCCACTTCGCGGATGTGGTCGTTCATGACCACGGCCATGCTCTTGCCCACATTCTTGCTGGTGTAGTCGTAGAACTTGTCGCCGGCTTCGTTGGTGAGGGTGAAATCAACCTCGCGCTGGCCGGTGTTGGGGTTGGTGCCCGGATCGGCGGAGCGGAAGTCGTTGCCGGCAACCACCGGCGCGCGCTCCAGGACGTAGAAGCTGCCCGCGGGCGTGCCCGCTTCCACCACGCCGGAGAAGCTCTTCACTTCGTCGTCCACCGGAATGCTTCCGCCCTGGCCGGTCGCCGCCTCCTGCTCGCTGGCATAGGGGCCGCCCACGACAGGGTGAATCTCCAGGCGATTGGTGCCCTGGATGATCGACTCGATCTGCTGCTCGTTCTCCACGCCCGGCAAGTCGACCAGGATCTGGTTGTCGCCCAGGCCGTACTCCTGAATCTGCGGCTCGCTCACGCCCAGCGCGTCCACGCGGTCGCGGATGGCAGAGATGGCCTGCTGCACCGTCTTCTGCTCCAGCGCCTTTTCGACACTCGGCTTCATCGTCATTTGCAGCGTGTTATCCGCAGCCGTCGAAACATCGTATTCGTTGGAATACTTCGAGTCGAGCAGCGAAGTCACATCGCTGATTTTGCCGGCGCCGATGCCGCCGACGCGAATCACGGTGGGCTTGGCGGGATCGGGCTTGTCCGCGACGGCGGTGAGGCTGGCCGAGGCCAGATCCTTCTTGATGTTGGCCACCGTGTCGTCGGTCTCGGCGTTCACTGCCTCAACCACAACTACCTGCAAGATGAGGTGAGCGCCGCCCTGCAGATCGAGTCCAAGGTGAATGCGCTTGCCCATGGCAGCGGTGAGTGCCTTGCCGCTGAAGCCGGAGGGGATCCCGATGATGCCGTAGATGCAGACCAGAAGCACGGCAACAATCAGGATGATCTTGTTCTTGAGATTCTTGTTCATCGTCCCGTTTCTCTAATTCAGAAGATGGAATTCAGTGCGAAAAAATGAGGGCCGTGCGTTTCAGGAACCAGTTGCGTCCTGCGTTGTCACGGAGGCGATGGCGCTCTTGGCCACTTCCAGCTTGATGTTGTCCGGCGCCACGCGGATGATGATGCCGTCGTCCTTGATGGATAGAATGATGCCGCGGATGCCGCCCGAGGTGGTGATGCGATCTCCGGCCTTGATGCTGGTCAGCATCTCCTGCCACTGCTTTTGCCGCTTCTGCTGCGGGCGGATCATCACCAGGTAAAGCACCGGAATCAAAAGCAGCGGCAGCAGCATGGGCAGGCTTCCACCCGCACCGCCCGTCCCTACCGCCAAATATGCAAAACTCGTTGCCAAACTCAAACCCACTTGTTTTCCCCCACTGGACTTGCTTTGCCCACCCCCGGCCGCAATCGTTCGCGACCGCTCAGGGCACAGGACAACCGGCAGCCGCCGGAAGCCTTGCTTGAAATTTGTCTCCGGGAATGGATTCAGATTATTCTGAATCCGCTCGTCCTGACGCAGGCTTTCCTGGCCGATGAGTACGCCCGGCCCAGGTTCTGGTCAGACTTGGAGTGGTATCACATGGCTGCGCCCGAGGCTGCCTGAAAAAATCAGAACATCGCCAGCCTGCCTGCCCGTGATCCAACTGCCGTCCGCTTCCTGTTCGACACAGCCTTCCCTTGGAAACCGTACCTGGCAACCCCATATCGGAGCCAGCACCGTGCCGCTCGTGCCTACCCCGCCAGGATTCCAAAAGAATGCCTGAGTACGATAAGAAACGCGCGGCCTGTTGCATGTCAAGGCTTGCCGTCGTGCCACCGCCGGGCGCGGACAGCAATTTTCACCGTTGCCGGGGTTTATGAACGGGTTTGCGGCCGTCGGGAGAGACTGCTAGCGTAGCGCCGTGGACGGCGCCAACTCTGCAGAATGAGGTTCCACAGCACCCAAAGCAGGAAGAGGACGGCCAGCAATATTGGAACGAAGAGGAAGATGGCAGCCAGAAACTCATGCATGGAGACGCTCCTGCTGCGCCTCCAGCGTTCCCTGGGGGGCAGGCTGAAGGCGTTGCATCTCCAGAAGAAACGTCAGGCGGTAAAGATGAGCTAGAGCTTCTGTAAGAGTTTAATAAGGCACGGGCTAGGGCTCCGGCTGCCAGTAGCGCAACTCCGGATCAGCGCAGCTCCGGCAGAGCCGCTCGCCCTCCCTCTCGACAAAGCGGCCGAAGTTCACGCCCTCTCCGCACCTCGAACACACCACGCGCTCGCCTTTGGTTCCCGGCAGCTCGGTCGCATCCACGTGTACCCGCACCCGCTGCTCGCGAAACAGTTGCTCGTCTGCCAGTTCGCGGTAAGCCATCATCTGCTGGCGGCCTTTGGGCTCAATGTTTGGATAAAGCTCTCGCGCCAGTTCGCGCGAATTCTCAAGCGCCACAATCCGCACTCCGCGGCCCGTGGCCAGGTCGACGAAAGTAGCCGCCATCTTTCCCCAGTCGCGAAATTTCAAAGCGCGCTTGCCCAGCCGGCAGCCGGTAACCATGCCGATCGCATCAGTGGCGCAGCGGTCGATCTCGATGTAGGTCACCAGGCGCTTGCGGTCCGCCCCACGCGGGTCGGCAATGCCCAGCAGGCCAAGCCCGAGCAGAGCCATGCGCACGCCCAGAATCTGCCCCGCGCACAAGTGCCCGTGCGCCGCCTCAGCCTTCACCAGCAGTTCGTCAAGCGATTCCATAGCTTTCTAAACTTTACTCTGTCATCCTGAGCGACCTTGAGCGAAGCGAATGGGGAGTCGAAGGATCTGCGGTTGTTGTTCCTTGCTTGGCTAATCCGCCCGGGTGCCCCATCCTTGCCTCGTTCTTGTTCTTGTGGCAAGAGTGGGGGACGACGAACTCCAAGCCGCGCGTCCACACCAACTAACCGCAGATTCTTCGACTCACCACCCCCGAACTGAAGTACGCTCGGGGCCCCGTTCGCTCAGAATGACAGCCAGTTTTGTGCTGCTAATTGCGGACTCAGGACACTAGTTCGGCTTCACATCCGCAGCCGGCGTCTCAGCATCGTCTCCAGAATCTTCCACCAGCACCGCCGATCCCGGCACAAGGTCGAAGCTCACCGCATCTTTCCCCGGCGGATGAAACGTGATCCGCAGCGGCTCCCGCTGCCACTCCGCCGCCGCGCAGCCCGCATCAGTCCGGCCCGCGGCATCAAACGCCTCCAGCTTCTTCGCCAGCACGGGCCTGCGCGCCGCCACCTGCGCCACCACCGCATACAGGCTTTTGCCGCTCGCAGTCACGCCGCAGTACGCGCCATAGTCGCGGAACCAGCTCACCTGGCTCACCCCCGGATCGTAGTCCGGCAACCTGAGCGCCACGACGTGCCCGCTGACGCGATCCACCAGCAGCCACGGCCCGCGCTGCCATACCCAGTGGCCCTGCTGCTTGCCCGGAACCGGCTTGTCGCTCGGCAGCGCGTCGTTGATGCGCATCACCCGGCGCACCACAAAGCTCCGGTCGGTTACATCGTGAGGGTCGCCGGCCGTCCATTCCTTGACGACGCCGTCAACGAGAAGCGCGCGGATCCACAATACGGACTCTCCGGCAGACGCTCCAGCCGGATCGCCCATCTTGTCGTACGGAACGCGGCGCGCCGCAGCCAGCATTACGGTATGCGCCTTGCGCGGCGCAGCGTCCGAAGAGGAAGCGGCAAGGGAAAGCGCCGCCATTATAAAAATGAATCGCTTTGAGACTTGCATGACGCCAGCTCCTCGTGAGTTGGCGCAGACGGAAGGAAAAAATGCTCAGCAGCCGGACAGCAGCCACAAAAATCAAACTCGTCGGCGCAGGATTTCACGATCCCCGCGTATTGCTTCAATCCATCTGAAGTCTACCCCTGCGCCGCTTCAACAGCCCGCGCCACGCGGAACGCCGTGCCCTCATTCAAATGCGTGGCCAGCACCTGCATGCCAACCGGCAGCCCCGCCGCCG
>Ga0182030_10008109_pt1 | contig 21800 bp, 21 predicted proteins | sample 812S3MmetaG_FD_121299 | JGI IMG/M metagenome (GOLD analysis project Ga0182030, IMG submission 121299) | Permafrost microbial communities from Stordalen Mire, Sweden - 812S3M metaG (Illumina Assembly) | ecosystem: Environmental > Terrestrial > Soil > Wetlands > Permafrost | place: Sweden... | reverse complement strand
GGGCGTCGTCAGACTCACCGTGAACCGGTTCTGGAACTGCCACAGCTCGCCGTCGATGCGCACCAGGGCCTGGCAGTTGTCGGGAAAGCCGTGCTCTTCCGTAAAATCGAGGCTCGGAGGCCGGGGTGCCGACGAAACCGCCGCCGTATAGGCAAATGGCAGCGTCACTTCCCCGGCAGCGTACTCGTAGGCCCCCCCTGAGGCCGCGTATGCGGATACGGCGCAGCACGCCAGAATGGCAGTCGCAGCGCCACGCGCGATATTGGAGGAAGCGGGAATCCAGAAGGAATTGCGTTCAGTGCTCATGGGGAAGGGCATGTGCTCCAATCGATTGGGGGCTCCCGTTAGTTCAATCATGGAAACACAGGGGGTCCAGCGCCTTCTTCTGACCCGCATTCTGCGTTAGGGGCCGCAAGGGGATCTCGATCGACCTTCCTCGCAAGGGCGAGCCCGCCGTCCTTTCCAACCTGGCGGCAGTCGATTGATTCATCGAACACCTGCGTTCTCAAGCATGAGAACGCTGTCGTCCCCTTATTGCGCAGGTTCCTTCGGTCACACGCGACTATTTTGGCCGCAGAAACCCAGAAGCCCTCTCGCTGGTCACTGCGCGCGCCATGGAAGCCTGCAAAGCTTTCGATTTGCCCGCCGTCTGTTTTCCACTGCCACCGCGCTGCCCCTGTCCGTCATCAAGAATGCCGGACTTGACCCGAAATGCCCGCCTGGCCGGGGTCCTTCCCGCAGCGGAAACGCCGGAAATAGCTCCTATGACACTGGTGCGCCTCCCTTTCTGCTGTCGTCAGAACTCCGTGATGGGGCGAGCGATTCCGAGGTTGGGACCGCTTGTTCGAGCCCAGCAACGCACGGCCTCGATTTATTGGCAAATCGAGTCCGGAACCTCGAGGACGCGCCTTTTTTGCCCGCTAAATCCGGGAATAATGCAGAACAGCAAAGACCGCAGCCGCCAGCAACAGGACAATCAATAGCACTATTGGCACGGGTACTCGCGGCTCCTCGACACCGCAATATCGGATCGAACCGCCCTCCCGTTCTTGGCGGCTAGCTGCGCCTGACTTCGGCGCCTCGGACTTGAGCTCGGCGACTGCGGATTCTGATGTGTTCATGGGCATAGATCGATCGTTCTTGAGAGCCACATCATCGCCCAATTCATCAAAAACGCCTCCGCATCGGTTGCCACATTCACCGCGGATTTTGGCCGGCGCCGGCGGCCATCCGACTCACCATTGCGCGGCCGTGGGTGGGCCGTAGAAGATTGCCCAGTGAAATGGGGCCAAAGGCGGCACGGGCCGATCCGAGGTTTTTGACATTGGCGAAAGCGGGCGCCAAAACAGCGCGGCAGTGACGGTCTTCCGATCGATCTACGTGATCGGGGGAAGCATTAGGTCGGGACGCCTGGGCTTCACCCCGCAGAATATCGATGTCTACGAAGAGGATCCGAATTGGAGAAACGGCGCGGAACAGGGTGATCCGCTGGCCAAAGTCCGACAGATCGTCACCTCCACAGACCCTGCTGTTCTCGTATGTCCTGGGATGGGGAGAATGTAGACGGCCAGTTCGGGCTCCCTTGTCTTGAATTTGACACCTTCGAGCCGGCCGCCATCGATAGCTCGTGCGTGAATTCGCTCCCAAGTTGCCCCCTTGGCTGCAATTTGGCCTAAGCCAGGGCAATTTGACGGGCGCGGGACGCACTATGCGCCTGTCTACCCTCCTTTCCGCCGGCCTGCTTCTCAGCTCGTGCGGCTGGGCGCAGTCCTCCAGCCCGGCTGACCCCTGGCAATTGGGCGGCATGCCGTTCTCATTCAGGTATGGCGGTATGGATTCAACGCAGTTCCTGGCTGCCTGGCGGAGAACGGAGCGAACCGATCCGGGTTCCGACGGCCGGATGCGTCATGCCATCTTCACCGATCCCGTCACCCGCCTCACAATAACGGCCAACGTCAGGACGTTCAGCGGCTACAATGCCATTGATTGGGACCTCAGTTTCGCGAACGGCGGCACTGGAGACACGCCGATTTTGGAGTGCATCGAGCCGCTCGACCTGACCGTCCGGAATGCGGGAGCGGCCATTCTCCATCATGCGCACGGCAGCAACGCGCAACTTGAGGACTTCGAGCCGCTGACCGACGTGCTGCGAATTGGCGGCACCCTCGAAATTGAGTCGAAGGGAGGGCGGTCGTCCCAAAACAGCATGCCCTTCTTCAATCTTCAGTTTGGCGGCGGGGGAATCGCGGGGGCCGTCGGATGGACGGGCAATTGGTCCGCCACCTTTGCATCGGATCCATCCGGCGGTTCGCTCCGCCTGCTGGCCGGGATGAAGAGAACGCATTTGCTCCTTCATCCCGGCGAGGAGATTCGCACGCCGCGCATCCTCCTCATGAACTGGAAGGGGACCGATTGGATCGCGGCGCAAAATGAGTGGCGCCGTCTGATGCTGGAGCACTTTTCGGTGCGGGAGAGCGGCAGGCCGCAGCGCGGCCCGGTCAGCTTCGGGACGTGGGGCGCCGATTCCGTCGCCCACAAGCTCGCGCAGATCAGGCTGGTGAGGGATGAGCGGCTGCCATTCGACGTCTATTGGATCGATGCCTCCTGGTATGACAAGTGCGCGGGGCACGAGATGACCGGATTGATGATGGACGGCGATTCCGAGCCGTTCTGGAGGGGGCGCGGCTCCTGGACGCCGAATCCGACAAATTATCCCGGCGGCCTCAGGCCGGTTAGCGATGCCGCGCATGCAGCAGGCATGAAATTCCTGCTTTGGATGGAACCCGAGGAGGCCGATCCCGGCACCGCCCTGCGCAGAGCGCATCCGGACTGGTTTTTCTATCCGCCCAATGCAAACAATCCCGGGTCGGCCGTCCTGAAGCTGGGCGATCCTGCCGTGCGCAAAGGCATCGCCGATCTCATCTCGAAGATCATCACTGACGCCGGTGTCGACTGGTACCGCCAGGACTTCAACCTCGATCCCGAGCGCACCTGGGCCGCGGCCGACGCGCCGGACCGGATCGGCATGACGGAGATCCGGTATATCGAGGGCCTCTATGCCCTCTGGGACGACCTCCAGGCGCGCCATCCCGGATTGCGCATCGACAACTGCGCCAGCGGGGGGCAGCGGCTCGACATAGAGACCCTCAGCCGCAGCTGTCCCCTTTGGCGGAGCGATCTGGCCGGGCCGCCGAACGGCGACATCACGAGCCAGCTGCAAACCCAGGGTCTGGCTCCGTGGGTGCCGCTGAACGGTGCCGTGCCTTGGACGAATCCCGGCCCTTTCAGCGAGGACCAGGCGCCGCCCGAACCGTTCGACGCCAGACTGATCTATACATTCCGCAGCGCCTACAGCGCGGCGATGGTCGTGGGACCCGGCCAGGCTGTCGGCAAGGACCATGCCTGGTGCGCCAAGCTCAGGCAGCAGCTGGAAGAGTATAGGGAGGTGCAACCCTATATCTACGGGGACTTCTATCCGCTGCTCGATTACAGCGCCGCCAAAGATGCTTTCGTGGCGTGGCAGTGGGATCGTCCGGACAAGGGGGGCGGCGCGGTGATCGCGCTCCGCCGGGCTGGATGCGCGGGCGGCGATGTCTCGTTAAGCCTGCGTGCGCTCGATCCCGCCGCGAGCTATGACGTTGAGTTTCGACCCGGCCTTGAGAAGACGGCGGCGCAGACCATGTCGGGAAGCGCGCTTGCCCGGCTTCACCTAAGGATCGACGACAGGCCGGGCTCTGTGCTTGTTCTCTATCGGAAGCGTTGACGGGAACCCATCGCGACCGGCCCCGCCGCGCGCACAATGGATCGTCGGTTGGAGCTCGCAGGCACCGACTGAACTCGGGAGAGAAGGACCCGCTCGATCCAGGGGATTTCCATGGCGGCGCAGGATCAGGGAACAATCTGGCCGCCGCGATCGAGACGCAGGCGGGCGCCCTTGCGGTAGGCTTGGCCGTCGCGCACGATGTCCTCGCCGAGCGTGCAGGACTTCAGCCGGCCGTCCTCGTGGAGCTGAATCGATTCGAAGATGCCGGCCTTGCACGGAATGCCCTGGATAGGGGTGTCGCGGGCCAGAAAAAACTCCTTTAGCGCGCCGTCGGGGTAGAACGCGGCCTGCACGCCCTCGGGCCCGCCGCTGCCGCGGCACAGGTGGCCCTGCACCTCGATGTCGCGCGGGAACGCGCAGACCTTGACGACGCCATCCTTGCATTGGAACACCCATGTATCGGCTGGGATCTGGAGCCGACCAAGGTCGATGTCCCTTGATGCCGTGAACCCAGCGGGCACGCCGTTGGGCAGGAGGTGGACCCATCCCTTCTTGCAGGGGCGCCCGTCGATGATCGTGTCCTCCTTGAGCTGGCCGATCACGAGGCCGTTGTCCTCCATTTTCACCCTGCTGAACGCGACCCCCCTCACGGTCACATCGTACTGCCATCTGAAACAGCCACAGAGGACCAGAAGGACCGCCTGAAACAATGAGAGCGCGAACCAATGGGATCTCGTCGTTTTCATGGCCGTTGGATTCCCCCAAGGCGACCCATGGCCATCAATCTTCGGGCTGGTCGGCGACCCGCCGCAGCCAGGCGCTGCCAAAGGCAGGGTTTAATCAGGATTCCCTTCACCACGAGCGCCCGTAGTTCAGCCGTCCCCATGCCCGTCACCGCCATGATCCTCAGGCTGTGTGAGGCCTGAAGCAGCGCCGAAAGCAGCGCGTTGCCACCCATCACCGGCGTCATCATGTCGACGACCGCCAGTCGCATCCCGCCTCCGTGCCCAGGGGGCTCTACGAGGCGCGTCATTTGGGCTGAGGATCCGCCCTGGAGGCGCGCACTTTGATGGATCAGATTCAATTGGCCCGGCATTAGTGTTACTCCAGGCTGATCCCAAGCGCATCGCATTTTTGGCCGAATATTGCGCAGCTCTTGACCCTGCAGCCATGGCAGGATGGGCATTCGGGCTGCAGAGGCCGACGGACCCGCGACCCTGCCTCCCAGCTCCGATTTCCTAAGGCAAAGCCTCCTCCGTTTAGCGGTTCGGAATTCTGCTGCCCCGGAAGGGGCCTTCAGCCAGCGGAATTCCCAGCCGCCCATGTCTTGGGAACACAGGCAGACTCTCTCGATGATCCCTGCTTCGGGGATTCAGGATTGGTCATGCATAAGGCTGCGCTTCCCTGATTAATGTACTTGTAAGTACATTACTCATAATTGTTTACAATATATCGGCGGCTGATTCAAACCCGGATGCGCTCACTGCAATCGGTCCCCGGGCAAACAAACCCGGGCGCCTGCAATCATTCATCCAAGATCCGCTCGGCTTCTTCGATGGTCTCGACTGTCACCGTCTTAATCTTTCCGCGGTAATGAACAATCGAGAGCAGGTTGATGCCGATGTCCGTTTCTGGCTTCGGCAGCAGGCGAACGACCATGCTCATGCCGTGCGCGCAGCAAAGGTCCATGACCCTTGTCAGATGAGGCACACAATCGAAATCCATCGAGGCCACGTTGCTGAAATCGGCGAATACGGTGAAGCCCGGCTTAAGTTTTGGAATCAGTGACTCAACCTTGAGCGCCGCTTCCCTCATTCCGGCGGCCGTCTGGGCGCCGCTATATCGCGTGCGCGCGAGATTCCGATCAACATCGATCTTAACGCAGAAGGTCGGCTCAGAAGTCATGGCAATTGGAGGATGGGTCTTCGACAAGCCGTGCGCTCGATCGGCACCGCCGCAAGGCACAATGTGATCGGCTTATAACAGCAGGATTCAAGCCCCGATATCATGCATCCCGGAATTCGGTGCGCGATTCCATTTCCTGCATTTGAAACCTGGCGTGCGCGCTCGAGTCCGGCAGCGCTTGCCCCCGCCAAATTCTCACGGATGACTCCTGCTTCCGCGGTGACCCGCCTGCACAGTGGAAACCACCCGTTTCCAATGACGGGATGTTGTAAGTGTCGGTTTGCCAATCCCCAACACTTTCAACACATCTGTCTCCTCATTGAAGCCCGCAACGCCCAGTGACATCGTGTTCCAAGAGTCTCGATTGTCCCTCGAGGCGAACATGACGCCCTGCGGCACGATGATCGGAGCCGAGCTAGGTGAGCGGCCAAACGCATCCGAGGTCTTGTTGCGGAGGCCGGCCGGAAACCCGGATGAAATTCCGCCCATGTCCCTTCACCGCAGGAACTTGCCCATTGACAGCCGTGGATGCCCGGATTCCGCTCCATTCCATATGTCGACCCCTCTCGCCGACGACATTCCAGGCCCATCTCAGGCTCTCCAATGCCTGATTTCGCGCAGCGCCGCCTGAGATGCCGTCCGTCGCGAAAAAGTTGGCCCGGCTCGTCGCTCTGCTTCCGTCCGGGCGCATAATTCACCAGCCGGCGCAGCTCGCCGTCTATGAGAGCGACGGGCTCACCGCATTCCGGGCAACGCCCGTTGCGATCGCCATTCCTGAGACTGCGGACGAAGTGGTGGCGCTGGTGCGCTTCTGCCATGCGGAGTCCCTCCCTTTCGTGGCGCGAGGCAGCGGGACCAGCCTCTCCGGAGGCTCTCTGCCCATCGAGGGCGGAATCGTCATCGCGCTCAACAGGCTCAATCGAATTCTCCGCCTGGACTCGGCCGAGCGCCTTGCGGTGGTGGAACCCGGAGTGATCAATCTCCAGGTCACGCTCGCGGCTGCAGAACACGGGTTATATTATTCACCGGACCCCTCGAGCCAGTCGATCTGCACCATAGGGGGAAACGTGGCCTTTAACTCGGGCGGCGCGCACTGCCTGAAATACGGCATGACTTCAAACCACGTGCTCGGCCTAAAGGCGGTCCTTGCCACCGGCGAAGTCGTGGAATTTGGCGGAGCAAGCCGGGAGCAGGTCGGTCCGGACTGGACCGGCCTTTTTGTCGGCAATGAGGGTCTTTTCGGAATCGCGCTGGAGATCACACTGCAACTGCTGCCACGTGCGGAGTGTTACCACACGGTGCTCGCAGGCTATCGTTCGCTCGAATCGGCGGGCGAGGCGGTCTCCGCCGTGATCGCCAGCGGCCTCCTTCCGGGCGCCATTGAATTCATGGACGCGCTCGCCCTGGAAGCCGCCGTGGCTGCGGTGCATGCCGACTACCCGCCGGGCTGCGCCGCTGTCCTGATCATTGAGCTCGAGGGCCCGCGTGAGGTGGTCGACGCCGACCGGCGGCGCCTGGACAAAGTGCTGGCCGCCGGCGACGCCGTCGAGGTGCGCGTCGCCCGCGACGCCTCCGAACGGCAGGCCATTTGGAAGGGTCGGAAGAGCGCCTTCAGCGCCGTCGGGCGACTCTCGCCGGATTTCATCGTCCAGGACGGCGTCGTGCCGAGGCGGCGCCTCGGGGAGGCGCTGCATCTTATCGGCAAGTGGTCGCGAGAGTCCGGGCTTCGCTGCGCCAACGTGTTCCACGCCGGAGACGGAAACCTGCACCCGCTCGTTCTCTACGATGGCCGCAAGCCGGGCCAACTTGAGGCCGCAGAAAAGCTGGCAGGCCGGATTCTGCGGTTGTGCGTTGAGCTTGGAGGCTCGATCACCGGGGAACACGGAGTCGGCGTCGAGAAGCTGGAGTATCTCGCGGACATGTTCACCGGCGAGGAGATCGCATGCATGAAGAGGATCCGCTCGGCCTTCGATCCGCTCGGCATCGCAAATCCGGGGAAAAAGTTCTCCGTCGGCGGGGCCGCCGCCCTCGTGCACCGGGGAATCCATCCGCTGGAGAAGGCCGGTGTCATCTCCCGCGAATGAGCGCCCGGTTGCAGCCATCGACCATTGAGGAGCTTGCTGGGGCGGTGAGATCCGCCGCGCAGGTGCTGCCCGTCGGTGCAGGTACAAAGCCCAACCTGAGCGCGGACAGCGCCGCCGTATTGATCTCCACCGCCTCCCTCACCGGCATAGTGGACTATTCCCCCAGCGAATTCACTTTCACCGCCCGCGCAGGCACGCCCCTCAGGGATATAATTGCCGCCCTGGCGGAACAGAAGCAGTACCTGCCTTTCGATCCGCCCCTGGCGGCTGCGGGCGCGACCCTGGGCGGGACAGTTGCCGCCGGCCTGGAGGGCCCCGGAAGGCTGCGTTTCGGAGGAATCCGCGATTTCATCCTGGGAATACGCTTCGTCGACGGGGAAGGCCGGCTTCTGCGCATGGGCGGAAAAGTCGTAAAGAACGCTGCCGGATTCGATCTTCCGAAGTTTTTCGTGGGCAGCCTCGGGCGCTTCGGGATTCTCGCCGAAATCACGTTCAAGGTCTTCCCGACGCCGGATTCGACGCTCACCTTGGAGTTCGCCGTCTCGGGCGATTCGGCGATGGCCGGACTCCTGGGCGCGGCCGCCAAGGGGCGTTGGGAATTGGAGGCGCTCGACGCCTCGTTTTCCTCGGGAAAAGCATATGCCAGGATCGGCGGGCCGCCGGACGCCCTGGAAGCCCTCGCGGCGGATTTGGGACGCCATTGGCCGTCCCAGACTCTCCCAAGCCTTGACGCGGGCAGGCTGTGGCAAACAGCCAATGACTTTGGGTGGGCCCATCCCAATGGCGTGCTATGCAAGGTTCCGCTCACCCTGGCCCGCCTGCCGCAATTCGCCGCCTTGACGCGCAATGCTCCCGGCGCCCGGGATTGGATCAGCGCCGCCGGAAATGTGGGGTATCTATCCCTGCCCGAGGGAGCCGAGGTTCGCGGCATCGATGAGCAACTGCGCAGCCTGGGATGCGAGGCCCTGGTCTTTCGCGGAAGGGGCCCGCTTTGGCTTGGGTTTCACGCCGACTTTCGAATCCACGAGGCGGTGAAGCACGCCCTCGATCCCCTCAAACGGTTCCCCTCGCTCCGCTAGCTTTGCTCCACACCATCAAACCCCAATCCAATGGACCGTTCGGCGAAGCCATGGCGCACGCCGTGCAGGCCTGCGTTCATTGCGGCTTTTGCCTCCCCGCATGTCCGACCTATCGGGAGCTCGGGCAGGAAATGGACTCACCTCGCGGCCGCATCGTGCTGATGAAACAGGTGCTTGAGGGCCAGCTCCCATGGACCGCCGCCCAGCCCCATGTCGACCGCTGCCTAGGCTGCCTCGCCTGCGAACCGGCCTGCCCGAGCGGCGTGCCCTACCGCGACCTCATCAGCCCGTTCCGGGCGCTGGCCAAGGGGAGATTTCAGAGGACCTTGGGGGCCCGCATGCGCCGGTGGCTGGCTGCGCAGACCATTCCGTATCCGAGCCGGTTCCGAATGGCGCTCACGGCCGCGAGATTCGGCCGGTGGCTGGGCCCGCTTTCCCCCGCCAGCCTGCGCCCGATGCTCTCGCTGGCGCCCAAAAGAGTTCCGCCCGCAGTCGGCATCCCGGGCTTTGCCGCCGCCCGCGGAACACGCCGTGCGAGAGTGGCCCTTCTCACGGGCTGCGCCCAGCAGGTAATCGACCCGGACATCAATCTTGCGACCATTGAGGTCCTCACGCGAAACGGCGTTGAGGTGATCGTCCCCGGGACCCAGGGCTGTTGCGGAGGATTGGCCTGGCATACAGGGGACCTGACGGCGGCACGACGTTTCGCTAGGAAAAACATCGATGCCTTTCCGACGGACGTTGACGCGGTGGTCACGAATGCCGCCGGCTGCGGCTCCGCCATGCATGAATATCACCTCATACTCGGCGGAACCGCGGACGAGGCGCGCGCCGTGTCCTTCTGCGCCCGTGTCATCGACATAAGCGCTTTCCTGATGCGGCTCGGCTTGCGCGAGGCGCCCGGTGGATTTGGCCGCGCCGTCCGCGTGGCCTACCATGACGCCTGCCATCTTCTCAACGCGCAGGGGGTGGGATCCGAACCGCGCTCGCTATTGCTTTCAATCCCGGGGCTGGAGCTCCGCGAAATCCCGGATCAAAGTTTCTGTTGCGGGAGCGCCGGAACCTACAACCTCGACCAACCTGAGATCGCGGCGTCGCTCGGCGCGCAGAAGGCGCGAAATGTCATAGCCACTGGGGCCGAGGTGGTGGCCAGTGGCAACATTGGATGCCTGACACAGCTTTCCGTGCATCTTGTCCGGCAGAACTCCCCAGTCCGAGTCCGGCACACCATGCAGGTCCTGAGGGACGCCTACCTCCGCTCGGTTTGACGTCCTGCGGATTCCGGATCCTATTACTGTATAGTACCCAAGGATTCGTTGTTCCAATCGTCCCCCGGCCAGTCCAGGGCAGTTCTCTCAGTCAAACCCCCAAGGACATATGAATTCCAAATCGCCCGCCATCCGCTACTGGATCGACGCCCAGGACCGAGTCATTCGGGTCAATGACGAATGGGCGAAATTTGCCGCGGAAAACGACGGTGGGCCCGTGGGGCCCGCCTCAGGCATCCTGGGGCAATCCCTCTGGTCATTCATTGCCGATACGTCGCTGTGCAACCTCTACCGGGAGCTGGTGCTCCTCGCGCGGAAAGGCCACCCGGTCGGTTTCAGCTTCCGCTGTGACGCGCCGTGCTTTCGCCGCGTCTTCCAGATGCGGCTCAACGGCGAGAAAGAGGGGGTGGTCGAATTCGCCTCCACGCTCGAGTCCGAGGAGGCGCGCAAGGCGGTCTCCCTGCTCGATTGCCGTCAGCCCCGGAATGAGCGGTACATCCGCATGTGCAGCTGGTGCCAGCGCGTGGAAGTGCACGGCCAATGGCTGCCGATCGATACAGCCGTGGTCGCGCTCGGCCTGATGACGGCTCCCACCATCCCCGCGATCACCCATGGCATCTGTGAGGAGTGCTATGGCAAGATGATGGCCCAAATTTCAGCGCTGAAGTTGGCCTCGTAGGAGCGGCACACCGCCTTTGCGCCTTGGGGGAGCATTTTGAGGGATCCCGATGCGCGGCGGAACTCCTCGCCGAAGATGCCCCGGCAGCTTGTCGTCCCCGCGGTCTGCGCGGGTAAACGGCATCCGTCGTTGCTAGGCATTCATCCCGCAAGGGATGCCGTCCTTAACCCGACCTTCGGGGACACGCTTGGCCTTGGATGCATTATTAAGGTTTGTATATTAATTTCTTAGGACACCGATCGGCTTCCGTCAGACCAGTGCATTAAATACATATCCCTGGCAGTCGTTGCGCCCGTTTTGGCAATGAGAATTGGCACCGTTCCCCATGCCCGGAATCGATTCCGCAGACGCGGGGCAATTGCCCCCGACTCTCCGCCGGCGGAAAATTGATCTCGAAAGTCTCTTGTCCCGCAGCAGAACGAAAATCATGCACGGAGGAAATTTTTGCCGTTCGGACGGATTGCCCGGGGGCAATCACTCCTCTTTCGCTTTGCATTATTGGGAACCAGAGGCACGTTGGATCCGGCAATGGAATCTGCCATCCCGGCTTCGTCCGGGGAACCGCCTAACGCAGGTTAGCGCTGATGACTCCTGTGAATGTCCATAATGATCACAGGCAGCCATGTATCTCCACACCCCAATTGCAGCCGGGTCCGGCCGTTCGGAATTCAAGGGCTGACGCCACGATAAAATGCCGATACGTCCAGCAATGAACTTGGACATCCCCTAAGCATGGATCTGCCCCAAGAATCTCTCCTCCTGCGCGTGTTCATCGGGGAAACCGACGCCTGGCAGCACCAGCCGCTCTACAAGGCGATCGTGCAAGGCGCGCGAGAATCGCACATAGCAGGCGCGACAGTGCTGAGGAGTTCGATGGGCTACGGAAAGGCCAGCCGGCTGCATACAAACAAAATCCTCCGGCTTTCCGACGACCTGCCACTCGTCATCGAAATTGTGGACAGTGAGAGCAAGATCTACGCCTTCCTGCCCAAGCTGGAGGCGATGATAGGCGGCGGCCTAATGACCCTGGAAAAAGTTCATGTCATCTACTACGGCAGCGGATTGACAGCGGCTTCCTTCACGCTGGGCAAGCCGACCGCAAGCTGACCGTCGGGCCTTCACGAGCCATGATTCTCGATAATATTTGGTACGTTGCCGCCATCTGGATGGGCCTGGCATTTGCGGCCAGTCTGATCTCCATCCGTACCGGCATTTCCGTCGCCCTTGTCGAAATCATGGTCGGGGTCATAGCGGGCAATATAAGTCTGGGCGGTGGCCATCACATCCTAAGGACGACGGAATGGACCAATTTCCTGGCTCTGCTCGGCAGTGGGGTGCTCACGTTCCTGGCCGGCGCGGAGATAGATCCGGCTTCGCTTCGCGCCAATCTGCGGGCCAGCCTCTCGATCGGCATTCTTTCGTTTTTGCTCCCGTTTGGGGCAGTGTGGCTTTTTGCCCAGTTTGTCCTTGGATGGCCGATGCACCAGGCACAGATCGCCGGGATCGCACTATCAACCACCTCTGTCGCCGTGGTCTATGCGGTGATGATCGAGGGCAAGCAAAGCGAGACGCCGCTGGGAAAGACAATTCTTGCCGCATGCTTCATCACCGATTTCGGCACAGTGCTTGCGCTGGGAACGCTGTTTGCCGACTTCAACATGTGGATGCTCGTCTTCGTAACGGTGATGTGCGTCATGCTCTGGTACATGCCAAAGTGGATGAAATATCTAATCACCCACCTGGGAACGACGCGGGTGAGCGAACCCGAGGTTAAATTCATCTTCCTGATTCTGTTCTTCCTCGGCGGACTGGCCTCCACGGCCAAGAGCGAGGCGGTTCTGCCGGCGTACCTCGTCGGCCTAGTCGTCGCCGGGGTGTTTCTGCGCGACAAGACTCTCGTGCACCGGATGCGAGCCATCGCCTTCACGATCTTCACGCCGTTCTACTTCATCAAGGCTGGGCTCTTTGTCTCGCTCCCCGCCTTGTGGGTCGCCCTTGGAGCAATCATCGCGTTGCTGCTCTTGAAGCTGGCGACTAAGTTCATCGGCGTCTGGCCTCTGACCAAGCTTTTCTACATGCGCAATCGCGAGGCAAACTATACGACACTGCTCATGTCCACTGGGCTGACGTTCGGCACGATCTCCGCGCTTTTTGGCCTGCAAAACAAGATCATCGACGAGAGGCAATACACCATTCTCGTCACCGTCGTCATTCTGAGTGCATTCGTGCCGACCTTCATCGCGCAGCGGTTTTTTCAGCCGTCACTTGAGGCGATGCATGAATGGGGGCGAATCTACGCCGAACGAATCAACTTCAAGCCCCAGCAACCAAAGGCCCAGCCGGAAACGTAAGGAACCCAATGTACAAGCAAATCCTCGTCGGTTACGATGGCTCAAAGGGCGGCAAGGCCGCGCTCATTACCGCCGCAACATTGGCCGAGAAATTCGAGGCGCGGGTGACGGCGGTTTGGGTGCGCGAGCCGCTGCCCCGCCATTCAGACTTGCCAGGCGAGATTGAGGAGGAGTCCGAGGCGGCGGACGAGTTTTTTGCGGAACGCCAGAAGGAGGTCACGGAGATCGCCGCGCAGTTCAGCCTGTCGATCGCCTGCGAAGCCGCCCGCGGGCATCCCGCCAAGGCCATCATCAGATTTGCTGATCAGGGAGGATTCGACCTCATCGTCGTCGGGCACAGCGACCATTCGGCGCTTTGGGGACGGCTGCTAGGCGACACTGCCGATCGCATCGCCGATCACGCACATTGCAGCGTGTTGGTCGTGAAACCCGGCGTCGCTGCCAAGCAACCCTAGAAACCCATCTTGTTGCCCCGATGAGCGAGCATCTTCTGCCGCGCGAAGCGCGCTGGAAAATGCGGAGATGTGGTACAGGGCTTGAGGCAAGAAGAGCGGGGAGATCCGTCGCCCATTCGAGCGATGAACCCATGGGCTCGTCGGGCAATCGGCTCATTGCGATCAGCTGCGGCACGGGCGGTCCTGCGCGAGGAGCCTAGCGGGCGCAGCAGCGCCAACACGAGGCATGATTGGCGCTCCGTCTTTCAAACGCCGGGTGCAATCATCCGCAATTCGCCGCGCAGGCGGCGGCCGCGGCCGTTTCTTCTCTCCGCCGGAGGGACTTAGCGCCACAGATTGCCGCGATGAATGAACCGAATCGAACCCGTTGGGCCGGAGTCTGCGCAGGGGGCTACTTCGCTGCCGCGGCCGTCTATCTCGGCAATGTCCTCGTGCTTGCGGCATTCCGTGCAGGGAGCCTGTCGCTGGCCGTGGTCATGGCAGGCGTCCCCATTGTCTGCGGGATCATGGGCGGCCTGGTGCTTGCGGGGAGGCGGTGGGCGTCAAAGTGGGCGGTGGTTGTGGCGGTCGGATTTTCAGCGATCCATCTTGTCGGATTGGCCTATCTCTTCCTGCTCACCCCCGCTTCGATTCCCGCCCTGACGCTCTCGCTGCAGTGGCAGCTGGGAGTCGCACTGCTATTGCTTTGGCTAAGCATCCTCTGCTCCGCGTTTCGCGTGGCCAAGTGCGTCGGTTCGCCGGCGCCGTGACGGCACTTCCAGAAACCCGCGAAAGGCCAGAACGGCGTCATTCAGGCGGAAACCAGGGCGCAATTTGCAGCTTTGACCGCGGCCGTATATCCTGCACCCTCGCAAATCAAGGGTATAGAACAGGGGTAATCGCCATGCCAAAATCAAAGATTCCGCAAAAGATAGCCGAGGAGCTCAACCGCCAGCTCAACCAGGAACTCGCGGCTGCGCACTCGTATCTCGCCCTATCCGTGTGGTGCGACGTCAAGAACCTGAAGGGCTTCGGAAAATACTTCGTGAAGCAGATGGGCGAGGAACGGACGCACGCAGAGAGGATACTCAAACACCTGACCGACCGCGGCGAGACGGCCGAATTGGCAGCGGTGCCCGCGCCTAAGCAGGAGTTCAGGACCCTGCTCGAGGTCGCCCAGCAGGCGCAGGCCCAGGAACGGGCCAATACGCTTGGGATCAATGCCGTCTATGAGGCGGCGGTTGCGGCAAAGGACTATCCTGCGCAGGTGCTCATGCATTGGTTCATCAACGAGCAGGTCGAGGAGGAGGACTGGGCCGCGGAAATGGTTGAGCGCATCCAGGAGGCGACGTGCGCCGGCAGCCTGTCCACCCTGGATCGCCACATCGAACGATACCTTGAGGAGGAAGTCAGGGAAGTGCCGGATAAAAAATAGGTGGCCGCCAAACGGCCGCCAGCGAAGTGCGGCTGTTTCCGGCCACGGGGTCGGACCGCCAAGGCCGCGGAATAGGTGGGCAACGGAGCCCGGCGATTCCTCGGCGCCCGGATCGGTCTGCTCCAGGCAGGCGTCCGACCTGAGGCTCTCCCCGGATTCAATGGGTCTCAAACCACCTCCATCTTCAAATTTCTGCAGTCCAATAAAATGCGTATGCCTCTTTATCTAGGGACAATGCGCTGCTAGAGTGTGTAATGCGCCATGCCCGCCAAGAATCCTGACAATTGGGTGAGGGCCCCGTTGGGGCTGAGGCTGATTGCGGCGGCGAAGCTCGCAAAGGGCGCCATTCTATCCCTGCTGTCCCTCGGAATACTGGACGTGGTCCACAAGGATCTCGCGGCGATGGCACTCCGCTTTGTCCAGATCGCCCGGATTTCCCCAGAGAACAGATACGTGGTGCCGATGTTGGAAAAGCTGGGGCTGGTAGAGCCCGCTACCCTCGTGCGGCTCGGCATACTCTCCGCCATCTATGCGACGGTCCTTCTGGTCGAGGGATTGGGGCTGTGGCTTGGCGCAGCCTGGGCGGAATATATTGTCGTCATCTCTTCGGGTTTGTTCGTTCCGGAGGAATGCCTGGTCCTCCTTCAACATTTCACGTGGCTCAGGCTCTCTATCCTTCTGATCAACGGGGTCATTCTCGTGTACGTAGCCATACTCGTGTGGGACAGGTACAAGCTCAGAAGATCGGCTCGGACGGCCGCCGGGACTCGGTAGCACGAAGCGTCGACCACCGGGTTGACGGGCCCAAAGGATATGGATTGGCTGAGCTGTTCCTCTTGGCTCATAACAAAGGCATGAAAGGGCGCCTTTGCCTCCTGCTCCTGACAGCGGCCCCCGCGTTCGGCGTCACAGTCGGCGAAACGTACGACCAGGTTGTTGCCGAGAAGGGCGCGGCAGCGGGGTCGACGGTCACGGGCTCGGTGCGGGTCCTGACCTATCCCGACGTCATCATTAAGCTGAAGGACAAGGTCGTCGTGTCCATCCTTGAGCCCGGCAAGACCCAGGTGGTCGTGACGCATCCCACGGAGGTTCCCACAGTCCAGCCGGTGGCCGACTGGGAGCCCGATTTCGCAACGGCCCTGGCCCATGCGAAAGCCAGGAAACGCCACGTGCTCATCGTTTTCACAGGTTCGGATTGGAGCCCCTGGTGCCAGAAGATGGAGACCGAGATCTACTCGCAGCCGGATTTCGCCAGGTACTCGGGCGAGAAGTTCGTGCTCCTCAAGCTCGACTACCTGAGGCACACGCCGCAGTCCGTCGCAACCTTCAATCAGAACGAGCTGCTGGCCCAGCGGTACAACATGAAGAGCTTCCCGTCGGTGGTGATCGTCGACATGAACGGCAAGGTCGTCGGAAGGCTCAGCGGCTACAGGGAGGGCGGAACAGCCACCTTCATCCGAATGGTAAAGCCTTTCGAGTAAAGACCATCCGGGCATGCCCGCGATTCGCCTCGATGGCGTTGCCAAAAAGTGCCCGGCCGATCCTCCGCTGAAACCCTCAACCCCGACACCGGAAAATCCGACGATGCCAAAACCCGCTTCACCACGGACCGCAGACATTGACCCGCCCCAGTCCCCGTCCGGACCGGGCCATTGGCTGGTAAAGCAGGAGCCCGAGAGCTATCCGTGGGAGGCATTCGCGCGCGAAGGGCGGGCCAGCTGGGACGGCGTGCGCAACTATCAGGCGCGGAATAACCTCAAGGCGATGCAGCGGGGCGACCAGGTGCTCTTCTATTCCAGCGGCGATTCCAAGTCGGTGATGGGGCTGGCCTCGGTCGCCAGGACCGCCTTCCCCGACCCCTCTGCGGACGAGCCCGGCTGGGTCAGCGTGGAGCTGACGGCGGTGCGGGCGCTGGAGCGCCCGGTCAACCTTGCGCGGATCAAGGCCGAGCCCGCGCTCTCAGGAATCCTCCTTGTGCGCAACAGCCGACTCTCGGTCATGCCACTTGGGCGCGAGGCGTTCGAGAAGATCGTGAAGATGGGGAGCTGAAAGGGGAGGAGAGCGTCGTCCCGCCGACAAATCCCGAGGGCTGGACAACCGAATCCTGCAGCCCGAAGGCCGGCCCCTGGCCGAGAGCTCACGCTCAGGCAGGCGCCCGGAACAGCCGGCGGACCCGCCTGACGTCGCTCCTGAACGTCCGGATGAACCGAAGGACCCAGTCGCGGCGCAAAGCGACAAGCTCGGCCTGGAGCGCGCCGTACTGCCGGTCTCGGTCGGCCAGCATCCGCCGCATGAGACCATTCTCCCCGGTCAACGCCGCCTGCTCCCTCTGCATCCCGGCGCGCTCCGTCAGGAGCAGCGCTTGCGCCTCGGCTTCAAGCCGGATCAGGCAGTTCACAAGGCGGTCGGTCCGGCCCTCCCTAAGGCAATTCCGGTAGAGCCACCTCATCGGCCTATTCGCCTCGGAGAGAGGATCGCCGGGGCCCTGGCGTATGCGGATCACCCAGTCGCGCAGGCCTCCCCCGGCGCCGCTTTCCAGCGGGCACGCACCGGACTGCCTTGCGCCGTCGCGGATCCATTCGCGCCGCCCGTTGACGTACTCTGGCGGCCCGGCCGCCGTTCGGCATTTCTCTGGGCTCACATCGATCTTCGACATTCCTAGGCGCCCGAGCCGCTACCCTCCCTCAAAAAAAATCCGGCTGGCCTCACCGGCCGAGGCCCGCGGCAGACGGCGCTCCCCGGAGAACCGGCGCCCCCTGGGTCGCCCTAGCGATCCGGAAAGAGCGCCCTAAGCCCGGACTCGGAGGCCTCAGCGATTCCGCGCTCCGTGACGAGGCCCGTGACGAGCCGGGCCGGGGTGATGTCAAAGCCGGGGTTCTCAGCAGCGCTGCCCTCGGGCGTGAGTGCGACGGTCCCCAAGCTTCCGTCGGGAAGCCGGCCGGAAATGTGCGTCACCTCCCGCCCGTCGCGGCTTTCGATCGGGATCTCGCGCATCGCGTCGCGCACGCGCCAGTCGATGGAGGGCGACGGCACGGCCGCATAGAAGGGCACGCCGTTGTCGCGCGCGGCAAGGGCCTTCAGATAGGTGCCTATCTTGTTGCACACGTCGCCCGCAGCGCTCGTGCGGTCCGTGCCGACGATCACCATGTCGACGCGCCCGCGCTGCATGAGATGGCCGCCCGCGTTGTCGGAGATGACCGTGTGCGCGACGCCGTGGTTGAGCAGCTCCCAGGCGGTCAGGCTCGCGCCCTGGTTTCGCGGGCGGGTTTCGTCGACCCAGACGTGGACGGGTATGCCTTCGTCATGCGCGGCATAGATTGGCGCCGTGGCCGTTCCCACGTCGACGGTGGCGAGCCAGCCCGCATTGCAGTGCGTGAGGATGTTGACCGGGGCGCCGGGCGGCTTTCGCGCGGCGATCGCGCGGATGACGGGCAGGCCGGCGGCTCCGATGCCCCGGTTGATCGCGACATCCTCATCGCAGATCTCCGCGGCCCGCGCGAGCGCGGCCGCGGCACGCTCCGACGGAGGAAGGGGCCTGAGCCATGCCGTCATCCTGTCGATCGCCCATCGGAGGTTCACGGCCGTGGGGCGGGTGGCAAGGAGTCTCTCCCCGGCCTCCCGGAGCCGGACGTCCGACGGGTCGCTCCTGAGCGCAAGCCAGAGGCCGTAGGCGGCGGTGGCCCCGATGAGGGGCGCGCCGCGCACGAGCATCGCGCGGATCGCATGGGCAGCCTGCTCGACGGAATCCAGGCGCGCGATCGCGAACTCGTGCGGCAGGCGCGTCTGGTCGATGATTTCAACCGAGGTTCCGTCTGCGCCCGGCCAAAGCGTGCGGTAGTGCCGGCCCTTGACCTTCAAATCACCCTCTCATTCCCGCCGTCGACGGGGATCTGCGCCCCCGTCGTCTTGGCGAACAGCGAGCCGCACAGTTCCGCGGCGAGCTCCGCGACGTCGCGGCTGGCGATCCCCACCTTGAGCACGTTGTTCGTCCTGTAAGCCTCGACGCTCAGGCCGTAGCGCCGCGCCCGCGACTCGATCATCTCCCGTGTCCAGATGGCGGTGTCAAAAACCATGTTCGGATGGATTGAATTGACCCGGATGCCGTCGGCGCCCCATTCGAGCGCCGCGACCCGGGCGAGCTGGTTCACGGCGGCCTTTGACGCCGAATAGGCCGCCGCACCGGGCCCGGGGGCCGGGACGTTCTTGGAGCCGATCACCACGACGCGCCCGCCACCGGGGGCCGCCTTGAGGAGCGGGTGGCATCCGCGCAGCATCACAAGGCTGGCGTCCAAATTCACCGACATGACCCTTCGCCAGGTCTCCGTTCGGAGTTCACCGATCTCCTCTCCCTCCGGGAAGACGCCCGCGTTCAGGACCAGCATGTCAAGGCCGCCGAACGCCCTCACGGCCTCCTCGAGGGCCGACGCGACCGCGGCCTCGGCCGTCAGGTCGCACACGATCCCGCGGAAGTCCGGCCGGTCATGAAGCCGCAGGATCTCCGGGTTCACGTCGAGCCCGACGACGGCCGCCCCCCTCTGAAGCAGGGCCTCGACGCACGCGCGGCCGATTCCGGAGGCCGCGCCGGTGACGAGCGCGATCTCCCCTGTGAAGACCGGCACGGGACCGGAGCGGCGCAGCTTCGCCTGCTCAAGGTCCCAGTACTCGCAGTCAAAGATGTCCCCGGCCGGCAGCGCCCTCCAGCCGCCGAGCGCCGTGGCGCGCAGGATGATGTCGATCGTGTGCCGGTAGAGGTCGGAGGCGATCACGGCGTCCGCCGCGGTGCGCCCCGCAGCAACAAGGCCCCATTCCGGGTCGAGGATGAGGCGCGGCGCCGGATCGAGCATGGCCGGGCGGGGGTCCGCCCGGGCCGCGCACTCATCGAAATACCGCTCGTAGGCGGCGCGGAACTGCGCCAGATCGCGCCCTACAAGCGGCAGGCGCTTGGTGCGGATCACGTGATCGGGGGTCGCCGGGCCCTGCTGGGACAGGACCGAGACATCCGCGCGCCGAGCGAATCCAAGGCCCTGGGCGTCGCAGCCAGTGACAAGAATCGCCGGCGCGCCCATCGCCCTGGAGACGTCGCGCCGGAACGCCGCAAGCTCGGTTCGCAGCGGGCGCGAGGGCGCGGGGAGCTCCGGCCACTCGATCCTCCAGGCCTTGCGCGCGGCCAAGTATTCCTCAGCCAGCGTCACAAGCTCGATCATCCTTCCGTAGGACTCCTCCGCCGTGGCGCCAAACGAGATCAGGCCGTGACTCATGAGTACAATTCCGGTCGTGTTCGACGAAACCTCATGCGGCAGCCGCAGGGCGCAGGACCTTGCCAGCTTGAAGCCCGGCATCACATACGGGACGACGACAACCCGCCCGCCGTAGATCTCGCGGACCCGGTCCTCGCCCCCCGGCGTGTTCGTCACGGCGATGAGCGCATCGGCGTGAGTGTGATCCACGAATTTGGCGGGCAGGATCGCATGCAGGATCGCCTCCACGGACGGCATCGGAGCGGACGAATTCGTCATGCAGCCCCTGAGCTCGGCGGCCATCCGAACGTCGGTTAGCGAATCCAAGCCCGCAAGCCGGAGCAGGTGGGCCATCCGGCAGGGGGAGTACCCGGCGGGTTCGATGGCCGCCAGGTCCCACCCGCTTCCCTTGATCCGGAGGACGGGCTCGTCCTCGCCAAAGACGTTCCTTTCCAGAACTTTTACGGAAGTGTTGCCCCCGCCGTGCAGGACGAGCGAGGGTTCCGCCCCGATCAGCCTCGAGGAGTAGACACGCTGGCCCAGATCGCCCGGAAATTCCGCGGCTAGCGCGCTGCTCCACCGGTTCTGCATCCGCAAGAGGTGCCTTTACGGCACATTCGAGTCAAGCGCCCCACCGCCCTTGCGGATTTATGCGATCCGCGCCACGCTCTGTCCTCAAGCACATCCAGACCAATATGAAAATGCAGTACCGCCAGCTCGGAAAATCAGGCCTGAAGGTGAGCGCGCTGTCCTTCGGCGCCTGGGTCACGTTCGGCAAGCAGGTCGGCGACGCCGTTGCGCGCAAGCTCCTTCACACGGCCTACGACGCAGGGATAAATTTCTTCGACAACGCGGAGTCCTACGCGGACGGCCAGGCCGAGGTGGTGATGGGGGCGGTCCTCAAGAAGTCCGGGTGGCGGCGCAGCAGCTACATGGTATCGAGCAAAGTCTTCTTCGGCTCAAAGGGCGACCGGCCAAACGAGGAGGGACTCTCCCGCAAGCACATGGTCGAGGCGTGCCACGACGCGCTTGGGCGCCTGCAGGTCGACTATCTCGACCTCTATTACTGCCACCGCCCGGACCCGAGCGTCCCGATTGAGGAGTCGTGCCGGGCGATGCACGACCTGATCGTGCAGGGAAAGGTCCTCTATTGGGGCACGAGCGAGTGGGGCGCGGCCCAGATCGAGGCCGCCCACGCGGTCTGCGACCGCCTGGGACTGCATCATCCGATCGTGGAGCAGCCGGAATACAACCTCTTCCACCGCGCGCGCGTGGAGAAGGAATACGCCGCCCTGTACCGGAGCCCCGGCCTCGGAACGACGATCTGGTCCCCCCTTGGCTCCGGCCTCCTGACGGGAAAATACGCCAAGGGCGTCCCCAAGGGCACCCGGCTCGACACGCCCGGTCTGGAATGGCTGCGCGAGGCCGTGCTCAAGAGGCCGGGGATCGAGAAGCAGCTGCGCGCCATTCCGGAACTGGCTGCCGTCGCAAAGAGCCTGGAAACAAGCCTCCCCTGCCTGGCGATCGCGTGGTGCCTGAAGAACCCCAACGTCAGCACGGTCATC
>Ga0182030_10008107_pt1 | contig 21803 bp, 20 predicted proteins | sample 812S3MmetaG_FD_121299 | JGI IMG/M metagenome (GOLD analysis project Ga0182030, IMG submission 121299) | Permafrost microbial communities from Stordalen Mire, Sweden - 812S3M metaG (Illumina Assembly) | ecosystem: Environmental > Terrestrial > Soil > Wetlands > Permafrost | place: Sweden... | reverse complement strand
TTGGACGCGGCGATCTGCGCCGAACCCAGGCTGGAGCGGCTGGGCGGCCGGTTCTGGTTCAGCCTCGACGACGGCCACGCCGACGTCTCCGGCCTGGGCGCCGACGTCGGCATACACGTGCTGGACGACGGCATCGCGCTGTTGCTGGCCGGGCGGGACACCGGCGTCCGGCTGGCGGTCGACAACGTGATCACGACACTGGTCGACATTGCCGTTCGGTTCACCGAGATCCGTGGAACGGCTTGGCGCGTCAAGGAATTGGACGACATCACGGGGTTATGGCCCGGTACCGGACTCGGCGCCGGATTTCCGGTCGTCACCCGGCCACCGGTGGGCTGGATCAATCAGGATGATGGCCGCATCGCGCTGGGCGCCGCGGTGCCGTTGGGTGTGCTGCCCGCCCGGGTCGCCGAGTTTCTCGCAGCCATCGAGGCCCCACTGGTGACCACGCCGTGGCGGTCGGTGCTGGTGTGTGATCTCGACGAGGCTGTCGCCGATGTCGCGCTGCGGGTGCTGCCGCCGCTGGGCCTGGTGTTCGACGAGAACTCACCCTGGCTGAACGTCAGCGCCTGCACCGGCAGCCCCGGTTGCGCACGGTCGGCCGCCGACGTGCGGGCGGACGCGGCCGGATCGCTCGGCAATGACTCAGCCGTCCATCGTCACTTCGTCGGCTGCGAACGCGCCTGCGGCAGCCCGTCAATCGGACAGGTGCTGGTCGCGACCGGCGACGGATACCGCGAACTCCGAAAATAGGGGGCCCGCGGCGATCGCCAGCGCGGCGAAGGCGGGCGCTGGGGGCACCTCCCGCTTGCGGGGGACGGGTCGCAACGCCAGAAAGCCTTAGGGTGAGCACGTGCTCGACTACATCCGCGATGCGGCGGAAATCTATCGCCAGTCGTTTGCGGCCATCCGCGCCGAAGCCGACCTGACGCGATTCCCCGCCGACGTCGCACGGATCGTGGTCCGGTTGATCCACACCTGCGGACAGGTCGACGTCGCCGAGCACGTCGCCTACACCGACGACGTCGTAACGCGGACCTACGCCGCTCTGCAAGGCGGCGCTCCCCTGCTGTGCGATTCGTCGATGGTGGCTGCCGGAATCACCGCCGCACGTCTACCGGCCGGCAACGAGGTCGTGTCATTGGTGGCCGATCCGCGCGCCCCCGAACTGGCCGCCCGCCGGGGCACCACCCGCTCAGCGGCGGGCGTGGAGCTGTGGGCTGACCGGCTGGCCGGCGCGGTGCTGGCGATCGGCAACGCACCCACCGCGCTGTTCCGACTGCTGGAGCTGATCGACGAGGGCGCAGCCAAGCCGGTCGCAGTGCTCGGCGGCCCGGTGGGTTTCGTCGGGTCGGCACAGTCCAAGCAGGAACTCATCGACCGACCGCGCGGCATGTCGTATCTGGTGGTGCGGGGCCGCCGCGGCGGCAGCGCGATGGCCGCCGCCGCAGTGAACGCGATCGCGAGCGACTCCGAATGACGGCGCAAGGCACGCTCTGGGGAGTTGGGCTGGGGCCCGGCGACCCAGAGTTGGTGACCGTCAAGGCAGCCCGGGTGATCGGCGAGGCCGACGTGGTGGCCTACCACAGCGCACGACACGGCCGCAGCATCGCGCGCGGCATCGCCGAACCGTATCTGCGACCCGGACAGATCGAGGAGCATCTGGTCTATCCGGTAACCACCGAGACGACCGATCATCCCGGCGGCTACGCCGGTGCCATCGAAGACTTCTACGCCGAGGCCACCCAGCGCATCGCCACTCACCTGGACGCCGGGCGCAACGTGGCGCTGCTCGCCGAGGGCGACCCGCTGTTCTACAGCTCCTACATGCACCTGCACACCCGGCTGACCCAGCGGTTCGACGCCGTCATCGTGCCGGGGGTGACGTCGCTGAGCGCGGCGTCGGCGGCCATCGCCACACCGCTGGTGGCCGGCGACGAAGTGCTGTCGGTGCTGCCCGGAACGTTGCCCGTCGCCGAGCTGACCCGTCGCCTTGCCGACGCCGACGCGGCCGTCGTGCTGAAACTAGGCCGCTCCTATCATGCCGTCCGCGAAGCACTTTCGGCATCCGGACGGCTTGACGACGCGTTCTACGTGGAGCGGGCCAGCACCCCGGCACAACGCATACTGCCGGCCGCCGAGGTCGACGAGACCGGCGTGCCGTACTTCTCGTTGGCCATGCTGCCGGGCAGGCGACGGGCTGGACGGCAGTCGTCGGCGCCGGGCACCGTCGCGGTGGTGGGCTTGGGTCCCGGCGGCAACGACTGGATGACACCGCAGAGCCGACGGGAGCTGGCCGCCGCCACCGATCTGATCGGCTACGCCACCTACCTGGATCGCGTCCCCGTTCGCGACGGTCAGCAGCGGCATCCCAGCGACAACACCGATGAATCCGCCCGGGCGCGACTGGCCTGCGCGCTGGCCGAACAAGGCCGCGCCGTGGCGGTGGTGTCATCGGGCGATCCCGGCGTGTTCGCGATGGCCACCGCCGTGCTGGAAGAGGCCAAACAATGGCCCGCAGTACAGATTCGCGTGATTCCGGGAATGACAGCCGCTCAGGCCGTCGCCAGCCGGGTCGGCGCTCCGTTGGGTCATGACTATGCGGTGATTTCGTTGTCCGACCGGCTCAAGCCCTGGGAGGTGATCGCGGAGCGCCTCGGCGCCGCGGCCGCAGCCGATTTGGTGCTGGCCATCTACAACCCGGCCTCCAAAACGCGGACCTGGCAAGTCGGCGCGATGCGCGACGTGCTACTGGATCACCGCGAACCCGGCACGCCAGTGGTGATCGGCCGCAACGTATCCGGGCCCAACGAAGACGTGCGCGTGGTGCGGTTGGCCGAACTGAACCCCGCCGACGTTGACATGCGCTGCCTGCTGATCGTCGGGTCCTCTCAAACCCAGTGGTATTCAGGCGATTCCGGCGACAGAGTGTTTACTCCCCGACGTTATCCGGCCTGAATCACTTCGTCGGCAAGGCCACGGTGACCAGGTCGAGAAGCTGACGCCGGTCCGCTGCAGGCAGCGGTTACAGTATGGGTCTCACTAATCTGCTTGTTAGACAGAATCTTTCGTCGGGCCTTGCCCCCAACTGCTTGGCAGCATCGGCAGTGCCGGACCGTCGTTCACCCCGTCACCGGTCAACGTCATCAGCCCCGCCGCGGGACTCGCCCCGGATTTGGCTGCGGCCCCGGCAAATCCGAGCGGTCCAGCAGCCTGGCCGGATTCCGCGGCCGAAGGCCTGGAAAGGTCGTCCGACCCTGATCCCGAAGCGGCGTCGTCGTCTACGTCCAGGAACTCGTATCGGTACGCGCGGTCCTTGGCCGTCGCCCCCAGGTGCCGCCGAGCCCGCGCCCGCTTCTTGGCGGATGCCGCCGCGACTGCGGCCGGGGCGGCAGCGTCGTCCGGTGCCGGCTCTTCCGAGTTACGACGGGCACGACTGCTGGCGCCGTCGCGCGCCGACAACCCCGATAGGCCTACGGCGTACAAGGCGTCGGAGAGACCTGCGCCGAGGCCCGTCGAACTGGTCGGGCCGAAGCCCACTGCGGGTCCACCACCGACCGGCCCCGCGCCGCTGGCGGGAGCAGCGCTCGGCGTCGCGGGGCTCGGTGCGACGGTGCTGCTCGTGCTTGCCGGAACGCTGCTCGAGACCGTCGGGGCCGGCACGGTGGGCATGGGCGCGGGTGTGGCGGCCGGCAGCGGCGGTTGTATCGCGGCGGGTACCGCGATACCGATCGCGGTCACAGCACCCGCTGCCACCCCGGCAGCAGCCCCGGCGGCAACCACAACCATGGCCGCAGTGACGGCGACCACGGCCAGCTGAATGGCCGTCTGGATGAACGGATAGAAGATCATGAAGGTGTGGAAGATGGCCCACCCGAGGGCGGAGGCGAGGGTTGGTGACAGGCCTAATTGCGTGAACATCGCGCTGAGGCTGTTGACCCACGGCACCGGCGGGAACGGCCAGCCACCGGGATTGAGGTCCTTCGACACCGGCCACGCGAAGCTGCTGGTGTACTGCTGCAGCCATTGCGCGAGTTGATCCATCCAGGACGGATAGGTTTTTGACGCTTGAGCGTCTGCCGCAGTGTCCGAAGCGGTGGTATCCGCGACGAGGATTTGCGGTGCCCGCGCGGTCTGCGGGACCGCCGCGAGCGCGGATTCACTGACCGCCTGGTAGGTGCTCATGGTCGTGGCCGCCTGCACCCACATGCGCACGTAGTCGGCTTCATTGACGGCGATGGGGATGGTGTTGATGCCGAAGAAATTGGTAGCGACCAGGCCACCGTGGGTCACATGGTTTGCTGCGAGCTCCGCAAGCGTGGGCATGGCAGCTAGAGCAGCGGTGTAGGCGCCGGCCGCCGTCTCGTGCAGCGCGGCCGCGGTCGTGCTCTTCGCAGCGCCATCGAGCAGCCAGCTCAGATACGGGGCGTGGGCTGCCACGTACTGTGCTGCGCTGGGGCCGTGCCACGCACCCGCCTGCACCGCGCCCAGCAGTCCGGTGAGTTCATCTGCCGCTGCGGCATATTCGGCGCTCATCGACGACCAGATGCCTGCGGCCGCCAGCAGCGGGCCGGGGCCGGGGCCGCTGCTCAACAACGTCGAGTGCACCTCCGGGGGCAGTGCCATCCAGATCGGAGCGGTCATTGTTGGCGACCTTCGGAAACGAGCACGAGTACCCCTTTTGGTGGCTGCGGGCTGCGGGTCTTGTCTCCCAGTGGTCGGTTGCTGCCGCGGTTTAGTTCCACTCGTCAGTTCTTGGTGGGTCTTTGCGCGCGGCGTAGGCATGCGCGACGATGCAGGGATGCGGTGTGACGTTGCACGTGAGGCGCTGTCTGCGCGGTTGGACGGCGAGCGTCCCGAAGTGCTCGCACAACAGGTCGATGCGCACCTGGACTCGTGCCGCGGATGCCGCACCTGGCTGATCAGTGCGGCGGTGCAGACGCGCCGGCTGGCTTCGATTGCGCCCGGACAGGCGCCGGACCTGGTCGACAAAATCTTGGCCAGCATCAGCGCGGAGGCGCAGCCGCAGCAGCGCTGGATGCGGGTGCTGCGAGCGCACTACCGGCGGTGGGGACTCATCGCGGTGGGCCTGTTCCAGGTGGCGATCGCGGCCGCACAAATCAGCGGCATCAATTTCGGCATGGTGTCGGCCCACCACATGCACGGCGCGATGTCCGGTGAACATCTGCTGCACGAGTCCACCGCGTGGTTGCTGGCGTTGGGGACGGCAATGATCGCTGCCGGCGTCTGGCCCGTCGCCGCGATCGGCGTCTCGGCGATTGCCGGGGCCTATTCGCTAGCGCTGGTGGCGTACGTGGCCGCCGACGCCCTCAAGGGTGAAGTGACCGCGACGCGGGTGGCCAGTCACGTCCCGATTCTGCTGGGCCTGGTGTTCGCGGTGCTGGTGGCCCGCGAGCGGACGGGAGGACACCGGCCGCGCAACTTCGATGTCGACGCCGAGTTCACCGCCCGCCCGACGGCGTCCTCCGCCGATCGACGACGCGGTCACCTGTGGCCGATCAACCGGGCGCTGCATTTGCCCAACCCCACCGCCAACTCTACGACAGGCGGTCGTAGACTCATCGGGTCCGCACAACTAAGGTGGTTGGCCATGACCGCGTCGAGCGAGGACGAGGCCGTTACCGGACTCGCATTAGCAGCTGCACGCGGGAACGCGCGAGCCCTCGAGGCGTTCGTCAAAGCCACGCAGCAAGACGTCTGGCGGTTTGTCACCTACCTGTCGGATGCGGGCAGCGCCGACGACCTGACGCAAGAGACCTTTTTGCGGGCAATCGGTGCGATTCAACGGTTTTCCGGTCGATCCTCGGCCCGCACCTGGCTGCTGGCCATCGCCCGCCGCGTCGTCGCCGATCACATCCGCCACGCTCAATCGCGTCCCCGCACCGCCCCTGGTGCCGATCCCGAACGGGCGCTCAAGGGCGACCGGCACTCCCGCGGATTCGAAGACCTGGTTGAGGTGACGACGATGATCGCCGGCCTCGCCACCGAACAGCGGGAAGCCCTGTTGCTCACCCAGTTGCTCGGATTGCCCTACGCCGACGCCGCAGAGGTGTGCGGTTGCCCGGTGGGCACCATCCGATCCCGCGTTGCCCGCGCCCGCGATGCGCTGCTGGCAGACACTGACCGCGACGACCTGACCGGCTAGTTCAGTCCGGCGATCCAGTCGGCAGCCTCTTGCACGGTGACCACGGCGGCTATCCCGACCGGAAGCTGCGGACGGGCCACCATCACCACCGGAATATCAAGTGCCGCAGCGGCATCCAGCTTTGCCCGGGTCATGTCGCCGCCGCTGTTTTTGGTGACCAGCGCGTCGATGCGATGCTGGCGTAGCAGCGCGATTTCGTCGTCGTAGTGGTACGGGCCGCGGGACAACAACAGCTGATACCGGCGCGGCATCGCGCCATGGTCCGGTTCGGTGACCGCGCGGATCAAGAACCATGCGGCGCTGTCGGCGAACGCCTTGACGCCGGAGCGTCCGGTGGTGAGAAAAATTCGCGAATATCCTTGCTTTGCAATGGTTTCTGCGGCTTCGATGTCCGATTTCACGACGATGGCGGCGCCCGGCTCCCATGCCGGGCGGGCCAGCACCAGGTGCGGCAGCCGGAGCTGGCCGCACGCTTCGGCGGCGTGTGCGGTCATGGTCGCCGCAAACGGGTGGGTGGCGTCGACGACGGCGTCGATGCTTTCTTCTTGCAGCCAGCGCCTCAACCCTTCGACACCGCCGAATCCGCCGATGCGCACCCGGCCGACAGGTAAGGCCGGGTCCGGCACTCGGCCGGCCAGCGAGCTGATGATATCCACCTGCGGTTCAAGGGTTTTCGCCAGAGTGCGTGCCTCGGCGGTGCCGCCGAGCAGCAGTACCCGCATCAGTGTGCGCCTTTGGCGCGGCGCGCCTTCGAATACAGGTAGCTGTCGGTGAATCCCTCGGCGGCCAATACCTCGCCGACGACGATGACCGCGGTCTTGGTGATGTTGGCGTCGTGCATCTGGGCGGCGATATTGCTGAGTGTTCCGCGCAGCACGGTCTGCTGTGGCCAGCTCGCGAAAGCCACTACCGCGGCGGGTGTTTCGGATGTGTAGCCGTTGGCGAGCAGCTCGGGAACGATGGCGTCGATTTGGGCGGCGGCCAGGTGCAGCACCAGGGTGCCGCCGGATCGGGCGAGGGTTTGCAGGTCTTCGCCGGGCGGCATCGGCGTCGACAGGGTGGACACTCGGGTCAGCGTGACCGTCTGCGCCACCCCGGGGACAGTCAGCTCGCGTTTGAGCGCGGCGGCCACCGCGGCGAAAGCCGGTACCCCAGGCACGATTTCGTAGTCGATGCCCAGCGCGTCGAGTCGGCGACACTGCTCGGCCAGCGCGCTGTACAGCGAGGGGTCCCCCGAATGCAGTCGCGCCACGTCGTGGCCGGCGCCATCGGCGTCGGCGAGTTCGGCGACAATCTGCTCGAGCGTGAGCGGGCCGGTATCAACGATTTTCGCGTCGGACGGGCACAGGGCCAGCAGGTCGTCGGGCATGATCGAACCCGCGTAAAGGCACGTTTTGCATTGTTTGAGCAGGTTTTGACCGCGGACGGTGATCAGGTCGGCAGCGCCAGGGCCCGCGCCGATGAAATAAACCGTCACCTTGTCACCGTCCATTGGGTGACGGGATGGCGCGGGCGCCAACCGGTGAAGGCGCCCAACGGTTCGCCCTGATAGTGCTGAAAGCGTCGCAGCTGCCCACCGAAGCGTGAATATGCCTGGGCCAGTGCGGCTTCCGATTCGATGGTGACGACGTTGGCGACCAGACGTCCACCGGCGGGTAGGTAGTCGAGGCAGGCGTCGAGCAGACCGGGGTGGGTGAGGCCGCCGCCGATGAAGATCGCGGATGGTGTTGGGACACCGTCGAATGCGTCGGGCGCTTCGTCGCGGATGTCGATATCGACACCCGAGGCGGCGGCATTGGCGCCGATGTTGCGGCGGCGCTGCTCGTCGCGTTCGAACGCCACGGCAGTGCAACCGCGCCAACTGCGGCACCATTCGACCGCGATGCTGCCCGAGCCCGCACCGACATCCCACAGCCGCTCCCCCGGCCGCGGCTGCAGTGCTGCCAAGGTCACCGCCCGGATTCCGAGTTTGGTGATCTGACCGTCGTGGGCGAATGCATCGTCGGGCAGTGGCGATAGTCGTTCGTCGGGCAGGTAGCGGACGGCGATCACGTTGAGATCGTCGATGTCCTCGGGTGTTTGGAGAGCCCACTGGTGGGCCGCGGCGTCGCGACGGCGCTCGGCTGGTCCGCCGAGCTGTTCGAGCACGCTGACCTCGGAGTCGCCGCGACCATGCGTGTTGAGCAGTGCCGCCAGCTCCGCTGGCGTGGACCGGTTTTTCGACAGCACGATCGCTTGGCCGCCGCGGCGCACCGCGGTGTGCGTGGGCCGCCCGGTGACGAGGCTGATCACCTCGGTGTCGTGCACGTTCCAGCCCATGCGCGCGCACGCCAGCGTCACCGCGGAGACGTGTGGGAGCACCCGCACTTTGTCGGGGCCGTACAGGCGGATCAGGCTGCCGCCGATGCCGTGCAGGAGCGGGTCGCCGCTGGCGACGACGTGGATGTCGCCGTCATGGCCGTCGAGCAGTGTTTGCAGCGCCGGCAGCAACGGCGACGGCCACTGTTTGCGGTGCGAGGTAACCGTGTCGTCGAGCAGGCCGAGCTGTCGTTGAGCGCCGTAAATGATTGTTGCCCTGCGTAATTCATCTTGCGATGATGCCGAGAGGCCGGCTATGCCGTCGGCGCCGATGCCGACCACGACGATCATCGCGGCATCCTGCGCCAGACGAACTGCGGCAGGAAACGCACGCCCACCCACCCCCGCAGTGCCCATGGGATCCACACGGTCCGTCGGCCCTTGGCCAGCGCACGCGCGGTGGCCACCGCCACTTGCTCGGGAGTGCTGGATAGCGGCGCGGGCGTCATTCCCTGCGTCATGCGGCCGATGACGAAGCCGGGTCGTGCGATCAGCAAGTGCACCCCGGTGCCGTGTAGCGCGTCGGCCAGCCCGCTGGCGAACCCATCCAAGCCGGCTTTGGCGGAGCCGTAGACGTAGTTGGCGCGGCGTACCCGAACTCCGGCCACCGAGGAGAACACCACCAAGGATCCGTGGTCAGCCTTGCGCATCTCGGTGGCCAGATGGGTGAGCAGGCTGACTTGGGCGACGTAGTCCGTGTGCACGACGGCCACCGCGTGGTCGGCGTCGATCTCGGCGCGGGCCTGGTCGCCGAGGATGCCGAAGGCCAGGACTGCGGTGCCGATGGGGCCGTGGTCGGCGATGACCGAGGCGACCAGCGGAGCGTGCGCGGCCAGGTCGTCGGCATCGAATTCCCTGGTGTGCACCGCTGTGGCGCCGGCGGCTTTGAGCGTGGCGACCTGTTCGTCGAGCTGATCGGCCCTGCGCGCGGCCAACACCACCGTCGCGCCCGGAGCCAGCAGTCGCGCCAGCTCGATGCCGATCTCGCTGCGACCGCCCAGTATTAGAATCGGTCCCGCGCCCGTGTCGTCCACGGCTGCGATTATCACCTGCGCTAGCGTGGGCGGTGATGACGAACACCACTACACGGCTCACTGACGACGCCTTGGCGTTTTTGTCCGAACGTCATCTGGCCATGCTGACCACGCTTCGCGCCGACAATTCGCCGCATGTGGTGGCCGTAGGTTTCACCTTCGATCCCAAGACGCATATCGCGCGGGTCATCACCACCGGCGGGTCACAGAAGGCCGTCAACGCCGACCGGGCCGGGGTTGCAGTGCTGAGCCAGGTCGATGGGGCCCGGTGGGTGTCGCTAGAGGGCCGGTCCAAGGTCAACAGTGATGCCGATGCCGTGCGGGACGCTGAGCTGCGCTATGCGCAGCGCTATCGCAATCCGCGGCCCAACCCGCGACGGGTGGTCATCGAAGTGCAGATCGAGCGTGTGCTCGGGTCGTCGGATCTGCTAGACCGCAGCGAGTAGTTTTCTCCGGTTAGTCGGTTCAGTCGGGGTTTCGCCGATGGTCGAACTCAGTACCTGACGTGTCATCCCAGAATTTCGGAGAGAGTTCTTTCACTCGATCTTCTGGCGCTACGGCATCTATTCGCTCCTTATATTCGTCAAGCATTCGACGGCGCGCGCCAACTCTTCTTCTGTCGGTGGAGTACGGCCCAATTCTTCGGGCGTAGAAAATGTCTTTCCGCCAATCGTCTCGCTCATGAACCCGCTCCCTATTACCTATCCACCGTTAGCGCAATACTGGCGACTCACGGTCGAAGACAACCCAGTCGTCAGCGTCATTGATGATCTGGACACCCTGAATATCGGTTTTTGTCCGCATCATATCCTTTAAGGCTTCCCATGTAATGCCACCGTATGTTATGTGGGGTCGAGTCCGAGTGAGATAAACACGAACTACGTTCGTAAAGTGTTGAATTTTGTAAGTCTTCATAACGGGCTGACCTGCTTCGCCCGTCTTGCCAGCGACCAACTCCAGAAATAGCTCCCTGCCGGAAAGCAGAGACGCTATCGGCTGCGATAACTGCTCGGGATCCTCGTGGACTGCGCGCGTGATGAGCTCCTCAAGCGCAGGGTCTGCCAAGCTCGAAGCCGAGGGCGAGGCAGGGCTGTCCGATTCGTTCCCGCCCGGCTCAAGCCCGTCTAGAACAGCCGGAATCTGACGTTTATGGACAGAGATCCATTGCGAAGCGCTGTTTGACAGGATTACCCAGTCAAGAGCAGACACTGATGACGCAGCGGCGAGTATGTCCTTAATGCAGCCCCCGGCAAAGGGACGCAACAAGTCTGGATGGGACTTCGACGTGTAGACCATCATTGCATGGGTGCCGTCTGGCAGCCGCAGCAATGGAGTGGACCGCTTCATCTCGCCTGCGTGTTCTATAGTTTCCATCGGGAAAAATAATTCAGAGTCGCCAAGCACCCGAAATAGACGCAAATTGCCGGTAAAGCTATTATGTTCGCCAGCGACTTTTACCAATTCTTCGAGATTGAGGCTGTGCTGAGTCAAAATGCTAACCCCTCATAAGGATGAAAGACATTGGCCTTTTCATCAAATATACCTTTCACATCATACAACATTCCAGTTGGACAAGTTGCGTCGAATGTACAGATAGCCAGGTGCACATCACCCATATCCTCACTGAGGAGCTCACTCAAACGGGTCGGAGAAAGAACTGTCAGCGGATTACCCATAATATTCAACCCGTCTGGCGGATAGATCGTGTAATCGGGGATTGAGTCGCCCGAGTAAAAAGTCTTCGAGTACACGCCAGAGGTGTCACCTCCGGTTTCGATGAGATTGCCGAGCGCATCGGTGATTGACGATCCATGCTCGGCGTACACCGTCACGGTCGTCCCGCGTTGCAGGACCGTCTCGCCGTGGGTCGGGTCATAGCCACCATGGCCACTTACTGTCTGCCTTGTCTGATCAGCATCACCAGGCTGCCCAGGACTGAGGTCGTCGGTGCCAGCCGGCCGCTGGTCATGGAGATCGGAGACGCCGTTGTGGGGCGGCTGATTGAGCGGATCCGCTTCGGGAGGCGCTTCGGACGGTCCTGGTAGATCACTAGGGCCAGTCGGCAACGGTTCGTGCGAGTAATTTCCTGATGAGCCACTGGTCGACCCAAGCTTTGGCGTATCTACGGCGGTTGATGTTGGTTCTAGCGGCGGCCCGTTGACTGCCGGCATCCGACCAGGTATCGGTTCAGCGAATTGAGGGTTGGGCGTGGGCAGGTGCCCGCCAGGCGTGGGCACGGCCGCGGGCTCATGCGGACCACCAGGTGATGCAGGCACGGGCGCCGGTTCATGCGCGGCGACCGGAGGCTCAGGCCGCCCGGGGCCCGGTGATCCACCCGGCGCAGTTGGCGAGTGTGGTGCGGGCGTGCCCTGCGGCGCGGATTCGACAGGGCGCGGTGTCGGCTCGACAGGCGCCTCGAACGGCTTAGGAGCTGGCGGCCCAACAGGGCGACCACCGGGCAGCGGATCCGCCTTGGGCACATCCACTTTGAGGCCGTCGAGGTCTTTGGTGAGACCGGCGCTGGTCTTGCCGATATCGCTTAGCGCGCCGCTCGTAGCCGCGACGTCCCCGAGCTCACCAGCACGCCCCATCGCGCTAGCACCGTCCGCGACCTCGCTCGCTCCTTCCGCAGCCCGCGCACCCGCTGCCCCCGCCCCAGCTTCCCCGACTCCTGGAATGAAAGACGCCGCGACATCTAAGCCGAGTTCCCCTTGCCCCATTCCGGGCCGGTTACCACCCCAATCATCAAGGTGCAGAAGCGATTTCCACATCTGCATGTTGGCTTCCCCGCCCTCTCGCGGGTGCAGAATTTCGTTGAGCAAACTCGGTTTGAATTGGTCCTCCAGGGTGGACTTCCAGGTTGTCGCGGCGCCCTTGGGATCGACGACAAACCACCCGGGATTTAAGTCCGCCGGTCCTTGCACCGCTGCGATGGCTTCCTTAACAAAGCCCTCATTCCCGTTGATGAATTTCTCGGAAATGGAAGCGACCTGGTTTCCGACCGCATCACCCAGAAAATGGGCGAACTGGCCACGCATGGACTTCTCCGTGTTGACCACGAGACCGTCGACGACCTGCATCAGCAGCGTGATCCCCTGCTCGAACGCCCGCGCTTCCCGCCCCAGGTTGTGCAGCACGGCATTGATGTCGCGGGCGATCTTCTTGATTTCGTCCAGCGCATCGCCATCGAGAATCGAAACCACGTCATTCCAGAGGTCCCCGAGTGACTCCAGCTGGTGCAACAGATCGCGAATCGCGTTCTGAGCCTGGGCTACCTGGTTGGCGAATTCGTCGAGGGTAGCCGCCATCTTCCCGCACTGCTCACCCAACTTGCCCGTGGTGTCGCCCATGCGCGATAGCACCTGCATTATCGGGTCGCCCTCCGGCATCTGCTGTGTGCCGATCAGCGTCTTCGAGGCGTTCAGCGCGCCCTGCATCCCGCCGGCAGCAGACCCGAACGTGCGCCAACATCCCGCAGCCGCATGCAACGCCGCTACATCGCCGTTGGGCCACACGTCGTCGACGAACGACTGCACGATCGCCCACAGCAGCGGTGGGGGTTCGCCTGGGCCTAATGTGCCCGGCGGCCCGGGGGCGGCGATCTTGACCGGCTCGGCTGGCGGCTGCAACACACTGGCACCACCACCCAACACCGAGGCCGCCTCGGCGTGTGAATAGTTCGACGCGCAAAGCTGCATTTGGGCGCCGTTTTGCCGGCACACGTTGATCACGGCTGCGGCCAGCTTCAACAGCGACTCCGCCGTCGATTGGTATGACAGCCCGAAGAGTTCGCCAGCGAGATCCAGGCCGGTGTTGGCGCCGAAACCCGTAGTCAAGACGGTCATTGCCGCATTCAGTCCGTCGCCCGTGGCGACCACGGCGCTGCCCGCGGCGAAATACGCCTCGGGGTCGACAGCAAGTGGGGCCACGGCGGAATTTTCCCCCAGGCAATCGGTCGAGGCTATTCACCCAGGCGTGGCGGTGCGAGGCTAGCTACGGCCCTGCCATGGCCTCAACTCACTCATCGACAGCAGCCCATGTTCACGGCGCTCAACGCCGTGGTGAATTGACCGGCATTCGTACCGTGATTAGCCTCGCCATCAGGGCAGGCGGGGGCATGTTGTCCGGGTCGGATCTGCGGCATTCTTGAATGAGGACCGCTCGGCAGCCATGGCGACATCGAAGTCGCGACAGCTGGGGAAGGAAGAGATGTTGGTCGGCACCGGCTTGCCGTGTTCGGAAGCCAGCCCGTTGAACCTCGCGGGCGGCCATCTCCAGCGCGCACCGATGGCCGACCAGACCTCTTCTCGCCACTCTGGCCTGTTCTACGCGCCACTAGGCGGGGGGTCATCGTGACCGGAGACCGGATACAAATCGATCTCGACGCGCTCGCAAAGCTCGGCGGGGGACCTCTGCCTCCGGGGATCACCCCTGACCAGCTAGCCCAGGGCACCAACCTCATGAGTCAACTGCTCAAGATCTTTGGCATCGCTGCCAATACCGGCGATCCGGCCGACGCGTCCGCCACCGAAGCCGGATACACCGAACGCGACGCCAAGACCGGCGACGCCCTCGCCAAATTCCCTGCTAATGAAGCAGATTCGGCGCAGAAAGCGGCCCAGCCAAACGAGATGGCACAAATGGTGCAGCAGATTCCGCAGATGATGTCTGGCATGCTCGGCGGCCTGTCGGGCGCCATGAGCGGTTTCATGCAACCGTTGACTCAGCTTCCGCAGCAGGCGATGCAAGCGATGCAAGCGGGCATGGGAGCGATGCAGCATGGCGCTGGAGGGGCAGCCGCAGCTGGCGCCCTTCCGGCCGAGTTGGCCGGGGCCACAAGCGGTGCCGGGCTTGGCGGCGGAGGTGGTGGCCTCGGCGGCGGCCTGGGCGCCACGACGCCGACCGCGATGCTCGGGCCGCTTCCCGCCCCGTCAGCAGGTACCGAGCCCGCGTCGTCGCACACCACACCAACGTCAGCCAGTGCCGGAACGCCGACAGCCGGGCCGAGGGGCGCGATGGGCGGGATGCCGATGATGCCCCCGGGCGCCATGCATGGTGCCGGCGGAGCAGGCAAAGACGAAAAGCCCGACACCAAGCGGATTGTCGCGCCGACGGTGAAGAATGGCGCTCCGGTGCATGGGCGTATTACCACGCCGCCCCCCGCACCCGAGGTGGTCAAACGTGTTGAGGGCAAACCGATTGCGAGTCGGCGCATTCTCTTGCCGGAGCAAAAGCGGGATGACGAAGATGCTGAGCCACGCCGCTAGAGGGCGGTCGGCTGGGGCTCGCCCAGCGCTAGACCAGGTGCGCGCGAACAGCTTTCGGCTTGCCTCTCCGGACACTCGGTCATCGAGGCTCCACTACCCCGCGCAGCCAAACAACAGGTGGTCATCCAAATTACATACAGTCGATAGGATCACGCCGTGTCGAATCTGCCCCCCCACCCAACCGGTCCGCCTGTCCCACCACCCTGGCCACCCCCGGCGCCATCCGCCGGCAGGAGACAGTGGCCGATGTTCGCATTCCTGCTGGTCGCGCTCCTAGTAACGCTCGGTGTCGCGATCGTCGGCTGGTTCCGACCCCTGCCGCCCAAACCGCCAGCTCCGCCTACATACAACGCTCAACAAGTCGCCGACGCCAAGACGAAAGTCTGCGCTGACTACCAAAAGGTTCACAGTGCGATCAAGGCGAGCTCGTCTCGTGATAAAGGCACAGACCCTACATCTCAACTGGTGTTCGCCATAAACGGCCAACAAGCTATTCTAACTGGAAGTGAATATCTGCGTACGACACTTTCTCAGCAGCCTGCTACGCCAAATGAACTTGCAAACGCGATCAAAAAGTTGACTGATATCTTTCAGGAGTTGGCAGTCGATTACCAGAATGGCATGACCGAAACTGAGATGGAGCCAACCCTACGCGCCGGTGATGATATCACGGGAAACATCGAGGGTCTCTGCAAATGATGTTGCCCAGAAAATAGTTCTCCGACAGTCACTCCGTCGGGCGGGAGTCGAATACAACGATATTTAATAGCGCACGAGTGCCTCAAGATAATTTTCGGGAACATCGAGACTTGGATTTCTAAATCTGGAGATGTGCAGCCCAAAATTCGGTCGAAGAAAGCGTCGAATTTGATAAAGCCACAAATTCGATTCTTTTGCAGGGATGACTAGCGCATTAGCAAATACGCGATACGATCGAGGTGTGTCGATCCCTATGCCGCCGCCGCCTCCACCAGCTTCACAGCCTCCCTGGGCACAGGTCGCGCTACCTCCACGTCCAGGGCCCGCGAAGTGGCCGACATTTGTAGCCGTGGCAATTGCCCTCGTCGCGCTGGGCATTGCAATCAGCTCTTGGTTTCGCCCTCCGCCCCCGGATAATAAGCTGGCACCCCCAAGGCCAACGCCGACCTTCAGCACCCCACAGGTTGCGGACGCAAAGGCAAAGGTCTGCGCCGCGTGCGACAGAATCCATCACGCCGTGCTCAGGAACACGGGTCGAAACGGTGGCACAGATCCGGCCTCGGTGCTCGGGTTGGCTGCAAACGCACGAATCGCTCTATACGACGGCGGCCAATATTTGACGAAAATCTTGGCACAGCAACCAGCCACTCCCGCCGACCTCGCCACGGCAGTCAGGGCACTTGTCGATGCATACCAAGAGCTTGCCGTTGATTATATGGCCGAGGCTAATGACACCGAAATTCAAACCTCATTCCAAACGTTGGAAAATGCTGGTTCAAAAGTGTCTGGTATGTGCACATGAATTTTCCCGAAGGCGACTACTCACTCCCAATTGTTGGCGATCAATGGCCGTATGACGAAGACCTGATGGCGCTATCGCACGGCAAGTTGAATCGCAGACAGATCAAAACTGCATTTATGCATTTCGCAGACATGCTCCGCAACGCCCAAAGTGGTCCACTCGCGAACCAGCACGGCTATACGGCTGATGATCTCCGCAATGCTTTCCGCCAAGGCGAAGAACATGCGCACCAGGTAGCTGAAAAGAACGGCACCAAAGAGAGCGCATACGAATCCGCCTACGACAGCATGGTAAGCCTCCAACATGACCTAACTAACTTGGCCAACGAGTACAATCAACAGATTAAAGATATCCAAAATTCGAAAGAACCGACGGAAGCCAAGGTCGCGCAGATTGTCTTCGCAATCAATCAAGGCCGAACGCTGGCTAACATGGCTGCAGCGAAATGGTCCGGCAATGTAGTCGATGCGATGCAACGTGTTCTAGACGCAGAGGTACCTGGGCAGTCGGCCCGCGGATTCGCACAGGCGCACGGCCTTGATATGGGACAAATGTTCCGCCAGCCCGGAGACGAGAAGAATCTCGAAGAACAGGTCAGAGGCGTCCTTAACAAGCCTGGGTCGGGGTTGGGTGTGAAGTCAGGGTTCGATACACCACCGCACGCATCGCCACCCACAGAAGGACACAGCTCGCCCGGCGTTTCCGGCTCTGCGACGGGCACCACCGGCTCCTCGGGCGTTCCCGGCTCCGCGACGGGCACCACCTCAGACTTCGTGTCGTCCCCCCCAACTCCACCTCCATCCGCGGGACCACAGGCGGCTCCGGCCGCAGCTGGCTCCCGCATGAACTTGGCGGGTTTCAGCAAAACCCAAGCACCGACCCCAGCCGCTCCCACACCAGCACCAACTGCAACGCCGATGCCGTCCGCACCCACTTCTGGGCTGTCGCACGGTGGCACCTCAATGGGCGCGCCATCGCTCGGGGCGCCTAGCACCGGCATGACGGGCGCTCCCACCTCTCCTACTGCCGGCAGCCCATCCATAGCCGGGGGCGCACCACAGCCCACGACACCGGGCGAGTTGATGCACAGTTTCGACAAGGGACTTCAGGCCGGCACACCGCTCCCTGGCGCTGGCGCCATGCCACCTCCTCAGGTGGCGCCCACAGACCCACAGCTTGCACAGCCGACGGCAGCAGCCGCGGGTGCAGGTGTCCCGGCGACCGCGCAGGCGTATGAATCGTCTACGCCGGTCACCCACACCTCCGTCACCGAAGCGACTGCGGCCCCACAAATGATGGCAGGACCAGCTGCCTCAGCGGGGCCGGCTGCACCCGCACCGTCTGGCTCACTTCCCGCGTACGCCTCCGACATTCGGCCCGCGGTCCCCGCGGCCACCATGCCTGCTGCTCCCCCCAGCCTGCCGCCGTCGATGACGCCGGGCTCCGCACCGGTTCACCCCTCCGCCGGACAGGGCAGCGCAAGCACTCCCGCGATGGTGCGCCAAGCACCCCCACCGCCACCACCGTCATCGCCGTCGGCCCTGGGGACCGAATCCGTTGTCGCCACTGCAATGGGCGCGGCCGCCGGAGCGGCATCGGCTAATGCCACCGCGCGGGCTCGTCTGCAGCGACTGGTGGCCGCCGTCGCCCGCCAACAGCCGCGGCTGGCTTGGGCTGCCGGAGATCGCCCCGACGACACCACTGTGCTGGCAACGGATTTGGCCAGCGGGTGGATCCCACCAGGAATCGAACTCCCTGCCGCGATCACACTCTTACACCCGGAACGGCGGCGCGGCGATCTGGAAACCCTGCTCGGCGAAGTCACCGTCGCGGCCGGCTACTCCCCGATTCATCACATTTCCGAAGAGGATGAGCCGATCCCGACATCGCCACGACCTCGGCACCTCCCCGAGATCGACGAACTCGGTTGGGAATTGAGCCAAGCGACGCAGTGGCGAGACGGGCTACCGCGGCTAGCCCACACGCTGGCCAAAGCGGCTTCCGGCGGAACCGGGGTCCTGGACAGAGAAGTTGACCTCCTCGACGAGCATCTCGCTGCGGTTGGCACCCGCGTCCTCGACAGCTATCCCGAAAACGTCGATCCTCACGATGTCGGCAACTGGCAGCTGCTGGCCGCCATCGCCGCGTTGGTAGCCGGTGACAAGTCCGCTGCCACTTACCATCTCGCCTGGTTCCAGGCCTGCAGCAATACTGCCGGACAGGCCCAAAGCTGAGCGCGCCGCACCAAGCCGCTACGACACCGGCACCACGATCAACTCGTGCGGGCGGTTGTTGACGGCCAGCGCACCATCTTCCGTCACGACGACGATGTCTTCGATTCGCGCGCCCCAATTGCCAGGGAAGTAGATACCCGGCTCGATCGAAAAGGCCATTCCCGCAGCCAAAGGAAGATCATTGCCGGCGACGATGTACGGCTCTTCATGGACCGATAGCCCGATGCCGTGGCCGGTGCGGTGGACGAAGAACTCCCCCAACCCGGCCTCAACAAGCACATCACGCGCGGCAGCGTCGACCTGCTCGGCGGTCACACCCGGACGGACCACGTCGAACGCCGCCCGCTGGGCCCGTTGCAATATCGAATACTGCTGTGCTACATCGGTTTTAGGCTCGCCGATACTGTACGTTCGGGTGGAGTCGGAATTGTATCCCGGCTCATACGTGCCGCCGATATCAACGACGACGACGTCACCGACCTGCAATTCGCGATCCGAATACCGATGGTGCGGGTCAGCGCCATGCGGCCCCGAACCGACGATGATGAAGGCCACCTCCGAATGCCCCTCGGCGACAATGGCTTCGGCGATATCGGCGGCAACGTCGGCCTCAGTCCGGCCCGGGACGAGGAACTCCGGCACCCGGGCATGCACCCGGTCGATGGCCGATCCGGCCTTGCGCAGCGCGTCGACCTCGCACTCCTCCTTGACCATCCGCAGCCCCCGCAACACATCAGTGGCCAAGATCGGCAGCACCCCCAGCACACCGGCCAACGGCAACACATGCAGCGCCGGCATGGAATCCGTCACGGCCGTCGCCGCCAGTCCCCCGCCCAGAGCATCACGAACCAACTCGTACGGATTGTCGCCGTCCACCCAATCACGCACCACCGCGCCCAATTCCGAAAGAAACGCTCCCCGAAACGAGGCGAGCTCCAGCCGCGGCACCAAGACCGTCGGCTCACCAGCTGCCGGCAACACCAGCGCGGTCAGCCGCTCGAACGTGTCGGCGCGCGACCCGATGAGGTAGCGCAGGTCGTAGCCCGGGCTGATCACCAGCCCTGCCAGACCGGCCTCCGCGGTCGCGGCGGCGGCCGCGGCCAGGCGTCGGGCATACACAGCGGCGTCGAATCGGGGAGATTCCATGGCAGCCAGGCTAACCGCGTGCCGCCGACGCTGGCAGGATAGCCCGCATGGCCGCGCCCGTGTTACTGCTCGACGGGGCCAGCATGTGGTTCCGCTCGTACTTCGGAGTGCCATCCTCAATCACCGCTCCCGACGGCCGGCCGGTCAATGCCGTCCGCGGATTCATCGACTCGATGGCCGTGGTCATCACCCAGCAGCGGCCCCACCGCCTGGCGGTCTGCCTCGACCTGGATTGGCGCCCGCAGTTCCGGGTCGACCTGATCCCGTCGTACAAGGCGCATCGGGTGGCCGAGCCAGAGCCACAAGGCACCCCCGATATCGAAGAAGTCCCCGACGACCTGTCGCCCCAGGTCGACATGATCATGGAGCTGCTGGATGCGTTCGGGATTTCGACGGCCGGCGCCGAGGGTTTCGAGGCCGACGACGTGCTGGGCACGCTGGCAGCGCAGGAACGCAAAGACCCGGTCGTCGTGGTCAGCGGAGACCGGGACCTGCTGCAGGTGGTGACCGACGATCCCGTGTCGGTTCGAGTGCTCTACCTGGGCCGCGGGCTGGCCAAAGCCACGCTGTTCGGCCCCGAGGAAGTGGCCGACCAATACGGGGTGCCAGTCGACAGGGCCGGTCCGGCCTACGCCGAACTCGCGCTGTTGCGCGGCGATCCGTCCGACGGCCTGCCCGGCGTCCCTGGTGTCGGGGAGAAAACCGCGGCCACCCTGCTCGCTCAGCATGGTTCGCTGGATCAAATCCTGGCCGCTGCCCACGATTCGAAATCGAAGATGGCCAAGGGCCTGCGGGCGAAACTGTTGGGCGCAACGGACTACATCGAGGCCGCAGGTCAGGTGGTGCGGGTGGCCACCGACGCACCGATCACGCTCTCGACGCCCACCGACGACTTACCGCTGGTCGCCGCCGACGCGCAACGCACCGCCGACCTGGCGACCGAGCTGGGCGTCGGGTCCTCCATTGCCCGCCTGCAGAAAGCGCTCGACGGGCTGCCGGACTGACGGCTACTGCGGACGGCCGACCTCGTAGGTGCCCTTGTCGTCCTGGAAGGTCACGGTCACCTTCTTCTGAGCGCCATCGATGCTGACACTGCAGTCGAAGGAGCCGCCCTTCTTCACGACGGGGTCGGTGCCGTTGTTGCATTTGACGTTCTGGACGTTCTTGGCGCCGTAGCCGTTGGTCTCATCGGTCAGAATCTGCTGCACACCGGACTGCGCCTTGTTGATGTCGAGTTTGGTGGTGACGAAGAACCCGGGCTCCCAGAAACCGAGCACCAGCACGGCCGCGATCACCAGGAAGCCGACCACGCCAACGATGCCGCCGATCAGCGCGAACGAACGCTTCTTCGGTTGTTCATAGGGCGGGTACTGCTGCGGGTACTGGCCGGGCTGACCGTATTGACCGGGCTGGCCGTACTGACCGGGCTGGCCGGGCTGGCCATACTGACCGGGTTGCGCGTACTGACCCGGTTGACCGTATTGACCGGGCTGCGCGTACTGGCCGGGCTGGCCGTACTGACCGGGCTGCGGCTGGCCGTACTGCTCGGGCTGCGGGTACGCGGGCTGCTGTTGGCCGTATTGCTGTGGGTAGGCCTGCTCAGCCGGCTGTTGGTACGGCGGGTAGCCGGTGGACGGCGTGTAGGCCGGGGCCTGCCAGGTCGCCTCCTGGCCCGGCGACGGCTGACCGGGCGATTGCTGCTGCCAAGGCGATCCCACCTGAGTTGGCTCCGAGGACCGATCGACACCCTCGCCGGGCGGTTGCCACTGCTGGCCCGGGTCCGATCCCTGCGGTCCGCTCATGGTTTCTCCTCAGTTCCTTGTGTTTTGGCGCCGGATGTAACGGTAGCCGGGGCCCAGCCTACCCGGCGTCAACTGCAACGACGCCGCGCCGAACGTCATTGATAGCGCGTTTGGCGGTGCCCCGCAGTTCAGCATCGGGTGCGGCGTTGCGAACCTGGTCCAGCAGATCGAGCACTTGGCGGCACCACCGTACGAAATCGCCGGCCAACAGCGGCGAGCCGGTGCCGGTCGCGTCGGCGGCGGCCAGTGCCGCGCTCAAATCACCGGTGCGAGCCCACCGGTAAATGACGCCGAC
>Ga0182030_10008106_pt1 | contig 21804 bp, 30 predicted proteins | sample 812S3MmetaG_FD_121299 | JGI IMG/M metagenome (GOLD analysis project Ga0182030, IMG submission 121299) | Permafrost microbial communities from Stordalen Mire, Sweden - 812S3M metaG (Illumina Assembly) | ecosystem: Environmental > Terrestrial > Soil > Wetlands > Permafrost | place: Sweden... | reverse complement strand
TTGTCATGATCGAGGCCATGGCATGCGGCACGCCAACGCTCGCATTTGGCTGCGGTTCGGTCCCCGAGATAATTGACCGCGGCGCCAGCGGGCTAATTGTCGATTCTGTTGAAGCGGCAGTGAATGCCCTTCCCCATTTACTCGCGATGGAACGTAAGAAAGTGCGCCAGGCGTTTGAAGAACGTTTCTCCTCAACTCGGATGGCGCGCGACTATCTTGCAATCTACCACGGCTTACTGAACAGACCTGTTGAAACAGATCGTTTCCCTGATGTTAATAACGCCGCGGCCGCTGGGATCGGATCTGAGAGCCTTAACTAGAGCGAATATCAATTCATTTTAACCTTCTGCGCGGTGCATCTGGGTTCGCAGTTAGTACGCCCCTGCAGGCAATTCCAAGACTTCGTGGCAAGTAAAGCCAATTCTACAAGACCCGGCCGTTTCGGTTTCGGTTCGATATTTAGGATAAAAGTTTGCTTTGACCCTACCGTTCAGAACCCGTAGGCTTTGTTCATGAGCATCTTTACAAAAACATCACAGGGAACACTTGTTCCGATCCACCCCGACAACGCCAAGACAAAGGATTGGGTCGTCTTGCTCGAGGCGGCCACCATTGTTGGACAATCTCGCGACAAGCTTAGAGTTGCGCTGACCACGCAAGAACGGAAGCTCGTAAGAAAAAAGAAGTTGTTTCAAAAGCCCCGGTACTATCTGGTTGTTGACGGATATGATCCTCGCATCCATGCGCTATATTTTTGTCCCCAGCTTTACCGGAAAGAAGATGCCGACCTCGTCCCCTTGAGCGGCCCGGAAATCGGACAACTGATGGCCCAAGCGCTCGAAGGTGGCGCTGTCGAGAAATCGCCGTGGTATGAGCCATCAGATAGCATGCCGAAAGAACCTATAATCGAGTCTGGTCCTGAGCTTGAGTTTGATAGCCTTGTCGTCGATTCCCCGAGTCCGCGTGCAAATGAACCGACTGTGTTGCACCCTACCGGTTCCCGAGAGAGAAAAAGTTAGCGCCGCCCAAGCCCCTCTCGGAAATCGCCTAAGCAGTCGATCAATGCTTTTCGTCGCGAATCTTGGACGCGGTCGTTTTGCCCTCAAGCAAGGCTGAGACGCAGGACGAGAAAAAACAACCGTTTTGTGGAAAGACGACAGCGGCGTGTGCCGCTCTCTGCTCGTCGAGCAACCTATTATGATGCGAGTACAGGTCCGGATATTGCTCCCGCGGAACGGTCCTCCCGATGTCCACCCAGCAACTAGCCTCCACGATGTTGCCGGGATTCGCCATGCTCGGGATATGAGCCGGACCGACCTTGCGTCGGCTATCTCGTGTGCCTTCCTGTGCTCCGCAAAGGCGGTCTGCATGGTCGCATAAGCTTTCCGGTACGCCTCGATCGCGTCATAGATTGGGTCGATCGGCACATCGCTAACCGGCGTGGCGCTGATCGGCATGGCGACCGTGGCGAGACTGCCGCCGCTGATGATGCCGGCGCCCGCGGCAAGAGCGATAAAGCCTCGCCGCGTCGGGTCGACGGGTCGGGTTGGGATAGTTGCAGACGTGTTTGTGGGTGGCGTGCTATGCACGCGTTTAGCCTGGGTCATTGTTTATGTCCTTTTCACTGGCTCGGGTTAGAGCCGGGGCGGAAGCTGGAGCTTCCCCTCGACTTGCCTTTCCGGTACAAGAAACTCATGAGCAAATCAACACTTTCACGTACCAGAAAGAGAATTGGCCGGCCGCCAACGGGCGCCGAGTCGGTACATCTCCGGGTTTTGCCCGATCAGTCAGCCGCTATCGATGCTTGGATAGTGAAGCAGAAGGAGCCCGATCTCACTCGCCCCGAGGCCATCCGCCGCCTGGTCGAGATCGGGCTGAAGGTGAAAAGCGCGAAAGCATAATGGTGAAGAAGGTGATCAACAGGCGCTGGTCCTATGTGGATGATCGCCGCTTGATCCAGCTTGCCGCTTCTTCGAAGTCGGTCAATGCAATCGCAGATGAAATGAACCGACCCCCGGAAAGAGTTGTTCAAATGGCCTTACGGTTGGGAATTTTCCTGAAATCCGCTGCTAAGCAGAAGCCTAACCCAACGAGCCAGGCAAGACCGGCGCTAAGGCCATGGACTGCTGGCGAGCAAGAGAAGCTTGACGACCTGCTCAGGGCCGGAAAGGACGCCGGCGAGATAGCCACCGCGCTTCGGCGGACACGCCAGGCCATTTATCTGCGGTTACGACGTATGGGCGCAAAACCGATGAGGTCCTGGCGACTGGTAGATCGCGGCTGAAGGCGAAGCCAAAAAAGTGAAAAACCATCCCCTTTCGGCGCTTCGTACGTTCGCCGTTGCCTTCGCTCCACAGAAGATAATGGACCACACGAATGGTTACGGCTTACGGCCGGGGAGCCGCAAGCGAGTCGGACCCGAGGTGTTTACAACGCGATGCACCTGACCATACGATACGGTTTGCGATTCCAAGCATACGTTGGGCCGGCGGGATGTTGCTTTTCCTCAAGAAAATGGCGACCCGCGTCTTTCCCGGATATGCGGGATCACGCCGACCTCCCTCGTCGCTGGTGAAATCCATCGAGCTGCCGGAGTTGCAGGCCATCGACAGTGTGATGGGATGGTCGCGCAAAGGCCGCAATTGATTTCCGCAGCGCTGAAGCCGAGCGTGGCAAGGCTCCGTTCGGAATTCCAAGTTTATTTTGCAGAGAGAAATCCCGTCCGGCCCCACGGGAGGTGTTTTTCATTGTCAGAAACTTCCGGGCCACGCGGCGGAGACAAACGTACAGTGATCCCGAAAGACCTGCCGCCGTGCTCGGGATCGCGACGGGCGGCGCATTCGTCATGGCGACCATGTTCGGCATGTTTCCGTTCCTGATGAAACTCTACGCCGATGGCGGCTATCAAGGCCCGCTGTTTCGCCGCGCCGTGGCAAAATAATGGTGTTGGATGAATGTGGAGATCGTCAAGCGTTCCGATTACGCAAAAGGATTTGTCGTCCTCCCGAAGCGCCGGGTGGTCGAACGTACTTTCGGATGGCTCGGTCGCTGTCGCAGACTGGCAAGGGATTTCGAAGCGACAATCGCCAGCGCAGTTGCCTGAGCGCTCGTCGCTCACATCCGCATCCTCACAAGACGGATCGCAAGAGCTTGAGATCAATCACAATCATTATGAGTCGGACACTAAGAGACCGCTTCGGGCAGTCGTTTTGCCGTCCTGCCCTGTGCTTTCTATTGCACTCGACCGATTGTTGCGCTTGAATAGCGTGGTCTATGGAGATCAATGACGTGCGTATGTTGGGATCCGTTGCGTTGAGTGTTGCGTTGGGCGCCGGCTCTGTTGGCCTCGTTTCGATTCCCACATCGACACACGCTGCTTGGAAGATCGAATCCCTCCACGATGATCCGACGGTAGCTCAAGCTTCGAAGCGGGGGCTTCTCGCAGCAAGAAAATTGGACGGCCAGTCCAAAGCAGCGCTCGAAATAGCGTGCGTCCGCGGACGGCAACAGTTGTTAGTCTCTATGTCGGCGGACCTGGCGCGCGAAACTATTGCGATCAGATACCGGATTAACGATCAACCGCAGAAACACACCGCTTTTACATTTAATGACCAGGACAGGCTCTCGATCCGCGATCTATTGCCGGCAGAGATAGGTTTTGCCAAGCGACTGAGGCTTGAACTAATACGAAACGAGAGACCGACATTGCTCTTTAATTTTGACGCGGCTGGCGCGAACGGCGTTGTAAACGCGATCCGTTGCTGAGGATTTGTTCAGGGCCCGCCTCTTTAAGAAGTTACAACTGCGTTCGCTCAAGCGCGCCGCGGAGCTCGCCGCAAACCCGACGAGCTCGGCGAGGTCCGCGGCAGCTCTTTTGATTGCCGGTTACAAAATTAACCCGCAGCACCGACATTCAGCTTAACGAACGTGTTTCATTGCCGCGTGCGGGCGAAATTCTATCGTCACCGCAGTCGTGCTGGATTGGCCGACGCCGCACGTCCCAGCCGGTTCCGCGCGATTAGGGGTCGCCGCTTTGCGGGCGATGCCATCAGCGGGTCGCAGAGACTCGGTTTGAAGGTGGAGCGGAAGTGATCAGCCAAAATGCAGACCGACGGGTCCTGGCGAGCCAGCGCAAATCATGCAGTATCTAAGATCGGGTGATTGGAATATTGTGGCCAAGCTGCCGATCGCTGCAACGGCGGGCGCCCTTAACCGGCTCGCCGATTATGGGCGGATCGAACGGCGAGGCGGTGGCTCGCGGTCCGAGATTAAATTCACCCCCGCCGGGCTCGCAGCGCTCCAGGCACCCATCTGACTTGGACGGCTTGCCAAACCCACACGGGCGGCGTTCGCGTTTCCAGTTGCTCTCGCTGCAAGGTTCCGGAACACTGGGTACGCCTGATCAAGCCCTGGCTGAAAGGTGAAAGAGCAAATGATCAAACCAAAGCGAACCGCTGAGCAACAGGTCGCGGACGAGGCCGATCGCAAGGCTCTCAATCCGGTGGCGTCGCGGCAGACGATATCGGACAGTCAAGCCGAACCTGAATTCCAGGAAAACCGCAAACGCCTCAAAGCGGACCGGCTGGCGCGTGAGGCCGGGCTGAAGGCGAAGGGAAAACTATGATCGTTCGCAGGCGTTGCCTTTCCTTTTAGGAGGTAATTTGATGCCCCAACGCGAACCTGAACCATCACGGCCGCCGTATCCCCCAGACCGCCATCACCACCACCATCCCCGACGGAGCCGCCGCGTCAACCTGAGCCGAGCAGGCAATAGCCAAGGCCTCACGAGCCCGATCATGAGCCGACGGAACGGAGCGATGGAAAGGGGGATGAAACGGTGAAGATCAAGCTCCTACGCGCGTCCAATACCGTCAAAGAGATTGAGTTTGCGGCGACCTTGGCGCCGCTCGAAATTCAGCGACTCGCGGTTGATTTAATGTTTGAGAATTTCGAAAGGAACCAAACACACCTATGGCCGCATGAAGAGGACACCCGCGGCTCGCGTCACGAAATTCAAGTCATGTCCGACGAAGGAATGCTGCTGAAATCCTTCGACATCCGCGAAATCGTAAAGGACGCCGGTCTCAAATTTCTTGGCCGCAGAGTAGATGTCTAATCCTGAAAGGACGGAAGGCAGATCAATCAGTCGACAAACGAGAGCAATATGTCCGTATGCCACCCATCGCCTGACGCTGGCAAAGGCGTTGACTGAGCGCCTCCCTAACCCGCCGACTCCAGAAGCGCCGCTGACGGAAGCCGCAACGCCGATGATTATTCGCATGTGTCCAGGCCGCTTGAGTTGAACTGCTCATCGGCAGGAATGGCGCTGTCCGTCATAGCCGGTATAGGTGCCGGACTCAGGATCGTAGCTTTGAAAGTTCTGGCAGCCACCGCGGCGCGCGGCGCGCTTAAGCGGTTTGGGTTCGGCATGCTCAACGCGCTTCGGTACTGGAACTGTTTCAACCGGCTTAATTGCAGGATTGCTGCTCTCAGGCGCCACCGCTTCCGATTGCATTGCGGCGGGCTTCTGTTCGACGGCGGAGGGATTTTGCTCCACGGCCTTTCCGCGCTCACGTTCAATGATCCCCCTGCATTGAATCGGGAAAACCATTTCGCCCGAAGCCGTCATCCCGATCGGCATGCAGCCTCCGGGCGGCACGTCTTCCTTTCCCGAAGATTCTGCCGGCGTAGCACCTGGATTCACTGTGCCGGTTGTCTGAGCGAAAAGCTATGCCGCTCATCACCGCGAGAAGGACGCGTTGGCAAGTGTCGTCGCCGTTTGTCCGTCGGCCGATTCAGCACGGTGAAATGTTGCGAGACTACGCTGCTGCGCTGCACCCGATGACTAGTGGGCGGGCGAGATGTTTTCTTGATCGGAGCTACGGCGTACAGTCCCTCGACCGCGCGCCCTTCGTAGCGGAACTCGAGGCGAATTTGACCAATTTAGAGGCCGCCGGCTAAGGTACGGTGTCAGCGCCTTCTCAGGCGATGCTGCCGATTCGGCAGGCGGCGCTGTTGAGGCCGACTCTGACTCATCTCGACGGTCCAATAGGTCTGCGTTCGTTTCAAGAAACTTCAAATTGCTGGGGAGCGGATCAGGCAACCTGTTAGCCGTAGTTTGGTTCGAGAAGTGAATGATGAAAGCTTTACTGATCGCGTTGATCGTTGCATTGGCGCCCTGTGCAGCGTTGGCTCAGACCAATCAAGACTGGAAGTCTTGCAAGGCGGAGGACCCCGACGATGCGACCGTTTCCGCCTGCACGCACCTCATTGAGACGAACGAGCTTGGCCCAGACGATCGCGCGGTCGCTTACTGTCATCGCGGAGCTGCATATTGGCGCAAGGGCGACTACGACAAAGCCCTCGCCGACGAAAGCAAGGCAATCGAGATCAACCCGGAATTCGCCGACGCTTACATGACACGTGGCGCTTTCTTCGTGGACACAGGCGATTACGATCAGGCTATCGCCGAGACGAGCCGGGCGATCTCGATCGACCCGCGAAACGTCAGGGCGTACAGCAACCGCGCTTTCGCCCGCGGACGCAAGGGTGACTTTGCCGGTGCGATCGCCGATACGACCAAGGCGATCGAGATCGACCCGCGATGGATTGCCGCTTACATAGTTCGCGGCGACAACTACGCGAGAAAAGGCGATCACGGTATGGCTTTTGCCGACTTCGGCAAGGTGGCAAAAATCGATCCTAAAAGCGGCGAGGACTATCGGCTCAGGGGAATGGCGTTCGTCCTCAAGGGCGAAGATGACCACGCTATCGCTGAATACAGCCGTTGGATCGAGATAAATCCCAAGAGTGCCCCTGCTTACACGGCTCGTGGGGAGGTTTATGCCCGCAAAAGCGATAATGACCGCGCCATCGCCGACGCGAACAAAGCGATCGAAATTAATCCTAAATACATTTACGCTTATAGTGTCCGCGGAGAGGCCTACGCACGCAAACGCGAGTTTGATCGGGCCATCGTTGACTTCACCGCTATACTAGACGTCAGTCCAAATGACGCCTTCACTTACGGTCGCCGCGGCAGCGCGCACTGGCTTAAGGGCAATTATGATCGCGCTATCGCTGACTTTACAAAACAGATTGAGATTGAGCCAAATAACCCTGAGGCCTATCGTGGCCGCAGCTTGGCTTACGCGGACAAGCGCGACAACGCGTCAGCTCTGGCCGACTATAATAAGGCAATCGAGATAACAAGACGCCGAATAGAAGCACGCGGTCCCCAGCCACAATAACGCGCTTGGATCGGCGACACGGATTCGGAGTGGAATGGCCGGCACAATGACAGCCTTCAACTTCCGGACTCACCAACGGTCTGCCAAGGGATCTCGGATGGCGTGCTTTCATCTCATTCGTCAGATGCCGGCTCGCCTCGGAAATGATCTCAATCCCGCGCTCGACAAGCCACTACCGTTGCCAATCGGTTTCGAACTCTTGGAGAGATATATTCTCCAGCACGCCATGAATGCGTTCGATCGCCTCGGCGATGTCTGTCAAACGAGGAACGAGCGACCGGGCTACCATTAAAACACGCGGACCGCCGTTGATTCGATCTTCTCCCGCAACATCTTGTGCAGGCTATCCCGGGTCATGATGTCGGTCTTGCGGCCGAGGATGCCGGCGGCGTACTCCTTAACGTCCATCAGCTCGAACAGACCGAGCTTGCCCTTTTTGCAGTCGAAAAAAAGGTCAACGTCGGAATCGTCCTTGGCCTCGCCGCGCGCGGTCGAGCCGAACATGTAGAGATGTTCAACGCCAAGCCGCTTCAAGTCGGCTTCGTGCAGCTGCAATCGGCTGATGGCTTCGTCTCGCTTCATAAAATTAGTGTAGCAAACTGGACCTTCGCTTCCACGACTTTCGCGCCGTAGCTGAGAATGCCTAGAGGCTCCTCTTGTTTCGCAAGTTGGACGCGCCATTATTTTATGGGCTTTTGCTTCCCCGACTTTCGAAGACGTACACCGGGGCCGCCGCCGTTCTCGTCGATAAATTGGATGCCGCCTTTCTCTAGGGCCGCTCGAATCCTTTGTATGGTCGCCTCGCGTCCTCCCAGCTGGCCGTCGACAGATTCCAGGCGAGCTATTGTGGGCTCCGAAACACCAGATTCCAACGCCAGGTTCGATTGAGACCAGCCCAACAGCGCCCGCCCCGCCTTTATCTGCCTTACAGATACCACGCCGCCACTGCCTTTTGATAGAAATTCTATTGACACGGAGCGAGAGGCGAATTAATAGTATTTCTATCAATTCGAACTCCGACTCATGTGTATTTAGCGAGGATAGATTGAACACGTTCGCAAGCAAGTCGGCATGGGACCGCCGCTCGTTTATCGGGGGCTCTGATGCCCGGATCATCATGGGCGACGACGAGGTCGCCCTGCTTCGGCTGTGGCGGGAGAAACGGGGCGAGGCGGAACCTGAGGACCTGTCCGGCAACCTGATCGTCCAGCTTGGCAGCGTCACCGAGGAGCTCAACCGGCACTGGTACGAACGAAACACCGGCCAGGTGGTCAGCGCGGTCCAGCGGCGGGTTTTCCACCCCGTGAAGCGATGGATGGCGGCGACGCTGGACGGCATGGTCGAGGGCACCGGAGCGGTCTTTGAGGCCAAGTTCATGCTGCCCTGGACATTTTCGGAGGAAGCGGCTGCGGAAAAGCACATGGCGCAACTGCAGCACAATATGTGGGTCACGGCGTCTAGGACGGCGGTGCTGTCGATTATTACCGGTGGCGGCAAATGGGTCGAGATCGCCATTCCCGCGGATTCGCTCTATCAGCACCTTCTTTTAACGGCCGAGAAGAAGTTCTGGCGCTGCGTGGAGACCGGCGAGACCCCTCACCTTTTCGGGGTCGAGGCGCCTCGGCCGCGGATCGAGGCCGTGCGGGTCGTCGATATGAGTTTTTCCAACGCCTGGGCTGAATTCGCCGGCGGCTTTCGGCGTACCAGAGCGGCTTTCCTTGAGCACGAGAAGACCAAGGCCGAGCTCAAATCGCTGGTGCCAGAGGATGCCAAGGAAGCCATCGGGCATGGCGTGCGCGCTAGGCGCTCGAAATCCGGCGCTGTCAGTTTCGACCTGCTTGAGGGGGAGGCCGCAGATGCAGCGCTGCAGTGAAACGATTGGCGCGATCGCAGGGGCGCTGGCGAAAGCCCAGGCCGAGATCGCCAATCCCGAGAAGTCGCTGACCGCGACGATCCGCTCTCCATTCCCACGCGAGGCTGACCGCAGCTTTCGCTACGCCTCGCTATCCGCCGGGCTTGATCTGGTCCGCAAAAGCCTTGGTCGGCACGAAATTGCCACCGTCCAGACCACCTCGATCGATGCGGCGGCCGGGCTGATAAACCTGACCACGACGCTAGCGCATTCCTCGGGCGAATGGGTGTCGTCGGACTGGCCGGTCTGTCCCGTCAGTGAAACCGCCACCCCGCATCGGATGGGAGCCGCCCTAACCTATGCGCGGCGTTATGCGCTGTTCACGCTGGTCGGAACTGCCGGCGAAGACGATCTCGATGCGCCAGATCTGGAAGCGGTCCCTGGAACAAGGGCCCGCCGAACGGATCGGCTCGGAGCAACCTTAATCCGTGCTCATGCGTGCCTCTGCTTCGGACATTGCATAACGGCCGCGGATGGCCATTGCCATTCGTCGTCCCATTTCACGGGATGAAGTTTCAACAGTGACATGCAGGGCGACCGCCAGGATCGTTACTGCCGCAAATGCGATCAGGAGGGCGGACCAGGAGCCAAAGCCGCGAGCGAGCAGCACCTCCATCAGGACATATCCAGTGAGTCCATGAACTACATAGAGCGGGTAACTGATGTCCGCCCAAAAATCGATAAACGGGATCGATCCTATGATATTCGGAAATCGCATTGCGGCAGCAAAAACCGCCACTGCCGCGGCAAAACTCAGCAAGAACGAGTCATAAGCCAAAAAGTTGAAATGCTGCGCAGCGCCAAACATCAACATCATTCCGAGCACGGCCAGACCAACAGCAGGGGCTTGAAGTTTACCGCGGTACAGGAAGTTGAAGGCGACCCCGATAAACATGAAAAGCAGGTACGGAGCGCTTAAAAGTGCAAAGTACAGCGTTGTCGCTGTGGCGGACGGTATTAGAACGACTCCGAGCGTACAAGCTATGACCAGCAACGCGCAGGGGATCCAAAATACTTTCAACGATCCTTCGCGGAGCCATGGCGCGATTAGCGCACAAATTAGATAAAATTTGAGTTCGATCTCAATCGTCCAGACTACGCCGTCGACCGACTTCACAAAGGCAATGTCACGCGTTCCAATTAAGTAGCCATAAAGAATCTCGACCGCCGAGTGTGGAAATGGCATCCTCAATAGGCTTCCTCCGATCACGAGAACGACCAGCGACGCCGAAAGCCCGATCCAGTATGTCGGATAAATTCGAAAAAATCTGGCGACGAGGAAATCCAGACGGCCGTAAGACTGAAACGACAGCGGGATCACGAACCCGCTGACCAGGAAAAATAATGCAACGCCGAACGCGCCGAGATTGATCGGCGACGAAATTACCAACTCAACGAAAGCAGGCGGGACGACCGGAGAGCGGACGATCCCCGTCAACCCCGCAACCGCATCCGTAAGTTTCCAAAACGTTCCAAGATAGTGTCCGGTAATAACGGATAGCGCTGCAATGCCTCGAAGCCCGTTCGCGAATCCAATTTTCTGAGATGTCATGTTCGGCCTGGGATCTCAATTATGACGTCAAACAGTCAATTCCACGAACTCAATCACGGTGAACGTAGGTTTGGGGAAGCCTAATCGCGTGGCCAAGACCGGCGCTCCCGTTTGCGTCAGAGGCGCCGTAGGGAATCACCCAACTCCGGGTTAGCAACGCTTATTTGCGTCTGCATAGAGAACGAAGCATGTGGGAAGCGCGGCGTCTAAGTCCCCAACCGAGTTTTCGGCGACCTACAAACCCATAGAAGCGATAAAGGCTTATCCGCAACATGCGGATGACATACATCCACAATCTAGCGAAATGCCAGGGACGCCATCCCGAATCGAGCCGTGGAAGAAGCCACGCATCGATGAAGCGGTAACGCGCCGCAAGATAGCCACTTATTACGGCCCCTGAAAACAGCCTTGCAAACGTTCGGTGTAGTCGGTAGCCGTGTGGCGACCGTTGCAGCAGCTTCTGATAAAGCGCGTGCTCGCTTTCTACTGTCCTGCGCAGCGTGAACCGCTCAAGCATAAATTGCCGACCGCGCTTCGCCAGCTGCCGGGCTCTGTCGGGATCGCGGAGAACGGTCAGGATTCCGTTCGCGAGGGCAGCAGGATCGTCTGCAGCGACCAGGATACCGGTTTCGCCATCGACGACGCTGTCAATCAGGCCGCCGACGCGGGTGGCGACCATCGGTGTTTCCATCAGGAGTCCTTCTATCGTTCCTCCGAGGTTTTCGCTCAGTGAAGCCTGCACGGTGGCGTCGAGCGCCTTCAGCACTTCCGGCACGTCGGTCCGGTAGCCTGTAAAGGTTACTCGATCGGTAAGGTTAAGATCACGAACGAGCGACTGCATTTTGGAAAGATACTGCCGTCCCCCTTCCTCCCAACCGGAGCCCACCAAAACCAATCGCGCCTTTGGAAATTCCTCCAGGATCTCGGGCATCGCCCTGATCACATCCGATTGGCATTTGACCGACCGGCCCTGCACCGCCGGCGGCGTCCAACGATTTACGCCCAATTCGGCATAGAAATACGCGATCATTCCGATCAACGGCCCGTCACCCCCCCAGCCGAATTCGCGACGCAGGTCGGCGGCGTCGTAATTGACGGGATCGAACTTTTCTTCATCCGGACCGTAATAGATCAAAGCTAGACGTTCATCGGCGACGCCAAGCGATTGGTAGAGTTTGCGGGTCCATTCGCACGATGGGATTAGCGCGGTGTCCATCCATTGGGTCGATCCGTCAATCCATCGCGGTGTGTAGGCCTCCAGATGGAAAGGCCCGGCAACCATCGACAGCCTGACCGGAACGTCGGCAAGCCATGCTCCGATCCGGCCGATGACCATCGAATGAAACAAATGAGTCTGAACGACGTCAAAGCGCTCGCGCCTCAACGTGCGGGCCAATGAAATGATCTTTCTCGGCAGGGCGAACAGATCCGACACGCCGAGAAAATCGAAGTCGCCGGTGAGAACCGGTATTCCGGCCTCCTTGAATCGATCAACCAGTGTCCCCGAGGTGCCGTTCAATATCACCGATACGTCATACCCGAAGCGATCACGCAGGTCGCGGAGCTGTTCGTATACCCAGACCGCTCCTTCTGTGGTTGCCACGACATGACAGATCCGCTTCGGCGAAGCATGGACTGACGGAGCGAGCGCAAAATTGGCTAACGCCTCCGCCGGCTGTTCTTGAGAAAGGGAGGCTTTTCCGTTCATACGCGTCAACTCGACGATCCCTGCGGTGTGACGGCCAAGAAGCCGCGCGGCGCGCCCGTTTATGATCTTACGACATCCACTTCGGGGACAGAAGCGTTTCCGGGGATTCTCCGGGCGCCGTCTGTTGCCCAGACTAAACGAACTCTTGTAGGATAATGGATAGTCGGTAAAGAGGCGACGGACCCATGGGCCGTTGCTCCGGGTGATGCTCCGATCCCCTGAGGCTGGCTATATTGCAGCAACGCCGATGATCAGCACGACCGGTGGATAAGGGGCTCTTGTGAGAATCGCAATTCTAGGCGCGGGAGGACACGGCAAGGTCGTTGCCGATGCCGCCATGGCCTTACAGGGAATCTCGGTTGTCGGTTTTCTCGATGATGATCCCGCTTTAGCCGGACGAACATTCCTCGGGCTGCCGGTGCTCGGAGCGATTTCGCTTTGGCAGGAACTCGACATTGACGCGGTCATCCCGGCAATCGGGGAAAATCGAGCGCGGCGCGAGGTTGTCATAAGGGAACGGGCGCGCAACGCCACCGTGGCGACCATCGTGCATCCTGCCGCGGTTGTCAGCCGTCGGGCAAATGTGGGAATGGGCACCACAGTGCTAGCGGGCGCCATCATTAACGCGGATGCGCAGCTTGGCGAAAACGTGATCGTCAACACCGGAGTCATCGTTGAGCATGACTGCGTGATCGACTCCCATGTCCATATCGCGCCCGGCTGCTGCCTGGCAGGGGCGGTCCGCGTCGGAGAAGGCAGCTTCTTGGGGATCGGCTGTCGCATTCTTCCCGGCCTCAATGTCGGACGGTGGTGTGTCGTGGGGGCGGGAGCCGTAGTCATCAGGGATATCAAGGACAACACCACCGTGGCAGGCGTACCGGCCAGGACCCTTAGATGAACACCATGCGCGAAAATAGCATTTCGATGTCCAAACCGGACATCAACGAAGATGATGTCAACTTCGTCATTTCGGCTCTGCGCAGCGGGCAATTGAGCATCGGTCCGTTTGTCGACAAGTTCGAGGAACTCGCTCGCGAATACATCGGGACTCGGCACGCAGTTGCCGTTGCAAACGGAACGTCTGGTCTTCATCTCTGCATGCGGCTTGCGGAGGTCAGAGAAGGCACGGAAGTGATCACCTCGCCGTTTAGTTTTGTAGCATCTGCGAATTGCATTCTGTATGAGCGCGGCACACCGGTATTTGTCGACATCGACGAGGAAACGTTCAACATCGACCCGGCGGCCGTTGGCGCGGCGATCACAAACCGTACCGTTGGGATTTTACCTATCCACGTGTTTGGCCGGCCGGCTGCGATGGATAGTCTTTGCCAAACGGCGGATCGGCACTCTTTGGTGCTGATCGAGGACGCTTGCGAGGCGTTAGGCGCGATGTATCGGAACCGGAAAGTCGGCACTTTCGGTCGTGCTTCCGTGTTTGCATTTTATCCGAACAAGCAAATGACGACGGGCGAAGGCGCAATCATCACCACGAATGATTCAACGTGGGACGCAAGCTTGCGCTCCCTTCGAAATCACGGCCGTGGGACCATGAATGACTGGCTGAGTCATGACCAAATTGGGTTCAATTACCGTCTAAATGAATTGAGTTCCGCTCTGGGCGTCTCGCAGCTTTCGCGCATTGATGATCTGCTCGACCGCCGAGCGGCGGTTGCCGCCAAATACAGCGAGAGATTGTCTAGCGTTCCCGGAATACAAGCTCTCATGCCTGTCGAAGGCACGACCCGCGTGAGTTGGTTTGTATATGTGGTCAGGTTCGACGCCTCGCTAAACCGGGACGACATCGCTTCTCGGCTGGCGGAAAAGGGTATCTCGACGCGTAATTATTTTCCTCCAATTCATCTCCAGCCATATTTCCGCGAACAATTCGGCTTTCGTGCTGGTCAATTCCCAGTAACTGAACGGGTATCGGCGTCAACGCTTGCTTTGCCGTTTCACACAAACCTCAGTGAAAGGGAAATTGAGCAAGTTTGCACGGCGCTTTCAGAGTCGATTGATGAAACCGTAGAAGCACGCCGATGAACAACCGCTCAAGGTAAACCTTTAGCGTGGTAGTTTGGAAACTGAAGGCGAAATACAGCGTGTATGACAAGCACATTAGCTCTTCATCAGAACCGGGTTCTAGGACTGGGCTGCTGGCGCTTTTCAGCTCAGGAGCCACAGACCTGATCGAGGGCGCGCTCCAGTGGCGGCTTTGGTATTTGATAGGCTCAAGTGAAATGCGTCGACGGTACGCACGCTCAAGGCTCGGTCAGATTTGGATTATCCTGACCAGCGCAATTACAATTTCAACTATTGGCCTGGTTTGGTCGTACCTATGGGCGCAACCTGTTCGCGAAATACTACCCTACATCGCAGTGGGCCTGGTAGTCTGGCAATTGATTTCAGCCATTTTAATTGAGTCTACTAACCTGTTGCCGGCCAATATCCGCTATTTCCACAATCAATACATGCCTACCTCAACAATCGTCTTTGCGATGGCATTTCGGCACGCCGCTACCTTTTTCATGAACTTGATCTTTCCGGTAATTCTTTCGTTAGGTCTGGGCCTTCGGCCGTCAAGCTCTGCTCTTTTTGCAATTCCAGGTGTGTTGCTGACTTTAATTTGGTGTTTGTGGATGTCCTTGATGCTCTCGATTTTGTGCACGCGATATCGAGACATCATCCAGGTCGTGAACAACTTGATCCAGGTAGCGATTTTCCTCACACCCGTTCTTTGGATGCCCGAGCTTCTATCAACGCGCGCCCAGGATTTATTGCCCTGGAACCCTTTTGCGGTTTTCGTTGCAATCGTTCGCGATCCGTTGCTGGGGCGTGATGTTTCCTGGGCTTATTGGTTGAGTGCCGTAATTTTCTCACTCGGTGGGTTTTGTGCTAGCTTGCCACTCCTCGGTCGGGGTCGGCGTCATATCGTCTATTGGATATGAGGAATCCGATGGCCAGCATCAGTTTGCACGATGTATCCGTCGAGTTTCCGGTTCGTACGCCGGGTGCGCACTCTCTTCAGCTTCGGCTATGGTCGACTGTTGGCGGAAAGCTGGCAGCGCATGCGAAAAGCGTATCGGTACGAGCCCTTTCCAAGATCAATCTTACGATCAACGCGGGCGATCGCATCGGGTTGGTCGGGAATAACGGAGCCGGAAAGACAACGCTGCTCCGCGTGCTCGCGGGTGCCTATCCCCCAACGAGCGGAATGGTAGAGCGCGTGGGGCGCATTACAGCCTTGACGGATATTTCGCTTGGAATGGATCCCGAAGCGACCGGACTTGAAAACATCCTGTTTCGCCTGGTGTTCATGGGACTTACATTCGCCGAAGCAAGAAAATTATCGCCGGAAATCGAGGAATTCTCGGAACTAGGCGAGCACCTCAAGATGCCCGTCCACACATATTCGTCGGGAATGTACCTGCGCCTCGCTTTTTCGATTTCAACGGCGGTGAATTCGGAAATTATCGTAATGGACGAGATGATATCGGCGGGCGACGCTCATTTCATCGCCAAAGCTCAACGACGACTCTCCGAGCTATTGCAAAGAGTGAGCATTATCGTGGTGGCGACCCACGACGCCGCCGTTATGCGAGGCTTTTGCAATCGGCTTGTTTGGCTAGACCGCGGCGAAATACGAGGAACCGGCCGTTTCGACGAAATTTATCAGAGCTATGTGGCCGCTGGCTCGGATGATTCCGTCTCCAGCCTCATCGGCGCCCCAACCGGCCTTTCAATATAGAGACAGCGCTTGTGTAGAGAGGCGTAGCGCCACCACCGACGCTGCGGCGTCCACCGCAATACTTGCCCTACGTCCGTGACAGTCGCGAAACGCCCCTCTGTGTGGGCCGGGATGCGAGCGTCAGGTGTGAGCGGAGTATTTTTGCTAATGGGTCTGGATGCCGGTTATGCTTGATGAAACGCTTCGCGTCCTTGGCCGGTTTTGCAGATGGTGGCGAGACGCGTATCGTCCCCTATCGGTTTAGGGGCACCACCATCCAGATTTTACGCGTCTATCATCGGCTTGCCCCAACAGACTTTGATCAGCCGACTTGTAACCAAAAGCGATTTTTTCCTGAACGTGTTTCGCTTCTGGAGCCGGCCGTGGTCGGATCCGTTCATTTCCTTGATTTTTCTTTTTCGGGTCTTCGAAGTCGTACGCCTGGACCGCCCCCATTCTCGTCGATGAACTCGACGCCGGCGGCCTCCAAGGCACGACGGACCGCGAGGTCGTTCACGGTTGTCATCGAAGTCTCGTCCTTCGTCAGTTCCGCACGGCGTATCGTTGCAACACTCAATGACGTTTGCCGCGCAAGGTCTTCGGCGCTCCATCGAATTAGGGATCGAGCAGCTCTAATTTGCGCGCTGCTTAGCGGTTTTGAACCCATATTGACATCTTTCAAATCTTATGCTATTTTTCATAGCATAAGCAATTTTTACTCTCTTTAGGCCGTTATGCGGCTTACACCATTTTTGGAGAAAGCCATGAATTCGCAGATTCTTCTACAGTCTCGAAATGACCGTCGCGCTTTCATCGGCGGTTCGGACGCCCGGATCATCATGGGCGACGACGAAGCCGCCCTGCTCCACCTCTGGCGGGAGAAAAAGGGCGAGGCGGAGCCGGAGGACTTGTCAGGGAACCTGATTGTCCAGCTCGGTACCGCGACGGAAGAACTCAACCGGCACTGGTACGAACGCAATACCGGTCAGGTGGTCACGGCTGTGCAGAGGCGGGTCTTCCACCCCATCAAGCGATGGATGGCGGCGACCTTGGACGGCATGGTCGAGGCCACGGGAGCGGTCTTTGAGGCCAAATTCATGCTGCCCTGGACGTTCTCCGAGGAAGCGGCCGCAGAAAAACATATGGCGCAGCTGCAGCACAATATGTGGGTCACCGCGTCACGGACCGCGGTGCTGTCGATCATTACCGGCGGCGGCCAATGGGTCGAGATCACCATTCCCGCGGATCCGCTCTATCAGCACCTGTTGCTGACGGCTGAGAAGAAGTTCTGGCGCTGCGTGGAGACCGGCGAGATCCCTCACCTGTTCGGGGTGGAGCCGCCTCGGCCTCGGCTGGAGGCCGTTCGCATCGTCGACATGAGCGCTTCCAACAGCTGGGCCGAATTTGCCGCCACCTACCGCCGGACCCGGCCGGCCTACCAGGAACATGAGGGTGCCAAGGCCGATCTGAAGAAACTGGTGCCAGAAGACGCCAGGGAGGCCGTCGGCCACGGCCTGCGCGCCAAGCGTTCCAAATCCGGCGCCATCAGCTTTGACCTCCTTGACGTGGAGGCCGGTCATGCAGCGCTCCAGTGAAACCATCGGCGCCATCGCAACCGCACTGGCCAAGGCGCAGATCGAACTCAATAACCCGGAGAAGTCGCTGACCGCGACCATCCAGTCGCCCTTTCCGAGGGAAGGAAACCGAACCTTTCGGTACGCCTCGTTATCGAGCGGGCTTGACCTGATCCGGAAAAGCCTTGGCCGGCATGAGATTGCAACGGTCCAGACGACCTCGATTGATGAGGCGGCGGGGCTGATCCGCCTGACCACGGTGCTTGCCCATGCGTCCGGCGAATGGATCTCGTCGGACTGGCCAGTTTGCCCGGTCAGCGAAACGGCAGCGCCGCAGAGGATGGGAGCCGCCCTGACCTATGCCCGGCGTTATGCGCTGTTCACCCTCGTTGGAATAGCCGGTGAAGACGACCTCGATGCGCCTGATTTGGAAGCGGTCCGCGGAACAAAAGCCGATCCGCCGAACGCGTCGGCTGGGCAAGGCTCAAACGGGCACGCTCATGCCACCGGGGCATCGGGCAATCTCCGCCGGCGGGTCCCGGTCGCCCGCTCAATGCCCCCCATTTTGGCTGCCGACCTATCCGTGCAGCTGCGGGATCGTCTGCTCGGCGAACTGAGCGGTCTGCAATCGAGCGACGATGCAGCCGACTGGGCCAATCGAAGCCTGCCAGCCAAGAACACTCTGATTGTCGCAGACGCCGAACTCGTCGAAGACGGGTTCCGCTTGAAGATGGCCGCGTTGGGAGAAGCGCTGTCTGGAGAATGCCCGGAGGCCGCCCATAGCCCAAATCCGGTAATGGCAAAAACCCAGGAATCTCTTCCGACAGGGCCTGGGAACGGCCGGGGCCGGATAGCGGCCAAGACCATCCGTCTGCGCGACAAGGACCACCGCAAGTTCGTTTCCTCACAACCCTGCCTGGTGTGCGGCCGTTTGCCCGTCGACGCCCACCATCTGCGCTTTGCCCAGCCGCGCGCGCTCGGGCGCAAAGTCAGTGACGAGTTCACTGTCCCGGTGTGCCGTGTCCACCATCGCGAGCTGCACCGGCATGGTGACGAGGCCGCGTGGTGGCAAAAGATCAAGATCGATCCGCTGCCGATCGCGCGCAGGCTCTGGAAGCACGCACGGCCCAACGGCATGCCTGTAGCCGTTGATGGAGGTGCCGGGCCCATGTCTGCAATCGCACCAAATCGTTCGGAGCAGCACTCGGTTGCCACGATCCCGGATTGCGGCGGGGATTTGCAGAATGTAGCTTCCACAATTACCGATCGACCCACCAACCCGTGACCTCGTTCCGACAAATCGAAGCCAACCGGCGCAACGCGCTCCGAAGTACCGGTCCGACCACTGAAGACGGCAAACGCCGGTCCCGGCAAAACGCCGTCCGGCACGGGTTGTCCGCTGAAACCGTCGTCGAGATAGTCGAGGATCTTGATGATTACCGCGGTTTCGAGGCGGCTATCGTCGCAGACTACGACGCTCGGACCGCGGTCGAGCGGGAACTGGTGCTCCGCCTCGCATCGCTGTTGTGGCGACTACGCCGCGCCACCATGATTGAGACCGAACTGCTCAGGATCCAGGCAGAGGTCTTGCGAGATCGTAGATCAAGCTATTTTGGGGTCGGGTCGCGAAATACGCAATCGGCAATTCCTGCCGTTCAAGACATAGCGGAGACCGAAAGTGACCCGTGGCCAGCCGACCATTCCACTTCGCGCTTCGCCCCACAACCAGTCAACTCCGCCCGAGACCTCGCGCACTGCTTCCTACGACTTGCCAATCTCGACAATGGGATATTCGAACGACTCGGACGGTATGAGTCCGCACTCTCGCGTCAAGTGGTGCGAATTCTATTTCTTCTAAAATCAGCGAGATCGTCGCGAATGCCGACTTGACCCAGGTTACGCCTTGCGAGCAAGGGGGTATCTGATACAACATCGCGACTTAAGGCTCGTCGCGCACATTTTTCTACTTTTTAGGATGTTATTTCGAGGCTTATTCCGTCACCCTGGGCTCAAAGCAAGCATGAACAACTTATCCGCGGTCAATTCGGAATATGCTTCCACGCGACCCAAGTTTCGACCCGGTCTCATACCGCTTCTGTGCTTGTACATCATTACGTGCTGCGTGTCCCTGGCGTTCGTCGCAACATCCTACGCGGATGTCATTGCATTCGACAGCCGCCATCTGTTCGCTGCTTTATTGATCGCCGTGCCCTTCGGCTTCGTCGCTCTTCTCTTCACAGTCGTCCCATTCAGCTTCGGCTACTTCCTGGGATTTTATTTCTACACCATGATCCTGGGATATCTGTGGCTGATTGAATTCTCGCGACTTTCCTACGATCACCCTCTCGCGATTATTTCAATTTACCTTTCCGCCCTGGCGTTTCTTGCGCCCGCCTTGTTTATCACGTCTCGGATCAGCCCGCGATTTGCTCTGCCCGCGCGGGCCTTCGAAACGCTATTATCCCTGATCCTGGTCGTGGCGACGGCAACCGTAGCGGTCGGCGCTCTGTATAATTTCAAGTTCGCCAACCTCGACGATATCTACAAGTTTCGCGCCGGCCTCGAGTTCCCGGCATTGCTGAGATATTCGATCGGCATGACATCCGGCGTGTTATTGCCGTTCGCTTTTGCTTGCTTCGTCGAACGCGGACATCGCTGGCGGGCCGCCATCGTCCTGCTGTTGATCCTCCTGCTCTACCCGATCACGCTGACCAAGCTGACGCTGTTCACGCCATGCTGGCTGTTGTTCCTGCTGGTGTTGTCGAGACTGACAGAGGCCAGAACCTCGGTGATTTTGTCCCTGCTGCTGCCCATGTTGGTTGGAGTTGCGTGGATGCAGGTGAGCCAATCCGCCTTAGTATCGTCCCCACTGATGCAGTATTACGTCGGCATCATCAATGCCAGGATGATCGCCATGCCCTCCGTTGCGCTGGAGGTGTACAACCACTTCTTTTCGACCCACGATCTCACTCATTTTTGTCAGATCAATGTTGTGAAGCCGTTCGTCAACTGTCCGTACAGCCAGCCGCTATCGGTCGTCATGAACGGCGCGTATTCGTTCGGCAACTTCAATGCGTCGCTTTTTGCAACCGAAGGGATCGCTTCCGTCGGCCTGGCGTTGGCTCCGCTTTCCGTACTGGTGTGCGGAATGGTCATAGCCTTGAGCAACCGGCTTTCATCGGGCTTGCCGCCGAGGTTCGTCATTTTGTCCGCCGGCGTGCTGCCGCACATCTTCTTGAATGTGCCGTTCTCGACGACGTTGCTGTCAAATGGAGCTGCCGTGCTCTTTCTGTTGTGGTACGTTACGCCGCGCGACATATTTCGTGGGCCAAGCTCGCCCGTGATGGCGGAACAGCAGCGCCGATTGCCCGAAATGTCGATGAGGTAGGTAACCGGCGGTTGCCGTAACGACCGATCAGGCCTCGACCAGGATGCCGTCGCGGATCACGTGCTTCCGCTGCGTCCTGGGACAGATCAGGTCGTCCCCGAGACGCTCGCCGGCTCGGCTCATCCATCCAATCCGCCGCGCCGGATTTCCCACCATCAGCGCGAAATCCGCGACATCTCGGGTGACAACGGCGCCGGCGCCGATGAAGCAATACTTTCCGAGTGAATGGCCGCACACCACTGTGGCGTTGGCTCCGATCGAGGCCCCCTGGCCGATCGGCGTAGCTCGGAATTCATCCTTCCGCGAGACATCGGCGCGAGGATTGTTGACGTTGGTGAACACGCAGCTCGGTCCGCAAAACACGTCGTCAGCCAGCTCGACGCCGGCATAGATCGAGACGTTGTTCTGAATCTTGCATCCATTGCCGATGCGAACATCGGGGCCGATCATGACGTTCTGTCCGATCGAGCAATTGGCGCCGATCACGGTGCGGGACAGGATATGGCAAAAATGCCAGATCTTGGTGCCCTGACCGACTACCGCGCCGTCATCAACAAAGCTGGAAACGTGAACGAGCGCGCCGGGAAACCTCGGGTCTTCCCTCATTTCGCTCATGCGCGATTTGCCTTGATCGCAAATGGATGAACGCCATTGGTTTTGATGACCGGCAGGTCGCGGAATTTCGAAACGATATCG
>Ga0182030_10008104_pt1 | contig 21806 bp, 18 predicted proteins | sample 812S3MmetaG_FD_121299 | JGI IMG/M metagenome (GOLD analysis project Ga0182030, IMG submission 121299) | Permafrost microbial communities from Stordalen Mire, Sweden - 812S3M metaG (Illumina Assembly) | ecosystem: Environmental > Terrestrial > Soil > Wetlands > Permafrost | place: Sweden... | reverse complement strand
TGGCCCAAAACGCCGCACGACCTTGATTCGCATTTGCACGGCTGGGTGAAACCCGGCCTGACCACCTGACCCTATGCCCGGATCAGATCCAGCAACGCCTCCTCGCTCAGCCGCGCGGCGGCCTCCGTCCCGTCCAGCAACTCGGTGGCGAGGTCGCGCTTGTCCCGGTGCAGCGCCAGGATGCGTTCTTCGATGCTGTCCTCCATGATCAGCCGATAGATCGTCACCGGCCGTTCCTGGCCGATCCGGTGTGCGCGATCCGACGCCTGATCCTCCACCGCCGGGTTCCACCAGGGATCCAGATGCACCACGTAATCCGCCGCGGTCAGGTTCAGTCCGGTCCCGCCGGCGCGCAGGCTGATCAGGAACAGGTCGGCGCCCTCTCCCTGGCCCTCGCCACCACGACCCTGAAACCGCGCAACCCGCCGCTCCCGCTCGCTCGATGGCGTGCCGCCGTCGAGGTATTCGTAGCGGATCCCCCGCGCGTCCAGCGCCGTCCGCACCAGTTCGAGGTGCCCAACGAACTGGCTGAACACCAGCGCCTTGTGCCGGTTGCGGATCAGTTCGTCGACCAGTTCCAGGAACGCCGCCAGCTTGCCGCTCGGCACCCCGGCGTCGGCGTCGATCAGCCCAGGATTGCAGCACGCCCGGCGCAGCCGCGTGATCTCCGCCAGGATCTGGATCTTGCGTTTCCCCTGAGGCGCGTCCGACGCCGCGATCCGTTCCAATGAGCGTTGCCGCAACGCCTCGTAAAACGCCCGCTCCGGTTCGGTCATCTCGACGTGCATCGTCTGCTCGGTGCGCGGCGGCAATTCGCTCAACACCGCCGCCTTGGTCCGCCGCAGCAGGAACGGCCGGATCAGCGCCCGCAGAGCCTGCCGCGCCTGAGGATCCTTGTCCCGCTCGATCGGCCGTGCGAACCGCTTCTGGAATCCCTCGCGGGAGCCGAGCACACCCGGATTGACGAAACTGAACAGGCTCCAAAGCTCGTCGAGGTAATTTTCCACCGGCGTGCCGGTCAGCGCCAGCCGGAACCCGGCCTGAAGCGTCTGGACCACCCGCGCCCGCTGGGTTTCCGCGTTCTTGATCGCCTGCGCCTCATCCAGCACCGCCATGTTCCAGGCCCGGCCCGCCAGAACCTCCCCCGCCTGTTGCAACAGCCCGTAGCTGCACACCAGTACGTCGCGAGCGCCCATCGCGGCGATCTGATCCGCCCGCTCGGCGGCCGGGGCCAGCCGGTGCGTGGTCAGCGTCGGCGCGAATCTCGAGATCTCCGCCTCCCAGTTCGGGCAGACCGAGGTGGGCGCGATCACCAGGCACGGCCCTTCCTCGGCGCGGTCCAGCATCACCGCGATCGCCTGCACCGTCTTGCCGAGCCCCATGTCGTCCGCCAGGCAGGCACCGGCGCCCCACCGCGCGAGGCGGGACAGCCAGACGAACCCCTCCACCTGATAATCGCGCAGCTCCGCCTGGAGATTGGCGGGCAACACCGGTGTCCAGTTCTCCGCCGCGCGAATGCGCGCGACGTGGCGCTTCCAGGCCGCGTCCGCCTTGACCTCCCCGGCGTCGTCGAGCACCGCGTCCAGCGCCGGCGCGCCAAGCGCGTGCACCCGCCGTCCGGAGCGGTGCGGTTCGGAGACCGCCGCCAACCGTTGCAATTGTGTTTGCAACTGCCGGGTCAGCGCCACGAATCGTCCATCGCCCAGCGAGACGAAACGCCCCTGGGAGCGTTCCAGCCGCTCCAGCAGGAAGCGCATCTCCAGCACCTGATCCTCGTCCAGCGCCACCGTGCCATCGACACTGAACCAATCGCGGTCCTGGCCGACCCGTAACTTCATGTTGCCGGGCGTGACGGCGCTGACCCGCATCGTGCGCCCCTCGGGCCATTCCACCGCCAGCGGCCCGGTGTAAGCGCGCAGCTCCAGCAACAGGTCCAGGCAGCCCTCGATATCCTCCAGCACCAGTTCGTGCGTGTCGGCGCCGCAGCGGTCGCGCAAGGTCGGACAGGCCTGGATCAGCGCCGCCCGTTCGGCGAGTTCGCGAGGCAGATCGCGCGTGGCCCGCGATTGCTGGCCGCCGACCGTGGCCAGCACCGACCGGCCGCCAAGGCCGGCGACATAAGCGGGCCCCTCGGCGCCAAACGGCCGCACCAGCAGCGCCAACTTCAGTCCTTGCTCGTAGGGCACCAACTGGACCACCGGGGCGGGTTGAGCCTCGATCCCGGGCCGCTCGGCCTCGGCGATCTCGGCGCGGACCGGCAACATGGGATTGTCCCGCCGGGCCATCGCGACCACCCGATCCCGCCCGGATTTCGGCACTTTCAGGCCATCCCGGCCCAATATCTCCTGCACCGCGAGCAGGCGTTGGGGAAATTCGATGACCCGGTAGCGCGTCGGCGTCTCCGGCTCCAGAAACACCGTCGGCGCCTCGGCCGAATGCGACAGAGCGATCCGGTAACCGTCCTTCTGCTCCGTCACCACCAGTTCCAGCGGATACGCCACAAGCTCCAGCGGCCGCGACCGGTGGCGAGCGTCGAACACCACCGGATGACCGGCCAGCGCGAGGATGGTGCGGGATTCGTCGAACGCGTAGGTGTCCTCGCCGTGCCAGGTGGTGCCTTCCTTGTGAATGTGGCGCAAGGCGGCGCGGTCTTGCGGGGACAGATAATCCAGCCTCGGGTCCTGCTCCCGCAGCCGCTTCATCGCCACCGGCCGGCCGTCGGTCCAGCCACCGCCCTTGACCGACTGTTCCACCGCGCCAACGGCCAGCGCGTCGGGATCGACGAACCAGGCCAGCCGTTTGGTTTGCGCGGACCCCTTGGCGCTGTCGCCTTTCGATCCCCCCTCCAGGAAAAGATCGAGACTTTCCAGCGCCCGTTCCCACGGCTGGCGCGTCTGGACCAACCCGGTGAACGCGACCCAATTGCCGCCGTTCTCCGCGAGCCATGCCTTGTAGGGGGCCGATTTGCCAGCTGATTCAACCAGGATTTCGGCGATGATCCGCGCGATCAGCGGCATCGCCTCCCGCGTCGCGGCGAAATGGCCGGCGAGCCGGTCCACGCTGTCGCGGGACAGATCACGTTCCACGGCGAACTCCGCCAGGGCGGTGCAGGCAACCGCCAGAGGATCCTCCGACGGCCGCTCCAGCAGTTGTTCCAGCACCGACCGGGCCTTCGCCTCGAACCCCTGGACCAGCCAGAGCTGTGCTTGCATAGCCCAGTACGCCGGCCGGTGAGGGGACGGCATCGGAGGAGCCAGAACCGCGTCGATCCCCGCCTGGATCTCGGCGTAAACCCTGGGCTCGTTGGCGCGCAGCAGCGCCATGATGAAGAACAGGCCAAGCTCGCCCGCCAGAAACACCTTGCGCCGGCCAAGATCTTTCCGAAGCATCTTCAACGCTTCGCGGAACCGCGCCAGCGCCGCTTCATTCTTTCCCTCCAGAAAGGCGAGCGCCCCTTCCAGCGCCGCGCACGTGACGTCGCGGTTCGCGCCGAAGTCGCGCAACTGCTCACGCACATGGTCCAGCCTCCCGGCGAGCAAGTCGAGGCGCATCAGCAGATGCCGGAAATCGCCGTAGCCTTCCTGGCCCCACCGCTCCCGATACCACGCGATCATGTCCGGCAACGCGGGATCCGGCCGCCCGGTCTCTACCGCGGCGAGGAACTTCGCCTCCAGCAACGCGGACTGGATGACCGGATGACGCGAGCCGAGCCAATCCATCTCCAGCGGGACGCGGTCGTATGTCGCCGCCAGAAAATCGACGGCCCGCGCGGGCGCCCGTTCCGCCTCCAGGCGTTGGCGATTGGCCGCGAATTCGGCCGCGTCGTTGGCATAGACGGCCAGCCGGATCGCGCGGAGCAACCGCTCGGCCTCTTTGGCCTGGTCGTAAAAATATACGTACATCGAGCGGGTCGCGAGGAACACCGCGCGCACCGCCGCGACCATCGCGTCACCCGACGAGGACGCGATGGACCCGACAGCGGCGCGATGCGCGACCACGGGCGCGCAAACGTGGGCGCCGTTCAGAAATCCCTTGCGGACCAGCGCGTCCAGCACCGCGTTGGTGGCGCGTTGGGTCAGCGCCTTGCCGTCTTCGTCGCGCAGATTCGCCAGCCTCACACAGTCGTGAAACTCGGATTTGGGCGCCGGAAAGAAGATCAGGCTTATCAGGCCCAGGAGCTGGCGCTCACTGGGGGAGAGGCGGGCGAATCTGGCGTGGAGGTCGAGCGCCAACGAATCAGGCATCATTGAGTCCATGGGCGATTAGAGCGGACAATCCTCGGATTGGGAACTCCGGATTTCGCTTCGCCACTCATCCTGTGCGCCGGGTGGCGGCCGGTTCGGCGATCGGTCGCACGGGCCAGCCATGCGCCGGTGCCCGCCGCCCGCGCGCCCTCCCAATCTCCCAGTGTCTGTCCGGAAACATATGATACGACAACCGAGCGTTGGGGCTAACCCGGAACGGTTCGAACCGCGTTGTCCCATCTGCTTTCGGACCAGGCTCCGATCCGGGGTATGACGAATGGGACTGGAATTCCCCTTGATTTCCAACGAAATGATTCCGGACGGACTCCCAGATTAAAGCCAGGTCAACCGCGGACACGGGACCTGACCACCGTCCCGTGGGCTTTCCGCGCCCATGCGCGTGTGACACGTCAGCGAACCGCCGCCAGCCCCGCCCGGTTGACCCCGCCGCCCGCTTCCCGCAACCCTCCCGGCTCCGCATGGAGCATGTCACGATGACCGACCGGGTTCTCGGCGTATTGGGCGGCATGGGCCCCCTGGCGAGCGCGCACTTCATGCTGCGCCTGACCCTGCTGACCCCCGCCTCGATAGACCAGGAGCACATTCCCGCCGTCCTCTGGTCCGACCCGCGCGTTCCCGACCGCGGCGACGCCATGCGTCCCGGCGGCACCGACCCTCTGCCCATCCTGCTGAGAAGCATCGAAGGCCTGAAACGCGCCGGCTGCGGGGCCATCGTCATACCCTGCAACACCGCCCACGTCTGGTACGGCCAGATGGCCGAGGCCGCGGGCGTTCCGATCCCCCACATCGTCGATGCCGCGGCCGCGGACCTCGCTCGCATCGGGATAAAGCCCGGCATCATCGGCCTGATGGGCACACCGGTCACATTGCGCACCAAACTCTATCAGCAGCGCCTGACCCGTCTGGGCTGGGACTGCGTCGAACCGACCGAGGACCAGATGGTCCGCCTCGTCTCCCCCGCGATCGCCCTCGTGAAAGCCAACCACGTCGCCGACGCCTACGAACCGCTGGCCGAGGTGGTGAATTCCCTCGCCGCCCGAGGCGCCACCGCCGTCGTCCTCGGTTGCACCGAAATTCCCCTGGGCATCCAGGCCGGGCCCGCCGACCGGCTGACCGTCCCGGTCATCGACACTATCGACGCCCTCGCCCGCGCCGCCATCGCCTGGGCGCGAGCGTAGCGCCACCAGGCAACCGTCATGGGCGTGCCGTCGCGAACCCCATCCCCGCACTACATCCAACCTTCACGAATCGCATGCCTCTCCCCTAAACCATGATCTCCGCGCACAGCCAAAGGGGACGCCATGCCCGGTGAACACATACCGCGGGACGTCATTCCAGCGGCGCCTGCCCAGCTCGCGGCCAGACCGATCTTTGGCGCACCGGCGATGGTGCTCGGTCTGCTCTGCGCGATGTATTTCATCACCTATCTCGACCGGGTGAACATCGCCACCGCCGCAACCGCGATCAAACTCGATTTCGGCCTCAACAACGCGCAATTGGGCCGCGTACTGGGCTCCTTTGGTCTCGCCTACGCGCTGTTTCAGATCGTCGGCGGCTGGCTCGGCGACAAGTTCGGCCCGCGCCGCACCCTGTTCGCGTGCGCCGTCGTGTGGTCGCTGGCGACCGTCGCCACCGGCGAGGTCGGCGGCTTCGTCTCCCTGCTCGCGGTGCGCTTCATCCTTGGCCTCGGCGAGGGCGCGACGTTCCCCACAGCCACCCGCGCGATGTCGAACTGGTTCGGCCCGGAAAAGCGAGGCTTCGCCCAGGGTGTGACGCACAGCTTCGCTCGCGCCGGCAATGCGTTGGCGCCCCCGGTCGTCGCGGGCCTGATGGTGACTCTGGGCTGGCGTTCGAGCTTCGTCATCCTGGGCTTTGTCAGTCTGATATGGGCCGTCGTCTGGCTCTGGTATTTTCGAGACGACCCGCGCGATCACCGGCGCATCGTCGAAGCGGACCTCGCGAACCTGCCGCCCTATCGCAGCGGAACCGGCCCGGATGCGCCGCCGGTCCCGTGGAGGCGGCTGCTGACGCGGATGCTGCCGACGACGTTCGTGTACTTCTGTTACGCCTGGACGCTGTGGCTTTACCTCACGTGGCTGCCGTCGCTGTTTCAGCAGGGCTACGGCCTCAACCTGAAGGACACCGCGTTCTTCTCGTTCGGCGTGCTGCTGGCGGGCGTGATCGGCGACTCGGCGGGAGGCGCGTTGAGCGATTGGCTGTTCCGCCGCACCGAGAATTACCTGGTCGCCCGCCGCAACCTGATCGTGCTGAGCCTGCTGGGATCGTTGCTGTTCCTGCTGCCGGTGCTGCTGTTCACTGACCTGGTGCTGATCGCCGTCTGCCTGAGCGGCGCTTTCTTCTGCCTGGAACTGACGATCGGCCCGATCTGGTCGGTGCCGATGGACGTGGCTCCCAAATTCTCCGGCACCGCGAGCGGCATCATGAACACCGGCTCGGCGGTCGCGGGCTTCGCGTCGCCGATGATTTTCGGCTGGCTGGTCGATGTGACGGGCAATTGGCACGTGCCGTTCGCCGGCTCGATCGCGCTGCTGTTGCTGGGGGCGATCCTGGCGTTCTGGATGCATCCCGATAGGCGATTGGCGGAGGGTTAAGGGGTCGGTTGGTACCGTGCAAGGGCAGGCCGGTTGTCAACGGAAGCGATCATTCCAGGCTGATGGTGACATGGTATCCTGCAAAGCAGTGACTTTAGAGGTTTTCACGCCGGCAGTTAGCATTCGGCTGTCAAGGTTCGCCAAAGTTGCCTTTGGGGCGAAGACCCAGAGGCCTATTGTCCATTCGCTGGCGGTGTTTTCGCTGCGTAGCACTTTGTGCGTCTCAAGCTGGTCTTTAATCCTCGGAACGTAATCCTTCTCAAAATCCTTGATCTTGTTGAGCAGAGCGACACGTGGAGCCTTTGTGACTTCAACCATTCAGGCTCGTCCTTCGGGGAATTCGAGAGCGAGAAAGTCCGGGTTTGCCTCCCACACACCCAGCTTCCCGATGAGGTACTGTGGATTGAGGAATAAGCCACGATCAATGGCGAGGTATATCTCGACCGCTTACTCCCAGATGTCAGACATACGTCCCTCCATTGATTTAGGGACGACAAACGCACAGTTGACTTCCGCCTGTGCTAATTGAATTGGTTCATGAGGTATACCACAACTGGCCGCTCGCCCGCGAGGGGAAGCCCGCCCAGAAAATCACGGATCAGTCCGATGCTATATGAAATCATCCACGCGGAGCCGCACCCGGATCACACCGTCACCATCACGTGGGCGGACGGGATCAGCCAGACCGTCGATTTCAGGTCGTTCATCGAACGCGGCGGGCTATTCGCCGCCTTGCGAGAGCCGGACTACTTCGTCGGTGAAATGAGCATCTTACGAGGCGGGATCGGTTTGACCTGGCCGAACGAGTTGGATTTTTCAGCGGACGGCTTGCGGCACGACAGTTTCTCGCATGATCCCGAAGAGGCAATCGACGAGCCTCCCCTTAAGCGCTCGTCTCAGCAGTCCGCGACCCGCTAAAGTCAGCGACCAAGCGGTTGTAAGCCAGGCCGCCGTGAGGGTGATGTAACAAGTCTTGAACTTAGAGTGCCGTCGATTTCGCGACAACGTCGGATAGCTGCCTCGCGAAACCGGCTATGCACAACCAAGAAAGCTGGCGATGAATGTACTCAATATTCGGAAAAGAAATAAAGGTACTCGTTTTCGAGAATGCCGCGACAGGGGAACTCAAGCGAATGCCTGTCGGATTCGATGCGTCTCCGTTTTGTCTGGCCGATTTCTTCGGATTACCCTTCTTTCGGCGGCGCATCTATGTCTGGGGATTGTTTTTTCGCCATGTTGAGCGCGATCGACCTGACGCTGTTTGAAACAATTCCGGCGAAGGATCCATCGTGGCCGCGAGAAATTTGGCTGTACGGTCTCGCGCGAGCCGTATTGCAAGTGTGGGTGGGCATCTATGGCAACAAGATTACAGCAAGACATCTTTTGGCGCATGGTTGGAAATTCGCGAAACCAGAGGATGAGGCGACCAGGTGGGCGAAAACAAAATGGAAGATTGAAATCGAGGGCCGGACCTGAAGAACTCCCATTCGATGAAACAGCGCTGCCGGCGGTTCGGTCCCTTGAGTTGGCGGAAGTCGATGCCGGGGTTCTCCGCGCTCAGGAAACCGACGCAGTGCTGTTCACCACGGATCTTCGAATTGTGATGACATTGTCCGACAAACCCGATATGTTATCCAATAACGGAGGTTTTCATGCCCACTCCTTCTGCCAGAACGACCAAACTTGACCTGCGGCTATCACCGGAGGCCAAACGCACCCTGAACGCCGCCGCCCGCGCCACCAACCGCTCGGTCAGCCAGTTCGTGCTCGACAGCGCCTTGTCCCGCGCCGAAGAAACGCTCCCCGACCGGCGGCGCTTCGAGCTTAACGCGGAACAGTGGGAAGCTTTCATGGCGGCGCTGGATGCTCCCACCCGTGACACCCCTCGCCTACGCCGTCTGCTGAATGAGCCGTCGATCTTTGACGCCGCCGATCCTGGATGACGCCTGGCTTTCGGATCGAGACACTCCGGCGCGAGCATCCCATTGATGGTTTCACATGTGGCAGCGCCGGCCTGGATCGTTTCCTGGTCCGCTACGCCTTCACCAATCAGCAAGCGAATGCCTCGCGCACTTACCTCGCGCCGCATGACGCCGAGGTGATCGGCTTTTACACGCTGGTCGTGAGCGAAGTCGCGTTCGCGGACGCTCCGGAGCAGCTGAGGAAAGGCCTCGCCCGTCATCCGGTGCCGGTGATGTTGTTGGCCCGAATGGCGGTCAGCACCGTATGGCAAGGTCGCAAGGTTGGCGCGGGTCTGATGAAGGACGCCATGCTCCGCACCTTGCAGGCGGCTGACATCGCCGGGATCCGAGCGTTCGCCGTTCACGCCAAGGACGATTCAGCCCGCCGGTTCTACGAGCATCTGGAGTTTTTCCCCTCCCCGACTGACCCGCTGCATCTGTTTCGGCTCATCAAAGACATTCGCCATATGGCCGGCGGATAGAGCGAGACGATGCCCCACCGCGATCCGGTAACCGTCAAGGCGAGGCGGCATCAAAGCCGTCAACTCACGCGGATCACGACCTTCCCAAGGTGCGCGCCGCTTTCCAAATATCCGAACGCCTCCTTCGCCTGATCGAAGGCGAACACACGGTCGATGATCGGCTTCAGGCCGCTCCCCGCGACAACCCGGGTCAGCTCCAGCAGCCCAGAGCGGTCACCCACGGTGATATTTCGAAAACTCGCGCCGCTTCCCTTGAGCTGGAAGAAGTCGATGCCCGGATTCTCCGTGCTCAGAAAGCCGATCGACGCGATCTCGCCGCCGAGCGCCACCGCGCGGAGCGACTGAGCGATGGTGCCGGGACCGCCCACTTCGACGACCCGATCCACGCCCCGGCCGCCGGTCAACGCGCGGACGGTGTTCCCCCATTGCGGGTCATCGGCGTAGTTGACGACCTCCGCGGCACCTAACGCCTTGAGCTGTTCGGCCTTCGTGGCGCTGGACGTGGTGGCGATCACGGAAGCGCCGACCGCGCGGGAAAGCTGTAGCGCGAAGATCGAGACACCCCCACTGCCTTGCACAAGGACCGTATGCCCGGCGCGTATGGGCACCGGGCCGGCCAACGCCGTCCATGCGGTGAGGCCGGCGCACGGCAGCGTGCAGCCCTCCTCGTAAGACAACGCGCCGGGTAGCCGAACCACGGCTTCCTGGCTGACCGCCTTCCGTTCGCAGAGCCAGCCGTCGCTCTCGGCGCCATAGCTGTCGCTGGAGATCGTGGACGGCATTTCCCCGCCAAACCACCGCGGATGAAAGGCCCCGATCACACAGTCCCCGACCTTGAAGGCCCGCACACCCTCGCCGATCTCCACCACCTCGCCGGCGGCATCGCTGACAGGGATGAGACCGGGGAGACATTTGCGCGGGTAGCGCCCGCGCGGCATGGCGATGTCGCGGAAGTTGAGGGAGACGGCGTGCACGCGAACCAGCACCTCGCCGCGTTGCGGCCGCGGATCGGCCTCCTCGCGCATGCGCAGGTTGTCCAGACTGTCGAAGCTGTCGAACCGATAAGCCTTCATGACCGGACATTGCTTTCTATGTTGCCACCGATTCCGGTTGACGGATCAGCGGACGACGACATGGTGAACCGCCCCTCACGCCTCCAGCAACGCCGCCCGCACCGCTTCCCAGCCGTCGTGGTCCGGCGCGCAAATCAGCCCACTGTAAATGTCGCTCGGATCGTACGGCTTGCCCTCAAACGTCGCCGAATACCCGCCGGCCTCGCGATGCAGCAGCCAGCCCGGCGCGTGATCCCAGGGATACAGCCGGTAGTAGAACAGATAATGCCCGTGGCCACCGGCCGTCATCCGATACGCATGCGCCGAACACCGGTAATCCCAACTCGCCCCCACCCGAGGCAACCGCGCGCACACCTCAGACCGCATCGGCTCCGGCAGAAACCGCCACGACACGTTGCCGGTCATTTGCTCCACCGGCACCGGCGCCGCGACGCGCAGATCCCGCCGCTTGCCGCCGGGCGTCTCGATCCAGGCCCCCTCCCCGCGCAACGCGAGAGCAGAATCGTCGCCAACCGGATCGTGGATCACCGCGCCGACAATCTCCCCATGCCGGAACGCCGCCGCCATCACGCCAAACAGGGTCAGGCCCGCGGCGAAATTGGAGGTCCCATCCACCGGATCGACCACGAATGCCAGGTTGGCGCCCGCCAGTTCGTTCAGCAAAGCGGGATTGGCGCTGGCCGCTTCCTCACCGATCACCAGGCAGCCGGGGAATGCCCGGCGCAGACCGGCGGTGATGTGCCGCTCCGCCGCCTCGTCCGCCGCGGTCACCAGATCCAGCGGGCCGGTTTTCGTCCGCACGTCGCCATCGCCCAGATTGCGGAACAACGGCATGATCCTGTGGCGCCCGGCGTCGCGCAGCAACGTCGCCACCGTCAGCAGATCGGCGACGTTCATGACCCGCAATCGGAAGGGGGCCCGCCATCCGGGCGGGGCCGGCTCTCGAACCGGGCCCGGTCCGCCGGCAATAAACGAACCGTGACGTGCACCAACCCCTCGTCGTCACGGCGATCCATCACCTCGCCATGCTCATACAGCCAGGCGAGTCGTGCCCCGTCCGACGATTCGATGTCATAATCGGCGGTTTCCATCCCCTCGGCGATCTTCCGGTCGATCGCCGCGGTCAGCACGCCCAGTCCCTCGCCGGTAATCGCCGACACCGCGACGGCGCCTTGCCGCACCGGCACCATCTCGACGCCGCCCATCAGGTCGGCCTTGTTCATCACCTCGATCACCCGATTCGGCCATTCGTGGTCGAGCGTGCCGTCGCGTTCCATCTCGGTCAGCACGCCGACCACATCCGCGTGCTGCGACGCCGAGTCGGGATGCGCCGCGTCGCGCACATGCAGAATGATATCGGCTTCGGAGACTTCCTCCAGCGTGGCGCGAAATGCCTCCACCAGTTCGTGCGGCAATTCGCTGATGAATCCCACCGTATCGGACAGGATCACACGCCGCCCGGACGGCAGGATCAGCCCGCGCATCGTCGGATCCAACGTGGCGAATAACTGGTCGCGCGCCACGACGGCGGAGCCGGTCAGCGCGTTGAACAACGTCGATTTGCCCGCGTTGGTGTAGCCGACCAGCGCCACCACCGGGAACGGCACGCGTTTGCGCGCGCCGCGATGCAGCCCGCGGGTCCGCCGCACCTGCTGCAACTCTTTTTTCAGCCGCACCAACCGCTCATCGATCAGCCGCCGGTCGGCCTCGATCTGCGTTTCACCTGGCCCGCCGAGAAAGCCGAAGCCACCACGCTGCCGTTCCAGGTGGGTCCACGACCGCACCAGCCGGGACCGCTGATACGCCAGATGCGCCAGTTCGACCTGCAGGATGCCTTCCCGGGTCACCGCGCGCTCCCCGAAAATATCGAGGATCAGCGCCGTTCGGTCGATCACCTTGCAGTCCCACTCACGCTCCAGGTTGCGCTGCTGCACCGGCGACAGGGTGGCGTCGATGATGACGAGATCGACGTGTTGCTCGCGGATGATCGTGTGGAGGTTTTCCACATGCCCACCCCCCAGCAATGTCGCTGGCTTGCGCTGACGCAGCGGCAGAATCGCCTGATGCACGACGACCAGCCCGATCGCGGCGGCCAGACCCACGGCCTCCTCCAGCCGGGCCTCCGCCGCGCGCGTGGGTTCGGGACCACCGCCGTCGCGTTCCGCCGATCGCTCTCGAGGACGTTCCCATGGCAAAACCACAGCGGCACGGGTCGGACCCGCGCCATTCGACACGGTTCGCCTCGGTCCGCGCTGGTCCATGTCTGGTCCGTTGGTCTCCGGCTTGTGTGTCCCCAGGGCGCTAGTCCCCTCCCGCGACGGCGCTCATTTCGCGCACCGGGGCAGCCGCGGGAGCGCCAGCCTCGGCTTTCGTGGCGTCGAACAGCTGGATCGGCGAGCCCGGCATGACCGTGCTGATCGCGTGTTTATAAACCAGCTGCGTGTGACCATCGCGCCGCAACAAAACGGAAAAATTGTCAAACCAGGTAATAATCCCCTGCAGCTTGACCCCGTTCACCAGAAACACCGTCACCGGTGTCTTGCTTTTCCGCACATGGTTCAGGAACACGTCCTGAACGTTCTGCGCTTTTTCAGTGGCCATTTTCATGGTCCTCTTATATTCGCCGTGTGCCACGGCGAGAGTTGAAAGGTGCCTGTTATTGACGACCCGATGGGTCCTGGCGGGACCACCGGCTTACGCACGCTACCAGCACGCATGGCTCAGGCCAAGCTTTTCAGCAACGCCGCCAGGTCATGGGCGGAATGCAGATGGAGATCAGGCGTTGCACGGTCAACTCCCCCATCGTGCGCGGCGTCGCCGACCAGCACCGCGGTCACCCCGGCGGCCCGCGCCGCGACCATGTCCAGCGCGGTGTCGCCCAGATACCAGACCTTGGGTCCGGCGGAAAAACCCATTTGTTCCAAAGCCATGAGGATCGGCGCCGGTTCGGGTTTGTCCGCCGGAGCATCTCCCGCGCCGATCACCGCGCCAAAATGCGGGTCCCATCCAAGATGTGTCACTTCCGCCCGCAGATACCGCCCGGCCTTGTTCGACACCACGCCCCGCGGCCACGCCGCGCCGGCCGCCAGTGCCTCCGCGGCCCCCGGCATCGGCGACACATGCGCCAGATGGTCGCCGCGAAACCGCTCATAGAAGATGTCCCGCGCATGCTCCCAATCGTCGCCAAACATCACCGGGAAGCTTTCCTTCAAGGAGACGCGGACCCGATTTTTGGTGTCCTCGATGCTCCACAACGGCTTGCCGAAGGCGGTGAACGCCGCGTTCAGGGCGGCGGCGATGGCCGCCCACCCATCGACCAGAGTGTTGTCCCAGTCGAACAACAGCACCGCGGGCCTTTGGTCCCGCCCGGGAACGAGCATGCTCACCCGCGGCCCGGCGCCCGTATGATCCGGTTCAGCAAATGCGCGTTCACGCATAATTTCACCCACGCCTCGAACGAGAAATCATGCGCGTTGTCGCCCGGCGCGAACCGGTCGATGTAACCCTTCAGCAGACCGTTCATCAGCACCTCGACCGAGCCGGTGGGATGACCCGGTTCCTCCGGCACGACCCACAGCAGCGTGTTGGCCTGCCTGCGATTGAGCGCGAGAAACAGCGGCAGGATCTCCGACTCGGCGATCGGCGTGCCTCGCTTGAACACGAAGATCTTTTCGCCCGCGTCGAGTTCCTCGAGAAACTTGCGGCGCAGGAACTTCAGCCGCGTGGCTTCCTGCTGCCGCATCAGGTCGGCGGTCCGTTCGCCTTCGTAAACGAAGGTGTGATAGATCAGCCCGTATTTCCGCTCATGGATCATGAACTCGCGTTTGCCCGCCTCGCCCTCCAGCCTGGGCGTGATGTCCTCCGGCTCGCCGATCCCCTCGAACTCCCGGTCGATGCCGCGAACGATGTCGTTCGACAGCGATCCGGTGAAGCGCAAAAGACCCAAAGGCTCGGTGTCGCAGCGGCGCTGCACCAGACCGAATTCGCAGTTTTCGCCGATGCTTTCGAACCCCGCCGCGAGTTCCGGCAACGTCATGCCGGTCCGCCTTGTCACCCACTCCTTCAGATCAATCCCCGGATGCACTCCGAATCCTGGGCTTGGCCCCCCGCTGAGACTGAGGCCCGCCGGCAGCGGATGATCGGCCGCCATCGCGGCGTGCAAAAGAAACACCTTCACCTCGGAGACCGAGAACGCCAGCTCGCGATCGTCCGCGGCGCCCGACAGATCCCGCGGCCGCGCCACGTCCGGATGCCACAGCGTGACCAGCGTCCGTTCCGCGCCCCGGATCAGTCCGACCGGGATCCGCCACGCCAGCACCGTGGGCCGCGACAGAGACGCCATCCCGATGGTCGTTTCATCGATAGAAACGATTAACCGTTGCGTGCTCAACGCCGGCGGATGCACGAAAGGGATGACATCCATCGTCAGAACGAATTCGCGCGGGTCCCGGCCCAGAGGCAGCAGTAGGTGGCTTTCCTGGCCGGTGGCCCAGGTGAAGTTTTCTTCGGCGCGAGCCCAGCCTCCGCCGAGATAACTGAGGCTGTTGCCGCTTCCTCCGAAATTTATCGTTAGTTCGGATAGGGCCGGCATCCTCTTACCCGCCACCTATTTTCGGTATCAGAACGATCTCGCTACCGGGCCGCAATGGCGCGTGATACGCGTCCTGGTAAATCTCGCCATCGATGGCGACGGCCATGCTTTCCTCGACCTGTCCGCCGAGGCCGGGATACGCGCGATCCAGTTCCCGCACCAGTTGGCGGAACGTCGTCGCTTCCACTTCGAACTCGGTCTTGCCACCAGTGAACTGGTGGCAAGACCCGCCCGAGGCGAGGATGACTTTAACCAAACAACCTCATTTACCGGCGGCGTCCAGAGCCGCCAGGACTTTCGGAGGAGACATCGGCAAATGATACATCGGAACGTTGGTCGCGCGGCGGATGGCATTGCCGATCGCGGCCATCGGCGGAACGATCGGCACCTCGCCCACGCCGCGTGCCCCGAACGGATGCCGCGGATTGGGCACTTCCACCAGCACCGCCTCGATCATCGGCAGATCCGAGGCGACCGGGCAGCGGTAATCCAGGAAGCCCGGATTCTCCATTTGACCCTTGTCGTTGTAGATGTACTCCTCGTTCAGCGCCCAACCGATGCCCTGCACGGCACCGCCCTGGATCTGACCCTCGACGTAGCTGGGGTGGATCGCCTTGCCGACGTCCTGGAACGCGGTGTAGCGCTCGATGGTGACCTGACCGGTTTCCTTGTCGACCGACACGTCGCAGATGTGGGCGCCGAAGCCCGCGCCGGCGCCTTGCGCGTTGACCGAGACCTCGGCGTTGATCGGACCGCCGGTCCGCGCGGCCTTCAACGCGATCGCGCCCAGATCGAGCGGCTCGAACGCGCCGGCGTTGGAACCCGCCGGGAACGCCATGCCGTCTTTCCACTCGACCGCGTCGACCGGGATTTCCCAGATCATCGCGGCGCGCTTCTTCATGTCCTCGACGCATTTCTCGGCCGCCTGCGTCACCGCCATGCCGGTGGCGAAGGTCACGCGGGAGCCGCCGGTCAGATGCGTGAAGCCGATCGACGACGTATCCGCCACGGTCGTGCGCACGCGGTCCACCGGAATGCCAAGCACCTCGGCGACCATCATGCCCATGGAGGCACGCGAGCCGCCGATGTCCGGGCTGCCGGTCGCCGCCGTGACCGAGCCGTCCTCGTTGATGTGCACGCTGGCGCTGGATTCGCCGCCGATGTTGAACCAGAAGCCGCAGGCGAGGCCACGCGCCTGACCCTCCGGCACCGGGGTCTTCCAATGCGGATGCGTTTCCACCGCCGCCAGCACCTGCTCGAAGCCGATGTTGGCGTGGGTGACGCCGTAATGGGTCTTGGTGCCGTTACGCGCGGCGTTCTTCTTCCGCAGCGTCAGCGGATCGATGCCCAGTTTGTCGGCGAGTTCATCAAGGGCGCTTTCCACGGCGAAGGAGGTGATCGGCGCGCCCGGAGCGCGATACGCCGCGACCTTCGGACGGTTGCTGACGACATCGTAGCCGACGACATCGACGTTCTCGACGTCATAAAGGGCGAAGCCGCACATGCAGCCCGGCCCGATCGGGGAGCCAGCGAAGGCGCCCGCCTGATAGCGCAGCACCTGTTGCGCCGCGACGATGGTGCCGTCTTTCGTGGCGCCGATCTTGATGTCCATCGACGAACCCGAGGTCGGACCCGAACCGCGGAACACGTCTTCCCGCGTCATCTGGATTTTTACGGGTTTGCCGGATTTCTTCGACAGCGCGACCGCCACCGGCTCCAGGTAAATCAGCGTCTTGCCGCCGAAGCCGCCGCCGATTTCCGCCGGGTTGACCCGGATGTTCGCCATGTCGATGCCGAGCAGCTTCGCCGTGTAAGCGCGGATCATGAAATGACCCTGGCTGGAGGCATGGATCTGCACCTGTCCGTCCGCGCCGTAAACCGCGAGGCAGGCATGCGGCTCGATGTAGCCCTGATGTACCGGCTTGGTGGTATAGCGGCCCTCGACGATGACGTCGGCTTTGGCGAAGCCGGCATCGACGTCGCCCTTCTTGAAAGTCACGACTTTCGCGATGTTGGACGGCTTCGTCGGTTTCGGATTGACGCCCGCCGTGAACATGTCCTCGTGCAGAACGGGCGCACCGTCCGCCATCGCCTCATCGACGTCGATGACGTGCGGCAGAACTTCGTATTTGACATCGATCAGCGCCAGCGCCGCATCGGCGATCTCCGCGGTAATGGCGGCGACGGCGGCGAGCGCGTGGCCTTCATACAGCACTTTCGCGCGGGCCATGATGTTCAGCGCCAGATCCCGAAAGTTCATCGGGCCCTCGCCGACGAAGGCTTCCTCGCTGGCGATGTCCGGGAAGTCGGCCGCGGTCACGACCGCTTTCACGCCCGGCAGCTTTTCCGCCTTCGAGGTGTCGATCGAAACGATCTTCGCGTGCGGGTGCGGCGAGCGCAGGATCTTGCCCCACAACATGCCGGCGACGCGGGTGTCGGCCGAGTAAAGCGCGCGGCCGGTGACCTTGTCGACGCCGTCGGGACGAACCGGACGCGTGCCGACGACTTTCAGGTTGGTGTCGATGTAATTCATCAGGCAGCCTCTCCTCGCATGACCGCTGCGGCGTCCATCACCGCGCGAATGACCTTGTCATAGCCCGTGCAACGGCACAGGTTTCCAGCCAGCCAGTAACGCGCCTCCGTTTCGGTCGGGTTCGGATTGGAGTCGAGCAGCGCCTTGGTGGCGACGATCAACCCGGGTGTGCAGAAGCCACACTGCAGTGCCGCGTGCTCGAGGAATTTCTGCTGCACGGGATGCAGCTTCTCGCCCTCGGCGATGCCTTCGACGGTGGTGATCGACTTGCCCTCGGCCTCGACGCCGAGCACCAGGCAGGAGCAAACCAGCGTGCCGTCAATCAGAACCGAACAGGCGCCGCAGTCGCCCGACGCGCAGCCTTCCTTGCTGCCGGTCAGGCCGACGACGTCGCGCAGCACGTCCAGCAGGGTCTGCTGCGGCTCGCACAGGAACTCGGCCGACTCGCCGTTGATCGTTGTGGATACGTATGATTTTGCCATGGGTCAGTGAGCCTTTACCGTTTTGCCCGATGCACGATCGAACGCGATCTTCGCCACGCGGCGTGCCAGCACGCCGGCGACCTTGGTGCGGTATTCGATCGTTCCGCGCTTGTCGTTGATGGGTTTGCAGGCGGCCTGAGCCGCCTTGTCGATCGCGGCCAAGGTCGCGTCGTCGAGCGTGTGTCCAACCAGCGCGTCCGCCATTTCCTTCACCAGCAGCACCGTCGGCGCCACCGCGCCAAGCGAACAACGCGCCGCCGTGCACACGCCCTTATCGTCGAGCGTCACGCTGATGCCGCAGCCGACGACCGCGATATCCATTTCCGTGCGCGGAATGAAGCGCAGATAGGCGTCGCCCGAATGCGCCGGACGCGGCGGGAATTTGAATTCCAGAATGAACTCGTCCTTGGCGAGGCTGGTGCGGCCCGGCGAAACCGGCACCTGTTCGACCGGAATTTCGCGCCGGCCCTTGGACCCGACGATCACCGCGATCGCGGCTGACGCGTAAAGCGCCGGAACGGAATCGGCGGCGGGCGAGGCGTTGCACAGATTGCCCGCGAGCGTGCAACGGCCTTGCACCTGCGTGGAGCCGATCAGGTCCAGCGCCTCGACCACGCCCGGCCACGCCTTGTTCATTCCCGCGTGCGCCTCGACCACGGCACCGGGTGTCGCGGCGCCAACGACGAACGCGCCGTTTTCCTCACGGATCTCCATGATCCCCGGGATCTTTTTGGTATCGACGATCAGTTCCGGCTTCATCCGGCCCGAGCGCATTTGCACCAACAGGTCGGTCCCACCGGACAGGACCTTCGCAAGACCGGACGAACCGGCGAGAAGTTTGACCGCGTCGTCCACCGAGGTGGGCGCGGAATACGTGAGACCTGGCATCGTGGCTCCCAATTTCTGCTCTGTCGTCATCTCCGCCCGGCGCATGGCATGTGCCCGGTGCGGCTTCGCTGTGCACGTTATGCGATCATGGCGCATCGGTCGAGGGGTAGCCCCGGGGGGAGCCACGGGGGTGGCCCCGGGATGAGCGGGAGGCGGCCAGGGATGTGGCCAAGGCACGGCTTCGGCTCCGGGAATTGCTCACAAATCGTCCCTGAACCAATCCAGTTTCGAGGCGGTCAGATCCGCGTCCAGTTCTCCAATCGCCCCCTCCGCCACCGGATAGCCCTGGGCACGCAGGTGCGCCCACAGCGCGCGGGCGATGGACGCGGAGTCATTGCGCCGGGCGAAAGACATTTGAAAGCCCGAGACTTTGGCCAGAGTAAATGAATCCGCGAAGCGCGGACGCAGCGTACCGGGCTTCGGGCCGGCGGCGGCTTTCTCCGTCGTGCTTCCCACCAGACTGTTTGAACGAAGATTGACCGCCATCACCCGCACCAGGGCCAATCCAAGCCGCTTGCCGGCGGTCTCCGGATACAGGTGATCGATCGCCAGCTTTCGGCCGGCAAGCATGGTCACGGCTTCCACATTTGCTGCCAGCCGCACGAATTGCCGCCAGGCATGTTCATACAGGTCCGAGCCATCGACGGCTTTTTCCTCAGGCCTTACCCAAAGCTCGGCGCGGTCCTTATCGTCTCGCCAGATCATTGCGTCGATGGCGGGGAAACCAGGCAGCGCCACAACATGGCCTCCATCCATCGTCTGCCGGCGGGTCAGCCATCCGGTATCCGGAACTCCGATCCAGGCGACGTTGCGATTGGCAAAATATTGCTCGACGATCGCGGCCGTCTGCTGATGAAGAAACGCGGCGTAATCCATGGGGTTCTCCGCTTGACAGGCCCAGGCGGTTCAACCTGGGCGACGAGGCGCGGTGGCGATTTTCTCTTCGATTCGGTCCCAGATCGCCTTTTCCAGGTGGATTCCATCGAAACGAGCGATTTCCTGCAATCCGGTTGGCGAGGTCACATTGATTTCCGTCAAATAATCGCCAATCACATCGATACCGGTGAAGATCATACCCTGTTCGCGCAGGGTTGGGCCGATCGCCGCGCAAATTTCACGATCCCGCGCGGTCAGCGGCGATTTCTCCGGCCGTCCGCCGACATGCATGTTCGACCGCGCCTCGCCCGCCGCGGGCACGCGGTTCACTGCGCCCATCGCTTCGCCGTCCACCAGGATAATGCGCTTGTCGCCCTGGCGTACCGCCGGTTCATAACGTTGCAGCATCAATGGCTCGCGCGAGCGGGCGAAATGCATCTCCAGCAACGACGCCAGATTTTCATCGTCCGGCTTGATGCGAAATACGCCAGCGCCGCCGTTGCCGAACAGCGGCTTGACGATAATGTCTTTGTACTCGGCGCGAAACGATCGGATCGCGTCCAGATCCCAGGTGATCAACGTGGGCGGCATTAAATCCGGGAAATGCGTCACCAGCAATTTCTCCGGCGCGTTGCGCACCGCCGCGGGATCGTTGACGATCAATGTCTCCGGCTGGATGTGCTCGAGCAAATGCGTCGCCGTGATGTATGCCATGTCGAACGGCGGATCCTGGCGCATGAGCACGACGTCCATCGACCCCAGATTGAGTTCGACGACTTCGCCGAATTTGTAATGACCGCCGAGCTTGCGCTCCACCGTCACGGGCCGCGCGCGGGCGAACAGCCGTTCCGACCGCTTGCCGCCATGCGGTTTCGAGACGCCCTCGCGCAACGCGAGGTGGCGCACTTCATAGTGCCACATCGTATGTCCGCGCGCCTGCGCCTCCAACATCAGAGCGAACGTCGAATCGCCGTCGATGTTGACGGTTTCCATCGGGTCCATCTGAACCGCGACCTTCAGTGCCTTCGCCATGTCGTGTGCCCTCTCCGATCCCCGACCGCGTTCCTGGCCGGTACGGAGCCGCGATTGGATCGCGGGTCAAGCCCCATCGCACGGACGGGGGCGTGGCACGGGTTGGAGTGTCCCGCTGATGAGTTCGGAAGGTCGGACGCAAGAAAGGGCTTAACACGGAAAAGCAGGGAAAAGGCACGGATTTCACGGAATAGTAAGGATTTAGGCGCTTCGCGCGGGGCGTGCGAGCGAACAGCGCGCGAAGCGCCAAACTTTTCCTTTCCGTGAAATCCGTGCCTTTTCCCGGCTTTTCCGTGTTAAAAATACTTTCCTTCGCGGCGTTCCGAAGCCCGAATACGGTGCGAACGGAAATGCACACGGCCGCCGAATGAAGTCATCCAGACGACCGCGCTCTCCCGTTCTCCTACATCGCGATCGCGTAAGCCGGCCGCCGCGGATCGGCGCCCGCCCCGATCAGCCCGGTCTCAGGGTCCGTCAGGATCGCCTCCACCGAGCCCGCCAGCCACGTCCAGTCCGGCCAGTTCTGGATCTCATGCCCGCGCGCCGCGAGTTCGTCTTTCGTTGCCTGATCGATGCGTCCCTCGACCGCCAACCGACCGGGGAAATACTCGAACGGCGCGAACGACGAGGGGAACGAATACGACGCCACCCGCGGCGCCTCGATCGCGGTTTGCGGGTCCATGCCGAAATGCATGATATTCAGCAGCACCTGCAGCATCGCCTGCGTTTGCACGTCGCCGCCCGGCGTGCCGAACGGCATCACGCCGCCGTCTTTGGTGACGAAAATCGCCGGATTCGGCGTCAACCGAGGCCGCTTGCCCGGCGCCACGCCCGCCGGATGTTTCGGATCCGGCCGGCTTTGCGAACCGCGGCCCGACGGCGTGATCCCCAGGCCCGGCACCACCGGAACGTTGCCAGACCCATCCGAGGGCGTCGCGCTGAACGTGTTGCCCCAGCGATCCACGACACAACAATACGACGTATCGGCCTCGACTTTCGGCAACTCGCGCG
>Ga0182030_10008103_pt1 | contig 21807 bp, 17 predicted proteins | sample 812S3MmetaG_FD_121299 | JGI IMG/M metagenome (GOLD analysis project Ga0182030, IMG submission 121299) | Permafrost microbial communities from Stordalen Mire, Sweden - 812S3M metaG (Illumina Assembly) | ecosystem: Environmental > Terrestrial > Soil > Wetlands > Permafrost | place: Sweden... | reverse complement strand
TGCTGGCGCTCAAGCAGCTGCCGATTCTGTTCCGCGAGTTGCTTGAGCTGCGTCTGCAGCGCCTCGAGCTGCTTGGTGAGCGCGTCGATCTGCCGCTGCTCACTGGGGACGGATGGCTGCGCGTACCCCGCATTGCCGGCGCACAACGCTGCGGCAAGCGCGAGGGTCCCCAGGGTCCGCGGCATCCTGCGGCGGGCGGCTGAACTGGAAACCATTATTGAGCTCCTCGTGTCGTCGCCGTCGTGGCGGCCATCGGTTGGCATTGAGCGGGAACGTCGTATGCCGACGGGTTGGTCGGATCAAATCCGTCGGTCAGGGTGCAGAGGAACGCGACGACCTCATCGATCTCCTGCGCAGTCAGTGTCGGTGCCTGGCCGCCGCCGAAGGTCGGCGGCGTGTAGGGGATCTCGCCCACATTCACGTTCGCGTCGTATTCCACCGGCAGATCGTTATACTCGTAGAGATCGGGCCGGTCCGCCGCCGTCAGGTAGAAGCTGCCCTCCGCCTGGTACGGATTACCGCCCGGCCCCGCGGCGACCGGGTTCGGGTTGTTGCCCGTGTTGTTGTTGATGTCGCGCGTGACATACCACTCTACGACCTTGTGTAAGTCTGGCAGTGCGCCGTTGTGGAAGTAAGGCGGGGTGATCGCCACGTTGCGCAAGGTCGGAACCTTGAAGACGCCGCAAAGACTTGTCGTGCCGGAGAAATCCGGACGCGCGTTCGCATCGGTGGCCGCGGGTTTGAACGGCCCGCACAGGCCCAAGTCGAAGTACGGGTATTCGGCATCGGCCGGCACGTCGACCGGCGCCACAATGTAGAGGGCCGCCGCGTCGATGGGACTGACGGAGCCGGGGGTGTTGGCCGGGATCATCCAGTTGCGCGGAACACCGATATTGTCGAACGTGTAATCCGTGAAGAGCGCGTGGGCGTTGTAGCCCTGCGGCTGGCTCGGATGGCACGCGGTGCAATTGCCCTTGGTCGGGTCGTTGAACAAGTGAAGACCCGTCTCTTCTTGAACGGTGAGCGTTGCCTTGCCTGCCAGCCAATAGTCGTACTTGCTGCTGAAGGGATGAAAGCCGGGATCCTCGCTCTCGTACGCCGCGAGCGCGATTCCCATGTCCTCGAGCGTCGCTTGCGGATCGCTCAGCACGCCATCGCCGTAGACCGCGGTAAACGCCGCGAGCGTCGCGGGCGAGTTCTGCAGTCGTTGCACCACTTCGGCCGCGTCCTGATTCGCCATCTCGAAGGGCGTGATGAATGGCTGCATGGCCTGCGTCGCGAGTGAAGACGCGCGGCCATCGCGAAAGAAGCCGCCCGCGGGTCCATTGGCGAGCGAGAACGGCGGCGTGAAGGAGGCGTACATGAGCGACGGCGCATTGCGAAAGCCCGTCTGGTCCATGTTCGGGCCGCCAAGCGCGACCGGCAGGCCGTGGTCCGTCGCAGGATCGGCGGTGAATGCGCGGCTTGGCACGTGGCACGTGCCGCAGCTCTGCTTGCCCGAGACCGACAGGCTAATATCGAAAAAAATCGCCTTGCCGGCGATGGCTGCCGCCGACTGCGCGGGCGCCGCCGGTGTCGCAGCGCCCGTGTCGGCACTGCTGCCGCCACCGCAACTCGCAAGTCCCGCGGCGACTGCGCAGCCCAGAGCCGCCGAGAACCATCCCAATCGACTGTTCGACTTCATTCGCATCCATCCGCGAGCGCGGATTCCGTGCTTGAATTGACCTAATGCGAATGCTATCGAGAATTATTCGTATTTGCAATCAGGTCTTGGTCCTGGCTGCGGCAGGTCACCGATCTGATCGGCGAGATAGCGAGTTCCGGCCGGTACCGGTCTCGGGGCATCGAGCGGGTGAACAAGGCGATCACGAAGATGGACGATGGGACTCAGAGAAACGCCGCGCGGGTGTCCGGTACGCCCGCCGAGTTCGCAGCAGAACCGCCGTGAGCGATGCGGCGCATTCAGTTCATGCTAGCCAGTACGGGTCGACCGCTGTATAGCTCGGCGAACGTGCGCTTCAGGTTCTCGATCTTAGGGAGGTCATAAAAGGCGATATAGGCTGCGTTCGGGTTGTGGATCAAATAGTCCTGGTGATAGTCCTCCGCCGGAAAGAATCCCTTGAGCGGATCCACTCGCGTGACAATCGGGCGCGGGAAGGCACGCGCTTTGTCCAGCTGGCTGATGTACGCCTCGGCGATTTGTCTCTGGGCATTGTCGGCGTAGAAAATAGCGGACCGATACTGAGTTCCGACGTCTGGCCCCTGCCGGTTGAGCTGGGTGGGATCATGTACGACCGAAAATGCGATTTGCAGTATCTGTCCGTAGGACACGACCGCTGGGTCGAACGTGATCTTAACCGACTCCGCATGGCCGGTGCTTCCGGTACTCACGGTCTCGTACTGGGCGGTCGATCGATCGCCGCCCGCATAACCGGCCACTACTCTCTGGACACCGCGCACGTGCTCGAACACGCCCTGCACCCCCCAGAAGCAGCCACCCGCAATCACGGCGGTTTGCGGTGCTCCCGCCCCTTTCGGATTGTCGAGCGCGGGCGGTGCGATGACGACCGGGGATTCCGCGCCGTATAGTGGCGAGCGCCACAACACCGCACCGATTGACGCCAGAGCAATTACGGCTATCAGCTGTCTCGAGCAGCTTACCTTCGGAATAATCATGATGAATCCTCCAGATGCAATGCGAAACAATGGTCAGACCCGCGTCGCGAGATTCAATGCCACCGAATTCATGCAGTAGCGCAGACCGGTCGGCCTCGGGCCGTCGTCGAAAACATGGCCCAAATGTGCATCGCAACGCCGGCAGGAAATCGCGTCGCGCCGTATTCCGAGACTGGAATCGACGCTCTTCACCACATTCAGCGCCGAAATCGGCTGCCAGAAGCTCGGCCACCCGGTGCCCGATTCGTACTTGGTCTTGGAATCGTATAACGCAGTATCGCAACAAATGCACCGATACAAACCGTCCGCGTGATTGGCGGCGTACTTACCAGAGAAAGGCAGCTCGGTGCCCTCTTCTCGAGTCACCTGATACGCAGGCGCAGAGAGCTGAGCGCGCCACTCTGCATCGGATTTGACAAGCTTCGCGATACGCACGATGCCCAGGCTCGCTCCGGCGGCGGAGAAGTTCTCGATCGACACCTCGGAGCTCGGCGCGGGCGCAGATTGGGTGGCGGCCAGCAGCCGTGCAACGAGTCCACTCGACACCAAGGGAAGAAGGCCGATGGAAAGCAATCGTCGTCGATCGGGAATCCACTCGCGCGTAGTGCGCTTTTCCGAAGGAATCTGCTTCGGTGCCATGTTCGCTCCTCAGCCAAATGTGAAAGAATAGGCTTGAACGTCGGAATCCAGGAATTCGACCGAGAAGACGTGTTCGCCCACCGCAGTGCCTTGCCGGATCAACTGGTACAGACGCTGCTCCTTGACCACCCCATCACCGTTCGCATCGGTGTCTGCGCCGTGACTCGCACCGGGCGCACCGCCGTCGATCTGCACGCGAAATCGGACCGGCTTGCCATCCGCGCCGGGTCCGAGTACGAGATGAAGGTCTCGCGCGTAGAACCGATACAGGATTCTTCCCGGCGATTTGTGCAGCATCGCCTTCTCCGGATCGACTACCCACATTCCTTGCAGCGCCCACTGATTCAAACTCAGCGCGGCGGGAGCGCTGTAAGACTGGAGCCGGTCGTGCGCCAACCCGCCGGGCGAGCGGAAGTTCTGCGCCCGCGCATATCCGATGTATGTCTCGGGTGATTGATCGTCAGCTTCGTCCGCGGGAGCCTGCACACCACCAGCGCCCGCGGACCGCACAGCGGGCGGCGGTAGATTGGTGTATCCCGCCTCACCGAGCAATTGGCGGACGGTGCGCTCCGACTCGTCGTAATCACCCTCGCCGAAGTGATGGCCGCGTATGTGACCATCCGCGTCTATGAAGTAGTGCGCAGGCCAGTACTGGTTATTGAAGCCCTGCCAGATTGAATAGTCGTTATCGAGCGCCACGGGGTAAGTCACCCCCAACTCGCCGACCGCCCGGCGCACATTTGCGGGATCCTTTTCGAAAGCGAATTCGGGCGTGTGAACACCGATGACCACGAGCCCGTGATCTTTGTATTTCGCATACCAGGCCTTGACGTACGGCAACGCCCGCAGGCAATTGATGCAGGAATAGGTCCAAAAATCCACCAGCACCACCTTGCCGCGCAATTCGGCCGGCGTGAGGGGAGCCGAATTGAGCCATCCGGTCGCGCCGTTGAGAGAGGGCATTTCACCTTCGATCGAAAGGCCCCCCGAGGGCTTGCCGGACATCATCGATTGACCATCCGTCATGGAGCCCGTCATCGCCATGGAAGGGGCATTGCGAGCCGCCGCGGCATCCGGTTTGATGGTATCGATGAGCGATTGCTCTAGCCGATTCGTCCCCGCGAGCGACAAGCGGGTCAGCACGCTGCCGTCCACGCCGAACGTGATCGCGACCACGGCAAGCAATACGGCTGCGCCCAACGCGCGCCTGATCCACTCGCCCGTGCCGAGAAACCGTTTCAAGGCGGCAAATACCCGCCCTCCCGCGAGAATGGCGATAGCCAGAGAGGTCGCCGCGCCCCCCGCGTATGCCAATAACAATGCCGTGGTGCGGGCATTCGGCCCGGCGATCGCGGCGCCCGTGAGGACAAGCCCCAGAATGGGACCCGCGCAGGGCGCCCACAAAAATCCGGTGGCGACGCCGAGCAGCAGTGACGCGGCGAGGCCCCCCTTCCCCTCGCCATCCGCGCTGCGCGGCAGCAAGCGATTTCCCAACGCAACGAAGGGACGCGCGATCCAATCCGCCAGGCGCCGCGACAGCAAGGTGGCGGCGAATGCCGCCAGAAGCACGATCGCAAGTGCGCGGCCATATAGGTTGACGCGAACCGCCCAGGCGCCACCCACCGCCGCCAAGGTGGCAATCCCGGCGAAAGTCACTGCCATGCCGGTCAACATCGGCAACCCGCTCGACAGGAACTTCTGCTCCGAGCGGGCGAACACGAACGGCAGCACCGGCAGGATGCAGGGACTCAGGATGGTAAGCACGCCGCCCAGATAAACGAGGAGCACTACAATCATACATTCCGCTCGGCTCCGATTCCCGCTGCAAAATCGCCCGCGTTAGGTCCCGCATTCGCCGCTGCAAGCCGTCTTGACCGTCCACTCATTAGACCGGCTTCACCCGAGCTAAATTGCAGCCGTCGCGAACGATGCCGTAAGCCATCGCCATCCGCACCCGAGAGCAACCATCCAGCGCCGCTTGCTGTCCCTCGATACTACCATTAGGCGCTCGCGTCCTTTTCTGTCAGCACTGGCGGCAAGCATGGCCGCGATGAAAAGCCGGCTGCAACTCCAACCGTCTATTTGGCCATATTGATGATTTTAGCCTGCGTGAATTCCTCCAATCCCTCCTGACCCATCTTCGTGCCGAAGCCCGATTGCTTGGTGCCACCAAACGGAATGTCCGGTGGTAACTCGAGGTGCTTGTTTACCCACACCGTGCCCGACGCGATCCGCTGCGCTACGTCATAGGCCCGCGTGAGATCGGTGCCCCACACAGTGCCGCCCAATCCGTATTCGGTCCCGTTCGCACGCGCAATCGCGTCATTGAGATCTGAATACTTAAGGACCGGCAACACCGGGCCGAATTGCTCCTCTTGCACCAATCGCGCGTCATCCGGAATGTCACGCACGATCGTCGGTGCGATGAAGTAGCCGGGGCGATCCAGCGCATTGCCGCCCGCAATCACCTTGCCATGCAGGTGCGCGTCCCGCAAAAAACCCTTGACCTTTTCGAATTGCACCTTGTTTTGCAATGGTCCCATCTCCGTGGTGGGATCCAGTCCGTCGCCAACGACGGTCGCGCGCGCGAGCATAGTCAATTCATCGCACATCGCTTCATAGAGCGAGTCCGGTACGTAGACCCGCTTGATGGCAAGACAGACTTGGCCGGAGTTCAGCATCGCCCCTTGATAGATCCTCCGGGCAACCTCCTTCACATTGGCGTCAGCCAGTACGATGGCCGCATCATTACCACCCAATTCCAGCGTCAAGCGCTTGATGGTTCCGGCGACGCTCGCCATCACCTTCTTGCCCGTTGCGGTCGAGCCCGTGAAGGCCACTTTGGCGACGTCGGGGTGCTGCGTCAGTAATCCGCCCAAGTCGTTCTGATCGACGATCACATTGAATACGCCGGGCGGCAGCAATGTCGCACTTAGTTCGGCAAACAATAACGTGGTCAGGGGGGTTGTGGGCGCTGGCTTCGCGACGACGGTATTGCCTGCCAAGAGCGCCGGAGCGACGTTATTCATGAGCAAAATCATCGGGAAGTTCCACGGCGTGATGGCCGCAACGACACCCAGCGGCGCGCGGTGCCGCACAATGCGCACCGTCACCGTTTCTCGAACTATCTTGACTGGCAGATCCATGGCCGCAAAAGCGCGAATTATCGCGGTGGATTCGTCGATCTCTCCGGCGGCGTGAGCCAGGGGTTTTCCCTGCTCTTCGGTCAAGAGGCGGGCAAACTCGGCACGGCGCGCGGCCAGCGAGTCGGCGATCTTCAAGAGTGCATGGCGCCGCTCCTCGAGGGGTGTTGCAGACCATCTAAGAAAAGCCGCTTTGGCCGCGGCAACCGCCTCGTCTAGTTGTGCCTTGTCTGCCCGAGCGCAGGTAGTCAACAGTTGGCCGGTGGCCGGGTTGATCACATCGAGTGCCAACGCGCCGGGAGTTAGCCGCCCATCAATCATCAATCGAAATTCATGGGTTGTGTCCTGCATCTGAATTGGATCGGCACTCAGCGACGGCGCGTCCACCGTACCCCGCCCTCGGATGGCGGATATGAATCTCCAGTATCCATGGCAGCGCGGACGGCCTGAAGCCGATTTCCGCCATCGTGCCGTTGTATACCGCAGCACGCGGGTAGCGTGTTCTTGCCGAAGCGCACGACCACATCGTGCCAGCCGCGCACCATTTCATTGTCGGCGAGAAAATCTTTCGCCATCTCGACGGCATCCTCCCTCGATCATTCCCGGTTTGATGTTCGCGCCAATCTGGTAAATGGCGGCTCTGGTCTTACCGCGCACGGTCAGCATCTGCTCTTTGCTGATTGCGGGTCCGACCGCTTCCAGCAGCCGCAGCTCCGATTTCGTCGGCGGCGGCAGCTGACCTAGCCAGTCGCAGTCAACGTCCCACTCGCGAGTAACAGCATTGCTGACCTGACTTTGCGCCGACTCTCGAACGTCCACGGCGATTGCGTGTACGTAAGTTAGCCGGTGCTCGAGTAACTCGCAACTCATTTTCCAGTTGCCGGACGGTAAAGCACAAAGCACGGGGAATTCTCGTTACGTGGACGAGGTACGGCGCAAAGTTGCACGCCCGATGGGGAAGCGCGCGCTTCGAGGAGACTTCGGGGACGGCCTGCTCGTGGTCGCTTTGCCGCCGGGGGCGACCTCAGCCCGTTCACAAGGACGAGCCGCGGCCAACTCCCAGCCTCCTCCAAATCAGTTATTTGGTCTTCGCTTTTTCAGCCGCCGCTGCGGCCGTAGCCGAGGGAAGCGCAAAGGCAATCACAGCGTCACCTAGTGTAAAACTCTCGCCCGGGTTGCCGCCAAAGCCGTAGACGACGTACTCGACGCCATTGATCTCATAAATGGCTGCAGCGGCATTTCCGCCACCCGCGTTGGGCACGGTCGCAGCATCGAAGACCCACAGGATCTCACCCGTCGCTGCAGACGCGCCATAGAAGAGGCCCGTGCTGTCGCCGAAGAAAACCAGGTCGCCTGCTACTGTCACCCCCGAGTCGGGCGCAGTAGCGAGCATGGGGATCGTCCAGGCGATCTTGCCCGTAACGGTGTTTATCGCTCCGTAGACGCCGTGATTGCGTCCGGGTGGGACCGCGAAAGAAAGTTGACACGTCGCCACGTGCGACTCGCCCAGATTCCCGCCTGGGCAGGCATAATTCGTCGCCGCGTCATTCGTGATTCCGAGACCAAACGGAGCGTAACGGGCATGCGAGTAGATCATTCGGGTTCGTGGGCTATAAGCCGCCGGAGGGTATTCCATTCCACCGTTAAAGATTGGTTGGAACACCTGCGCCGTTGGTCCTATCGTAGTCCACTCCGGAGCAGCGATCATACCGGCCGGGAGGCCTGTGGCTTGGTGCGCGGTCAGGGGTTCAATCGAGGATTGGGGTTGCGTCGGCCACGGTAGTTGAAATGCTGCGTTTGCCGGCGTCGGGGGGACCGCCACTTCATCGTACGGGAAGAGCGATTCGCCGCTAGCGCGGTCGAGTATCCACATCCATCCCGTCTTTGAAGTGTGTTCAATGGCCGGAATGCCATTCCAGCTGAATAGCACTGTCGGTTGCGGGCCATCCTGGTCCCACATATCGTGGTGGACTTCTTGGAAATACCACTGCAATTCCCCGGTCGTTGCGTCGATCGCTACGATACTCGTCGCGAATAGGTTCGTTCCCGCGCGTCCGCCGACATAAGGCCATGGGAAGGCGTTACCGGTGGCGAAGTACACCATATTGAGTGTCGGATCGTAGCTGGGAGTCCCCCAAATCGACGCTCCACCGCGAAGGTACGAGGTACCCGCCCAGGTAGCGGGATCAGTGGTCCAGAAACGCCACAGGAGCTTCCCCGTGGACGGGTCATACGCGTCCATATGACCGCGCACGCCATATTCGGCGCCCGAAACGCCAACAAGCACTTCTGGCACTTTTCCCTCACTGGCGCCGATGAACAGCGGAGCAAGAGTCATGGTCGCGCCGTTTGCGATGGGGTCGTCGACGCGTGTTTGCCAGACTTCCTTGCCGGTCTTTGCATCGAGCGCCACCAAGACCGAGTCGAGCCGCGCGTCGAAAATCATCCCCTCACCGTACGCGACTCCGCGGTTATCGTTGTTGCAGCAAATGGGGAGCGTAGAAATCTTAGGCATGTCGGCTTCTGGCGCATAGTGCCAGAGTTGCGTGCCTGTCGTGGGGTTCAACGCAAATACATCGTCATCGCCGGTAGTAATATACATCACGCCGTTGATCACAAGCGGCGTCATTTCCATTGACATGCTCGGGTCGAAGACACCGGTGTGGAAAGTCCACGCGGGTTTCAGCTGGGAGACATTGGAAGGGTTGATCTGGTCGATGTTCGCATATCGCGAGTTATAAACATCAGCTCCGTTGTACGTCCAGTCAAGCTCCTGGGCGAACAACGGCTCGATGCTGAATGCGCAACAAAGCAACGCAACAGCACACTTCCACATCGAGAAACTGAACTGGGTTGATCTCACCGGCAATTGGTTTTGCATCTGCGCCTCCCCTTAACGTCGCGTCACTCGCTCGAACGATCGGCTTACCCGCCCTGCATCTTCCGACACCCTGTTGCTCTGCACGTGGTCAGCATCATGAACGTACTAGGGGAGGAAACAATGGGGCTTTTTCCCGAAACCCTTGGAATAACCTCCCAAGCACGAATCAATCGGCGAACCCCAATTAGGCCTCAAACCTGCAAGCGTGATCGTTTCCTTTGCGTCGCCGATCCGAAATGGAATCGGAGAGATCAACGCGAGCGACGTGAGCGACCAGGCGTGGAACTAGCTAAAGAAATCGAACCGCGATCATTTGGCCGTGCCGCGCATCCGCTACGGCGTCGCGAACCGCGGTCTGAGTTACAGGTCTGGGTTACACGCGCATTTCAACGGACCCGTTGCCGCGTGCGTGCCGCTCACGCCGCAGCATTCGGAGACCGCATGTTCATGGTAGCGGGGCGGCTTACGGTTGGTGCCGAGCACCATCAGGATTTTTGTCCGCCGTGGCGGCCGTTAACCATGCCCCCAAGTACTCGCGGATTTGTTGCAACTCTCGTTGGCTTGCTGTCCAGTGGTGAGCGTGGCACTGAGCGTACAGCGTCAAGATTTTGCTTTGGGTCACGAGCGCACCGGCTACCGCTGATTGGGGCCGCGTGAGCAGAGTCTCTCTTCCGCACTCAGGGCAAGTCACTGGGAATTGGATTGTTGCTTCGCGCATGGTTATCCCCCACAGTCAGGTTCGCGAACGAAGGTCCGCAATTTTTGCGCGCTCTCATAGCTAAATCAAGACGGAGACTTTAGCTAAGTAAAGAAGGACATTTTCCCGGCGGAGATCATCGATCTGCCCGTACTCATGCCACTCGTGCAAGATCGCCGTCAATTGGTTATAGCAGCGGGTTACCAAACCCGGCAGGATCTCTCGGGGTACATGGGCGTGCCCCTGACGCATTGAAACGCCTTGCCGAACTCCTCGAAGTTCTGCAGGGCGCCATTCACGCGCACCCGTCCCGCTGAATGGGGGTCCACTGACATTGATCGCTGGGCAGAGAGGAAGGTTTGATTCTCGCACGAGGTTTGAGCGAACGACAGAAAGAAGCGTTGGCTCTCCGTGTAGCCGTCGACCTGCTTCTCAGCGGTGTTCCCTGACGCGACCAGCGCGTCCATGAGCGCCCGATAAGCGATGCGCAAGCCGCCATCGTCGGCCGTAGTTTCGGCCACCGCGAGGACGCCGACCGACGGCCGAGCGCCCTCCGCATCGGACTTCGGCAACGCTTCGCTGTATTGCGCAACCTCGCAGCTGGTCGCTTCGGCGAATCCCTTGCGATCGTCCTGGCTCCACCAGTCGCGCGCCTTGCCGCGCTCGTCGTATTTCGCTCCGAGGTAGTCAAAGCCGTGGATCAGCTCGTGCGCGGCCAAAGGGCCGATCGCGCCGAAATTGACGGCCGGGTCGGCGGCCTTGTCAAAGAACGGCGGCCGAACGATACCGGCGGAAACGGTGAGGCCGTTCATCGATCGCTCATAGCGGACTTTGATCGTCGTGGGCAGAATGTCCCACTCCTCCGGGTCCACCGGCCGGTCCAGTTTGCTCAGCCGGTAATTGCGCTCGAAGATCGCATCGCGATGCAAGTCTTCGAGGAAGTCATGCCGGTCCACTTGCAGGGCCGAATAATCGCGCCATCTGTCAGGGTGTCCGATTCTGTTGCGGATCGCCGCGAGTTTCCCTTCCGCGGTTCTCTTGGTCGCCTCGCTCATCCAGGGCAAGGTGCGCATCTCCTCGGCGAGGGCCTTCTCGAGCGCCTCGACCAGCCGTTCCGCACCGGCTTTGGCCGCAGGAGGGAAGTTGCGCTTCACCCACTCCTGCGCAAAGGCATCGCCAAAGGCCTGATCGGTGATGGCGGTGCATTGTTTCCAGCGCGGCGTCGGCTCCTCTTGCCGCCCAACTTGGGCGTCCCAGAAGGCAAAATCCTCATCGCGAAACTCCTGCGGCAGCGCCTCGGCTTGTTCGCTCAGGATGTGCCAGCGAAAGTAGGACTTCCAGGCATCAATCGGTACAGAGGCGATCAGTTGATCGACCGCCTTCAGATAATTCGGATTGGCTACATTCAGCGTGTCGATGGGACGGCTGGTGACACGGCTCAAGTAGACACCGAAGTCAAAATCGGGCGCGAGCTTTGCAAGATCCGCCAACGTGAGGACGTGGTAGCGCTCGTCCGGATCTTCCGACTCCGCGCGCTTCGTATACACCTGCCGCAGCGCTTTCTCGACACCGACAACAGCGGCCTGTTCGCCGATGGCGTGCTTCAGCGTATCGCCGCTCTGATTGAACACACGTACTACATGGCCTTCATATCGATGGGCGATGTAGGGCGACTTATCCTCTCCATAGGTCTCCCGATCCAGCAACGTCACCCCTTCGGGGGAGATGCTCAAGAGAGGCTTCGTCGAATCCTTCGGGTCCGGCTCGACATCCAACTGAAATAGCGGCGCGCGATCCCCGCCAGCCGCCAGATCGCCCAGCAGGGCTGCGATGCCTTTGGAGTCGCTCAGAGCGGCAATCCGCTCGAGTGCCGGCTTGAGCGGGTCGAGGCCCTTCTTTTGCAACGCCTCAACATCCATGCACGCTGCAAAGAAATCCCCGTACTTCTTCTCGAGCGGGTTTGCAGGCTTCGCGGCGGCCCTCGCTAGTTGCTGCCAAAGCTCATAAAGATTGCGCTCCTGAAGCAGCGAGAACGAGCGAACCCAGCGCACCTGATCACTAGGTACCGGATTGCTCTTCATCCAGTTGCCGCAGGCATACCGGTAGAAATCGCTACAGGCGTCCGCGCTCTTGTCGATCGCCGAAAGATCGAGACCCCTCACGATGGGCGGCGGTGCTTTGGGCGCCTCTGCGCCGCTCGGCGAGGCCGGTGTCGTCTGTCCCAGGGCCGCGGTCGCCAAAACGGCCAAGACCAAGGCCGTGCGTTTACGGATCATCCTTGCCCCAATCTTCTCGAAGCGCGCGCTCCCCGTACGGCTTCCCTCATTCCCTCATCTGCCAGTGCTCCCCGCTTGATTAGGACTCCTGCTCCCAGCGCTTTCCGGGGGTCGGCCGCAACCCGTACACAAGAACGAGCCACGGCCAACTCCCAGCCTACTTCGAATCAGTTATTTGACCTTCGCCTTGGCCGCCGCTGCAGCCGTCGCCGAGGGAAGCGCGAAGGCGATTACCGCGTCACCGTTGATTAAACCCCCAAAACCAGGGTTGCCCCCAAAGCCATAGACCACGTACTCGACGCCCTTGATCTCATAAATAGCTGCGGCGGCAGTTGCGCTGCCTGCGTTGGGCACGGTCAGGGCATCGAATACCCACAGAATCTCACCTGTTGCCGCAGACGCGGCGTAGAAGAGCCCGGTACCATCACCCATGAAGACCAGGTCGCCTGCTACCGAGACGCCCGAGTCGGGTATGACACTCAGCACCGGGATCGTCCAGGCGACCTTTCCCGTAAGTGTGTTTACCGCTCCGTAAACGCCGTGAGGCACGCCGGGTGGCGATGCGAAATCAGTCAAGCCGCACGCGAACGAGTAGCCGCCCGGTTGGCAGAGCGGACTTGTCGGTTCGTTGGCGGTTGCGACCACATACGGAACATAACGGGAATGCGAGTAAATCATATGCGTTCGTGGGCTATAAGCCGCCGGAGGCCATTCCATTCCTCCGCTGGCCCACGGCTGGAACACCATTGGCGTTGGTCCCTCTGTAGTCCACTGCGGAGCTGCGGTGTAACCCGCTGGGAGCCCCGTCGCCAAGTGGGGTGTCAGAGGTTCAATCGAGGATACGGGTTGGGTCGGCCACGGGTTTTGATAGGCTGCGTTTGCCGGTGTTGGGGGGATCGCGACTTCCTGGTACGGGAAAAGCGATTCGCCGCTAGCCCGATCGAGGATCCACATCCATCCCGTCTTCGAGGTGTGCTCGAGGGCCGGAATGCCGTTCCAACTGAATAGCACTGTCGGTTGCGGGCCATCCTGGTCCCAGATATCGTGGTGAGCGTCTTGGAAATACCACTGCAATTCCCCAGTCGTTGCGTCGAGCGCTACGATACTGGCCGCGTATAGGTTCGTTCCCGCGCGATCGCCGCCATAAAAATCGGGGAAGGCGTTGGAGGTGCTGAAATACACCATATTGAGGGTAGGATCGAAGGTGGGAGTTCCCCAAACCGATGCTCCACCGTGAAGGTAGGAGTCGCCGGCCCACGTCGCGGGCTCAGTGTTCCAAAAACGCCACAGGAGCTTTCCCGTGGCCGGGTTGTAGGCGTCCAAATGACCGCGTACCCCTTCATCGCCGCCCGAAACGCCGACGATCACCTCTGGGATTGTTCCGTTACTCGCGCGGACGAACTGTGGTGCCAGGGTCATGGAAGCGCCGTTGCTCGGGAGGTCAACCACCGTTTTCCAGACTACCGTGCCTGTCTTTGCATCCAGAGCCACCAAGGTGGCGTCGAGGCGCGCGTTGAAAAGCAGCCCCTCGCCGTACGCTACTCCCCGATTGTCGTTATCACAGCAAATGGGGAGCGTGGACAACTTAGGCATGTCGGTCGGGTGGTAATGCCAGATTTGCGCGCCCGTCGTGGGGTTCAAGGCAAATACATCATCGTCGCCAGTAGTGATATACATCACGCCGTCGATCACCAACGGCGTCATTTCCATTGACATGTTCGGGTCGAAGACACCGGTGTGGAAAATCCACGCTGGTTTCAGTTGGGAGACATTGGACGGGTTGATCTGGTCGATGTCGGCATAGCGTGAATTGTAAACATCGGCTCCGTTGTAGGGCCAGTCAAGCTCCTGGGCGAACAACGGCTCAACGCTGAATGCGCAACAGAGCAATGCGACAGCACACTTCCACATCGAAAAACTAAACTGAGTCGACCTCACCGGCAATTGGTTTCGCATCTATCACTCTCCCCTTCGTTGGGTCACTCGCTCGAGTGATCCGTTTACCAGCCCCGCATCCGCTACGCCTACCGAGTGTCGTGGGCGTACCAGGGAGGAAACAAGGGGATTTTGTCCCGAATTATCTGGAATAAGCTCCCGTAGGACTCAATTGAATTGCGTTTCTCGACTCGCGGCCGTCTCAATTGCTCCGACTCCCGCTCGGGCCGGCTGCAGGCGGCTCACGCGGCGAGAAGCAGGTGCGGATCCGCGCTTGGAACATCTCACCCCGGTTGATCGAGTCCCAACTGCGCAGCCTTCTTTAGCAGCTGAATCGCGGTATCGGCCCCGAGTTTCCTTTTGATCGCGGATTGCTCGTTGGCAACCGTCTTTGCATTCAAGTTCATGGATTCCGCTATTTGCTCGATGGATTGACCTTGTGCTCGGAGGCGCAGCACTTCGAATTCGCGTGCCGACAACCCATCCGCCTCAGCCAGGTTCGCCACAACGTCCCCCAGCGCAAGCTTTTGAGCTATTTCTGGACTTAGATACCTCCTCCGATGTCACCGTGCCGCTCGAGCAAGCGCCGATAACCCTCCCGGACCACGGCATGATCGTCCACCATCAATACGCTGACTTGAATCTTTGTTCCTTTAGCCACTACATGTTTCCATCGGCCGGCAGATGAGCCTCGAAACGGAGTCCCTGGCCTGGAGCGCTTTCGAGCTTAAACGTTCCTCCCACCATTTCCACGCGTTCGCGCATCCCGCTCAATCCGAAGCGAGATGTGCGGGTATTCGATTCCATACCGCAGCCATCATCGGCCACCGTTAAGAACAGCTGGTCTTGATCGCACTGGAGCGCTCGAATGCGCTCCAAGGTGATGGTCGCTTGCTTCGCCCTGGCGTGTTTGTAGATATTGGTCAGTCCTTCCTGGATAAACCGATACAGCGTCAAGTTGAGCGGCTCACTCAAGTCCTCGCAGTTTCCCCGCACGGTCAGTACGAATCGCGTGCTCGGCAGGCGCTGGCGCCAATGATCGACACAGTGTTCAAGGGCGGCTACCAAACCCAACTCATCGAGCGCCACGGGCCTCAGACGCGCGATCATATCGCTGACTGCGGCATGGACATGATCGACCGCACGGATAATGGCAGCCGAAGCGTCGCTCGAGAACGCCGCGTCGCTTGCGCCGTTCTCCCGGATCGCCACGGCATCGATCTTGATTGCATTCAAGTACTGGCCCAGCTCATCATGAAGTTCTCGCGCCAGGTGTTTGCGCTCGACCTCCAGGATGCGCAGGTTCTCCTGCGCGAGCCGGCGGTTCTCGGCGAGCGCTTCAGCGAGACGCGCTTCAGCGGTCCGTCGAGCGAGCACTTCACGCCGAGCATGTCCATATCGGCGCCATGACAACCACATGAGGCCGATCAATAGCACGAGCACGCCGATGGGCAGCTCGTCGAGCTGGAAACGTTCACCGCGGCGCGTCAACGCGTACAGCGCTTCGTTGAGGTCGAAATAAACCGAGCAAAGGATGCTGAGACTGGTGATGCTGATCACCACGGCGATGTCACGCCGCGGCGACTGGTAGGTCGGGGGCGAGAGCTCTGGCTGCGTTGGCGACTCACGCATGACTCCTCCTCGTGTTGAGCGCAATCCTCGTAATGCGAGATTGATCCGCGCGCAAATATCTCGAGCGACGAGACGCAGCGTACAGCCTTTCGCCGCGACTGGTCCACACGGAGAAAGCGCAGCTCGCAGCGACGACGGCTGTCACGGCTCGACAGGTCGCCGCCGAGGGCGCCGGCCGCGGATTCAAACGCATTCGCGTTTTGCCCAGTCGTGTTCCCTATCGCTGGAACTCCTACGATTTGCAGGAACAGATCCCAAGTACATGAGGAAGCGTTCTCTGGTTTCCTCGTTTGCGTTCGTGGAGACTGATGGCTTGTGGACAATACGGGGGGGGACTCAAGTGACGCGAAAAGGCCGCGCGGCGAAAACGGTACTGTGGTCGATTATGGTCTCTACTGCGGGCGCTTTGTCATCACCCGCCTGGGCTGCCGACTCGACGAGTACCAATCCCGCGACACCGCCGCTTCCGCAGATAATCGTCATCGGCAATACGCCGTTGGAGGGCTTCGGGATGCCCTTGAATCAGATCCCAACTAACGTGCAGACGGCGAGCGGTGCGGACCTGCAGCGCCAACAATCGCTCGATGTGGCGGACTACCTCAATAACAACTTCAGCGGCGTCACGGTAAGCGAGAGCGACGGCAATCCCTTTCAGATCGACGTTTACTATCACGGCTTCACGGCTTCCCCGCTGCTCGGTACCCCCGAGGGATTGTCGGTTTACGTCGACGGCGTGCGCGTAAACGAATCTTTCGGCGACACCGTCAACTGGGATCTCATCCCAGAGTACGCGATCGATTCGATATCGCTGATCTCGGGCTCCAATCCAGTCTTCGGGCTCAATACACTCGGCGGCGCACTCACGGTAAAGACCAAGAACGGACACACCGATCCGGGTACGGAGGTCGAGGTCTACTACGGCTATTATGGCCGAAAGTCGGTTGAGTTCGAGACCGGCGGGACGTTCGGCGCGCTCGACTATTTCATCGCCGGCGACTTCTTCGACGAGAACGGCTGGCGTGTCCTCGACAACTCGAAGCTCTGGCGGACATTCGCCAAGATCGGCTGGCAAACCGATACGACCCGCATCGATCTGAGCTACACGTACGCGGACAATTTCATGTATGGCGACGGGCCCACGCCGCAGAGCATGCTCGACTACAACCGCACGCAGACGTATACCCCCGACTACACGCAGAACATCATGAACTTCGTGAACCTGACCGGTACGCAAACTTTGGGCGAGCATCTGCTGCTATCCGGCAACGTGTATTCCCGTTACCTGAACACCTACGTACTCAACGGCAACATCAACGACTTCTATCTGGAAGATAACTACGCGGGACCGCCGACGGATTGCGTCGACCCGGGCACCAACGCGGCGACGCTCGCCTACTGCACCCCGGGGCAGAATGCCACCTCGACCACGATCCAAAGCACGTATGGATTCGGCCTGCAGCTGACCGATGCGGACGATGTGTTCGGCATGAAGAACCAGGCCACCGTCGGCGCCGACTACTCCGTGGCTCACGACGACTTCACCCAGAATTTCCAATACGGCGGGCTCTCAGATCTGCATCAGCTGCTGTACATCCCAAGCCCCTACAACAACTTCAATGTGCTCGGCGTGAACGGCAACAACAAGATTTTCGGCGCTTATGTGACCGATACACTGTCGCCGATCGATCTGATCCACGTGACGGCCGCGGTGCGCTACAACCGCAACAACGAGACGATCAATGGCTACTCGATCGACCCCGACCCGGGCGACTATGGCAACGGATTTCTTGGCTCAACCCCGGTCGTCGGCGATCACACCTTCGTGCACATCAATCCGTCCATCGGACTCACGGTCACGCCGACGCAGTACACAACCTACTACGCGGACTACAACATCGCGACCCGTGCACCGACCGTCATCGAGCTCGGCTGCTCGAACCCGGCGGTGCCGTGCGGTCTGCCCGATGACTTCGCCAGCGATCCGGATTTGAAGCAAGTGGTGGCACGTACCTTCGAGATCGGTTTGCGCGGTAACCTGCCCGATCAGAGTCTGAGCTGGTCGGCGGATGTATTCCACACCATCAGCCAGAATGACATCCAGTTCATCGCCACTGCCACCAACTCCGGCTTCTTCGACAACGTCGGCGATACGCGCCGCGAGGGGCTGGATATTGCCATCGGCGGCAGGGAAGGCCCCTTCAACTGGAAGCTCGCCTACAGCTACGTCGCTGCGACCTTCCAATCGACTTTCGTCGTGAACGCGTCGTCCAACAGCACGGCTGATGCCAACGGCAATATCCTGGTGCAGCCGGGGGATCGCCTTCCGTTGGTGCCTCTGCATACGGGCCGGTTGGCGCTCGACTATGACTTCGACACGCACATGAATATCGGCGCGAACGTGATTTTCGCCTCCAGCTCGTACCTGCACGGCAACGAGAACAACGCCAACGCTGCCGGGACGATCAATGTCCCAAGCGGCGGATACATCGCCGGGACGGGTACGATCCCGAGCTATGCGACGGTCAATTTCAATGCCACCTACAAGTTCGACAAGTACCTGGAGCTGTTCGCGCGGATGACCAATGCCTTTAACAAGGATTACTACACCGCCGGCTTCTTGACCCAAAACGTGTACAACCCGAACGGCAGCCTGCGCACCAACCCGAATGACTGGACCAACGAGAACGCCATAGTACCAGCCGCCCCTCGCCAGATCTGGGGCGGGTTCCGTGCGCGCTTCTAGCTCCGCTGCGAACGGAGCGGCCATGAATCCAACCTCTACATCGGGGTCTTCGACTCATTCGACCATCATCGAGCGATGCATTGCCACGGTGACGACAAACTACCGCGTGGCCACTATGACCGATGTCGGGGTTGTGCTCGTATCGGCAACTGCGGTGTTTACGGCTCGCGTAGTGTGCGAGGAGACTCTTGTCACCTGGGTGCGCGGCACACGATGGGAAGGCTTTTCCCCGTCCGACTCGATCGTGGACTTTATCGGTTTGCTATGTGCTCTCCTTACGCTGATATGGGCCGTGCTCGTGGTGATTATGGTATTGGCCGAGAAGGCGCAATTATCCGCAACAGAATTGGTCCTGGCGGCGGTCTTGGTCGTATGCTGTGGCGTGCGGGCGGTGCCCTACGAAGACTGGCAACTGCTCATGGTTCGACTTCATGGCGCCCGCCACGTGCCCGGAAAATTGGTGATGTCGGCTGCCGCTCATGGAGACATTCGGCTCCTGGATTACTTGCTGGCGCACGGTGTAAACGTGAATACTCGAGCTCAACACGGCGAGTCACTGCTGGGGGCTGCTGCTGCGGCGGGCCAGATGGACGTGGCAAAAATGCTGATCGCCCGCGGAGCGCGTCTGGATAATCGAACGGATATCACCTTGGAAACGCCGCTCACGGAAGCCGCGCAGATGAATCACACGGACGTCGTTAAACTTCTCCTGGACCACGGTGCGAGCCCCGGTGCTGTGGATGTGTTGGATCGCACCGCGTTGGATTGGGCGCATGAGAATGGCAATTATCAAATGACCAATCTGCTTCTGGCGCGCCCTTCGAAGAGTGGCGACGTTGTCCCCTGAGTCGGGCGGTCGTCAGTGCGGCGCCCTGTCTGATCGCCAGCGCGCTCTTCCAGCCGTGGCATCTCCTTAAGTCCAGCGCCGACTCAGAACCCGCCTGACCTGATTGAGGTTCGCCAATCGAGGTCGGCTCGGGAATCTATTCCGCGGATTTCGGGACAAAGTCCCATTGTTTTGTCCGTGGTACCCCACGATAGTGGCCGCGCGCAACGTAAAAGAGTGCAGAAAAGAACTTTACGGCGCGACCGAGTGACGCAACTTTAGGGGGAGAATGAGAAATGCAAAACCAATTGCTGGCGAGATCAACTCCGTTTAGGTTCCCGATGTCGAAGTGCGCTATTGCAATGCTCTGTTGCGCAATCCTCATCGAGCCGTTGTTTGCCCAGACTCTTAACTGGCCAAGCTACGGAAATGATCTGGGGCAGATGCGATATCAGAACATCGATCAGATCAACCTTACCAATGTCAGCCAGCTGAAACCGGCGTGGGCCTTCAACACCGGCGTACTCGGCGACGCGAACATGTCGATGGAAATGACGCCGATCGTGATCAACAACGTAATGTACATCACTACCGGCGACGATGACGTCTTTGCGTTGACCGCGACGACAGGCAAGGAACTCTGGCACTATTCGCCAAAAACCGACACGCCTCCCATGCCTCTGCCTTCTACTCTGCCCATTTGCTGCCACAACGACAACCGGGGAGTGGCGGTAGGCGGGGGGTTGGTTTTCAACGCGCGGCTCGACGCGAAATTGGTGGCTCTGAATGAAACGACCGGTAAGGTCGTTTGGGAAACAGTCGTCGATTCCAACGCCGCGGCCGCGTCCATGACGTTTGCTCCGATATACATCACCCCCAGTGGTGGAGTACCGGAAGTGCTTGTTGGAGTTTCGGGCGCGGAATACGGAATACGCGGTCATTTGGACGCCTACGCCCCGGCCACGGGGAAGCTTCTGTGGCGTTTCTGGTGCACTGATCCCGCCACGTATGCCGGTACCAGTTGGGAGCACGGCGGAGCGTCGGTTTGGTCGACCCCGAGCTTCGATCCGACTCTCAATATGGTGTACTTCAGCACCGGTAACGCCGACGCGATGTACACGATCGGAGGGACCAGCACCGTGTCGTTCAACCACTACTATGGCGCCGTTCGTGGGGGAACGAACCTGTTTGCGGCTAGTATCGTAGCGCTCGACGCAACGACCGGGGAATTGCAGTGGTTTTTCCAAGAGGCGCACCACGATATCTGGGACTACGATGGGCCGCAACCGACAGTGCTATTCACGGTGAATGGAGTTCCGGCCATCGAGCACACCAACAAGACCGGATACACGTTCATCCTCGACCGGGCTAGCGGCGAACCGCTCTTCCCGGTTCAAGAAGTGGCGATCCCCCCGACGCCGGCAGCAGCGGCATTCCAACTGCCGTGGCCGACCCAGCCCGAATCCTCGGTTGAATCCATAGCCGAGCACGTAGCCGAGCCGGGTACGATCCCGGCCGGTGCCATCGCTGTTCCGGAGTGGACTACGACGGGACCCACGCGGCAGGTGTTCGCGCCACTCGCCTCCGGAGGAATGGAATGGCCGCCAGCGGCGTATAGCCCGCGAACGCAATTGTGGTACTCGCATGCCAAGTATAGTCCGAGCAATACGGGAATCGCTGCTAACGGGGGGCCCGTAGCGGGCACAGCAGCCCCCTTAATCGGCATTAAGCACGGCGTTTACGGCGCGGTAAACACGGTTACGGGAAAGGTCGCCTGGACAATCCCCACACTTACCACTATGCCCGGCTCGGGCATGACGGTAGCGGGCGACTTGCTCTTCTTCGGCGACAGCACCGGGCTCTTCTATGCCGCGAATGCTGCGACGGGTGAGATCCTGTGGGTCTGGGATGCCTATGAGGTGCCCGGCGGGGTTGGCGCAGATGCGTCCGCGGCCATTTATGAGGTCAACGGGGTCGAATACGTCGTCTACGGCTTTGGCGGCGAGCCGGGTCAGAGTTTTGATCTAGGTGACGCAGTGGTTGCCTTCGCGCTTCCCTCAGCCCTGGCGGCTGCCGAGAAGGTGGCGAGCGAGAAGGCACTCGCGCAGCGCGGCAGAGTCAGATAACTTCATTCGGAGACTGGGAATTGGCCGTGGCCCGTTCGTGTGAACGGGCCGCGGCCGCACTCGGAAGGCGGCAACGCGGGGCGTGTACAGACACTTCCATGCGCGCTTGAGTAGGCTTGGCGCCTTCGGAAATCGGCCAGCTCGTTGAGGGACCACGAGCAGGAGCCCTAATCAAAGTCGGGAGCACACCGGTAGATGCAAGGAATGAGGGAAGCGGCACGGGGAAGCGTGCG
>Ga0182030_10008102_pt1 | contig 21808 bp, 21 predicted proteins | sample 812S3MmetaG_FD_121299 | JGI IMG/M metagenome (GOLD analysis project Ga0182030, IMG submission 121299) | Permafrost microbial communities from Stordalen Mire, Sweden - 812S3M metaG (Illumina Assembly) | ecosystem: Environmental > Terrestrial > Soil > Wetlands > Permafrost | place: Sweden... | reverse complement strand
GGCACATCGAGAAGGTACAGGCGGTGCGCAAGACGCTGCACGGTGACGGGCTCGATGTAAGGGTAAGCCAGCAGGATTTCCTCGACGCTCGATGCGGCCGGGTCGTTGTGGTAGGCCGCCTCGATGTCGGTGGCCAGCAGGTGGGCCAGTTCCGGCAACTGCTCGAACAAATTCTTATGGACCTCTTCCGCGTGCTGCTCAAGGTCTGCGGGTGTCGTTTTGCCGCTGCGGCGGCACTCAAAACGCACCGCACTGCAAATCTGCTTCGAGAGCTGGGTCTGAATATCGGCCAGGGAAAGGGAGGTGCACGTGTCCAGAACCGCACGTACGCTACCGGGGAAATAGACAGGGAAAAGGATTTCCAGGTATCGGTGGCAGAGGGTGGCCACCGCCTCGCGCCTCGGCAAGTTGAAATCGCTGTGCTCATCCCCGGCCAGTTGCGCATCCAGATCCGCGCGAAACTCCTGCGCCAGGCACTTCATTTCATCGGCACTCATTCTCGAACCTCCCCGAATAGGCGTCAGGTTCCAGCGGAGGTGTCAGGTGCCAGGTGTCAGCGAATTCGTGACCGCTGCGACCTGACACACATTCTGCAAAGAAGACGCCAGGCCTCAAGGCATTACCGACACCTGATACCTAACGCCTTCTTTCACTGACACCTGATACCCGGCACCTTTCACCCAATTCCTTCAAAAAGGATCGTGGAAATATAACGCTCGCCGGAATCGGGCAAAACCACAACAATTGTCTTGCCGGCAAACTCCGGTAGCTTGGCCAAACGAACGGCCACCGCAGCCGCGGCTCCGCACGAAATGCCGCTCAGAATGCCTTCCTCGCGCGTCAGGCGCCGGGCGAATTCAACCGCCTCATCGTTCGACACCTGTTCCACGCGATCGACCAGCGACAGGTCGAGGGTTTTCGGGATGATCCCGGCGCCGATGCCCTGGATTTTATGGGGCGCGGGCTTCAGGGGCAATCCCTGCTGGTGCTGAGTAATAACGGGGCTCGCCGAAGGCTCAACCCCGACGGAGATGATTTTCTTGCCTTTGGTGTTTTTGATGAAGCGCGAAACGCCCGTAATCGTGCCGCCCGTGCCGATGCCGGAAACCAGCACGTCAACGGCGCCGTCGGTGTCGTTCCAGATTTCCGGGCCGGTGGTTTTCTCATGAATCGCAGGGTTCGCGGGATTCTCAAACTGCTGTGGCAGGAAGTAGTGCTGGGGGTCGGACTGGGCAATCTCTGTAGCGCGCCTAATGGCGCCAGGCATGCCTTCCGGTCCGGGTGTCAGAACCAGCTTCGCCCCGAAGGCCGCCAGAACGCGGCGGCGCTCCAGCGACATGGTTTCCGGCATGGTGAGGGTCAGGCTGTAACCACGCGCCGCTGCCACGAAGGCGAGAGCAATTCCTGTATTCCCGCTGGTGGGTTCGATAATCTCCACGCCGGGCTTCAACACGCCCCGCTCCTCGGCGTCCAACACCATGGCCGCGCCGATGCGGTCTTTCACGGAGTACGCCGGGGCACGCCCCTCGATCTTCGCAAGGATCGTGGCTGTGGATCCCTCGGCCAACCGGTTCAATCGTATTAAAGGGGTCTTACCGATGCTGGCGGCATTGTTTGCATAGAAATTTGACATGAATTCTCCTTATGAACTGAGTTTGTAAATATCCGTTAGAAACTGTCAGGAGTTTTTTGACGTGGTACGCCTTGGAATCCCCGCCGACAAGCAGGAACCCAGGCTAAGTACAGATGCAACAGAGGGTGAGAAGGCACAGAAACATGCCGGGAGCGTCAGCCCCCACGTTTAAGTCATGCTTTCGCGGTGCGTTTGCTAACTCATTCACATTAAATCTCTTCCAGCCAGGTTCGGGCCTCGGGATCAGAACGCGTCCCAGCCGATGCGAAAAATTGCTCAGAGCAAGCCTATCTCAACATGAATCTCGGCAATCTCACGGCCAGACCAAGGCCCGCATAGCGAACTACCGGGCGCCTCGACCCTTCGCCCCCCTTAGGGCAGGCGTTCGCACCTCGCCCCACCACCTATGCATTAACCACTATCCGCTGGCCACTGCTCTTCAATACTTCGGCACCGAAGGGTCAACCTGATCCGACCACGCCAGAATTCCCCCCTTCAAGTTGTGAATCTTACGAAACCCGGCTTTCAGGAGCAGGTCCACAGCCTTAGCGCTGCGCATTCCGGACTTACAATGCACCACAATTTCGTCGGCCGAGTCCAACTCGTTCATCCGCTTGGGCACTTCCCCTAGAGGGATCAGTTTCGAGCCGGGGATGCGGCAAATCTGGTATTCATGCGGTTCGCGCACGTCGATCAGGACGAAGGGTTCGTGCGCGTCCATCTTTTTCTTCACTTCGGACGGAGTAATTTCCGGGATGCCGGTTTGCACAGGTGTATGCTCCTCGCCGCGAATGCCGCAGAACTGCTCGTAGTCAATCAACTGAGTGATAGTACGATTCGTCCCACAGATCGGGCAATCGGGATTCTTGCGAAGCTTGAGTTCGCGAAATTTCATTCCTAGCGCGTCAAACAGCAGCAGGCGGCCAATCAGGGACTCGCCGCGGCCCAAAATCAGCTTAATCGTTTCCATCGCCTGGATGCAACCCATGATGCCGGGCAGCACGCCCAGTACGCCGCCCTCGGCACAACTGGGAACCAGCCCGGGCGGAGGCGGCTCCGGGTACAAGCAGCGGTAGCACGGGCCCCGCTCGGCATAGAAAATCGAAGCTTGGCCTTCAAAGCGGAAGATGCTGGCGTAAACGTTGGGCTTGCCCAACAAAACGCAGGCGTCGTTCACCAGGTAGCGTGTGGGGAAATTGTCGGTGCCGTCGGCAACAATGTCATACTCGCGGAAAATGTCGAGCGCGTTGTCGCTGGAGAGGCGCGTTTCAAAGGTCTCGATTTCGACGTTAGGATTGATTTCCACCAGGGTATCGCGCGCCGATTGGAGCTTGGTGCGGCCCACGTCGCTGGTCCCGTGAATGATCTGCCTTTGCAGGTTGGTGAAATCCACAACATCGAAATCCACCAGGCCGAGCTTGCCCACGCCTGCGGCGCCAAGATAAAGCGCCAGGGGCGATCCCAAGCCACCCGCGCCGATGCACAGAACCTTGGCCTGTTTCAACTTCAGTTGGCCCTCCATGCCCACTTCCGGCATGATCAGGTGGCGGCTGTAACGCAGAATCTCATCCTTGCTCAATTGCGCAGGCTGAATCATTGTAGCTGTGCTCATTTCCAATCCTTCCCTCAAAACCTTTTCAGTCGTCAGTTTTTCAGTTGCCAGTCATCAGTAATCCCCGGTTTTGCGCACTAATATGTGAGAACCGATGACTGCGTGCTAGGGGAATTCTCGGGTGGGATGCGCCCGGGATTCACCACTCCGGCTTGGCAGGGTGGGAACCCAGGCTAGCTACACATACAACGCAGGGCCTGCCCTGAGCAGAGCGAAGGGGCCGTGCCGCCGGCAATGGAAGGTACGATACTGATTACATCGTCTTCTTTCAGGGGAGTCTGTTCCTTTTGTAGGAAGCGAATGTCTTCGTCGCCGACGTAAATATTCACAAAGCTGCGAAGCTTGCCTTCATCGTTATAGAGGTGCTTGCGGAGATCACCGTACTGCGAGGTGATAGCCCCGAGCGCCTCAGCCACCGTCTTTGCCTGCACTTCCATCGACTCCTTCTTATCCGCATATTGTCGCAGTGGAGTCGGGATGATGACCTTGACCGGCATTCTCTCTCCTTCATTTTCGATTACCGATTGGCGATTGTTCAAACGGCAATTCGTATTGCCAACCCCTAATGTTTCGATGCAATTCGAAACCGAAAGATTCTGACCAACTTTACCTGAAAAGGTCAGGCAATCGAAAATCGTCAATCGAAAATCGTCAATTCTTCGGCCCCAAAGGCGGACCGATCCTCGGCTAAAACCCAACTCGTCAATTCTTTTGGAACGCCCTGTTCAACGGCAATTATAACATAAGAAATCCACGGCCAGGCGTGGTCACGGTCATAATCTGAGGGCTGTGCCGGGTGATCGGGGTGGGAGTGGTAATACCCCAGCACGTCAAGTCCCCGCGCTCGCGCCCCCTTTTCCACACGCAATTGATCAAGCGGATCGATCAGGAAACGGTTCAACTCCGTTTCCTTGCCCATGTCGTCCAGGGGCAGAAGCTCCTGCGCACGGGCGGGATCGCGCCGCAGGTTAGTAAGAGGCACCACTTCCGTCACCTGCTTCGCGTCGCCGTCCGCCTTCCCCAACAAAACCCCGCAGCACTCGCTGGGATAATCCCGCACGCCGTGCTGGCGGATGGATTCCGATTGCGGTTTGTTTAGTCGCAGAGGCATAGAATTATCGCGTCATCGAACCATCGGGATATTGGTACATTGGGACATTGAAAAGCTGTCAGTTGTCCGTAGTCAGTTGTCCGTTGCAAGAGATACGGTGAAATCGATGGTCTTAAGCCCCCGACGACGGACAGCGGACCACGGACAGGCTTTCAATGAACCGATGAACCGATGAACCAGGGACCCGATCCCTTACTTCCCTTCGTCCCAAAACCGCTCGCTCAAATACTTGTCGCCGCTGTCGGGGAAGATCGTCACCACCATGCCGCTGGTCAATCGATTCGCCACCTTGAGTGCGGCCACCAAGGCGGCGCCGGAGGAGACGCCCACCAGCAGGCCTTCCTCGCGCGCCAATCGCAGGGTCATGATGTGGGCGTCTTCCGTTGCGATTTCCAGGTTTTCGTCGGCCACGGTCGTGTCGTAAATCCCCGGCTTGATGGCGGTGGGCATGTGCTTCATGCCCTCCAGGCCGTGGAAGGGCGAGTCCGGCTGGAACGACAGGCATTGGATGCGCGGGTCAAGCTCCTTCAGCCGCCGCGCCGTGCCGATAAACGTGCCGCTGGTTCCGAGCCCCGCCACGTAGTGGGTCACGCAGCCCTCAGTCTGTTCGAAAATCTCGGGCCCGGTCGTGCGATAGTGCGCGCCCCAGTTGGCTGGATTGTCGTACTGATTGGCGTAGAAGTAGAGTTCCGGATTTTCCTCGACCAGGGCACGCACGCGGCGAATCGCTCCGTCGGAGCCTTCCATGGGGTCGGTGTAAACAATCTCCGCGCCGTAAGCTTTCAGAATGCCCTTACGCTCCGTGCTCACATTCGAGGGCATGCAAAGCTTCACGCGGTAGTCTTTGGCGGCCCCGATCATCGCGTAGGCAATGCCGGTGTTTCCGGAGGTGGAGTCGATTAGAATCTTGTCCCGCGACATCAATCCGGCGGCTTCCGCCTCGCGGATAATGCTCATCGCCGGGCGGTCCTTGACCGAGCCGCCGGGGTTTTCCCATTCCGCCTTGGCGTAAATCTTAACATCCGGCGACCTTGGGCGAATGCGCGTCAAGCGTACAAGTGACGTGTTGCCAATCAGGTCCAGCAGATTTGCCGGCCCGCGAAGTATTTTGGAATTTTGAATAGTCGCCGCCCTTGCGTTTTTTGCCGTCACTGCAATAGACTTCTTATTCTAGGGGCAGGTTCCGAATTGTGTCAACGGGCGGCTCGGGACCCAGCACGGCACCGTCAAAGTCCAATGGGGTTGAAAGGGACCCCTCTCCTGCCCTCCTCCGTCGGGACCCCTCTCCTCTGGGAAAGGGCTGTGATTTTGATTTCTATCCCTCTCCCATGGGGGGAGGGGGGACCGCAAGGCGGGGGGTGAGGGGTTTCTTCGCGGGGGATGCATTCGTGGCCAAGGAGGTATGCTACGCCCGCGACTTTGACGGAACCCAGTTGAAGCCCAGGTAAGTGCCCGGAGATGCGAATCTCCAATTCAAAATGTCGATAGGAACCACTTTTTATGGCAACTGAAACCGCAGTGGCGCAAAGCATCCCAAAGCAATTTGAGCAGGCAGGCTTCGCGGTGACCGAGGTCCAAACAGGCAGGATCGAAGTGAAGAAGTCGGGCTGCGTGGCCTATCTGGAGAAGCGTGGGGCAAGTTGGATTTACGCCGGCCCGCCGTACCTCGTCGTCCATGGCATCAATTGCGAATTGGAAGACCGCGGCTATCAAAAGTTCTGGTACTCCCAGCCTGACGGCAAACGCTTCCCCATCCGCAAAGTCGATCTGGAAATCCTCCACCGCTTCGACGAAGAAGTGCGCTATATCTTAGGGCTCACGAGCCTCTACAACGAGTCCCTGGGATCGACGAATGCGCGGACCGTCTACGACCGCCTTGCGGGACGTCCTGACCGTTGATAACCCCGATGCTGCCACACCCGGGTCATGTCGGGGCAGATTCCCTCGCCGATCCAAGACTTTCCGCGATCTGCCGAACCGTGAATTCCACAGGGTCTAGTGCCTAATTGCATTTGATAGCACGAATATTTATGGCTGTCGGAAGGGCGGGGCTTTACCGGCTGCGGAATAATCCGCCGAGGCTGCCCATCCCCGATCCCCGCAGGGGATCTATTATGTAGCCGGGGGCAACGCCCCCGGAAAGAGCACCCCGATCCGAACCCGACCCTGAAAAGGTCGAATCCGCGAGGTAGCACACAAAAAATTCCGCCCCTGGCCAGGTGTTGTGCGACCCCTTCAGGGTCGAGGAAAGTGCATCGCGCTTTCCGGGGGCGTTGCCCCGGCTACTAACTTCTGCCCTTACAGGGCACGAAAACCCTGCGGGTATTTCCGCAACCTGTAAAGCCCCCGTTCCGTCCGGGTGGAATTAGGGTCGCTCATTTCTGCAACTTGGCTCTAACTTGTGCCCGAGTTTTGTGCCCCTGGCGGAATTGGCCGTGGAGCGGCAGTCGGCGCAGGCTTGGGAGGTACAACCCCCTGGGGCTGCAAACTCGGCTTGTTGGCGATGCCTAGAGAAGCAGGCGGGTGCGCGGCAGAGGTGGATTGCGAGACCCCCACCGGTGCAGGAACCCCTTCGGGCTGCGGTGTTGCGGTTTTTGGCGTGGAAACGGAACCCGTGATCATGGCTGGCCGAAGCGCTGCCGCAGACTGGGCTACAGCGGGAACGGGCGCCGCCGAATCGGTGTGGCCATAATCTCCCGGTCCGCTCGGTCGGGGTCTGGAAGGGTGAGCCGAGCGCTCAAACCGTCGCCGGGCGCCTGGGTCAGGCCGTTCGGGTCGCGGCGCGGGCCGAACAACAGGGCGGAAAAGGATTTCGATCTGGACCCTTTCCAGATCCCGATCATGGTACTCTACAACTTGGTCGAATCCCTCCTGACAAATCGCCTCTTTGCTCTGCTCAAAGGCTTGAAACTGACGCTCAACGATGGCGCTACCCACGGAGCGCTCGCGCTTTTGGTCGCGCTCTATGCAAGTTTCAAGAGGCACATGGAAGAGTATCAGAGTGGATGGAACATGGTGCTTCTTGGCCAAATCGACCAGGTCTTTCCGAGCCGGAGAGGTCACCGCCGTGGAGTCAACCACGCAGAGTCGATTCACCATAAGCCGCTGTTCTACAAGGAAATGCACCAACGCAAAGGCCTGCGTGTTGAATCGCTGGTCACGTTCGTCGTCGCAAATATGGGCACGCGCCCAATCCGATGAAATGATTTGAGTGGGCCGAAAGTGGCGTTGGGCAAAGGTGGATTTCCCGCAGGCCGCAGGGCCGCAAAGCACGACGATCGACGGCCTGTGGAGGCGGAGTGAAATTGCTCCGGCAATACCGTTGTCTGAAATATTTTCGGGGTTCATAGGTAGTTGAGACGTCCTCCACGCCTTTAGGGTTACGCTTCATCTATCGCACAAAGTGTAAAAGTAATTTTACGTTCGGGGCAGTTCTTAGAACGTCTACAATTTCCCTATCTCTAAAACACCGAAAGCATGTAGATCGTTGCCCGCAGTGACAAGGCATATCGCCGGGCGGGATCCTTCCGGTCCACATTAATTCCGAGCGGGTCGTTGACTAAGAATGTGCCCGACACCCCGTCAGTGGGGTGATGTTCGGGTAAGATGACCATTCTGACCGTCCCCGTGCCGTAGCAATTCATGAGGTATAATGGGAGATGGGAGAGGACATTTTGATCGCCGGGAGAACCATAAAACGGGAAATCTCTACCTTTGCCAATCCACTACACCAAGGAGAGACTTAACATGGCCGCGACCGTTGTAGCTTTGGTGCAAGACCTCTTCTTTCTGGCGAAAATTCAAGAAACGGCGAAAGCTGTTGGCGTTAGGGTGGTTACTGGCGACGCGCGAGGCGGATCGACTGCCATCGCCGAGGCCCAGCCGCAAGCCATCTTTCTGGACCTCAATTCCTGCGGATTGCCCGCCGTAGATTGGATTCGAGCGCTCAAAAACGACCCCGCAACCCGCCCCATCCGTATTGTGGGGTTTGTCTCGCACGTCCAGGAGGAACTGATTTCCGGAGCCCGGGCCGCCGGGTGTGATGTGGTCATGGCTCGCTCGGCCTTCACGCAACAACTCCCCGGCCTCCTGCGGAGCATGGTAACTGAAGGTTAGAAGAAAAGTTAGCGCGCATCTCTCACCTCACTTGGAGGGGGCTACCGGAAGGGCGGGGCTTCCTAGGCTGCGGAAAGACGCTCTACCGCACACAACCACCCGGCGGAGGGGAACTAAAGGTAATAACCCCATGGGAATCCAAAAAATCCTGCCCCTCGATCAGGCCTATAGGACGGTTGACGAGCTCAAAGGACGCGGCCTGCGGGTGGTTCTTACCAACGGCTGCTTTGACCTGCTCCATCCCGGCCACACTCGCCTGTTTGCGGAGGCGCGCAAGCTGGGCGACGTTTTGATCGTTGCCATGAACAGCGACCGTAGCGTTTGCACCCTCAAGGGAAAGAATCGAGCGCTTCAGCCGGAAGCGGAGCGCGCGGAGATTATCGCCGCCATGGCCGCCGTGGACTATGTCACAATCTTTGATGACGAGTCTGTATTGGCAGTCGTGGCACGCATGTTGCCGAATGTTCTGGTTAAGGGCGGGCACTACACTCTCGATCAAATCGTCGGTCGCGATGAAGTGGAGGCTGCCGGGGGGCAAGTGGTTTCCATCCCGATCGTGTACGGCTACTCCACCACCGCCATCATCGAGGCCGCGAGGAGAGCAGTTTGCGGGAAGGGTAAATGATAAGGGGTAAATTGCCAGCACTAAGATTTACCCTTTAAACTTTATCCTTCAAATTCCATGGCCGATCTTCATTCCTTACTCCAGCCAATTCTTGAGCATGCCAGCGTTCGCGCGGCAGTTGCGGCTCTGTCCAAGCCTGGCGCACAACCCATGGCTGTTTCGGGCCTGACTCCCGCGGCCAAGGCGCTGGTGGTAGCGGCGCTGGCGCACCAGGTGAATCGGCCGGTGGTAGTCTTGACCCAGGACAATGAGGCCGCCCAAAACTATCGCCAAACGACGGCAACATTTTTGGAATGGCTGAAGCCCGGCGCCGGCGCCTCCGTCCAAGTATTGCCGGCGATGGACTGCTCACCCTACGAGGGCCGCTCGCCGCATGCGGAAATCCAGGAGCAGCGGGCCGTAGCGCTTTGGAGTCTGACGCGAGGCCGGGTGCGCGTGATTTTCGCCCCTGTGGCCGCAGCTTTGGGGCGCTTCCGCGAAAGTGCCTTCTACTCCTCGCTCGCCCTCGAACTAAAGGTCGGTGACGAACTGGGTCTGGACGACCTGGTGGAGCACCTGCGGAGCGTTGGGTACGAACCCGCGGAACCCGTGGCTGCCGTCGGCCAATACTCGGTGCGCGGCGGGATTGTGGACGTCTTCCCTCCCGAGGCCGAATGGCCCTTCCGCCTGGAATTCTTTGGCGACCAACTCGAATCAGTGCGGGAATTCGACCCGTCATCGCAACGCTCGCGCAAACCTGTACCCCAGGCATTGCTTCTGCCCCTTTCGGAAGCACAGCGCTCCCCCAAGTTTTTCGAGAGACTGGTCCGCGTGCTAACTTTGCGGGCCCGCGAGCACGCCCAATCTCGAGGAACACCCCTGCCCGAACGCGAACCCGAGTGGGCCGCGGAACATACCAATACTTTCCCGGGCTGGGAGTTCTTTGTTCCACTCGTCGAGGCGCATCCGTACACGCTGTTCTCCCTCCTCGAGCGCCCAGTGCTCGTTTGGGACGAACTCCTTGATCGCCGCGCGCAGATCGCGCCCACGATCGAGGGTCTGAAGGCAGGCTTCGAAGAGGTTCGCGACATTACTCCTCCCCGCCCCGAACCCCATGAAGTTTGTCTCGCCGAGACGGAATTTATCCAGACAGTCGAGGGTGTTCCACAAATTGCGCTGAAAGAACTGAGCCTGGAAAATCTTTCGCCGGCCTCAGAAACCAGCGCGCAAGCGGTGGTTATCGGTGGCGACTTATACTTCCCGCCGGAAGGCGCTGCGAGCAGTAACGAGTGGCAAGCGACAAGTGCTGAGAGCAGTGACAACCCGCAAGTGATGAAAAACGGGAAGCAGCCAAAATCCGAGGGCAGTGCGACAGGCGGGGCGAGATCCTTCCCTGCTGCTCAGGATGACAGCGACATCGAGAATCGCGAATCTCCAATCGCCAATCTCCAATCGCCCGATCACCCGATCACCCGATCATCCGATTCCTCTCACCCGATCACCGGACCGTCCGATGGCCCCATGAACCGATGGCCCGATGAACTGATCCTCCTCTCCCAACCTCCCCCCAAATATCAAGGAAGGATCAAGGAATTGGTGGAAGACCTGCGCGGCCGGGTAAAGCGGGGAGATTCCGTCATTTTCGTGGTTCCGACCAGTGGCAAGGTGGATCGTCTAAGAGAGATTTTGAAGGATTATGAGATTCCCTATGATCGGGTGATGGGAAGCAGTGACAAGTGGCGAGTGACAAGTGACGAGCGAGCGGAACATTCAACCGATCACCCGATTCCTCTCACCCACTCACCCGATTCATCCGGTGTGCTCATTGCGCGGGGCGAGATTGGCGAAGGCGTTGCCTTTCCCGAGCTGAAGCAATTGTGGCTGGCGGACGCGGACTTATTCGGAGGCTTTGACTGGGCTGCGCGCGGGCGGCGCGAGCGGTCAGGCATCTCCAGCTTTATCTCCGACTTGAGCGACCTTAAAGTCGGCGACTACGTCGTGCACATCGATCATGGCATCGGCATTTATCAAGGCCTGCGTCAACTGGCCGTGACGGGCGCGGCGCGTGATTTCATGCTGCTGACCTTTCAGGGCGAGGCCAAGCTCTACGTGCCGCTGGAACGGCTGGACCTGGTAGAGAAGTATCGCTCCCACGAAGGCGCCAAACCGCCGCTGGACCGCCTGGGCGGGGCCAGTTGGGAACGCACCAAAACGCGTGTCAAACGCGCCTTACGCGACATGGCACAGGAGCTTTTGCAGCACTATGCCGAGCGCAAAATGCGCGGCGGGGTTGCCGCTTCTCCCGACACACCCTGGCAGCGCGAGTTCGAAGACGCGTTTGAATTTGAGGAGACGCCTGACCAGCTCACCGCTCTTGCCGACATCAAGCGCGACCTGGAAAGCCCCGAACCGATGGATCGGCTGCTCTGCGGCGATGTGGGGTATGGGAAAACCGAGCTCGCCATGCGCGCCGCATTCAAGGTGATTCAGGACGGCCGCCAGGTGGCGGTGCTCGTCCCCACCACGGTGCTGGCCTTCCAGCACTACACCACGTTTCGCCAGCGCATGGCGGCTTTCCCCGTGCGCGTGGAAATGCTCAGCCGATTCCGCACCGCGGCGGAACAGAAAAAAGTCCTTGCCGAGGTGGAAGCCGGCCGCGTGGACATCCTGATTGGAACGCACCGGCTGCTTTCCAAGGACCTGCGACTGCGCGACCTGGGATTGCTGATTGTGGACGAGGAGCAGCGCTTTGGCGTGGCGGCCAAGGAGAAGCTGAAAAAATTGAAATCCGGCGTGGATGTGCTCACCATGTCGGCTACGCCTATTCCCCGCACGCTGCACATGTCGCTGGGCGGATTACGCGACCTCTCCGTGATTGAAACTCCGCCCCGCGGCCGCCTGGCCATACAAACCACCGTCGCGCCCTTCAACCAGACGCTTATCCAGTCCGCCATCATGCAGGAGATGCAGCGGCAGGGCCAGGTCTTCTTCGTGCACAACCGCGTGGAATCGATTTTCCCCATGGCCGCACTTTTGCAGCGCCTGCTGCCCACGGCGCGCCTGGGCGTGGCGCACGGCCAGATGGGCGAGAAAGAGCTCGAGCGGGCCATGCTGAAGTTCACGCAGGGTGAATACGACGTGCTGGTGGCCACGGCGCTGATCGAAAACGGCCTGGACATCCCCCGCGCCAACACCATCATGGTGAATCACGCCGACCGCTTCGGCCTCGCCGATCTCTACCAGCTCCGCGGGCGCGTGGGCCGCTCGAACCGGCGCGCCTACGCCTTTTTCCTGATTGCGTCGGAAGACACCCTAACCCCCATTGCCCGGCGGCGCCTCGCGGCGCTGAAGGAGTTCTCCGATCTCGGCGCGGGCTTCCGCCTGGCGGCGCTGGATCTGGAATTGCGCGGCGCCGGGAATATCCTGGGGGGCGAGCAACATGGGCACTTGAACGCCATGGGAATCGACCTCTACCTCAAGATGCTGGAGGAAACGGTGGAGGAATTACGGGGCGCTCCGGCCAAGATCGAAGTGCGCACCTCGCTCAACCTGGGCCTCGACATCAAGATTCCCGACGCTTACATTCCCGACGAGAATCAGCGCTTGCGTATGTACAAACGCATTTCGAGTGTGGCCACACCGACCGAGCGGACGGAGATGGAAGCCGAGCTCGCCGACCGCTTCGGCCCCATTCCCCCTTCCGTCTCCAACCTGCTTGACTACGCCTTGCTAAAAAGCGCAGCGGAGCGCTTGCTGGTACAAACGGTTGAGCGCAAAGGGGATGAAATCTGGATCAAGTTCCACGAACAGGCGCCGGTTGATCCGCAGGCGCTGGCGAAATTCGTGCGCCGCCGCAAAGAAGCCAGCTTCCGCCCTGACCGCGTCCTGCGCTTCCGCGGGCGCGAGCGCGAGGGCAACTTGCTGACGCAAGTCCAAAACGTCTTGCAGGAATTGCGCCCGCAGCCTTAAGATAACCTATTAAAGGGTGCCCACAGCGAACAGCCGACAGCTTACAGTAACGGCTGGCGGTTGGTTGTGGCCCGTGAGCTGTTGGCTGTTAGCTGTTGGCTGTTAGCTCTCAGCCCCCAGCTTGGAGGAACTGATGAAACGAATGGTCAAAATTCTTGCCGGCGCCATGCTGGCGGCGATTTTTGCGGCACCCCAGATTCGTGCTGCCCACGTCCTTGAACGCATCATTGCGCGTGTCAACAGTGAGATCATTACCCAGCAACAGTATGAACGGGAAAAGGCCTCGCTTCGCGAGGAGCTTGCACAGCAATTCTCCGGCCCCGAACTCGATTCCAAGTTAAATGATGAAAGCAAGAACCTTTTGCGCAACCTGATCGACCAGTCGCTCATGGTCCAAAAGGCTAAAGACGAAGATATTAACGTGGAAACGGACATCATCAAGAAGCTGGATCAAATTCGCAAACAGGACAACCTGCCGACAATCGAGGACCTGCAAAAGGATGCGGAACAACAAGGCGTTAATTGGGAAGACTTCAAGGACAAGATCCGCCGCCAAATCCTGATGCAGGAAGTCATCAGCCGCGACGTCGGTTCCCGCATCGTGATCACAAGGTCGGAGGAGCAGCAATATTACAATCAGCACAAGGAAGATTTTAAAACGGAGGGCATCGTCCACCTCGCGGAAATATTGATTTCCACGGACAAGTACAAGCCGGACGAGGCTGAGAAACGCGCCAATGACGCGGAGGCGGAACTGAAGGGCGGCGCGCGGTTTAAGGATGTGGTGAAGAAGTATTCCGACGGGCCCGATGCCGACCAGGGAGGAGACATCAGCCTCCAGAAAACCAGCACCCTCCCCCCCTCGATCGCCGCGGTCCTCAGCAAGCTCGATACCAACGATTATACCGAGCCGATTCACGTTAAGACCGGCTACGTCATCTTGAGACTCATGGAACGTTTCAGTCCCGGCGTCCCCAAGTTTGAAGAAGTTGAATCGCGCGTTCAAGAGACTCTCTACAACCAGCGCATGGAACCCAAGCTGCGCGAATATCTAAGCCAGCTTCGCAAAGACAGTTACATTTTTAAGGCGCCGGGATACCTTGACACGGGCGAAGAAACCCCGGGCGCGGCATTAACTTCTGAAAGAACTCAATGAAACAGATCTTTGTGAAGGACCTCACGCCGGACTCACCGGTGCGCAGTACCTTCCTGGTCCGGTCCAAAGAACGTAAGATCACAAGTACCGGCGCCGCCTATCTGGACCTTAGCCTGCAAGATACCACGGGCGTCATTCCCGCCAAACTCTGGGACTACTCTGAACGCACCACTCCTGCTTTTGAGGCTGACGAAGTTGTGCAGGTGGAAGGGCACGTGGAAAGCTATCGCGGCACGCCGCAGCTTCGCATCCGGAAGATCGCACTTTGCCCGGCCGGGGAAGTGGACCTGTTCGATTATCTTCCGCGTACCCAGCGCGACCCGGAGGAGATGTATGCCGCGTTGGTCAAGCGCGTGCGCCGCATGGGCGAGGGCCCGCTCCGCGCCCTGCTGCTGAGCATCCTGGAAGACGCGGCTCTGGCGGAAAGGTACAAGCTGGCCCCCGCGGCGATGAGCTACCACCATGCCTTCTTGGGCGGCCTCTTGGAACACGTGTCATCGCTCGTCGCGCTGGCCGACAGCGTGGCGGATCATTATCCCTGGCTGCGGCGCGACTTGATTGTGGCCGGCCTGGTGCTCCACGACATTGGCAAGACGGAAGAGCTGAGTTTCACCCGCGGCTTCCGCTACTCCACGCGGGGACAACTGATCGGGCATATCACCATGGCGCTCGAAATGGTGCAGGCGAAGATTCGCCAGATCCCGGATTTCCCCGCCGAACTTAAGGACGAGCTTGAGCACATCATTCTTTCCCATCACGGCAAGCTGGAGTTCGGCTCCCCCAAGGAACCGATGTTTGCCGAGGCCATGGTGGTCAATTTCCTGGACGAGATGGATTCCAAGCTGGAAGCGGTGCGCCAGCAGTACGCGGCGGACCAGAACCGGCCCGGCGATTGGACCAGCCGCAACCCGGCGCTGAAGCGGGAACTGCTGAAACCGCCGAAGGAAAAGACGAAAGTCGAAACTTGAAACTCGAAATTCGGCACCCGGCTCGCGAGTTTCGATTTTCGAGTTTCGAATTTCGCCTTTGAATGGCCCGATGATCAAATGAATCAATTCTCCCCTGCCGACATCGCTCGCATCCTCCCCCACCGCTTCCCTTTCCTCTTTGTCGACCAGGTGGCGGAGTTCGTTCCCGGGCAGCGCATCGTGGCGGTAAAGCATTTTTCCATCGACGATCAGGCCGCGCGGGGGAATCCCCCCGGCGTCGCCATCATCCCCACCAGCGTCATTCTGGAACTGGTCACGCAGGTGGGCGCCGTGCTGGTGATGGAGCGCCCGGAGATGGCTGGCAAGATTGCTATGATCCTGCATATTCCCTCAGCGCGGGTTATTAAACCGATTGAAGCCGGTGATACGGTGCGCGTAGAAGCCGAAGTGGTCCGGATGAAAGCGCAGTTCGGCGAGTTGCGCGGCTCAATTTTCCGCGATGGCGAATTGGTGGCCGAGGGCCAAATGCGCTTCGGCATCGCCAATGCCGAGGATGTCATGCCGGGCGCGAAGTAGGAAGGCTGGCGCACACCCCACAAACCAGGGGTCTGCGCCACCCCTCCTCATCTGAGCAGGGGAGCGTTTTCAACAACTCCCCTCCTGATTCAGGAGGGGTGGCGCCTTGGGCGCCGGGGTGGTTGTACGCCGAGGACAGTTTTTCCGCAGCCTGTAAAGCCCCGCCCTTCCAGAGTCGTAGTGGGAAATCCAGGTTAAAACCTAATGCGATGCTATGATGCATCACATGAAGAAAGCCACGGTGCGAGATTTACGCTATCGTCTCCGTGAGGTTGAGAGCCTGCTCGACGAGCGGGAGGAGATTTTGATCACGAAGCGCAAGCGGGTCATTGCCAAGCTCATTCCCTCCCCGCCTGCCGTTCCCCCGCGGATGCCGGATTTTCTCGCCCGCCTCAAAGGCATCTGTAAGAACAGGCCCGTCGAGGTGACCGGAGCGGAACTCGCCGCCCGGGAGCGCGGGCGTTATTGAGGGCTCGATGGAAACCCAGCGCGTGTGACGGCCAGTTGACAACCTTCCCCGAACAGCCCACAATTACTTCAGGGATTGCCTAAAGTTGGACGTAATTCCTTTGCGAAATAATTATCAATATGCTATTTCGAGACCTCCAAATTCGCAACGTGCCGATCCGGCCCGCGCACATCCTGGCGCCCATGGCGGGCATCACGGACACGGTTTTCCGCCGCTTCATCAAGCGCCAGGGCGGTTGCGGTCTGATCATGACGGAGTTTGTCTCCAGCGAGGGGATGATCCGGCCGAGTTTCCGCACGCGGCGCTATCTTTACTACACCGAGGAAGAACGGCCCATTAGCGCGCAGATCTTCGGCGCCGACCCGGCGCATCTGGCGGACGCCGCGCGCCAGATCGAAGACCTGGGATTCGACATCGTGGACCTGAACCTGGGCTGCCCCGCCAAAAAGGTGGTGAAGTGCGGCGGCTCGGGACTGCTGCGCGACCTGGCATTGCTGGAAAACATTCTGCGCGCGATTCGCGCCGCCGTGAAGATTCCCTTCACCATTAAACTTCGTTCCGGATGGAGCGACGAGGAAATTGTGGCCTTGCAAGTGGCGCGCCTGGCGGAGGACTGCGGCGTGGAGGCTTTAGCCGTCCATCCGCGCACCCGCGAGCAGGGTTTCAGCGGCCGGGCGCACTGGGAAATCATCCAGCAGGTCAAGCAAGCCGTGCGCATTCCCGTAATCGGCAACGGCGACGTGTTTAGACCCCAGGACGCCCTGGCACTGCGCGATCAGACCGGCTGCGACGCGGTGATGATTGGGCGCGCGGCCTCCTCCAATCCCTGGATCTTCCGCCAACTTGCGGAATTCTCCGCCAGCGGCGCTTACCGGGAACCGGCGGACGCCGACCGCTACGAATTGATCCGCACTTACTACTCCATGCTGGTCGCCGAGGAAATTCCCGGCGCCATCGGCAAGATGAAGCAATTTGCAAGCTGGTTTACGCATGGCGTGCGGAACGGAACGGAATTACGGCGGCAGGTGCAAAGCGCGCGCGAAACAGGAGAAGTGCTGGCGCGCGTGGACACGTTCTTTGCCTCGCTCGCCGCCAACCCAGGCAGACCGGAAACGGCCATCGCCTCCTGACCGGGCAAGGTGACGTTAATGGAACCTTCCAAAGATCGTACGCGAAGTCAGCGCCGGGTGGAAGCGGCCATCCCCATCCAGGTGCGCGGATTAGATGTGGCGGGCCAGGAATACGACGATTCCACCACCGCCGTGGAAGTAAGCCGGCGCGGCCTCTCCTTCCTTACCAAACGCGAATTGGCCGTCTGCGCTGCTCTCACCGTCGTCATTCCCGGCCGCGGTCCGGTGCGGCCCGATGAGGGCCCCACCGATTTTTTCACCGAGGCCACCGTAATCGGCAGCGTCAAAGAAGACGAGGAATTCTACCGCGTAGGAGTTCGCTTCATAGGAGCCACCCTTCCCATGTATAGCTCCGAGGGAATCTAGCCCACACTTCTCACCACGCGGGGATGGACCTGCCGGAAGGGCGGACCTAAACAGCCGGCGAAAAATCGCCCCACCGCAGATAACCACCCCGGCGCTCAGGGCGCCACCCCTCCTGAATCAGGAGGGGAGCTTTTAATGAACTCCCCGCCTCAGGTGAGGAGGGGTGGCGCGCCCGGCGCCGGGGTGGTGCTGAGTAGGCTTATCTTAAACTGGACAAGGCTAGCATTCGTGATATACTAGCGTAGAAGGCTGGGACAGGAGCAGGTGTAGCGCGGACCTGTTTTTTAGGTCTGCGGCTCGTCCCCGATGGACAAGGAAAAGCCGCGGACCTAAAAACCAGGTCTGCGCTACCCTTCCTTTCTCCATCCGGATGAGTTCATGAAAACACAGGGTGTTAGCTGAGAATGAGGGGAATCACGATGATCGGCATGAAAAATCAAGTGTTTGAAAACACGGAAGTTATACTGACGCTGTTCGGGAACAAGACGCTGACCCAAAAGATGTTAAAAATGAAGATAGGTCTGGATGAGTCGTTGAAAACAAAGGGGCAAATAAAGTGCTCTGGATGGTTTGATGAAAACAAATGACTTAGCCTTATTGCGGTGATAAGCAATTGAAAGGAAGGGGAATAGCTGTTGTTCTTGGCGGCAAACCTTGGGATCTTGCAGCGTGCGGAACGGCAGAGCGACATCCTTCGCGAGGGTCTTCGACGGCAGCCCCGCGCCCCGAGGAATCCAAGGCGGTCCCGGCTTTTATCTTTGCCCTGCGGAATCGAGGCTAGGTCTTGCGACCCTTTTCCACTTGCAGCAGGCGGTATGCTTCGCTTTTGGAGACGCCGCGGGCGCGGGCGACAATTTTCAAGGCAGCGCGCTCATCGACCTTGCTCCCCGCCATGACGGCTTGGATTTCGGAGATGATGGACGCCGGACGCGGGGCGGCGGCGTCAGCGTCCGATACGGCGTGCAGGCCAATCAGCACTGTAATTTCGCCCTTCACCGGCCGTCTCTTCAAGTACTCAAGGGCGGTGCCTATGGTTCCCCGCACAAACTCTTCGTGAACCTTGGTCACTTCCCTGGCGATAACGATTTCCCGTTCACCCAGGATTTCCCGCGCGTCCTTGAGCATATCGAGCAAGCGATGCGGCGCCTCGTAGAAGACCAGCGTCCTGGTGGCATCTTTGAGCTCGTCCAAAGCCTTCCTGCGTTCGCCCTTCTTGCTCGGCAGGAATCCCAGGAAACGGAACTTGTCCACGGGCAATCCGGAAGCCGCCAGCGCCGCTACGAAGGCCGAGGCGCCGGGCACTGGAACGACGGGAATGCTGTGGCGAACAGCGAGGTGCACCAGCCGGAAGCCCGGGTCTGACACCACGGGCATGCCGGCATCCGTGACCAGGGCAATACTGCTGCCCTCTTCCATCTGGATAATCAGTTCGGGCGCGCGCGTCATCTCGTTGTGCTCGTGATAACTCACGGTGGGCGTCTGAATTTGGTAGGCGCTCAGGAGTTTCTGGGTGCGGCGAGTGTCCTCACAGGCAATCAGGTCCACCTCTTTAAGGATCCGGATGGCGCGCAGGGTGATGTCCTCAAGATTTCCAATGGGAGTCCCGACGACGTAAAGCTTTCCATGATCGCCATTGGCTGGTTCCAACGGGTCAAGAAAACTGGTTCGTGCTGGCATAAGAGGGTGACCGTCCGCAAATCGAAATGAAGTCGAGGCAACAGTGTATCAACTCGGGGTGCTTATCACAAGCTGGTCGGCGAAGGAATCACCAAGCAGACTTCACCATCCCTTGACCGGGTGTCCGGGGTCAGGCGCCGTTACCGCCCAGGCAAGGTCTGCAACCCGTCTTGCCGGATGGTTTGGGCATAGGATATGGACCCCATCCTACCCCCCGCCACGTGTACCATCGAGTGATTTTCTCGCCCCGAGGCACAGGGTTCCGTCAAAGTCGCAGGCACCGGATACCTCCATAGCTATGAATGCATCACCCGCGAAGAGACCCCTCACTCCCCGCCTTGCGGTCCCCCCTCTCCCCAAGGGAGAGGGCAAGAAATCAGAATCACCCCCCTCTCCCAGGGGAGAGGGTGCCCGACGGAGGAGGGCAGGTGAGGGATCCCTTTCAACCCCATTAGATTTTGACGGTCCCCTGCCCCGAGGCATCTTGGGCTTTATCATCTCCCGCTTGCTGTGGTACTATTGTTTAGGTTCATTATTTAAGGTCGTAGCGGACGAACTGGGATGCCCAAGCCGATACAACCCAGTTGCGCCATCCGCCATCACTGTAAAGTGTGATGTAAGACCTCGCGCCGGGCGCGGGGTTAACCCAAGGAATGGGAACAAAGGTTAATGTCAACCACCAACCTTCAGGTTGAAGTCGGCCCGGAAAAGACTCCACCCAAGAGAGTGCACTCGCTCGAGGAGACTTTCAAGGTCACGCTCGTCGAGTCCCCGACACTTTTCGTTTCGGCATTCCGGCAGATCCGCTACTGGCTGCACGAACCGAAGGTGACGGTGCCCGCGCAATACTATCGCGGCGAAGCCAATCTGCCGGCCACGGACATGCGCCCCTGGTTCGTGGATATCCCCTCGCAGTTGAAGATCGCATTTGAGAAGCCACGCGACCCGATCGGAATCTACAACTATGCGCAGCAGGAAAAGCGCGCGCTGTGCGCATTCGCCTTGGCGTTAGTTTTGGGGGTAGGCGGCTGGTTTTGGATGCGAAACGTCGGTTTGCTTCTAGGGGTGATCGCGGGGTTTGCCCTGGGCGAATTGACAGGCTGGCTGATCTTCAAGAATCGGCCGTACCCTCCCGACATTTGGCACGACTATCATATGCAAGCGGCCTCCTGGGTCAATTCCGTGCTGGTGCACAGCGTCGCATTGACACTACTCTTGCTGCCCTTCATCCTCGCCCGCATGTGGCAACCGGTAAAGGCCGCCAGCAAGGTCGCGGTCGTGGATATTTCGCCCTATCTCCCGCTCATTACACCCACGGGGGGCAAGAAGGCCGGTGGCGGCGGAGGCGGTGGAGACCGCTCGCCGACACCCGCGTCGAAAGGCGCCATCCCCAAGTTCTCCAAGGTGCAGCTAGCGCCGCCCGCTGCGGTAATTCCCAACCCCAACCCACAGCTTGTGGTTCCGCCTACTCTGCTGGGACCGCCGGAATTGAAGCTTCCCCAAATGAGTTCCAACATGCCCTGGGGTGATCCGAATGGGGTGGTAGGGCCCGCCTCAAACGGCCCGGGATTTGGCGGTGGTATCGGGAGTGGAGAAGGCGGAGGGGTTGGTTCCGGCAAGGGCGGTGGCCTCGGTCCCGGCGAGGGCGGCGGCGTTGGAGGTGGCGTTTATAGCGTGGGGGGTGGCGTCAGCGAGCCGGTTCCCATTTACAAGCCCGATCCCGCATACTCCGAGGAAGCCCGCAAGGCAAAATACCAAGGCACCGTCGTGCTTTGGATCGTCGTCGATGCCGCAGGAGCCGTCACGGATTGCCGAGTCGTAAAACCCCTCGGTCTCGGCTTGGACGAGAAAGCTGTCGAAACCGTAAGGACGTGGAAGTTCAAGCCTGCCCAGCGAAACGGTACGGCGGTGCCGGTGCGCGTTATGGTGGAAGTCAGCTTCCGACTATTTTGAGCACCCTGCCTCTTTGCTCGGCCAGTGGGCGTCAAGGAGTTGGAAAAGAAACCTTGACAAGCGCCTGGCCACCCGTTTACTTCTATCAGCATGCTCCACTGGGAGGTCGTCTAACGGTAGGACTGCAGACTCTGGATCTGCGTATCGGGGTTCGAATCCCTGCCTCCCAGCCAATCTTTTCAATAAGTTAGCCCTCGTTTCATGCAATTTGATTTGGGTCTCCGTATCGGGATTAGGATCCACCACCTTTGGACTCGCGTTTTCAATCAGTTAGGGCTTGCCTCTTACGAGGATTCCTGAAACCCGGCACATTTGGGAACAATAAGTTATAAACCTGCGCCATGGCCATGGTGTTGGCCGAACTGGGACGCCTGAATTGCCACTGTGTACTTCGCCAAAACGCGATAATGATACATTCCCTGCAAAAAGAGCAGCCCAAAGACCGCAGTCTCGGCCCGTCGCTCCGGGCCTCGGTCTCTGGTTCGCGATGTCCTCACGCTGGTCACG
>Ga0182030_10008099_pt1 | contig 21813 bp, 20 predicted proteins | sample 812S3MmetaG_FD_121299 | JGI IMG/M metagenome (GOLD analysis project Ga0182030, IMG submission 121299) | Permafrost microbial communities from Stordalen Mire, Sweden - 812S3M metaG (Illumina Assembly) | ecosystem: Environmental > Terrestrial > Soil > Wetlands > Permafrost | place: Sweden... | reverse complement strand
GGGTTTTTGGGGGGTGGCGTCGTTTTGGGGGGGGCGGCGCTGCGCCCGCGCCCCAAATATAGTAAATCTCCCTCTCCGCTACGTACGTCAGTACCCGCGGGGGGGGGGGGGGGGGGGGGGGGGGGGGGGGCTTTTGATCCCACTCCGAGTCGCCCTCAGCTTACCTGTTCTACACCACGGGCAACAAGAGAGCTGACTACTGGGTACCCCGTAAGCCCAAGTCGTACGTTTTGCGACAGCGAAGTCGGTATCGATGTCCATTTGGAATGTCCATTTTGGACGTCGATTTGGGGTGTGCATTTGGGATGACCCCAAGATTTCAAATACCAGTACGAGTAGCCGTCGCTAGGCGGTGCGGGGTGTAAGACGGCCGCCGGAATTTTGGGCGTCTGGGAACCTCCCACATTTACTGTACCCCATTACTCCACACCCGTCCTGAAGGGAGGAGGCTGAAAGTGTTGTTGTTTTTTTGGTGTTTTGCAGAGGCCAATGGGCCACAGCGCCTTCTGAGATCTCGTGCCAACTACTAGTAGGTAAGTACCTAAGGTACAGAGTAGCTCCCGCTCGTGATCCGCCCGCCCGTACCTTAAGGGTGCTAGAACTACTAACTAGAAACCGCGCGGATCAGCAACAGCCCTGTAACATGCCATGCCCAGCATCCTGTACAACCACGTTTTCTCTTGAATTAAGCTTATCTAAGATTCTAAACCGGAACTTATCTAAGGCAAGATTCTAGAAAGCTTGATCTTAGAGCTATTGACATCCCCATGGCACATGGGTAAGCTGTCGCTATACCAAAAGCGTGAGATCTGACCAGGCCACGGTGGCCAGGGTTTGGGTTACAGGAGGTAGTAGTGCTAGTGTAGCGTTGGTTACAGGAGCATAGCGTGCTTCTCGTGCTTTCCATCGCGCAAAAATCGCTCGAAGGTGAGATCTGTCGGGGGGGAGAAACCTTATATCCCCCCCTTGATAGGCGCATCCGGGCGAGAATTTCCTCTTACCTATGCTCCCCACGACTTTCCACGAGGCCGCCAGAGACGCCTCGTGTGTGGCGTCTGTGCTGTCATCTCACAGTGCAGGAAGACCCTGGTTTCTAGGGTTCGACGTGCATATTGCCACAGGTTGTGTGGAATCAAGCTTGGATCTGCGCAAGATAGCCCTGCCAAACCGTGGCCTATGCAAAGTGAGCACACGAATCCTGCAGGAACCCGGCTAGCTTTCTATTCTTCGAAGATTACTTACGCAGCCTACATCCTCGGCCATCTACCGGAGCCATCATAAAGTAAGGCCAATGCAGTTTGAGACACGCAGGACCCGACTTCGCTCTCCTTCGCAATTCTCAAACTGACTTCGAATTCTCGCGGTTCGCCCGGTAGGTCAAAATGGATTTTGTTTCGACCTTCTCAGCATCTCTGGCAGAGTTTTCTGTGGTCTCAAAGATCATTTTTGCAGTAGGAGTCTTGTTTGTGACGACAAATCTGAAGAGTTTGCCCTTTGTATATCATGTAAGTTGTTGACTCCCGGGCTGTGGTCCTCGATCGAATCGGGGTTGCTGTTCCCTAAAAACCTGGCTTCGGCTGATTTCTGGTTCAGGTTCGATGCTTCAACGGCATCATCAAGCATCTTTACCGCGCTCCTCATAACTGGAAGAAAGATACCCGAGGGCCAGCTGCACTCTTCCAACCCCTCATAACGTCGTCCTATGCATCGCTCCTGGAATGCGACTTCAACGGCCACAAATCTAGCTCCACCTACTTCACCGACCTCGACGTCTCCCGCCTACATCTAATTCCCTGCCTCTTCAACGAAGGGATTAAAACCCTTGGATCTAGGTCCATTGTCGGTCCCAATGGCGAGAAGGTGGGCGGTCGATTTGGCTTCGTTCTGGGCGGCATCGAATGCAACTACCGCCGCGAGATCAAGCCCTATGAGAAATATGAGATGTGGACGAGAGTTCTTGCTTGGGATAAGAAATGGTTGTACATTGTATCCCACTTTGTGAAGAAGGGAGCCATAAAGCCACAAGGATATACATTATCCAATGGAAAGTGGTTCGGTCCTGAAAGCGCCACCAAGCGCCACCAGAAATCTGGGGGAGATAGAGCTCACGTGGCCAACGGCAAAGCAGCTTCAGTCCCCAATAAAGCGATCTATGCCTCTGCCATCTCGAAATACGTTTTCAAGAAGGGAAGATTGACACTACATCCGGAGATTGTCCTCGAAGCGAGCGGGCTTCTCCCTGCTCGACCAGGTGGATGGGCCACCACAGCTGGTCCCGCACCAGCTGTCGATGCATCCGAGTTGTCGAATGTGGCGGATGAGGGCAGTGAATGGACTTGGAAGACGGTGGAAGCGGAGAATGCGACGGGGCTCAAGCTTGCAGAGAGTTTTGCAGCATTAGATGGCTTGTTTGATGTGTTTACCGGAAGTGATAGACCGTCATTAGGGGTCTATCACGACATGGTCATATGATCTAGAATCATCGACGAAGGAGGGATTTTCTGTGGCAGAAGGGTGAATAAAATAATTAGGTTTTAATGTTTAGATATAGATTAGAGAAACCTATTAGACCTCGGTATAGATACAGTTCTTTCTACTACTCAGTCAATCACAGCCCTCTGACCACTATATTTCTTGCTTCTAGCGCCATTTCACATGAACATAATTCAACTGTCGGACCACCAACGTGGCGGAAAGCGCTCATCAATTTACTAAAAGGCCAATCTTTCGGGAAGTGACTTTTAATTGGTCAGCGCATCGGGTATTTGACCAAGTAGAAAACCTTCGCCGAATGGGAATTTTGATAGCCGTATAAAGATTCGAACCGAGCGAGTTGGGCCGAGGATGTTGGTACCGTGCCTACTGAAATTAGTGACGTATACGCTGGAATTTGGGGTTCTAGTGATCTACGCGCTAAATATTAGTGGTCAGTACACCGGAAGCCGAGTTTTCGGCGACTTGAGCACGAGATGTAAGCAATTAGCACGCTGAAACTTGTAATTTTAGGGACATGGCCACTTAAATTTTTGCTGCCAATGCCCATGAGTCTGACATCTGGGTAGTATCACTTTCTTAACTGTCCTTAGATATTGGTAAAATTCCTGCTGGGCTCATCAACAGTATTAGGTTGTCTATATTATAGTTGAATTGATTAATGTCCTAATATAATTCGTCAAATTTAGAAACAAATAAGAAAAAGGTGGTGAGTGCTTCAATGATTGCGGTGCAGCGGACATTGCACGTCCGCAACGTATTCTTATCACCTTCTATCTCACTTCAAAACCTCTAACCTCAATGATTTCTTCACACCAGCCATACATATCTTCATGTGTTCCCTTCATTATGCCTCTCAATTCAGCTCCCAGCTCCTGGCAAACTGGGCCGGGTCCTTCACCTTCACGCAAATATATGAGCTTCTCATGTGTAGACTCCCGCGTGATAGATCGAATGGGCACTACAGCAGCTGCAGTTCCACAAGCAAGAACCTCCGAGAAGTTCCGCAGCTCTTCCCACTTGATCTATGAAGCAAATAGCTAATCAGCACAAGGACCGCACTATGATGAAGAATAGGATGGAATTATGAAGTAAATGAGAACCTACAGCCCTCCTCTCCACCTCCCACCCCCATCCTTTGGCAATCTCCAAGACGCTCGCACTCGTAATACTTGGGATAACGTTATTACTATCCGGCACCACTAGCTTATACTCAAGCTCTTCCTCATCCCCAGTGAGGACCAGATTCCTCAAGACTCCGATAAACCCACTAGTTGAGAACTCCTCCACTTCAGTCCTCGTCTGCGAGTCCATGTGCAACGTGATTCCATATCCCTTCTTCGCAGCAGCACCACTCCAGCGCATCACTGGCGCATAATTACCGCCAATCTTGGCACTTCCCGTTCCCCTGGGTGCAGCACGATCGAATTCCTCTAGAATCAGTGCATCTTGAGGCTCAGAGCCGTGATACGACGGGATGGCTTGGACGTAGATACAGAAGAGATACTCCGCGGCTGGGGTGAGGGGTAGGTGGGCAGATGTGGGGAACAGGACGGGACGGATATACAGAGAGTGGGCGGTGGAGTGAGGCGGAACCAAGGAAGCATTGGCGCAAATGGCCACGTTGATGCATGTTAGGAAGTGATCCAAGGGTACGGGTGGCATGCTAACGTAGCTGGCGCTGTGTGCCATGCGAGCAGCATGGTCCGCTGCCCGGAAGGTTTGGATGGCACCGGACGGGGTGCGGTACGCTGTCAAGAAAGGGTCAGGTCCAAAGGGTTAGGGGGTTGGAGAAGTGGTGTACTCCGTACCTTTCATGCCCTCGTAGCATTGTTGCCCTTCATAAAGTGTTAGATAGATATGACCTTGTAGAAGAATATGAAAGAGGATATACCATAGTTCAGCGCTGGCGAGAGGCCATTAATTTTGATATCAGGATTCTTCACCAGTTCGGGCTCACTCCACTCGAGCGTCTCGGGGTGAAAGCGAGACTCGATGTGTCCGTTAGTCAAGGAGCCATTTATCAGGCTCAGTTTTCCCCAGTCTATTAACGCAACGATTTCATTAGTCAGGAATAATTTGCCACAGGAACGCGTAGATAGTTGGGGAAGGAAGTAAAGCTAGGTATTCAACAGGTAGGGTAGATGGAACACTTACCAATGGAACTGGTGGGAGGTGGCGGGAACTCCGCAATCTCCGTTTTCATAATCATATTGACTAGCTATATGAAGGAGCCTTGGACGTTAAAATTTTTTTTTGGCAGTGGATCCGTTTTCTTTTTGATAAACCAGAATGCAGTATCTTCCACGTTTATAGCACCTCATTATCTGTTTCTCGAGAAACGTTAGGGTATACTCCCCATGGAAAAGTTTTATTCCGTATGAGGTTTGACCCCTAGTGTTGATTGGAACCAATATTGTGCCATTGCTGCAGGGCCATATGCACTGTCCGGTGGGAAAGTAAGCTTATCTAGCATCCCTCTTCTTTGCATATTCGGGAGCGCCGCATCGCGTGGCTAGCTGCAAGCAGGGAGGGAGATCTACAAGCAGGGGGAAAACTCTCCTCAACCCTAGACCCTGACAAAGGCGTACGTATACATACAAATGAGCCGCTCACTGTGCATGTCCCGCGGGCTCACCGAGGGCTAAGAAGCACAATGCAGCTTAGTGAGCTTCCGAATTATCGGGGCAAACGTGATCGAACAACACAGGGAAAACGAAGTCTCATCCATGATGAATATGTGATTCGAGGCTTGTAACATTTCACCTCGCTCTGATCACGTGGCTTTGGGTAGGTCTTTCAAAGTGCCTTAATGAGAGCCGAAGAGGCGGGCTTCTTAGGTATGTTATAGAACTTTCCATTTATCCACTAATGGATGCTGTGAGTCTGTGAAGGGGATGTTCATAATAAAAGCTCATGAAGCTATAATTTTAGAGGGCACAGCTCCTTGAGTATGAAAGCTCAAAAAGTGCCAAACTGTGCGAGAAGTAAGAAGCTGGCTCTCAAATGTAACGAAGAGAGAGAGAAGCAGCAAGAAGCAGGATTTATCATTAGTAAGCAAGCCCTTGGAAGAGCCATACTCTGTATAAAGGCTCTGAGTAAAGGCATCAATGAGGACACCCAGCTTGTGGAGGCTGACAAGCTGTGCAAGAGCTGAGAAGGATCTAAAGGTGAGACACTTCTACAGCTTGAGACATGAAGAAAAGGGTGAGGAAGGACTATTATATAGCCCAAAGTCCTTTCCATCTCTTTATGATGCAGTAGAACGGTGTGGCACGTTCCGTTGCTTGATAAAACAACCATTTACACCAGTGATCAAACCACTAACCTCCATGTTTTACCGAGATAGTTTCTTTTATGACAAAAGAAACTGCAGCCTTAACAGCGCTTTTGTCCTCAATATCATTCTCCAGCTTCCCCTCCATGAGCTAGCCACAAATCTCGAAATCTTGAATCGATTTTTAGGAGCTCTGTCGGGGCGTCAAATTCTATAAGCTCCCCTTCTTCTAATACTGCCACCATGTCAAAATCTATGATTGTATTTAGTCTATGTGCCACGGCGATGACTGTGTAATCTTTGAATTCTTCGCGGATAATAAGTTGCATCAGTTCGTCGGTTTTAATATCGACACTAGAAACAAATATCCTCAGTTAGTTTGGTGTCTTTTCCCGCTAAGTGGAATGTGATGGCAGTCCATACCTGCTTGTAGCCTCATCCAGCACCAAGATAGTACTATCCCGCAGCATTGCCCTCGCCAAGCACAGCAGCTGACGTTGACCTTGCGATAAGAATTCACTATCCATGATAGCATCCAAGCCGCCTTTAGCTTCGATGACTTTGAGTAGATGAACTCTATCCACCACCTCAGTAAGTTGTTCGTCACTCTTCTCTCCAAACGGATCGAGATTTCTTCGAACACTATCGTTCCAGAAGAAGGACTGTTGAGGTAGAGCTACGAGCTTTGAACGCAATTCTTGTCGAGGGATTTTGGAGATATCGATACCATCGATAATGATAGAACCATCACACGTGTCTATCAGTCGAAACAGACAGGATACGAGAGAGCTTTTCCCACTAAATCAAGCAACTATTAGCTGTGGAGATATCATTTCCGGGATTTCTAAAGGCCTACCTTCCACTTCGGCCACAGATTCCCACTTTTTGTCCGTGCTTTATTGTCATTGAGACATCCCGCAGCGCCAGATCAGAGGAGTCACTATAGAGGGTCAGCATTTAGTTTGAGATTTTATATCGTAGGACCTACCCATAAGTAGCAGAGACATTCTTCATGACGATATTCCCATTAGTCGGCCAACCTTCCGGAACGGAGTTGATCTCATCGGGTTTATTTTCATTCTCGGTATCTAGAGAGAACGCTCGAACCCTGGAGACCGCCCCGATAGAAGTCTCTAGTTTTGTCCAATCCGAAATGAGTCCTTTGAGATTCTCGCCGAGACTGATGATGTTCACTAGACCGACACCTAGGAGCGCGGGACTCATATGAGTCCTTAAGAGGACAGCCATTAAACAAAGACCCACGGCGATTCCAGCAACGACCAAGTCCAGAACAACACTCAGCCATCTCTGGACACAGTAGAGCATATAGAACGGAGCTTGAGATGTGTTGAGGTATGTCTCATTACGCTTCTTATACTCTGCGCCGAGGTCAAAGCACCGGATAGATGACAGACCATTCAGCGTCTCCAAGAAGTTTGTGTAGAGAGGAGATTTGGCTTCTAGGTCGAGAAATCGAATCTGTCGCGAAGTTCTGAGGTAGAATCTCTGTATGAAGTAAAACACCAATCCAACGAGTGGCATACCGCAAGCGAGCCATTTTGCAGAGCCTGCAATTAAGGCAATTTGCGCAATACACAAAAAGAAAGCTAGAGAGCTGATTAGAAAGATTTGGTTATCTATGGCGAGATTGGGAACATACCCGAAGATGCATTCAGCAGGGCGAGCGGTAATTCCATGTCGATAAGCTCCATGTCCTGGCTGAATCTATTATTTGAACGTCATTAGTGAAACTTCCTATAAATGATGCAGTTAAATACCGATTAGAAGTGATACCGGTGTCGACCTTGGAGGAGAACGACATTGGAGCTCTATGAATTTTTTAGCAAAGTGTTGATCACTTCAAATTTAGCAAGTCTTACTCCATAACCGCCTTTAGTAAGATGAAATGTAGTCGGTTCGCAGAGCGAGGGACCATGTAAGCCATGAGGTTCCTTATTTATATTTAGTTAAAGCACTTGGGTTATCACTATTTTGGGAGATGGAATGCTTACCAACATCCTAAAACAAGGCAAAGAAGTGTAGCGACACTCAACAGTGCGTATATACCGAGATAATAACCAACTTTTCCATGAGGAGTTTGCTGATTCGAATCTGTCCACCATTGTACCCAAATACCTATAGGCGTAATGTTAGATTCTGTGGGTTCTTGGACTTTAGAATGAAACCTACTCGGAAAGGTATAGCAGAATGCAAAAGCAACTACGGCGAATAGATAGTATAAAGAAAACCCCCATCCGACAGTTTTGAAGTAGTAGACATAGAGACTGAGATCTCCGGTTTGCCTTGCCATATCTGATGCCGCCGCTTCTATTTCCATAATGTCCGCCGGTACTTCTTCAACCACTGACGAAGCTGGCGGGACGTTGTCATTGGTCAAGACCACGTCAAAAGAACGTTTCAAAGATAGGCCTTCAACATAGCCTGGAATATGTCGTAATTCCTCAAACGTCCCCTGCTGAGCAATCTTCCCATCGATTCCGATTGCAATAATGTAGTCGCACTGGGACAATCGATATGCTAATTCATTAATAAATGTGTAGGAAAGTCTGGTCCGGTCACTCACCTGCATGGGTTACCATTATCACTGTTGCGGACGATTGCCGAAGTAGTCCGTCCTGTCCAAATACGCCCTGAAATACATGCTCCTCTGTCCGAGGATCCAGCCCACTAAAAATATCATCAAGAAGGACGATTGGCCTTCTGGAATAAATTGCTCGTGCAAGAGCCTATTATACAAAAGTTAGTGAGGTAAAATAATAATCGAGATTTATAGATAGAAAGGCAGGAACTGAGTCTATTTATGCTTTTACTGGCATTTAGGATGTCGCTGAAGTCTGCTTTCAGATCGCCCATTGCCGGGGGAGAAAAAAGGATTTCTCATTATAATGGAGACTTTGACCCGGCATTGATACATCACGGAAATTGGACTCACCACTCGTTGTTTCTGTCCTCCACTCAGAAGAGATCCTTGGTTTCCGATTATCGTCTGGTCGCCATTAGGGAACGATCGCATATCTTTTTCCAAAGCACAGGCTTCCAAAACCCTACTGTACCACACTTCATCGAACAATGAGAAGCGGATTATGTTTTGTCTGACTGTTGAATTGGTCATCCATGGAGTCTGTCCGCAATATGCAATTGAAGTCGTGCTCATCTCCAAATGCCCCCCATTAAGTGGAGTCTCGCCAAGGAGAGCATACAGAAGTGTCGACTTGCCGCAACCCACAGGCCCAATAACCATGGTGAAACTCGAGGAACAACAAGCCATATTAATATCTTGTAATACTGGACCAACATCTTTGTTCCAACCAAATGCCGCATCCTTTATCACAATAGTCTTCAGCAACCTGAGGCTCGTTTTTTTTACAATCATGTTGCAGGTTTCTGTGAACGAATCCTTCCGTTTCTCATCAATACTAAGCTGATCAATTCTTTTCTCGTCAATACTGAGCTGATCACTTCGTTTGTCGTCAATACTAAGCTGTGATGTATTTATGGTTCTTTGATCTTCCCATGGTTCGGACACCATGAATTCTTGGATTCGAACAAATGCCCCAACTGCTGACATTAGCTGAGGAATAGATTGCAGTAACTGAAGCATAGGTTGAAACAGGAGAGCAAAGATTGATAGAGCTTGAAAAGCTTTCTCCACACCGAGCGTTGAGCCATCATTTCGCCCGATGGCTATTGCCATATAGATTCCAAAGGCAATGACGGGGGAAATTGAATTTGTCGTATAGGCTAGGCAAATATTAGCGAAGGAAAAGCGGGAAAGAATGGTCTTATTGCCTACACAGCGTTACACCAACCACAAGAAGCTCTCGGAACTTCTTTGAGGCGTTAAGTTCTGCAATCCTTAGGTTTTGAACAGCAGTAGTAAGCCACTCAGTCAACCCAACCATCTTGACCCCTTTCATTCCTTCGAGCACTGATATCGTTACTCCAATACGCCGCTCAATTGCCTCTAGCCAAACCCTCTGACGAGCGCCTACAAGACCACCTAGCTTGACCGCTATGAGTGTTGAGACTGTGACAGCTAAGTTAGATCAAGCATTCACAGAGAGACATTGTCATTAGAGCCAGAGGATAGACCTACCAAGTGCGACAAGAATTGGCGAAAGGAATCCAAGCCCTAATTGCCGATAGAGTAGCCAGAGAGCTATTGGAATCTCGATAAGACTCGCCCAAGAGTCATGCACGAACTCCAGTCCCGCTGCTATTCTCTGCACATCGGTGCTCATTAGAGTCACAGGTTTAGAATCTTTGAGCTCCGTGAGCTTAAGTTGCAGAGTCTTGCGATATATGACGGAAATCAACGCTCCTCTAGACATTGTGATGAGCCGATAACTCAAATGTTGGTACCGTGCTGTGAGGACCTGTCCTTGTCAGTGCCACAACTAGATCCTTAATCAACAAGCTGACTTACAGCAATTCCAACGTACACGATCGTATACGCACCAACGAGGCCCCAGCCTGTATTGTTGGATTGGTCTTTCGGGCCGCCCACAAAGACAATGAGATTCCCGACCATGAATGGTTGGGAGAACTTCAAACCAATGAGGGCAACTCGGGGTAAAAAGGCTGATAATATGGTCCATTTCAATACTCCTGCCACAGTAATGAGGAGACTATTAGGATTTTCCCGGGAGGCTAAGTGCAGGAAGACACTGTTAGCTTCATCTTCAGTTTGCCAACAGTGTGCAGACATTGCGCCGGCGAGCTTACCTGAGCTCCAAGCGGATTCCAAGCGACTCTCAAGATTTGCAGCTAACATTTCCTCATCTACCGTAGACAAGTCATTAAGAGCAAGCTGGTTACGGGAGCCGTTGTTCAACAGTGGATTTAGCCACCAGAACATGCTTGCATTTATCAAACCACTCAGGCTTTCTGGTGGGTAAACTTTCTCATCGGATCTTAGAATCCTACTCTTTTCTTTCATCTCCGAGATCAAAAGCAGTATCTTTACAGCCACTGAAGCTGTGAAGACACTGGCTATCGAATGGTGATCGTGTATCAGCCATAATGTTCGGGTATGCACAATGTCAAAGAGTAGAGAAAAGAGAAAGTAAGCAGTCAGGATGGATGAAGGCCGGACGGAATAGAAGTGTTCGACGTATGATAGAGCAAATAATGCAACTGAGGTGACGAATGTAAGGGCTGCAGACGCGATTGACGTCCTCGTCTTAGAAGCCGATGTTGTCACCCAAAGGACTAAGAGTGCTAATTGAAGGCCGCAAAACACTAGCAAGAGGACCTGTACATTACAACAACAGGATTGAGTCAGCTTGATATAACTTGAACTAGTTATTGCTTTGGAGCAGGAAAATCTACCGCTTTGATTGGGAACAGTCTCCCTGCTCTAACATATTTCTTGTCTTTCCACTCATAGATCATTCGAATTGGGATAGAGATCAACAACAAAGAAAGTGGTACGATAGTAAGTATAGTTTCTTCGAATAATAAGGTGAAGTCAAAACCACTTCGGCAACCTTTGACTTGAGGTCCGAATGAGTTATCCGCAGAAGGCAAGCACGCGGACGCCATCCTGGAGGAGGATATCGGATATTTTCGAACACCAAAGGTATCTAGGTTTTTCGTTTCCTTCTCTCTTGACTTGTTCTGTGTCGTGTCCAACTCATGTTTTTACAGAAAATCAAAAGACAATGAATGGGGCAGACATCTCCTGGTAGGTGTCCGGGCCACGGTTTACCTGGGACTGCCACAGAACGTGTGAAAGCTGCACTAGCATGGGTTGAGAAGGTGACAGTACTCCGAACTCCGTACATGCATGGCCAAGAGCCCACCTCCATGGGCTGCGAGAGCGGTGCATTTCTTACCTTGGCGCAAGGGGGGAGTGCGGTCCCAGGGGACAACATGGCCCAAGGGTAGGTGCAGGCCTACTAGTAAGCACGGTGAGCTGACCGTGCATACAACATACAACATTTAAACGAATTTAATCGCAACCACCCCAGCCGATGCCATGCAAAGCATGCTGAGGCTGCTCATGGCGCAATATGAGATGGACGCGATTAGGGCTGTGCTTCTTATCATATTCCATATTGACTCGATGTCAATCAAATGCCTTTCCAAGGACTCCGGCAAGGCCCGGAACCCGACTTCGTCTTGTTTTGCCCTTTTCGTCCAGCCCTGTCAATTTTATCTGAACTTCTAAGACGAGCACTTTGACAGCCTTGGTAGTAGAAAGGCATAATCTGCTCTTGCATCTACTTAATGATCATGGGTCACCTACCTCGGAATGTTCCTCGCCGTGCTCACTGGCTGATCCAACCCCTTTCTTCTCTCAGCCATCCAGCCTGCGAAAGACACGACGGTCTTCATCTAGTCTCCCATCATGACATTCACGATGGACGACGGGTCTTCAGAGAAGTTTTCTTTGACGGGTTCGTCGACCCCTCTCTTCTCGACTCCGCCTTCGACCCTTTCAATCTCGACTCGCCTCCTGAAGCTAGGTGCACTTCATTATCCATTGAGAATCCCAGAGACAGATTATGAGCTCGCTTCAGAGCTCCACGAGGGCTTCTTAGGAGAATCCATAGTAGAGGAGTCGATAGACGGCAATGATGGGCACCCGGAACTGGCTCTTCTCGCTGACTTTTTGGCCTTTGCTTCCCGAAAGCATGAAGAGAAACCTGTTGGTAAGCAAAAGGGCCTGGCCAATATCTTGGATACACTCTTGGATGAACTCGATGAAAAATATTTACATGGCCGTGATATACACTCAGTTGTGTCGAAGATGCACATGGATCCCAAAGCTAGAATATCGATTCTAAGTTCCTACTACAAAGCGGTGGCTCTCACCAACCGAGACTTGAAATTAGAACCCTCTGCTCTCCTCTCTCATGGGAAGGAAGGCAAAGCTAAGATCTACGCTGTGTTTGGTGGCCAGGGGGTGGCTGAGACCTATCTCGACGAGCTCCAGGAGCTTCATGAAACGTATAAAGATTTCTTCGAGGACACTTTGCGGATTCTTTCAAGGGTCTTGCAGTCACTTGCGAGTAATCTAGAAGTTGAAACCCTTTATTCTAAAGGATTAGACGTCGAAAGATGGGTGCGCGAACCCCAGAAAAAGCCAGACGCGGCCTACCTGACATCCGCGCCCGTTAGCATGCCTCTTATCGGCCTCACGCAACTCATGCACTACACTACAGCATGCCGCATACTCGAAGTCACTCCTGGACAGTTTCGTGATTGTCTTCAAGGAGTCACAGGACATTCTCAAGGAATTGTCACTGCCATAGCAATTTCTCGATCTGACACATGGCCCTCTTTCGAGGCAGCAGCAAGCGAAGCTCTGACAATCCTCTTTTGGAATGGTGTTCGAAGCCAACAAAGTTTTCCAGTCAATTCTTTACCAGACCACGTACTCCTCGACTGTTCAGAACATGACGAACAGGCTCCTGGACCAATGCTCAGAATTACTGGACTTTTACTCCCTGCTGTACAAGCACAAGTCGCCGAAATAAACCTCCATTTAACATTGGAGGAGCATGTTCATGTCTCACTCATTAATGGACCTCGCAACATCATCGTAACTGGTCCACCGATGTCGCTCTACGGTCTCAATCTGAAGATAAGGAAATTAAAGTCCTCGAAGAATCTTGAACAAAGCAGACTTCCTTTCAGCAAGAGGGCACCGCATTGTTTGGCCCAATTTCTGCCCATCACGGCCCCATTTCATAGCCCTTTGCTTGCATCAACAACCCAGGTGGTTGTGGCAGACCTTGAACGGTTTCGAATCACCCCTGCTGACCTTGCGGTGCCTGTGTATCACACAAAAACTGGGGAAGATCTTAAGTCTATGGAGGATGGCGCCCAGAATTTGATTCCGGAGCTTATCAAAATGATCAACGAGTATCCAGTGCATTGGGAGGCAGCAACAGCATTTCAGGACGCCACTCATATCATTGATTTCGGGACTGGAGGCACATCTGGAGTCGGAATCCTAACACAACGTAATAAAGAGGGAACTGGGGTAGTATCACTTCTCTCCGGCGTTGTGGGGGGGTCTAGTTCCGATTTTGGGGGCAAGGAAGAGCTCTTTGACCGCGACCCCATAAATGGTGTGAGATATGCCAAAGGTTGGTACGAAGCATTCAGACCCCGGCTTGCCACCGCAGGGGGGCGTGTAATGGTGGACACAAAGATGAGCCGCCTACTAGGATTACCTCCAGTAATGGTTGGAGGGATGACCCCTACTACTGCCAGTCGCGACTTTGTTGCCGCTACAATCAATGCGGGATATCACATTGAACTCGCCGCCGGTGGGTATCATAATTCTGCCGGCCTTGGTGAAGCTCTTCGAGAAATCGCGAAGAATATACCAAGCGGGAGAGGAATCACCTTAAACCTCATTTATTTAGATCCTCGCGCTATCAATTGGCAAATACCATTAGTGCAGAGCCTCATTGCAGAAGGTTTCCCAATCGAAGGGCTCACTATAGGTGCTGGTATACCCTCTCCAGATATTGCACATACCTGGATTACTACTCTAGGGCTGAATCATATTGCTTTCAAGCCTGGCTCCGCGCTTGCAATTCGGGATGTACTTGCCATAGCTAAAGCAAACCCGACCTTTCCATTTATACTACAATGGACTGGTGGCCGAGGAGGAGGTCACCACTCCTATGAAGACTTCCACCAACCAATCCTCGAAACGTATCAAGATATTAGGAATCGCGATAACGTGGTGTTAGTTGCAGGTAGTGGTTTTGGTGGTAGTGATGACAGCTACGAGTACCTGAGCGGTTCGTGGAGTTTGAGGTATGGTAGACCACCAATGCCATTCGATGGGGTGCTGTTTGGCAGTCGTGTCATGACTGCACGTGAGGCACGTACTAGTCTAGAAGCAAAACAGGCGATCGTTCTGGCCAACGGCGTGGAAGATCACCAGTGGGAAGAGACCTATCGCGGGCCTGCAGGTGGCGTTATAACAGTTAAGTCTGAAATGGGGGCGCCCATCCATAAGTTGGCAACGAGGGGAGTCAGGCTGTGGGCGGAGCTTGATAAAAATATCTTCAGTCTTGAGAAGTCGAAACAAGTACTAAAGTTAGCGGAGGTGCGCGATTACATTATTCAACGGCTCAACGACGACTCTCACAGAATTTGGTTTGGAAAGACAGCTTCCAATACTGCAGCCGACGTTCAGGATATGACTTATCAAGAAGTGGCAGAGAGGCTGATACAACTAATGTATCTTCCCCATTTCTGGATTGATCCTTCCTGGAGAACCATCACCTACGATTTCCTTCAACGCGTTGAGGGACGTTTCGTAGGAGCAAGGAAAGAGAAGGATCTTAGACTTTCGATTCTGCAAAATGCCTCCGACTTAGATGACGATCCTTTAGAGGTTGCTAACAAGATCTTTGCCGAGTATCCAGAGTCCAAGTTTCTTGCTCTGGAGACCGAAGACTTTCACTATCTCCTCATGATCTGCCGTCGACCTAAGCAGAAGCCGGTTCCATTCATACTCACACTGGATGAGACATTTGAGATGTCGTTCAAGAAGGATTCTCTCTGGCAATCGGAAAACGTCCACGCAGTTTTTGGGCAGGACATTGGAAGAACTTGCATCCTTCAAGGACCTGTTGCAGTGAAACACTCACGTGTGGTGGATGAACCCATCAAAAAAATCTTGGATGATGTTCACAACGCATATGTCGCACGGCTCACTGAAACATTGTTTGCCGGAGACACAAAGCAGATCCCTTATTTTGAATCTTCATCAATCTCTCCCGTCACCGAAGACTTCTCCAATCAGACATTGACAACATATGGAAATGAGGACGGGCTGATGTGCTATCACTCTACTCTTTCAACGACGTCGCCGATGAATATATCACGCTGGTTCGATGTTCTTGGAGGTGAAATATCATCATGGAGACGGTCCATATTTACTACGAAATTTATCATAAGAGGAACAAGTATACAACCGAACCCAGTGCGAGATATCTTTCGCCCTGTTACCGGCTTCAAGGTTGAGATAGTGTCGTCCAGAGACCCATGTACGGTCAGACTTAATGCTTACGAGCAGTCAACCCTCAATGATGAGTTCGTTTTAGTTGCTCAGGTCTGCTCCTCCAATGGAAGTGAAATCTATCTTCGCCTCTTCGAATCTGGAACAGGCAGGAGCTGTGCTCTTGAACTTCAATTCCTCTATGATGGGAACAGTCTTCGCTTTCCTATTCACGAGATCATGGAGGGCAGGAAGGATCGCATCAAGCAATTCTATCAGAGCCTATGGTTTGGCGACAGCTCATCAGTAGAAAAGGTCACTTCGCACAGTATGGTGGTGCGAAATCCGGCGATCAAAAGGTTTGCTCATGCTGTTGGAAATACCAATGACTTATCTCAAAAGAGATTGGGAGCCAAATTGAATGCTCCAATGGACTTTGCAATGGTCGTCTGCTGGGAAGCCATCATGAAGTGCCTTTTGTCGGAGAAGACCGCAGATTGTGACTTCCTCAGACTAGTACACCTGTCTAATAGTTTCACTAAGCTTGAAGATACCCCTTGTTATTCTGTGACCGAGGATGATGAAATCACAAGTACCGCCGAAATCACGGCGATTATCAACCAGGATTCCGGAAAGATGGTCCAGATTACGGGTATTCTTGTCCGAAAAGGGCAGCCCATTGTGGAGGTCTGCAGCAAATTCCTCTTTCGTGGAGTCTACACAGACTTTGAGAACAATTTTGAGGCCAAGACTGAGACCCCCTTTGAGGTTCATCTAACCTCTGCTGAAGATGTTGCCGTTCTCCAGTCCAGAATGTGTTTTCACCTCTTCGACCAGCAGACCAAATTATTGGGTTTGAAATTAACGTTCAAAATGCACAGCATTTACCGATTCCAAGACAAAACCACTTTCAGCTCAATTCATACCACAGGTGATGTGTGGCTCAAAATATCGAATGCGGAGATGCAGAAAATCGGCTGGGTGGATTGCCCGTCCGGAGTTTCACTGAGCAATCCCGTAATGGAGTTTCTAGAGCGCAAAGGACTACCGACGGAACCAAGAGTCATGTTCGAAAACGCGGTGCGTTTAAATTCCAAATCGCCTACAGCCTTCAAGACGCCCGAATCGAATCAAGCCTATGCACTCGCTTCTTCTGATTACAATCCTATTCATGTTTCTCGAATCTTTGCTCAGTACGCTGGTCTTCCAGGGCCCATCACCCACGGAATGTTCACGAGTGCATCCGTTCGCACTATCCTAGAAGCTGTGGTATCAAACAATGACCTTCGAAGGATGAAATCATGGAACTGCAAGTTTGTTGGCATGGCACAGCCTAATGACCAAATCCAGGTCGAATTGTTGCATGTAGGCATGGTTTCAGGGCGGAAAATCATTCGAGTAAAGGCTCTTAAGAGTTACGGAGGTCAGGTTGTTCTCACTGGTGAGGCTGAAGTTGAGCAATCTCCCACGGCATATATTTTCACTGGCCAAGGAAGTCAGTTTCAAGGCATGGGAATGGATCTCTATGCGACCAGTGCTGCAGCACGAGCAGTTTGGGACGAGACTGACAAATTCTTCATCGATAATTACGGCTTTGCCCTGACTCATATTATTCGCGAGAATCCTCGCGAACTCACAATCCATTTTGGTGGCGCCGTTGGCGAACGCATACGCCGGAACTACATGGCCATGGAATTCGAGCACATCCAACCTAACGGCACCACCCAAGTAGAAAAGATCTTCAAAGGCGTCGATGAGAACTCATCCTCATACACGTATATATCGCCCGAGGGGTTACTTTCGGCGACCCAATTCACCCAAGCAGCGTTAGTCTTCATGGAGAAAGCACACTTTGAAGACATGAAAGCCAACGGTCTTATACAAGAGCGCTCTACATTTGCAGGGCATTCTCTTGGGGAGTATTCCGCCTTGACTGCACTGGCAGAAGTGATCCCTGCTGATTCACTGGCCTCAATCGTGTTCTATCGAGGTTTGATCATGCAATCTACTGTGGAAAGAGATGCAGAGGGGCGATCCAACTACGGAATGTGCGCCGTTAATCCTTCTCGGGTGTCTAAAGGTACCTATACTCCTGAAAATATCGTTATTTATTTGCGTAGATGGAAGGAGAACTAATAAGTGAAATAGACTTCAACGAGCACGATCTTGCACTCGTTCTTAAAGCCATTTCTAGCCTGACAGGATGGCTACTCGAAATTGTTAATTTCAACGTTGCAGATTCTCAATATGTGTGCGCTGGAGAAGTAATTATCCATTGTCAGAAAAATCATAATGCGGGATGCTAATTTTCCATCAGCTTGCTGCTCTTGCTGCTCTTAAATTAGTTCTCGACGAGTTCAACAGGGCAAACCTCACCTTCCGAGGCCTCAACATGCTAACTTCTGAGATGTCCGCCATAATCACCCAAGCCGTTGTCCATACCAAATCTCAAGGCTTAGTCATTGCCCTTGATCGCGGAGTAGCTACAATTCCCCTCCCAGGTATCGACATCCCTTTCCACAGCACCATGCTTCGAAATGGTGTGGCACCTTTCCGGAATCTTCTTCGGAACAAGATTAGAAAGGAGAATGTAGACCCAAAGAAGTTGATAGGGAAGTATATTCCGAATTTGACTGGTACGCCATTCAGCTTGTCCCGGGGTTACATCGAGAGTGTAGCGATTAAGACTGGGAGCAAAATTTTATGGGAAATGCTTGATAAAGTGAGTTATGACTTAGCTTGATTTGAATGAAAAGAGTTAGGCTAATTTGTTTGTTAACTTAGTATCCTTTGTTAGAAGAAAGTTAGACTATATATTTACATATTTTAAGTATGATTTTGATTGGTTTTCAATGCAAAATGAAGTAGATGTCAAGATACAGACAGGCTTGGGTAAAGTCGCGTGATTTAAATCACGTGATATAGAAAGCTAGCCATTCTTGTATGCAAGCATTAGAGCTCTTAGCTGTTCAATTTACTCTTCTAGTCAATACAAGTCTACTGAGATCTGCTCTAGCAACCTCTGACAAGATGTAATGTGATTTTTGTAGCCAACCTTTTACCATGGTTATCGCTCCGTTATCTTAGCGTCAAATACGAGTGGCCCGCTCGCTTCGCGTCAGCTCGCAAGGCTCATGAAATTTGACTAAGAGTCACAGTCACAGCTATACTCGAAACAAAGTCACTACTCTTCACTACAATTGGGTGACTCAAACCTCAATTGGAGAAATATATTGAGTGAATGTACCCCTTCTGCAAATTCCTCAGACCTTCCTTCCTTCCCAGAGCACAAATTGCAAAGACCAAGTTTCGAAACTTTACGGCGACTTTTGCAAACAACAAATTCCAGACCAATAGATCAAATCGCCCTCCACCTTCAGATATGGCGGCCACTACGTTAAAAGGCCAGCCGCTTGATCGGGTAGTCCTCGATTCTATGCTTCGGCGGCGAATGTTCTATACCCCTTCCTTCGAAATCTATGGTGGGACTGCTGGTCTCTACGATTACGGCCCACCTGGCTGCGCGCTGCAGGCAAACGTTATTGAGTTATGGCGGAAACACTTCGTTTTGGAAGAAGATATGCTTGAGGTGGACTGTACTGCCTTGACTCCTGCAGAGGTCCTCAAGACCAGCGGCCACGTAGACAAATTCGCAGATTGGATGTGCAAAGACCCAAAGAATGGCGAAATTATACGGGCAGATCACTTTGTGGAGGAGGTACTCGAGTCACGACTGAAGGGCGACAAAGAAGCTAGGGGTGTCAAGATTGAGGAGAAAGAAGAGGATCCTAAGAAGAAAAAGCGGAAGGTTAAGGGCACTGAAGCTGTGAAGCTGGATGATGCAGCTGTGAAGGAGTATGAAGAGATTCTGGCTAAGGTATGGTCACACTATTACAATCTATGTTTCATAAAAAACTGACTTTCTGTAGATTGACAACTATAATGGCGAGGAACTGGGTCAATTGATCAAGAAATACGAAATGAAGAACCCTAATACTGGCGTCGAGCCTTCTCCACCCGTCGCGTTCAACCTTATGTTCCAAACCGCTATCGGGCCAAGCAGTAACGCACCGGGTTACCTTCGTCCCGAGACCGCTCAGGGTCAATTCCTTAACTTTGCAAAACTCCTCGAATTCAATCAACAACAAATGCCTTTTGCATCTGCATCTATCGGCAAATCTTTCAGAAACGAGATCTCTCCACGTGCAGGTCTCAATAGAGTCCGTGAGTTCTTGATGGCTGAGATTGAGCATTATGTCGATCCTGAAGGTGGTAAGAAACACGCACGGTTTGACGAGGTCAAAGATGTGGAGCTTGTTCTACTGAACCGCCATACACAACTCGCTGGCCAAACTCACGTAAAGAAAGTCCCCATCGGCCAAGCAGTTGCAGATGGTACTGTCGACAATGAGACACTAGGCTACTTCTTGGCCCGAATCCAACTTTTCTTGCAGAAGATTGGCGTCGATCAATCTAAGTTGAGATTTAGACAACATATGGCAAATGAGATGGCCCATTATGCCGCTGACTGCTGGGATGCTGAATTGCGGACAAGTTATGGCTGGGTGGAATGTGTTGGCTGCGCTGATAGAAGTGCTTATGATTTGACTGTACACGCAAAGAAGACTGGTGCATCGTTGATGGTTAGACAAAGGTTGGAGAAGCCAATTACTATTGAAGAGTGGCAGATTGATTTGGACAAGAAGAAGTTCGGTCCCCATTTCAAGAAGGATGGTAAAGCTGTTGAAGCCGCTGTCGAAGCCCTACCACAAGCAAAGCGTGAAGCGTTAGCCCAAGACCTCAAGCTGGATGGTAAGATCACCATCGATGTGGAAAATGTGGGCAATGGCAAAGTTGAGATAAACAAGGACCTCATTAATATTGAGCGTCGTAAAAGAGTCGAGAACACAAGAGAATTCACACCCAATGTCATTGAACCTTCATTCGGTATCGGCAGGATTCTTTATGCCTTGATGGAACACAACTACTGGACTCGTGCAAGTGAGGGTGGGGATGAAGCACGTGGTGTAAGTCTCGAGACTCCCAATTTTGTGGCAAACGGACTAATGAATTCAGGTTCTTTCATTCCCTCCACCTGTTGCCCCGACTAAAGTCCTCCTCGTTCCTCTCTCTTCTCACGAGAGCTTCAAACCTCTCCTCAAGCACATGTCTCACAAACTTCGTAACTTGGGCATTTCTAGTCGCGTCGATGATTCTTCTGCATCAATTGGCAAACGATATAGTCGAAATGATGAATTGGGCACACCCCTTGGTATTACCGTTGATTTCCAAAGCGTTCAAGATAAATCCTTCACTCTCCGAGATAGAGATTCCACAAAGCAGGTCCGTGCCGATGAGGATAAGATCTTAGCAGCCATCAAGTCACTGGTAGAGGGCACAAAAGTATGGGCGGACATTGAGAAGGAATTGCCAATTTTCGAGGGCCAAGAAGCTGAAGTACCTATTCGCTAAAATCGAGTGGTGATGCAGATGCTTACGAGTATACGAGGCTGCGAATCAGCGCCATGGCTTTCTTGGAGATTTGTTGGTTTAATCAAAACATCATCTACGTCTCTTGTACTTGTACTGTGCCATAATTGTGTCCATGTAGCTTAGAAAGGGGATTCATCCATTAAGCAACAAACTGAAAAACTAGGTATTTGCCTCTATCTTCATAGTTGACACACGTGATTGGGCTAGAAATTTTTGTCCCCTAAAGAATGTAGTGAGATCCACTTCTAGAAGGGCGAAAGAAAGAAGAGAAGAAGCAGTGAGTAACTAAATCCTTTGATAATTGTGTCTTGCGAACATCATCCCTGGGAGATACAAAAAGAGAAAAACATTACATGACGTGCAGAGCGCCATAAACTTTGTACGGCCGTGCGGGTACCTTCTGTGACAAAAGTCGTCGCGAAGCTCGATTGTTACAAGGTGGGGGGGGGGAATAAGTACGTATCCGCCCATTAGAAACATCAGCAGGCAAATTGGGAGCGGTTCCTTTGTTTCAAGATCTCGGCATGAGCCTCTCATAGCGTACCGCCAGACAAAG
>Ga0182030_10008098_pt1 | contig 21814 bp, 20 predicted proteins | sample 812S3MmetaG_FD_121299 | JGI IMG/M metagenome (GOLD analysis project Ga0182030, IMG submission 121299) | Permafrost microbial communities from Stordalen Mire, Sweden - 812S3M metaG (Illumina Assembly) | ecosystem: Environmental > Terrestrial > Soil > Wetlands > Permafrost | place: Sweden... | reverse complement strand
CTCGCCATGCGGTCCCCAGATGGACGCCGATAGCCCCGCTACTGCTCCGGAACCGCCACCGCGCGCGCCGCCGCCCGGAGGACCTCCGGGAGGACTGTTGTCGGCAGTACCGCCGCCGGGAGCACCTCCGGGAGCACCGCCGCCAGCACCACCACGGCCTCCGAAGAAAGAATTAACAGCGAGACTGGCTGTGCCGATGGTTCCGTCCGGAGGCAGACCCTTGCCCGTGCCGTACTGGAACGTGATCTCAGGCAGGAAATCTCTTGTCTCCACCACCAGGGTATCTCCTTCCCAGTGGCCGACCGAGTTGCCGTAGTACTTGGGCGATGTCTTGCCCATCGGCTGATTCATCCTGATGAATCGAGTGTGCCCCGTCGCCTGCATGTAAATGCTGATCAATCCAGGCGCGTAAGTGAACTTGCTTGGGCCGAATGTCATGGATATGGGCAGACCAGGTGTCCTGCAGCCTTCTTCGGCATAGGGCATGTCCAGCTTCGGCTTGTAAGTGTCGACGTACTTCTGCGCCTGCGCGGTGTAGGGCGGAACGCTCGCCGGTTTACCGCCGAAGGTCATCCACATTCCGGTGAACAGATCGGGTATCTTCGCCGCGTCGGCCCACGTTGAACCCAGCGCGCCACTTTGACCGCCCGCAGACTCTGCGGCCGCCATCGTGCTCGCCAAGAGCATGATTGTCAGGACACTTCCACTACGAATGGACATGATTAACTTCCTCTTTTTCGAATGCAAATCGAAAACATTCACCCAGATGCTGCTTCGATCGCCCCAGCGGTGTAAACGCTATAGTGCTACACCGCGGCGCATCGCGTCGACCTGTTCTGCCTAACCCGAAGAGAGCGACTGCGTTAAGTTTTCAAAAGTCGGTGTTCGCACAGAAACGTCTGAGTGCGTCTATGTCTCTGACAGACAGAGTGCTTCCCCCAGACACGCCCGCCGCCCCCCTTTGGCGGGTATCCGCAGAGTCTGCAGGCCGGGCTGGTCGATCCCGATGTTCTAAACATGGGGTCTTGTTCCTGTTGAAGCAGCGGTTCGTCTCCGTCGCTGTGCACGCATCCGAGCCCGTCCGCAAATCCGCGCCGTGCGTCCCGGCGCAACATAGTCCAGATTTTTCAAGAGCGCATCCGCCGGCCGGGGCGGAGCTGTGAGAGGCGCTCAGAACTCCCGTGTCCAAAGGGGGCTCATCCGCGCCCCGCAGCACAGGCAGGTCGTCCGCTCCTCGGACAGTTCGCTCGCAGGACCGATCACCCGCTCGAGGTTCTTGAACACCCGCACGGTGACAATCGCCTCGAGTTCATTAATGGGCTCCTGCTCTTGCCCTGGAGCGGGGCTGTCGGCGATCAAGGCCAGACGCCAATCTGCGGATTACCAGACGCATGCATCAAGAATCAGTTTTTAGCCGACGGTCCGAAGCCCAAAGCGGGTCGTTGCGGCTCGTTTGCCAATCGCACAAAGACAGTCGTAGCATTCAAGGCAGACTATTCTGGTGGCGGGGCGGCGGATCCTGGCGCCCGCGCGCGCTGTGGCTTGCGGCATCTGCAGGGCGCAGTCGTTGGTTATGCGCACTTTAATAGGGCCTCTACGTCGTAAAGAATCGATCGCCTTCTAAGAAGTCGCCGGCAAGAACCGCGAACCAAAAGGAAAGGGTCGCATGGGCATCTGGAAAGGTTGGGGCTTGGGGTCATTAGGCCTGATTATGTCGGCATTAGTGCCTGCCGCGCCGCAGCCACCGCAGGTTTTCGGCGAATTACCAAGTCTAGAAGATGTCGCACTGTCACCCGATGGCGCGCAAATTGCCTTTGTAAGGACTCACGGCGAGACACGCGAACTTAGGGTGGCCTCGCTGCGCGAAAAAAAAGCGGCGGTGGGGCTGGTGCTGGGTCAGTCAAAGCTGCGCCTCGTCCAATGGGCCGACAATCAGCATGTGTGGTTGTTGCTGACGACGACCGCGACACCGATGGGGATTGTTGGCCCCGCGCGGGAATGGGCTACGTTATCTGTTCTCGACGTCGTCACGCACAAACTCACTAACCCGCTCGGGGGCATTGTTCAGGGGTTAAGCCGAGACATGAATGTTGTGCTCGGTTCTCCCTTGATACGAACCGTCGGCACCGACACGTTTCTCTATGTAACTGGGCTGGGTACGCCTGGCGTAACGGGCGAGGCAAGCATTGGGGGTCGCCTGACGCCCAGCCTCATCAAAGTCAACGTTTCAAGCGGCAATGCGCGGTTGGAGGCGAGCGGTGAATCCGGGTCCCGCGACTGGTTTGTTGATGAACTTGGGAACGTGGTCGCGGAGCAGCGCTACGATGGTGGCAGCCAGCGCTGGAGTATTCTGCTTCATCAAAAGGGCAGCACCAGGCAACAAGCAAGTGGTCGCGAATCGATTGATATCCCAAGCATTGCGGGGATTGCTCCGAGCGGCGATGGGGTGTGGGTGCGCACGCTTGAGAACGAAGAGCCGATTTGGAAGACACTTTCGTTCCAGGATGGGTCCTGGGGTGAGGTGCCCGATGAGGCCAAGGGCCTCGATTCTGTCATCACGGATCGACGCACCGGTCGCATAGTCGGTGGCCTGCGATTCGCAGACCAGACCACTTATCAGTTTTTCGATGATCGGCGGGGCGAGATCTGGAGCGCCGTCCTCAAGGCATTCCCCAACTCAAGGGTACTGTTGAGTTCGGCAAGCGATAATTTCAACAATTTGATAGTGCGTGTAGAAAAACCCGGCCAGGGACCGCTCTACATGCTGGTGGATATTGGTGCCGGCAGTGCGCAGCTGCTGGGAAAGGTTTATGAAGATCTGGATCGAGCAGCAGAGGTGCGTGCCATCAGCTACAAGGCGCAGGATGGGTTGATGATTCCGGCTTTTCTCACGTTGCCGCCGGATCGGCCCGAAACGCGGCTGCCACTTATTGTCATGCCTCACGGTGGCCCGCAGACGCGCGATGTGGGGAATTTTGATTGGTTTGCACAGGCCCTCGCGGCGCAAGGCTACGCTGTTCTGCAGCCCAACTATCGGGGCTCGACGCTAAGCGGGCAATTTCTTGCCGCGGGCTTCGGCCAGTGGGGGCGCAAAATGCAGACTGACCTGTCCGACGGTGTGTCTAAGCTGGTTGCGGACGGATTGGTCGATCCGGCCCGTGTCTGCATCGTCGGCGCCAGCTACGGCGGCTACGCGGCGCTGGCGGGCGTGACTCTGCAGTCGGGAGTCTACCGCTGCGCGGTTGCAGTCGCTGGCATCTCGGACCTGCACCTCTTCCTGAGCCGGACCAGCGACATGGCTGGCCGCAATGCGCGCATCGACCGTTACCTAGATCGCTTTCTGGGCGTTTCAGGGCCAAATGATCCGCATCTTGAGGAGATTTCCCCAGCAAGCCACCTGGCGGCCGTTACAGCGCCTATTCTGCTGGTGCATGGGAGGGACGACACAGTCGTTCCCTTCGAGCAGAGCGAGCGCGTGGCCGAGGATCTTCGCAAGGCGGGTAAGAACGTCACGCTCGTGGAGCTGAAGGAGGAGGATCATTGGCTCTCGCGCCGTGCGACGCGCCTTCAGATGCTGCAGGCCACGGTGGATTTTCTGCAGATCAATAATCCACCGAATTAGCTCGCGCGCCACGATATTGGGGGTCTTGCCCATCAACGTGCAATCCATTCGGGCCGATCCCGCGCCCCAACGTGCGATCTCCGCAGAGGGTCTTTACCACTCACCAGAGTGTCCAGGGAGACGCCTACGAAGTTGAAGTGAGACTCTGGCCTGTCGGTTGCACGGGGTGCCGCGGGCGAGCTGACTATCCATAGCTAAACATTACTAAACACTCCCAGCTCGGTTATGTTGCTAAACTGGGGTGGCCAAAAGTAAAAATAAAGCTGATCGTATTTTCCCTGGTGAAGGAGCGATGTTGTGAAGCAACGCGCACACAAATGCGGGTGGGTTGTCTGGCTCAGTCTTCTGGTACCAATCGCGATGCCGGCGTGGGCGCATCATTCCTTCGTCGGCTACGACAGGACAAGGACGATTGCGGCGGATCAGGCCACTCTAAAGGAATTTCTTTGGTCCGCGCCGCATTCGGCCCTGGTATTTATTATTCAGAACTCCGACGGGACTCAGACGCAAATCCGACTGACGAGCGCTTCACCGCCGCAGTTCTCCAAAGTGGGCTTGAAGCCGACGGATTTCAAGGCCGGCGACAAGATGGATATTACCTGGTACCCCGCCAAGAGCGGGAAGCCCGGGGGAATGCTGGCGAGTCTTAAGCTTGAGGACGGGCGGACATTTAAGGATGCCGAATTCTCTCCGGCGGGCGTTGACAACGACAAGCAGGTTGGAGCTGACATACCCAAATGAAGCACGGGATAATCTGCGCGATCGGTTCAGCGTTCCGCTATGCGCAGGCCGCGGCAATATGCATTGCCATTTGTGCGGCTTGGTCGCCAGCGGCTTCGCTTGCAGCAGAGCCACCCAATTTAGAGGGGACATGGAAGATATCTCTCCCGCAAGCCGCTTTTGCGCCTGACGGCGGTGCTATTCCCTTCACGGCCACAGGGCGTCAGCGATACGAAGAAAACAGGCGTAATCTGGCGGCCGGCAACTATGAGGCCTATGACATGGCCAATGCGCGGTGCGCCTCACCCGGTCTGCCACGTCTGATGCTCACACCGAAGCGATTTCGAATCTGGCAGCGTCCAGGTGTGATCGAATTCCAGTTCGAATGGAACCGTCTCACTCGGGAAATCACCCTGAGCGATCTGATACCGCAAACAAGAATTGGCGGCATTGGAATTCAGGATGAAGAGCTGGTCGGCAGGGCGGCGCCGCTGGCCAAAGGGTCATGGCAGGGCGGCACGCTGGTGGTCTCGACCGAGGGCATCGATGACACGACGCTTGTTGATAACCTGGTTCCGCACGGGCACCAGCTGAAATTAACGGAGCACATCCGACTCAAGGCTCACAACACGCTTGAGGATCGCATCCGCTTCGAAGACCCGGAATACTTCACGCAACCGTGGGAAGCGGTTGTCACCTATAGCCGCCAGGCGGATGAGGCTTTCCCGGAGGACGTGTGCCTGGATCGGTTAGTGGATGGTAAACCCACGCTTTAGCAGCGAGACGGCAAACAATGAGAAATTTGCGATGAGAATGGGCCCGGTAGGGGCGGCCGGAAAAGGGCACGGAGGTGCCAATGGCCGTGCTTTGATCGCAACGTCCTGCATTTGGCTGATCTACGCTGGAGGCGTGCTGGCCCAGTCTGCTCCGGGGGGCGTTTCGCCTCAGAGTTCGGCCAGCCCTTCGCCCGGACCCGCGGGCTCGACGTCTCAGCCGGGCGGCCCGCCGGGGCCTGGTGGTCCGGGGCCAAACGGAGCGGAGCCACGAGAATCGGTTGCGCGTCCGATGGCCGCAAATGCACCCGAGCCTTCGGCAGATCCTCACCGTCTCGACGGTGTGTGGCTGCATGATTCGCTGCTCGTTTTCCAGAACAGCACTGACATGTACGGCAAGAAGACGCCGTTTAACGAGGCCGGAAAGAAAGTAGCCAAGCGGCGCGTCTTGTCTTACAAGATCGGTACCCCATACATCAATGCATCGGCGCGCTGCATCCCGCCCGGGCAGCCATGGCAACTGGATTTGAACTTTCCCTTCCACATTTTCCAGTCCAAGGACAGGTTTGACATTCTGTTTCAGGAATACCATGGCTACTGGGAAATCTCGATGAACGCCGCCAAGGCACCGCCGGCAGGTTACATGGGTCGCTCAATCGGGCACTGGGATGGAAATACCCTGGTGGTTGAGACGACGGGGTTCAAGCAAGGCCTTTGGATTGACGTTGATGGCACTCCTGTGTCGAAGGATGCCAAGCTCGAACAGCGAATTCGCAAAGTGCACACGGACCATTGGTATCTGGAAGATGTCTTTACGCTCTATGACCCGACGTACTACACGCGGCCGTGGTCATGGGTGCGAGACTACTCCTGGCGTCCTGACATGGCCGTGATGGCGGAATACAACTGCGAGCTCCAAACGGGCGAAAAGGATGGTCTGGATGCCAGTCTTGTTCCGGAGCCGGAAGACTGACAGGGCGCCTTGCTGAGGAAGGCCAGCACGCAATCGGAGGGCCTGTGATTACAATCAGATTGAGCCAGCGCCAAGCACCGTGAAACCTTTTGTCCATGCGCTGCTAGTTGCGTCAGTCGCAATCGCGGCCGGGGGCCTGTGGCCGGGCGGTGCGTGGGCACAGTCGCCGCCTGTCAATGGCGCGCCGCTGGGCCTGCCGGCGGAGCTGCCGTCCTCCGCTCAGCCTAAGGTCGACTACGATGGCGGCATCATCGGGCGGTTTGACGTCACCTATTCGACCGTACCGGGTTATCGCCCCTTGAAACTGGACGTCTTCTACGCGCCGAGCGCCGCCGCACCGCGCCCGGCTGTGATCTGGCTGCATGGCGGCGGATGGCTAGCCGGCGAGCCGCTGGCCGGCACGGCCCTCACGGGTGATCGCGATAAGCTGCTGGCGCGGATGGCGCGGCGTGGCTACGTTACGGTGGGATTGACTTATCGCCTGAGCGGCGAAGCCCGCTTTCCGGCGGCGGTCGAAGACGTCAAGGCTGCTGTACGCTGGTTGCGCGCCAACGCGGCCGATTATCATATCGATCCGCAGCGCATTGCGCTCTGGGGCGCGTCGGCGGGCGGCTATCTTGCCACGCTCGCGGGTGTGACCTGCGGGGTTGCAGACCTGGAAGGTGAGGGCGCGAACGCCGGCCAGTCCAGCTGCGTCCAGGCTGTGATCGACTGGTTCGGGCCGATCGATTTCAAGCTCATGCTGGCGCAGCCGGGGCCTAACGTTACGGTGACGCGATTTCTTGGTTGTGAGATCCCGTGCGCGACGGCGCTGTTGGAAAGATCCAATCCGCTGAACTACATCAAGGCCGGCGCGCCGCCATTTCTGATCATGCACGGGGATGCGGATGTGCTGGTGCCGATGGAACAGAGCCGCCTGCTGTGGCAGGCCCTCAAGGCGCGAGGCGGTGCCGCGCAGCTCGAGACGGTGGCCGGCGCCAATCATGAGTGGGGCGGCCTGACCAAACCACAACTGGACCGGGTCTACGCGACCGTGCAGGAATTTCTCGACAAGACCTTCGCGGTCAAGGCACCGTGAGGCACCGGCCACGCCCCTAACAGGAAGGGCAGCGCCGTCGCCGCACCGGCGCGGTGGAGTATTAGTGCTTCTCCGACCCGACCGAGCCGAGGCTGATCTCGGTACCGTCGGCCTTCACGACCCTCGTTACCAGCCCGGCGGGAGTGCCATCTTTCATCAGGAAGGCGTGCACGGTGACCTTTTCTCCGGTCGGGAATTGACTTCTTTTCACGCCGATGCGCGCGAGGATGTTAGGGGGACCGGACTCGAAGGACCAAAGACGGCCGCTAGCGCCAGACTCCTGTACGAGCAGCCACGAATGTGGATTGGTCCACTGGAAATCCTTAATAGTGCCCTCGATCACGGTGTCATGACCGATATCGAACATGGTCGCCGAATGATGCGCGTGCGCGGGTGTCAGGCCGAGCGCCAGCGCGGTGGCGGCCAGGGCGGCGCGGATGCGCACAGAATAGCAGCGTTGCATGCGGAGTCTTACCGTTAGATTACTTCTCTGAGCCCACGGCAATCGGAGGAATGCCGAACGTTGTCGGATCGCGATACTTCGGGTCGCCGGGCAAAATGTAGCGCGTCGTGCCGTCGGGAGCCAGGTAGACATTATTGTTTTCCTCGCAGGCATCGTAGTTAATGCGCAGACCGGGCTGCTCGACTCTCTTGTAGTGGAAGACGACGTGCCACGGACGCGTCAAGCTGACGGGGTCGTAGACGCTGATGTGATCCTCGATCGTGTCGGCGTCGACCTTGCGAATACGCTCCACCGTGCTGATCTGGTAGCTGAAATCCGGCTGCCCGCGCTGGTACTCGCCGGCCTTGAGATGGTTGGTGTGCACGACAAGAGTATCGCCGTCCCAGAAGCCGATGGAGTCGCCCAACCACAGCGGCACTGCCTCGTCGTCCGCAACGTGGGCGCGGCCGTCCGTATAGATGCGGCGCGTCTCGTTGATCTGCTCGTGGCTCATCCAGGTTTCCGCCGGCGTCACAATGAATTCGCGCAGAAAGGGCTCCGCCAACATGCGTGGGAAGCCGGCCGGCAGGCAGTCGCTGAGCCGGTCCCATTCCTTGCCGGCACTGACGTTGGCCACCTTCGCCTCGTAGGCAGCCTGGTACTTCGGTGTAAGCGAGGCCGTGCTGCGGCCATAGACGCGGCCGAGTTGCGGATTGACGCCGGCCGAATCGTCGAACGATGCAAGCAGTCCGTTCGAGTCACGCTGCCAGATTCCGGTCCAGTCCGGCAGGTCGCGGACCGTGTGCTTCACACCGCCGTGTGCCCGTGCGCGATAAGCCTGGTATTCCTCCCAAGAGGAGGCAAAGGTTTGCTCGGCTGTATTGGCGCCCGCCGCCGCAGCAGTCGTGAAATGCGTTGGCCACAAGGCAAGGGCACTCAGTGTCGCCAGTGCTAAGCTGCGCCGGTGGCGCAATGTCCTGCTCATCGCCGTGCTCTCATAATGGGTTTAATAATCTATCACGACGGCTGTCAATGTCAGTATTACATATCCAAAATTTCGGCGCTGGGTGTCGAAGCCTGCGGGTTTCACGCGATCGACCGCCTTGTTTTCGACGCCGATGCGTTGCATGTGGCGATCTGGCTTCGACCCGGTGCTCTGCCGCCTGCGCTGGTGGGCGTTTGGCGATCACAGGTGCCGGGCGGCCAAGTCGAGGAAGTCGGGCAACAACGGCGAGCTGCTCACCACCATAAAGCGGGTGGCCGCCGGTAAGGTCACGCGCTACAAGATGCAGAGCATCAGGGAAAGAAAGGGTAAGTTCGTCTTTCTGGAGCGCGCATTCGGGACGGATCTTGCAAAGTTCGATCCTGTGCCGCCGCCCGCCCTCGAGTCGATCGATGCGACGCATACTAATTTTGAAGGATTGAAGTTCACGCGCACCGCCAAGGATGCGATGACCGCGATTGTGGCGGCTCTTAATCCGGACGGCAGGCGCAGGGCGGTCAAGATCGACAGTGTGCGTGTATTGAAGTTCGCTCCGTCCCGAGTTTGAACGCAGCGTCAATGTCGATTGCTCGGTGGGGAATGTAGGCGGCTCTAGGGGAGGCGGCGGCGCATCAGACTGAAGGCCGCCCCCGGGCCCGAGAGCGGTTATAGTCCGGTAATAATTGAACAACGATTTATAATCGCGCGTGGGCTGTTCCGTGCGCGTACGCCCGCGGCGAACTCTCCACGTCAAGCCATTTGTCAGGAGATGATAGAAATGAAGAATATGAAAGTGGGGATCCGCGTCGTGAGTCTTGCGATGCTGATTGGGTTGTCGCTGCCTGCTCTAGCGCAAACAAGCCTTTCCAAACCGGAGAGCGTGGGCCTTTCCAGCACCAAGCTCGCACTCATCCATGATGCATTGAAGATCCAGATCGATGCCGGCCAGATTCCCGGCGCCATCGTGCTGGTGGCCCGCGACGGCAAGGTGGTGCATTTCGAAGCCCAAGGCGTATCCAATATCGGAAGCGCGGAGCGGCTGCAAACCGACAATATATTGGGTGCTGGCTCGCTTACCAAGGCGGTGGTAGCTGTGGCGGCCATGATGCTGGTCGAAGAGGGGAAGCTGAATCTGGATGATCCGATATCCAAGTACATTCCGGAGCTCGGGACACCGCGGCAGGTACGCGTGCTCAAGCCGGGATCACCTCCCGCGCCCTACAATGCAATGCCTGGACCACCTCCTGCAGTCACGGCGACGGCGCCCGGTAAGCCGGGAGCTCCTTCCGACCAGGGGGGCGAACCCCAGTATGAAATGGTGCCGGCCACAAAGCCGATTACGCTCAGGATGCTGCTGACCCACACTTCGGGCGTCCAGATCTTTGGCATCGACAATGCGTTCCCTCAACATGGGCCCACAGACACCCTGGCGAGCTTCGTGCCAAGGCTGGCAGCTGTTCCACTTGAGTTTCAGCCGGGAACGCGCTGGGGGTACAGCAACAACATCGGCTTTGAGATTATCGCGCGAATGATCGAAGTCGCCTCGGGCATGAATTTGCGGCAATTCCTGCAGCAGCAGCTGTTCGGGCCGCTCGGGATGAATGACACAGACATTGGCGTCAAGCGTGCCTCGGTGGCGCGAGGAGTGCCCTATGCGCCAGGACTGGGCGTAACGATTGCTGAGGAAGTGAAGTACTTCAATGGCTCGGCTGGCCTGTGGACAACCGTCCGTGACTACTCATTGTTTGCACGCATGCTGGCGAACAATGGCAGCTTCAATGGCCGGCAATACCTGAAGCCGGAAACCGTCAAGCAGATGGCATCCAACCAGATCGGCGCGTTCGTCATCGGAGGCTATCCGCTGTTCGGCATGCCGGTTGAAGGCCTGAAGTTCGGATTAGGCTTTCTGAATGTCGCCCTTCCTGAATTAGAAGGCACCCATTTGCCCGCCGGCAGCTTCGGGTGGAATGGTGACGGTACGCGACTGTTCTGGGTTATTCCGGAGGAGCGCATTGCTATCGTTTCGATGTTGCCGACGATCGGTCCGCAGGCGGCGCCGCTGCAGCGTACCATCGAAGCGATCGTGATGAGTTCAATCATCCGACATTAGTTATACCGCGCCCGTGAACAGGCTGATTTCGCCCGACGGACGTGTCGCTTACGCCAGCAGGAATTGGGGGCGTTTCGGCAGGCGGTGTACTGCAGATCCCGCTGACTCTTTCAGCCGGAATTCTGCATAGCGTTCTGCGAATTGTCCTTTTCACAATCAGCATGGCAGAGAGCGAGGTGGGCGTGTCATGTCAGTTCGTACTGGAAGTGTAACGACGGTCACGTTATTACTGAGCGGGATGGCGTTCTGGAGCGGGGCGGCCTCCGGTCAGGCTGCGGCCGGTTCATCGCAGAACGCCGGCCCGGCGCTGGGATCAACCTGGGCTGATGCAGGCAAAATGCCTGATCTGTTTAGCGGAACGTGGTGGAATTTTTCCAGCTTTGTCGAGGATAACGCCAAGCTGAATGTTCCTTACACGGCAAAGGCGCAGCGATATGTCGCCGCTTACAAGCCGAAGCGGGATATTCCCTATGCCCAGGACGGCTGTAAGACCCCTGGGTTTCCGATCGCCATGCGTCTGGGCGGTGCGCTCCAGTTCACCTATGCACCCGGGTTGATCAGCATCTACATGCAGTCGGTCAGCAACACCCGCTTTATCAGAATGAACCAGAAGCAGGGCAAGACAACGCCCAGGTACTACGGCAATTCTGTCGGCCATTGGGAAGGAGATACTTTGGTGGTAGAGAGCGAAGACTTCCTGGACGATATCGCATTCCAGTACGGTGTGGGCAAGGGTCTGGCTCCAGAGACGACCGTCGGCACGGCCAATCTCGGTCCTCCTCCCTTCGGCGCGCTTCCCGGTGGCGGCGCCCCCCCTGCACCAATGAGTCTGTCGGCGGCAATTTGGGGACCGCATGGCGCCGGCATGCATATGGTGGAGCGGATGCGCTTGATCGACCCGGAGACTTTGGAATCCCAGCTCACGGTTTACGACGACACGGTATGGAAGAAACCCTATGTAATGTCGCCGCGCCACTATGTGCGCATTCGGCCGGGCCACGACATTGGGCAGTTCAGGGGCGATCCGGAAGAAAATATCTGCACAGTATCCATCACCAACTTTGACCCGGAGACAAACACCTACGTGGATAAAGACCCCGAAGAAATGGTCAAAATGTTGGACCGTCACGGCAAGTGATGTCTCATAGGCCTAGGGAACCGGCGGACTGATCCACGCCTTTTTGCCGGCCGATAGCCTGCTAGGGGGTTTCCGATAGCGTTTGGGCCGCCTGTATCACTCTATATATATAGAGTGGCCTGGAAGCCCCAAAGGCATTCCGTCCCCGGTACTCGCGGTGAAATGGCCGGTGCGGCGAGAGGCGTGCGGCAGGAGAGGAGTTGGATAGTACGGGGCCACGTGTGGACCGGCTTCCTCCCTGGTAGAGGATCGCCGCCGCCTCAATTGTTCGGTTCCGGCACCATCCCGGAGGTCGTGAGGTAGTCGGGGCGATTAACTGAATATTCGCAATCAAATTCGCTTACCGGTGCCTTATCCGGTCGCCAGACATAGGCGGTCGCCCACGACCAGGGCCTGGTGTAGTAAGCAGGATCATCAACGGTAGTGATGACTTCAAGCGACCAATCGCCCTGTTGTGCGCCTAGATGCACCTTGCGAATACGATTCGTGAGCTTGGCCTCGGCAGAGACCGGCGTGCCGTTGATGTCTAACCAAAGGCCCTGCTTGAAGCCGCTTGTCTCAACGACCAACGTGTCGGCCTCCCAATGCCCGACTGAGCGTCCCATGTACGGGCGGGCGCTGCCGTCCGGTTGCTTGGCTGGGTCCAATACCACCGTCCAGGCGCCGTGATACTGATAGAACAAGAACTGTATCCAATCCCTATTCTGCTGGATTAGGAAGGGTAAGTTGATTTCGAGTTGTACTGGCGGCCCAGGGGGAAGGCAGACTGCCGAGGCATTCACGTACGGCGTTCCTGCGCGTGACGCAGCCATGCGCTTTGCCAGAAGTGAGCGTCCCGCCTCGTTCAACGGCGTCTTTGCGCCGTACATGTCGGTCGAGCGTTCAAGCGAGAGAATATTGTACTGCCGCCAGACGCCCTCGAAATTCCTTGGATCAGGCGATGGGGACGGCCAGTTACCCGACAGGGGCAGCAAGTCCGCCGCCAATTTGTCTCGAAACGCGGCGAGGGCCGAGTCAGGCGGCGATCCGCCGGCTGGAGGACCTGAGGCTCCTGGCGGCGCTGCGCCGCCGGGTGGGAACGGCGATCCGCCGGGCGGAGGACCAGAAGCTCCTGGCGGAACTGCGCCGCCGGGTGCGAAAGTGCCCTGCGCATCGGCAGGCTGCGCGACCGCCACCAGGCATGCCACAGCTATAGCCGTTAAGAGGCCGCGGTGCATAACACTTGCGTAGGCCGAGGATTTGACGCGGGCAAACACTGGCATCCTCATTGTGGGGGCAGCGGCAATGTTCCGGCGTTGCGCCGGTCAATGCAGATATCTTCTGGAAACGGTACATCGGGCTGACGGTTGTATTTAACGATCGCTTCCCACGGTCGGGTAAAGGTCTGCGGATCCTCTATGGTGATGTGATCTTCAAGCCTATTGGGATCAAGCAGTCTGAATCGCTGCGTCAACTTCAAATCATCACTGTGCGGCACGAGCGAGTCGAGCAATGTTTGATCCGTAAAGTTATCCGTTTTGATGACAAGCGCATCGCCTTGCCACTGCCCTTTCGACACGCCGATGTTAACGCCGACCAGCAGCGGCGCAGTTTCGCGGCCGGTCATATCAACCTGGAAAAAAAGACGGTTCCACTCAAACTGGAACGTAATAAAATCCGGGCGCTGCCAGATATGAAAGCGATCCGGCGTCAACATCAGGCGCGGAAGGCCCGGTGTTGAGCAAAGTGTCTGAACAGAGTCGTATTCGTAATTTCCTTTGTCGTGCGCGCGCTTGTTAGCCGCATAACGCTTGCGCGCCTCCGGCGTAAACGGAACGGTGCCGACCGTCGGATTAAGAATTGCACGCTGCTGCTCGATCTTCCAAGTGCCATTCAGATCCACTTCGGCGGACGCCACCTGGGTCCAGGCCGAAAAGAGAATGCTCACGCTCACACAGACAAACGGAGGGACAAATGCGAGCCAATGTTTCATTTCTGCGCGCGTCACGGCGATGACGATGGCGGTACCGAAGACGAGGCGCCAAACGATTCCTGATCGGTAAACTTCCGCCCATCCGGCAGGGTAAGGGCGGCCAGCGAGCCGCCCGCGGAGCCGTTGATGTTCGGGTGATAGGTCACTTCCACCTTGTCGCCCGGGCGCAAGCTTTTTAGAGTGATGCCTTGGCGGACAAACATGTCTGGCGGTCCCGTAATCAGATTAAGTTGCTGCACTTCGCCGCTGGGCAGCTTAGCCATGACGACGACACTGGAGTGTGGCGCGCTCCACCGGAACTCTTTGACGGTTGCGTGCACCGTCACACTATGCGCCATGTCATAAGACGCAAAGGAATGATGCGCAAGGGCGGCATCCATCCAGCCCGTTCCGAGCAAGATGATCGCTAACGAAGTGACTCGCGTTTTTGCGCTCAACCGACAACTCCTGCCCACATTATTGCTCGGCGCGACGGGTTCGGCACGTAAATAACCGCCCCTTACGAGGGCAACGCGCAACAAACGCCACTTTCCGGTCCTTTGAGAAGAGCGGCGGCCGCATGAACTTAGTGCCTGATCCTGTGCACCGCCGTCTGCAAGGTGAGTTTTCGCTAAGCGGTTCCGGGCTACTATGCCCGCGAGGGGTCGTCGGGACCAATGCCTAGTTCGATTTGTCCCATATTGGAATGAGATAGGTCAGCGGTGGGAGTCTGCGGCCCGGGACTCGCCTTGAAGCTGAAACGACCTTCCTGAGTCAATTGCTCGAATTCACCCGCGATCGTATGCGTCGCGCGGAGGCCGTGTTGACGAGCATGTCTTAAGGCGGGTGAGGCACATCGTTGATGCTGGTGGCGTTGAAGGTCCCACCGATACATCGCAACTAGACCGCGTCCTCACGCAGGCAGCAGCGCCTGCGGCCGACTTCGCATCTGTGCAGGCGACTGCTGCTCCAGCCCATCCCTTACTGCAGGATCACGTGCAGTTTGGGCAACATCACGTTATCGGGCGCGAGGTTAAAGCGCTGGATCCACGCCTCATTACCATTGGCTCGAAGAGCAGCTGATATTGCAGCGCCGTGAGCTCAGCTACACAGCGCTCGAGAGCGCGAGGAAGTCTCTGTGAAGCGGCTCGCAATCAAATTGATAGAGCCAGGCGAGTCGGCACCAGCGCCGCATCGAGGAGTGCTGGAGAGTTATTTTTTGTTGTGCCTGCGCAGCAAGCCCGACTCAAATCACCAGCGCAGATCGCGGTGACTCTGGTCACGAAAGCGCTTGCGTCAATCGATCGCAGCAGGTAGCGTCACCTGTGATTGTCGCGCGGTTTCGCGAATCGAGACTGGTGTGTGACAAGATTTGTGAGTGAAATTAGGGTTGTCCCAGCGGTGCCAAAGATAGGTCGTGGGCAGCATCGGTACTTTGTTCATTTGGGACATCACGTTAGGCTTTCTCCATTTGCTCTTCTGCATCAGAGGATATCGAGTATGAACAGGCGCGCAGTACTCCCAAAGTGGTTTGTATGGTCGATGGTGGCCATGGTGATGACGGCGCCGGCCTGGGCACATCATTCCGCTGTGGGGTATGACTTTTCGAAGACACTTGCCGCAGACGCCACTCTTAAGGAATTTCGGTGGGTCTCGCCACATTCATCACTGGTGGTCGTTATTAAGGGCCCGGATGGCCAGGCCGAAGAGATGACGGTGACCAGCGCCACTCCGGCGGTATTCGCCAAGCAGGGGTTTACGCCTAAGGATTTCAAGGTCGGGGACAAAGTGAAAATTACCTGGCACCCCGCGAAGAGCGGTCATCTGGGCGGAGCGCTCGGGACCATGAAGCTCCCGGACGGGCGCGAATTCAAAGACGTTGAATTCGGGACTGCGGGCGCCCTAGCCGCCCAACAGGCCGATTCAGTCAAGTAATCAGGAGCCAAAGCGAATGAAAATCAGGGAGCATGCACGAGGCCCGAGTTCGATCGGCGGGGCTTTGTGCCTGGCCATCGCTGTCGCGTGTCTGTCGGCGCGCGCGCCAGCGGCCGAGCCAGCTAATCTGGAAGGTACCTGGAAGATTAGCGCGCCGCAGTCGGCCTTTAAGCCGGAGGGTGGATCCATTCCATTCACGGAGACTGGCCGCAAGCGCTACGCGGCAAACAAACGCAATCTTGCCAAAGGTGCCTACGAAGAATACGACTACGCCACAGCGCGTTGCGCATCGCCGGGAATACCGCGGTTGATGCTTACGCCGGAGCGGTTTCGCGTCTGGCAGCGGCCGGGATGGATCGGGTTTCAGTTCGAGTGGAATCGCTTGGCCCGGCAAGTTGACATGGGCGGCCTGACGCAGCCGCAGCTCAACGGCACCGGTGATTCACCCGGCAGTACCGAGAACGATCAACTGGTGGGCAGGGCCGTGCCCATATCCAAGGGCCACTGGGAGGGCGAAACGCTGGTGGTCGAGTCAGAAGGTTTCTCAGATAACACATTGATCGACAATCTCGTGCCGCACGGCTTTGACCTCAAGACCACGGAGCGTCTCCGACTCAAAGGCGCGGACACACTCGAGGATCGCATCAGCATCAAGGATCCGGAGTATTTCACGCGACCCTGGGAGACGGTCGTAACCTATCAGCGCCAACCGGACGATTTGTTTCCGGAGAATGTCTGCCTCGATTCGCTCGGCGCTAATGGCGCCGCCGTGAAGCCTTAGGCCCACCCACGCACAATCAGAAGAAGGCATTGAGCATGAATTCGGGAATAAAAAGCATCTGGACGGGTACCGCAGTCTTGGCGCTCCTTGTCTGCGCCGGCACGGCGTTTGCGCAGCTGACCGGCGGTCCTCCACCGGGCCCACAGGGACCGTCAATCGGCGCAGGTGGTCCACCAGATGGATCCTTCGGGCCGCCGGGAGGCGGGCCTCCTGGTGATATACCTAATCCGTTCACCAAGCCGCCTCTGCCTGCCGATGCACCGCAGCCTTCACCGGATCCGCGTAATTTCGATGGCACGTGGTATCACGAAACGATGTTGCAGTTTCAGATTACGAACGATGTCCTGGGCAACAAACTGCCCTTCAACGACGCGGGCCGTAAGGTGATGCAGCGTCGTGTCAATTCGCTCAAGACCGGCATGCCGTTCATCAACGCCTCGGCGCGCTGCATTCCGCCGGGCCAGCCGTGGCAGCTGGATTTGAATATGCCGTTCCACATCTTTCAAACAAAGGACAGACTGGATTTCGCCTTTGAGGAGTATCACGGACTCTTGCAGGTTGCCATGGGTATGACGAAGGCGCGGCCGGCGGCTTATATGGGCAATTCGATCGGGCGCTGGGATGGCGATACGCTGGTGGTGGAGACGTCCAACTTCAAGGATGGGCTCTGGGTCGATATTGATGGTACGCCGGCTTCCAAAAATGCGAAGCTCACGATGCGTATGCGCAAGGTGAAGAGCGATCATTGGTACCTGGAGGTCGAATACACGCTCGATGATCCGACCTACTACACGCACCCGTGGTCGTGGATACGCGACTATTCCTGGCGTCCGGACATGACGCTTTTCCGTGAATACAACTGCGAGGTGGAGGTCGGGGCGAAGGACGGGATCGACCCGAGCCTGGTGCCCGAGCCGCAGGACTGACGAGCCGCAACCCGATCATTCGCTGCAATTGGGGAACAAATCGCTGTCAGGCTGCCATCAACGCAATGAACAGTACCTTGGTGGGCAACGTTGCGGATGCGCTGGATGAGCTTGAGGGGGCGGAGGCCGGGCGGCGCTTCCGGCCACCCAGCCCGCGCTGCGCCCATTTTCCTGCTGCTTGTTCGGCGCGCGGTGTGAACTAACGCACGATGACCCGACGGCCTACGCCTACCCGTGATCGTGAATGCGCGACCACGGCGCCGTGCCTTTAAAGCCCTGCTTCAGGTTGTTACATAGCACCCTTGGGCGGACCGCCCCAGTGTTCCACGATTTGGCCGTTCTCAATGCGAAAGACAGTGGTCGGATCGTAGATGTAAGTCTTGGAGCTATCCTTGGGATCCGGCAACTCAACTTCGAAAACCAGCGCCACGTAGTCGCCCTCCGCAAACACCAGCGTCGGGATAGCGGAATTCTTATGGGGTTTCTCACCGGGCTTAGCCTTGATCTCGGGCGGCGCCACGCCGGATTCGAATGAGTGGATTATTCCTTCGCGGCCTGGCGCAATATTCGGATTATGTTGGACGTATTGGGGCGCCATATAATGATTGAAGATCTCCCGCACATGGCCGTAGGGCAGCGCTTTCGCGAAATCCTGTTCGGCTTCCATGACCAAATGGCGATTCGCGGCCAGCTTCGGATCCTTATCCTGGGAGAACTTCGCGATGGCTGCATCCCATTCCTTCTGATCGGGAAGCGCCGGTAAATCGGGAAGTGGGGGTATGTCGGCGGCGCGCGACAGCGGTCCGACGGACAGTATCACTATCCCCAGCAGCGACGCGCATGCTCCAGCGCGCTCCTTTGCATTCAGTCGTATAAACATACGTGTTCAGCCTCTTATGTGAATCATTCGATCTCTAAATTGCGTTGCGCGCACGTCAAGCAGTGTCATTTAGTGTCAAGCAAGTTTTCATTCAACACCACATGCACGGACCGGTCACACCGGTAGACTGTATGTCCGTAGGGTAGGGGTGTAAAGCACACATTTGCAGTTCATCGAGCTTAAGTCAGAGGGCTTTGCATAAAGCCAAATGACGCTGGCGCGGTATGCATGAGAGTACGACCTAGGAACCGAGACTGGCTGCTGAAGTGCTCGGCTACGATCGCACCGGGATCAGAAATTATTCGGCAAAATCTCTGCGCACCGGATGATCATTTAATTTAAAATTACTCGGCGGCTGGCGGCCCAACTTTGGGTGGAAGCAGGTGCCTGCCTTTGACGCAATCAAGAAGTTTAAGTTCGCTGACTGGACGGTAATGCCGTGGCGGGCACGTGGCCCCGCCTCTCTTAATTTTCGAAGCCAGAGGATATCGAGTATGAACAGGCGCGTAGTATGCCCACAGCGGGTTGTGTGGTCGATGCTGACCTTGGCGATGGCGGCGCCCGTCTGGGCCCATCATTCATTTGCCGGATATGACATGACGAAGACCCTGACTGCAGAGGCGACACTTAAGGAATTTCGCTGGGGCGCACCGCATTCCTCGGCGGTATTCATGATCAAGGGCCCGGATGGCAAGATCGAAGTCATGACGGTGGCCGCCGCCGCTCCGTCGTTGTTCTCCCGGCAGGGCTTCAGGCCTAAGGATTTTGAGGTCGGGGACAAGATGGAAATCAGCTGGCATCCTTCGACGAGCGGCCATCTCGGCGGCATGTTGGCGGGTATGAAGCTCCCGAACGGACACGAGTTCAAAGACACCGAAGCCGACCCGGGGAGCGCTTTCGCCGTCACCGGCGCTAAACAGGCCGAGACAGCCCAGTAATCTTGTAGGGGGCACGGCGAATTCCAGAGATGCAGGAGGCCGGAGCCTTCGGCCGGGTGACGTGCAGCTTCGTATTCGACTGGTACGCCCGGACTGTCGTCCCCTTGCGTGTCCCCGCGTTCGTTGGCGGTGCTTGGTGACTAGTTCCCGGATGGGCAGACCGTATGCTTGACAGTGACCAGCGCTAAGATGGGCTATCACGGCGGAGTGCTGGCAAGCATAAGCAGGCCGATTCCAGCCACGTAATCAGGAGCCAGAGCGAATGAAAATAATGGGCAGTGCGCGAGACCCAAGTGCGGTAATCGCATTGTTCTGCCTGACAGTGGCTGGCGCCTTGCAGCCGGCGCCCGCGCCAGCGGCCGAGCCAGTCAATCTGGAAGGTACGTGGAAGATCAGCGCGCCGCAGTCAGCTTTAATGCCGGAAGGCGGATCAATTCCATTTACGGATTTCGGCCGCAAGCGTTACGCGGCAAACAAGCGCAATCTCGCCAAAGGCGCGTACGAAGAGTACGACTACGCCACGGCGCGTTGCGCATCACCGGGACTGCCCCGGTTGATGCTCACGCCACAGCGTTTCCGCATCTGGCAGCGGCCAGGCTGGATCGCGTTTCAGTTCGAGTGGAATCGCCTGATGCGACAAGTGGAGCTGGGCGACTTGATTCAGCCGCAGGTCAACATCGCGGGGGGGCCCGGCAGTTCCGAGGACGACGCGCTTGTCGGCAGGGCCATACCTATCTCCAAAGGGCACTGGGACAGCGATACACTCGTTATCGACACGGACGGCTTCCGCAACAACACGTTGCTCGACAATCTCGTGCCGCACGGCTATGACCTCAAAACCACCGAGCGCATCCGACTCAAAGACGCGGATACACTCGAGGATCGCATCCTCATCGAGGATCCGAAGTACTTCACGCGCCCGTGGCAGACGGTCGTGACCTATCGGCGCCAACCGGATGATCCATTTCCGGAGAACGTCTGTCTTGATACGCGCAGCGCCGATGGCGCTGCTGTCGTGAAGCCTTGAGCCCGCCAGCAAAATAAAACTAGGCATCGAGCATGAATTCGGACATCAAAAGCATTTGGTCGGGTGTCGCTGTGTTGGCGCTCGTGGTCTACGCCGGCGCGGCATTTGCGCAGTTGCCTGGAGGGCCTCCGCCCGGCGCCCAGGTACCGCCCGTCAATGCAGGTAGCCCACCAGGCGCACCACCTGGCGGCCCCCCTGGCGCAGGCGGCCCGCCTGGGGATGGCGGTGATGGACGGAATCCGTTTGCCCCACCGCCACTGTCTCCCGATGCGCCGCAACCAGCACCGGACCCGCGCAACTTTGATGGCACGTGGTACCACGACGCGGCATTGCAGTTTCAGATCACGACCGACATATTCGGCTACAAAGCTCCATTCAATGACGCCGGCCGCAAGCTAATGCAGCGCCGTGTCAAATCGCTCAAGACTGGCACACCGTTCATCAACGCCTCCGCGCGTTGTTTCCCACCGGGCCAGCCGTGGCAGATGGATTTGAATATGCCGTTCCAGATCTTCCAGTCGAAGGCGAGAATAGACCTCGTGTTTGAGGAGTATCACGGGCTTATGCAGATCGTTCTTGATCCCGAGAAGGTGCTGCCGGCGGCTTATATGGGCAGCTCAGTCGGGCACTGGGAGGCCGATACGCTGGTCGTGGAGACGACCGGCTTCAAGGATGGGCTCTGGCTCGATGTCGATGGCACGCCGGCTTCCAGGAATTCGAAGCTCACCATGCGGATGCGCAAGGTAAAGAGCGATCACTGGTACCTCGAGGTCGAATTCACACTTGATGATCCGACCTACTACACGCGGCCGTGGTCGTGGATGCGGGACTATTCATGGCGCCCGGACATGGCGCTATTCCACGAGTACAACTGCGAGTTGCAGACCGGTGCGAAGGACGGGGTCGACCCGAGCCTAGTGCCCGAGCCGCAGGACTGACGAGCCGCAGTCGGATTATTCGCCTTGCCCGACGAGCACCTCCGCGCTGGTACTCAGATCGGTATGGCGCGTCGGCAACGACGCGCCACCACGATTGACTCAAATCCGCATCTTGTGGGTTTGATCTGACTTTGGATTGCCACTGGCGTCTGCTCGTCCGATGAATCTTTGGGCGCGAGCATCAAGACAACGCCATCGCGGCCCCCAACTGCCGACCCATCTCATTCCAATATGGGACAAATCGAACTAAGCATTGGTCCTGACGACTCCTCACCGCCATAGTGTTGACCGGAAGAACAGGGGCTTCTGGCGACTGTGCCAATCGCTGGCAGCAGACCATGAATATTGTGGGCGGGGTTCGCGATGAACAGCAGTTCTGGCAGCGGCGGTTTCCGTCACATGACTGTTCTCATCGAGGCGGGCACGCTGAATTCGGCGTTGATGGCCGGGCGTGCTCGTGCGAAAACGGTCAGTTCACCAGCCAAACCCGAACAGAGACAGTCTTGAAGAGGGAATCCATGCATTTCTCAAAAGTGACGATGTTTGCCGTTTTGGGGTTTTTGGCCGCACAGTTTCCGACCGGGCAGGCGCAGGCGCAGG
>Ga0182030_10008097_pt1 | contig 21815 bp, 16 predicted proteins | sample 812S3MmetaG_FD_121299 | JGI IMG/M metagenome (GOLD analysis project Ga0182030, IMG submission 121299) | Permafrost microbial communities from Stordalen Mire, Sweden - 812S3M metaG (Illumina Assembly) | ecosystem: Environmental > Terrestrial > Soil > Wetlands > Permafrost | place: Sweden... | reverse complement strand
TGTTCCCAGGCCTTGAGGAAGACGTCCTGGGTGATGTCCTGCGCGGTCGCATCGCTGGCAGTGAGCCGTCGCGCGGTTGCAAACACCATGTCCTGATAATCACGCATGAACATCGTGAACTCGCTGCGGTCCGGGGGCCTCGTAGGAAGTCTTTGCACTGTGAAAGCATCGTTTAGGCCCAGAACACCGCAGGGCCCGGAAAGTTGCAGCGAATCCCAGCAGCAACAGGCTTGGATCGACCAGAGTACTGGCCGACCAATGAGTTACGAGGTGTATCTAATCTAAAATCGAGGGCGCTGGATGCTATTCCCAGCCGGTCTTCGAACCAAAGGGCAGCGAAGGCATCGTTGCCTCGATCTCTATTATCTTGCCGTTGCGGACCTTGAACACCTCCGGGATCAGGGTGTCGAACGGTCGGCGCGTGGCACCGGAGTACTTGAGATATCCGTAGCCGGGTACGTTGGTGCCGGCCACCTCACCATCCTGGTGGAACAGGACAATGCACTGCACTGCCCCGCGCTCCACGTCCACGACTTCGCAGCGACGCGGCTGGATCTGCGTGATGTACTGCCACATGTTGCTGTTGATATTGCCCTTGCAGCCGATGTGACCGACATCGGGCAGCTTGCGGGGCGCGGCACCGGGCCGCGCAGCCGGCGCCGGAGGCGTATTGCCGCCCATCGCCAGTTCAGCCGCAGGAGGCACCGGCGGTCCGGCGGTCTGCACGCCGTTCTCGACGCGGAAGCACTCATCATCGAACGGCACCGAGTCGGTGAGATGCTGATCCAGCGCATCAAAATACTTGTTGGCGATGGCGATCAGTTCCTCGCGTGAGCGGCGCTCGTCGGGCTTGGGGATTTCATTCCACAGCGGTGAGATCGCCGTGCGGTCGAATTTGCCGAAGCTCACGCCTTTGCGGACGATGGCGGTTTCAAGCTCTGTGATCTTCTGGCCCTGCACCTTGAGCCGGCCTGAGAGCCAGATTGGATTACCGTTCTCCTGCATCAGGACGTAGAACCCGACGTTGCCGGTATCCGGATCGGCAATGACCAGCTTGTAGCCCTGCGGGCCCGCGCTCGCGGTCCGCCACAACGCCTCGCCCAGCTGCAGCGGCTGCGCGTTTTCCGTGAACCGCGCATTGGTGGTGAACAGGTCCTTGCCCGGATCATGACGCAGCAATGCGGCGAGGTACCTGTCCACGAAGCCAACCAGGCAGTCATGGTCACAGCGGGCAGGCGCCGAGGACTGTGCGGCCGCCGGAGGCGTGCCGGATTGCCAGCCGGACTTCATGCCGTAGGGCACGTCGACCAGCACCGCCTCAATCTGCCGGATCTGGCCCTTCTCAATCTTGAACAGCTCCCCGATCTGCAAGGTCTTGGGTCGGCGGAAGTCGGCGGGAACTGCCACATCCTTGCCGTCCATCCTGAAGCTGGCGACGGTGCCGGTGTGGTCGAAGAACACCTGCGCGAAAACCAGCCCGCGCTCCACATCGACGATGGGGTAACGCCGGTCGCGAACCTTGGTGACGATCACCGAGAAGCCGGTATCGAATTGCGCCTTGCAACCCTGTTTCTGCATCGGCGAGGCTTTCGGATCGCTGGAGTTCGCGGTGACGTTACCGTCTTCGCGCCGCTGGCATTTCGGATCAAAGGGCACGTTCATGCCGGAATGGTCGGTATCCAGGCCCGTGAAATAGCTGTCCGCGATGCGCACCATGGCGTCACGCGTAGAGCGATCAGCAGTTTTTACCGGCGCGAGCAGTATCGGCAGGGGCGCTGCAAATCCATCCGGCTTTGCGAAGCTGGTGTTGCGTGCCACGATGGTCTCGGCTTCGGCGACCTGACCGTTGACGATTTTCAGCCGCACCGACAGGGGCACAGGCGAGTCGTTTTCCATGACTTGGCCGATGAATCCCACCGCGCCTTGTTCCGGGTCCACAAAGTACAACCGGAACTTCGAGTTGGCGGCGGCTGTCTTCCACAGTCCATGTTCGGTACCGAGCGTCTGACCGTTCTCGGTAATGCGGGCGTTCGGTGCCAGGGGTGCTTTGGCGGGGTCGTGTGCCACGAGGGCAGACAGGTAGCGGTCGGCGATGCCCTGCAGGCACTTACGATCGCAGGAGGCGGTGTCTGCGGCATTCGCCGCGGAGGCCGCGGCAAGCGCAATGGATGCCAGCAGCGCCACCCTGGCGCCGCGGTTTGACGGAGTCATCACCTTTCCCCCTCAAATGCTCCGCCCGGTACGGAGCAGGCCGCGGCGGCGCCGCGAAAACTAGTGCGCGTCCGTCGGCGGCGCGGTGAGCTGCGGCACGTTGATCGGGCCACCGCCCTTCTGCGTCGGATCACCGATGAACTTGCCGTCGGGCAGCATGACCGACACGAACAGTCCGCCCTTGGAGCCGTCCCGCAGTGGTTTGATCACGACCGTCACCTTGTCGCCCGGCTTCATTTCGGAAGACTTCCAGCCCTGGCGTTTCAGGTTATTAGGGCTGTTCAGTTCCACCTTCCACAAATCCACACTTCCGTCCGCATTCGGCACGTCGACATCTATGAAGGCGTGCGGGTTGGTCCACTGGAAGTCATGCACCGTGCCCTTCAGCGGCAGTGACTTGCTCTGGTCGAACATGGCAAACGAGTGATGTGCCGCGGCTCCCCCACCGTAGGCCAGTGCCAGTGCTGCAAGGCAACCCGTCATTCCGTATCTCATTCCCGTCGCTCCACGTTCCGTTGTCCTGTCCGATATGATGACATGTCAAAGGCATGTTTGCCTTGATTCGACTTATACTCCCGCCGAAGCTGCGGTAATACACAATCCGCGGTCAGCGAGGAACACACTGATGAGCATGCGCGCGTTGTTGGCGGCGACTTCCTTAGGGCTGGTGTTACAGGCTGCGGCTCCCGGCGCGACGGCCGCTGATCCGCCTGCCGGTCAGGGGCCGCCGGCCGCTTATCCACAAGGACACTATTCAGAGCTGAACAAGCTACCGGACTGGGGTGGTGTCTGGACCTTCAATTTCATGCCCACCCCCGGGGTGGTGCGCGAACAGCCCGAATTGAAGGGCGAGTACCTGAAGAGTTACCAGGCCTGGCAGAAGACGGCCAACGAGAACCACGGCGAAGTGCCGCACAACGGCTCCTACTGCCGCCCACCCGGCATGCCCGGAATCATGATGGTCGGGCAGTACCCCGTGGAGTTCCTGTTCACCCCGGGACGGGTGACCGCTCACTTTGAGGCGTGGATGCAGATGCGCAGCATCTGGACCGATGGCCGCAAGCATCCGGATGATTGGGATCCCACCTTCTATGGGAGCTCCACCGGGCATTGGGAGGGTTCGACGCTGGCCGTCGATACGGTGGGCATCAAGACCGTGACCGAAATCCGCAACGGCGTGCCGCATTCCGACCAGCTGCACGTGATCGAGCACATCCACCTGGCGAAGGACGATCCGAACACCCTCATCGATGACATGGTGGTCGAGGATCCGCTGGCGCTGGCCAAGCCCTGGCATACCGTCCTGAGCTACAAGCGGGCGCGGGACCAGGACCTGCTGGAGTTCGTCTGCGCGGAAAATGACCGCAACCCGGTCGATGCCTCAGGCCGCACGGGTCTGCAGTAGGCGCCATTATGAAAAGAAGAATTCTGCAGGCGGGCCTGCTGCTCAGCCTGGGCGCCAGCCTTGCGATCTCAGCCGCCGTGGCACAGCAGGCGGCAGCGCCGGCGATTGCTGCAGCGCCGGCATTCACCGCGGACCAGCTGCTGGCCCCGCCCAGCGAAAACTGGATCACCAACGGCGGCAGCGTCTTCAACCAGCGCTACTCGCCGCTGAAGCTGATCAATCGCGACAATGTCGCGGGGTTGAAGGCCCTGTGGCGCACCGGCATGGGGTCGGGCACGAATCCCGGCCAATCCGGTCAGGCGCAGATCCTCGAGTACAACGGCACCCTGTTTGTGTCCAATGGCGCCAACGATGTGTTCGCCCTCGATGTGGAAACGGGGCAGATCCTGTGGACCTATCACGGCAATCCCGAGCCAAAGGCCGGGACACCCATTGGTAAGTCCAATCGCGGCGTTGCGCTCGGCGACGGTCTGGTGTTCGTCGGGCAGCTCGATGCGAAGCTCGTGGCGCTGGATCAACGCACGGGCAAACTTGTCTGGTCGGTGCAGGTTGAACCCTGGCAGAACGGCTTCAGCATCACGGCGGCACCGCTGTACTACGACGGCATGGTCGTCCAGGGCCTCAGTGGTGGTGAGATGGGCGTCCGCGGGCGCATCAAGGCCTACGATGCGAAGACCGGCGCGCCGCGCTGGACGTTCTATACCATTCCCGGACCGGGCGAGAAGGGTCACGAGACCTGGCCGCAGGAGGGGGATGCCTGGCAGCACGGCGGCGCCGCCGTGTGGCAGACACCGACGGTGGACCCGGAACTGGGTCTGATCTACTTCTCCACCGGCAACCCGGGCCCGAATCTGTTCGGTGCCGTGCGGCCCGGCGCCAATCTGTTCACGGTGTCGATCGTGGCCCTGGATGCGCATACGGGCAAATACCGCTGGCATTTCCAGCAGATCCACCACGACATCTGGGACTACGATTCGCCCAATCCCACGGTGCTCTTTGATACCACCATCAAGGGCCGTACGGTCAAGGGACTGGTCGAAGTCTCCAAGACCGGATGGGCGTACATCCTCGACCGCGCGACCGGCAAGCCGCTGATTGGAATCGATGAGCGTGCCGTGCCGCAGGAGCCGCGCCAGGCGACTGCGGCAACACAGCCCTATCCCCGGGGGGACGCGATCGTGCCCCAGGAGATCGATATTGTCCCGGAGGGCGCTGACCTGTTGCCCGGCTCCGGTGATATCAAGAACCACGGCCGGATCTTCACGCCGTATTTGACCGATCAGATCATGGTCAAGCCTTCGACCACGGGGGGCGCCAATTGGCCGCCGAGTTCCTACGATCCGACCACGCATACGCTGTATGTCTGCGCGACGGACCGGATCAGCACCTTCAAGGCCGCGGACCCCGGCCAGCCGGCCCCGAACAAGATCTACATGGGGGGCGGCTTCGGACAGGCTGAAGCCAATGACCGCGGTATCTTTGCAGCGCTGGATGTCACCACCAACAAGCTGGTGTGGCGCCAGAGCTGGCGCGAGATCTGCTACAGCGGCTCCATCGTCACGGCCGGGGGCCTGCTGTTCGTGGGCCGCTCGGATGGCCGCCTGACTGCGCTTAGTTCGCAGAATGGCGCGAAGTTGTGGGAATTCATGACCGATGCCGGGGTGAATACCACGGCGACGACCTTCGAGTACAAGGGCAAGCAGTACGTGGTCGTGCACGCCGGCGGTGGCGTGTTTGCCAATGGCAAGCGCGGCGATGGCATCTGGATGTTTTCGCTGGACGGCAAGATCCCGTCGCTGTCGTTAGGCGGGGCGCCTGGCCGCGCCGGCTTTGGCGCCGGCGGTCCGCCCACGGCGGTGGCGCTGCCCGTCACGACGCGACCGGCGAACGCCGAACACGGCGGGGATATCTACCGGGCGGCCTGTGTCCCCTGTCACGGCGCGGCGGGCGGTGGTGGCTCGGGCGGCGGCCCGTCGCTGCTCAAGGGGCAGAGCCACGACGCGCTTCTGGGAACCGCCAGCGCGGGCAAGAACAATATGCCGGCGTTCAAATCGATCTATTCAGCCGACGAACTCAACGACGTGACCGCATATGTTCAGTCGATGCTGCAGCAGGGCAAGCAGTAACAGACGGCGGCAACCGCCGCGCTACGGCGGCGGGTTCGGCGCGGCCACCTGCAGCACGTAGTTGGTCAGGTCCTGTAGCTGGTCGGCGGATAGCGCCGAGCCGAATGCCGGCATGTCGTTGCGGCCCTTGGTGAGCACCGTGGTAATGGTATCCGGCGTCAACGCGCGAGTCAGCCGCGCGCCGCCATGGGTTCCGCCCAATCCCGTGGGACCGTGGCAGACGACGCAGGTCGTGGTGTAGATGTCCTTGCCCTTGGCGAGATCCGGAACATGGGCCGGCCCGGTAGCGGCCGTGGGCGTGGGACCCGCCGGACGCGGTGCGGCGGCCGGATCGGCCGAGCCGCGGGGCAGTGACTTCACGGTGCCATCGAGCGAGAACAGCCACAGGCCATCGCTGCGCTTGCTGCCGCCCAGGGCGGTGCCTCCGGCCAGTACTACGACATATTCCTTGCCATTGCGTTCAAACACACTCGCCGGTGCATTGACGCCACCGTCAGTCTGGAATTCCCACAGCTTGTGGCCGGTGTCCTTGTCCAGCGCGGTCAGCCGGCCGTCGTTGCGGCCGATGAAGAGCAATCCGCCGGCGGTGACCGTGGAGCCGCTGTAGCAGGAGTCGACCCACTGCTGGTGCCAGGTGATGCGGTTCGTCGTCAGATCAACTGCGGCAACCACGCCGCGGCGCGGCGCCGCGAAGCGTGCCACCACGCTCCCGGAGTAATACTCACCGGGTTCGACCGGATAGTTGGGGTCACCCCCGACGGCGCCCCAGAGCGAATCCTGGGCGCAGATGTACATCTGGTGGGATGCCGGATCGTAGGAGCTCGGCGGCCAGTTGATCGCGGCCAGCGGCTTCCACACCGAGGGATGCTTGCTGAAGGGCGTGAAGATGCGGCCCTCGTTGACCAGGTCGAACCCTTCAGGCGGGATGTCGATGTACTGCGGCACGACCGCATCACCGACCGGGAACGGTTGGGTCGGGGAGGTGAACTGCTGCGCCAACTGCATCACGGGCGTCTCTTTGATGCCCAGCAGCGGTTTGCCCGTCGTGCGGTCGAGGATGTATACCCAGCCGGTCTTGCCCGCCTCGGCAATGCCCTTGCGGACCTTGCCGTGGTAGGGGGCGTCGAACAGGATGACGGGGTTCGGCGCATCGTAGTCCCACATGTCGTGGTGCACTTCCTGGAAGTGCCAGCGGTACTTGCCGGTCTTCACGTCCAGCGCCACGATCGAGACGCTGAACAGATTGTCGCCCTTGCGTAGCGCGCCGTTGAGGACCGGGCCCGGGTTGGCGGTCGAGAAATAGATCAGACCCAGTTCGGGGTCCACCGCCGGCGTCTGCCAGATGGCCGCACCGCCATGTTTCCAGACATCGTTGTTTTGCGGCCAGGTGTCGTGGCCGAATTCCCCGGGACCCGGCACCGTATAGAACGTCCAGCGCAGCTCACCGGTCTTCGCGTCGTATGCCTTGAGCCGACCGCGGGTGCCGAGGTCGCTGCCGGCGAAGCCGGTGATGACCAGGCCGTCGTAATACAGCGGGGCTTCGGCGATCGAGTATCCGGCCTTGGGATCCTCGGCCTGGATGGACCACACAACAGCGCCTGTATGCTGGTCGAGGGCGACCAGACGCGAATCGAGCAGGCCGACGAAGACTTTGCCATCGCCCAGGGCCACACCGCGGCCCGGCCACCCGCAGCAGGGCCGCGCGAGCTTGGAGTCGACGTTGGGCTTGTACTCCCAATTTACGTTTCCGGTATCTATGTTTACGGAAAAGGTGTCTCCCTCTCCGGTCATGACATAGATCGAATTGCCGAACACGATCGGCTGCGCCTGGTTGCCGGCTCGCGGCGACAGACCCGAGCCGTTCAGCGAGGCGCGCCAGTTCGCCTTGAGCTGCGCGACGTTGCTGCGATCGAGCAGCGTCAGCGGCGAATAGCGCTGGTTGGACAGACTTCCGCCGTTGGTCAGCCAGCCGTCCGTGGGCGGTGCCGCCAGCTGTGCCGCGGTAAATGCAGGCGCATCAGGGGTTCCCCCGTCCGCCGCAACGACCGGGCCAGCCACGGCAAAAAGGGTTGCGGCGAGGGCCACGCGGAGAATCGGACGCATGAAAATCCTGTCACGCGGTACTGCGTGGGTATGGTCGGGCCGACGGGATCCCGACTCTAACAAAAGTATAGGTATTTATGGCCGGGGAGACAGTTGAGTTATCATTGACAGGTTACGACACATCTTCACCGGAGTACTGACATGGCTGTCGATTTCAGAGGTCATCCGCTTTTCCCGCCGGGGTTCAACAGCCCGACGCGGTTCGACGCCGATGTGTACGACTGTGAGGTCTGGGGCCAGATACCCACGGACATCCACGGCACGTTCTACCGGATGCAATGCGATTTCGACTATCGCCCGCCCAAGAACGAATGGCTAACCGGGTTCAACGGCGACGGGCACATCAGCCGGTTCCGCTTCGGCAACGGCTCTGTGGATTTCAAGGGCCGCTTCATCCGTACCGCGCGCCTGATGGTCGAACGCAAGGAGCGCAAGCGGCTCTTCGGTGTCTACCGCAATCCCTTCACCGATGATCCGAGCGTGGCGCATATCAACCGCTCGGCGGCCAATACCCATACGTACTGGCACGGCGGCAAGCTCTTCGTCCTGAAGGAAGACTCGCTGCCGTACTACGTGGACCCGCATACGCTCGAAACGCTGGGGGACTGGAACTTCCACGGCAAGTACACCGCGCAGACCATGTCGGCGCATCCCAAGATCGATCCGGTCTCGGGTGAGATGATTGCGTACGGCTACGAAGCCAAGGGCATCCTCACCAAGGACATCGCGGTCTACACCATCAATCCGGCGGGCAAGGTCACCAAGGCAGTGTGGCTGCAGTCGCCGTACCTCGGAATCATCCACGACATCGCCATTACGCAGAAGCACGTGATCATTCCGGTGATTGCGCGCACCTCCAGCATGGAGCGCCTGAAGTCCGGCGAGCCCATGTGGGAGTGGGACGGCAGTCTGCCGACGATGGTCGGCATCCTGCCGCGCGACGGTGAAGCCAAAGACGTGCGCTGGTTCAAGGGGCCCTCGCGCAATACGCTGCACTTCCTCAATGCCACGGATCGCGGCAATACCGTCACGATGGAGCTGCCGACCTCCTCGGGCGAGCGCGATGCGTCACAGATCCGCCGCTGGACGTTCGATCTGGATTCGAAGTCCGATGCCTTCCAGGAAGAGGTGGTCTCCACGACGCCCGGCTTCCTGCCGCGCATGGATGACCGCTACCTGTCGCTCGATTACCGCTATGCCTTCATCAGCAGCCGCGTGCCAAGCGCCAATCCCGATCCGAAGGCGAATCCCATGATGAGCGGCACGCAGGTGATCCAGCGACTGGACGTGCACACCGGTGACATCAAGCAGTGCGCGATCGAAGGCAAGGTTGCCCTGCAGGAGACCTGCTTCGTACCGCGGGCGAATTCGAAGAGCGAAGGCGACGGCTACCTGATGACCATCGCCAGCAACTTCGACACCATGAGTTCGGACATGATCATCACGGATGCCCAGCATCTGGAGGATGGCGTGGTGGCCACGGTGAAGCTACCGTTCCGGTTGCGAAGCGGTACGCACACGAACTGGTTTCCACAGTCGGTGCTGCCGCCCATCAAGGATGAGCTGTCATGAGCAGGGCAGCAGGGGCGGGCGGCCATACCCGCCGCGCATTCCTCGGCGGCGCCGGCATGACTGTCGCCGCCGCGGTGGCCCTGACACTGGCACCGGGCACACGCGCACTCGCGCTGCCGGGGACCACCGCGGCAGTGCCGCAAGCGCTGTCCGGAGCTCCAGAGGGCGACTGGCACGTGGATGACATCTGCGGTCACATGCCGCGCTACGCGCACCCGATTCCGTACATGCACGATACATCTGCTCCGGATATCGCCGCTCTGGCGGCGCCGGTGGATCGCCAGTTCGTCGGATAAAAAAACGCAGGCGCTGGCCTTAAGGTCAGCGCCACAAGGGGGAGTCATGGAGCGTCGTTTTCCGGTTGCGGTCGCTGCGGCCGTGCTGGGTGTGTCCGCGTCCTGCGCGCTGCTGACCGGGGCGTGGGCGGCGGATGCGCCGACGGCAGTGCAACTGCGGGTCGCCACACTCGCAGCGAATGTCCAGCTGGCCGAAGACCTGAGCCGCATTGAAAAGCTCCAACGGGCGTACGGCTATTACGTCGATAAGGGTCTGTGGGAGGACCTGTCGGAGCTGTTCACGGAAAACGCCGTAGCCAATTATCCGGCCGGCGTCTTCATCGGTCACAAGAGCATCCGTGAACACCTGTATATGAATGTCGGCGGGCACCAGGTCGGAGACATTGGACTGGGCAATGGCCGCCTCTACGACCACATGAACATCCAGCCGGTGGTGCACATCGACGCGGGCGGCCTGACCGCGCATGGCCGCTGGCGCGCGTTCGCGATGTTCGGCAGCCCCGGCGGTGGGGCGACCTGGGCGGAAGGGGTGTACGAAATGCAGTACACCAAGGAAAACGGCATCTGGAAGATCAGCAAGCTGGATTACTACTCCGGCTTCGGTGCCTCCTACAAGACCGGCTGGGCGGCACCGCCGACGCCGAGTCCCGCGGCGACCCCTGTTGCAGGTTCATCCGCGCCGGCAGCGGCCGCCGCGCGGCCGCGGCGCCAGCTTGCGCATCCGGCCGATATCGAACGCAACATGGATTGCGACGGATTTCCCAAGGCCTGCATCGCGCCGTTTCATTATGGAAACCCGGGGACCACGGCGTCTTCGGATGCGTGGGTGCTTCCCGATGCAGCGACCCTCGCGGCTGTGGCGGCGAACATTCCCGCTGCAGACATTCCCAAACGAGTGGCCGAGCTCAACCACCGGATCACGCTGCTGAATGATGCACAGCAGATCGACAACCTGCAGCGCATCTACGGTTTCTATATCGATCGGGCTCTGTGGGATCAGGCGGCGGATCTGTTTGCGCCGGATGCCACGATTGAAAGCGGGCAGCAGGGCGTCTATGTGGGCAAGCATCGGGTGCGGGAGTTTTTGGGTCTCGCCGGGCCCCAGGGTCTTAAGTGGGGCTGGATGAATGACCACATGCAGTTGCAGCCCATCGTGGACGTTGCGCCGGATGGCCTGACTGCGCGTTCCCGCAGCCGTGAACTGGATCTGCTGGGACATGTCGGTGGTGAGGGGCAGTGGATGGAGGGTGTGTACGAGAACACTTACGTCAAGCGTCACGGCGTGTGGCTGTTCAAGTCACTGCATTTCTATCCGACGTTCATCACCGATTACGACAAGGGCTGGGCGCAGGATGCCCAGCCGGTGCCTGCGGCGAGCAAGGCGCTGCCGCCGGATCGGCCGCCCACCGAGGTCTATGCGATCTATCCGCTGGCCCATGTGCCGCCATTCCATTATCCGAACCCCGTGACAGGGGAAATGGCGCATTACCCGCCCGTCGGTGGCCCGGATCCGGCCGTCGCCAAGGCCGCGCTGGCGGTGCCGGGCGGACCCTTCACTCCCAAACCTGTGCGCAACGTTGCGGTGGCCCTTGACCAGTCGGAGACGGGCATCCAACGTGTGAAGGCCTACTACGAGATCGAGAATCTCGAAAGCGCCTACGGCTACTACCTCGACAAGAATCTCTGGAATGACCTCGCGAATCTGTTCAGCGTGGACGGTTCCATGGAACTCGCCCAGCGGGGTGCCTACGATGGCCGCGAACGCGTACGCGCATTCCTGCTTAAAGTATTCGGCAGGGGCACGGAGGGGCCGGTGGCGGGGCGGCTCGGCAATCACATGCAGCTGCAACCGGTGATCGACGTCGCGCCCGACGGCAAGTCCGCGAAAATCCGCATCCGCATGTTCCAGCAGATGAGCTTTGGTCCGCGTGCCTCCGTGGGTGCGGCGGTCTACGAAAACACTGCGGTGCTCGAGGATGGCAAGTGGAAGCTCAAGGATGACCACACCTTCAATACTCTCGCGGCCAACTACGAGGGCGGCTGGGTGCGCGCCGCCAATCCCGGCGTTCCGGGACCGGACAAGGATCTGCCGCCGGACCGGCCACCGACCTACAAATTCCAGATGTTCCCGGTGGTGTACGACATCCCGTTCCACTATGCGAATCCGGTGACGGGTAATACCAAGGTGCCGGCCATTGTCGATGGTGCGACGCCACCGCCCGGATTCGTGAACGTTATGACGCCGCCGGTGGCCGCATCGGGCCCGGGTCCCGCGCGTGCCGCGCCAGTCACACCGGTGGCGGGACCCCATCCTGCCGGCATGCCCGCTGACATCGCGGGCATCATCCGCGGCATTGGTCCGAAGATCGACGCGGTGCGCACCGGCAAGCTGTACGAGCCGCTGCAGCAGCGTGAACCCTATACCGACGCAGTGGTGACCCGTGATGTCGCCTATGGCCCCGCGCCGCGCAACACCGCGGATATCTTCATCCCGCTCAATCGCGGTCCGCGCAAACCCGTGCTGGTGTTCGTGTACGGAGGCGGCTTCGCCGGCGGCGCCAAGCACATGCCCGGCTCGCCGTTCTACGACAACATCGGACGCTGGGCCGCCGCCCACAACTTAGTCGGCGTCACCGCCAACTACCGGCTCGCGCCGCAGTCGCAGTGGCCCTCCGGCATCGAGGACATGACGGCGCTGGTCACCTGGCTGCGCGCGCATATCAGCGAGTACGGCGGTGATCCGCAGCGCATCTTCCTGTGGGGGCATTCGTCCGGGGGAGCCCATGTGGCCGACTATCTGGCACACAGCGCACTGACCCACAAGGATCCCCATGTGGTGGGCGCCATCCTCATGTCAGCCGCGGTTTACGACCTCGGGCACGACGTATCCATCTGGAAGGCCTACTACGGAGAGGATGCGAGCCGGTATGCGAGCGAGTCATCGTTGCCGGGATTGCTGAAGTCGCGGGTGCCCCTGCTGGTCACGAACGCAGAGCTGGACCCGGGGAACTTCCATGTGCAGGCCGACGAACTCGCCAAGGCGCGCAAGGCAGCCGGCCAACCCGTGGAGCGGCTGCAGGTGCCGGGCCACTCGCACCTGTCCGAGGCCTATGCCATCGGTACGGCCGATGAGTCGGTGTCAGGCCCCGTGCTCAAATTCATCCGGGCTCACAGTGCGCCGGCAGCCGCGGTGAAACCGTAAGCATCGCGGAACGCTATGCGCGTCGAGTCCGCTACGATCCGTTTCAAAGCGAAACTCGTGCGGCCGCAGGCGGCCCCAAGGGCCGCCTCCTGGGCCTTCCTGAGGCTGCCCAAGGCCGCCAGTGGCAGGCTTCCATCGCGTGGCATGACGAGCGTTGAAGGCACCCTCAACGGATTCCGTTTTCGGGCCACGCTCGAGCCCGACGGCCAGAAAGGCCATTGGTTCAAAGTGAGTCCTCGGCTGCAGGAGTCAGCCGGCGCTGCTGCAGGCGACATCGTCACTCTGGAGATTGCGCCTACGGGAAAAGAGCCCGAGCCGACGGTGCCGGCCGATCTGCGTCGGGCGCTCGCAGCGGCTCCCAAGGCGCGCGCAGTATGGTCAGACATTACAGCTATTGCGCGCCGTGACTGGATCCACTGGATCACCTCCGCGAAGCAGCCACAAACCCGAGCGCGTCGCATCGACAATGCCTGTTCGATGCTCGCGGCCGGGACACGGCGTGTCTGCTGCTTCGATCGCTCCGGGTTCTACAGCAAGGGTGTTAGCGCGCCTAAAGTGGCTAATTAGTTCTGGCCCAAGGCCACCGCCGTGGGCTGTCCTCGTCGACACCGACGGAATGCTGCATCGCGTCAAACAAGCGGTCCGTTCGTGCAAACCACCTGTCTTTGAACCGGGCCTGAAGTGTTGATTTCCCTACTGTCCGGATTGCACTTGCCGCAAGGCTCGCGGCAGTGCAAACTTTGCCCTAATACAACACGACGTTTGCGCGGCACTTGGGTAAAGCGCAACATTACGGTAGATTTCACAACGCTTTCGGAAGCTCGGATGGGATGCGCCAGGAATAAGGCTGCGCTCATCTGATGCACGCATGACGACAGTCCGATAACTCTTTCATAGTTCGTTAATTTAGTTGTTCATTGGGGGAACGAATGAGTCATAAACTCAAGCAGGGGCCGTGCGCAGCGTCCGCAGCCGTACGCCGGATACTTCAGGGAGCCGCTGGTGTTGGCCTGGCCGCGACAATGGGTCTGTGTGCCAATGTCGCAATGGCGCAACAGGCGACGGGCCAACAGTCCAGCGACACGGATGAAAACGGAGGTCTCCAGGAGGTGGTGGTCACCGCCCGGTTCCGCTCCGAAAATCTGCAGTCGACGCCGATTTCAATCACGGCGTTCACCTCCGAGGACCTGCAGCAGCAGCAGCTGCAGAACGTCAACGACCTCGGCTCCACGGTGCCGAATGCCTACTTCCGCCAGCCGGTCAGCAACTACGGACCCACTGAAACCATCGGCCTGCGTGGCTTCACGCAGACCGATTTCGATTACGGTTTTCAGCCTACGGTCGGGTTCTACATCGATGACCTCTACCAAGGATCACTCACGGGCTCTTCATTCGATCTGGCGGACATCGAGCGGGTCGAGGTACTGAACGGCCCGCAGGGCACGCTGTCCGGGATGAACAGTATCGGTGGCGCGATCCGTCTGATCACGCAGAAGCCGAAGGACGATACCGATGCGAGCGTCCAGCTCACCTATGGCGAAAAGCATCGCCTGGAGTTCGTGGGTGTTTTCAATACCGCGCTGATTGACCACGTGCTCGATATACGCGTCGTCGGAGTCTCGCGCAGCGAGGACAGCATCGGGCACAACCTGGATTTCACCTGCGCAATGAAAGCGCAGGGCCAGCCGGCGTCCGTCTATGGCACGTTGCCGCAATCTGCGACTGCGCAGAACGGATGCGAACTGGGCGGCCTGGGAGGCTTCAATCATCAGCAGGCCCGCATCGAACTGAAGTACACCCCGGTCGAGAACCTGGAGATCAACGTCAACGCCCACTACAGCAAGCAGACTGACGACCCACCGCTGCAGGCGCTGCTCACCCCCTACGGCGGTCCGAACGATTTCGCCAACAATCTCTACAGTGCGACCGTCGTGTATCCCAAGTTCGGCATGAACTATGCCGGCCTTCCGACGGGCAATACGCACTTTGTCTCGCCGAACCCCTGGGACAACTTCGCCTCGTTCGGCGATGTCGTCACCGGCCAGCAGAACAATCCGCAGTCGACGCTGCAGGAGACCGGCACTGCGGCGACGCTGGACTATACGTTCGCCGATTCGATACACCTCAAATACATCTGGGGTTATCGCACGTACGACACCAACTGGGCGGCCGACAGCGACCTGACCCCGTTCGGTCTGCTGGGCGTCGACTACTATCAGCTCCATCGGCAGTTCCAGAACGAGATCCGCCTGAGCGGTGCCCTGTTCGGCGATCGCCTGAACTGGACGGTGGGCGGCTTCGATTACAATGCGCGCGACGTCGAGGTCAACGGCACCAATTTTGATGCCTACCAGGCCCTGGGTCTGCCGAACAACGTCACGACCGAAGGATTCACGACCAATAACCTCTCCGGCTTCGTGCATCTGGACTACAAGCTGACACAGCAGTGGTCGATCTCCGGCGGGTGGCGTCTGACTGATCAGTACCTGACCAACGCCTACAGTCACATCGTTGATAATCCGGCTTTCGCCGCCGACAACATCGTGCTGCCCACGCCGGTGCAGTTCTCGGGTAGTCGCGGCGACTGGAGCGGGGCGCTGAACTTCCAGGCAACCTCGAACCTGTTCTTCTACGCACAGGCGGCCAGCGGCTTCACGCTGCCGGGCTTCAACTCGCGCGTCGAGACCACCGGGCAGCTGGAAGAAGTGGTACCCGGTCAGGTTGCCGTCAACTACGAGCTGGGTGCGAAGACCGACTGGTTTGATCACCGTCTGCGCGTGAACGCCTCGGTGTTCTACGAGGACTACAAGTCCTATCTGAACCTGGAACTGGGTACCCAGTGCAGCGCGGCCAACTCACTGAATCCCGGCACCCCGTACTTCCTGGCGGGCGGCAATTGTCCCGCGGGAACCGCGCTCGCGGGGACCTCCGGCCTTTCGCCCTGGTTCTATTACGCCGGTGTGCCCGCCTACGAACCCGGCGCGGAGCTGCAGATCAATGCGGCGCCCATCGACCGGCTGTTGATCAACCTCGAGGGCGGCTGGCTCGAGTTCCATGCCGAGAACTCGGGTCTGAATGCATCGTCTCCCGGGTACATCAACCCGTCGGTACGACTGCAGCCGGAGTTCAATGCCAGCGGCGGCATCCAGTACGGGGTGCTGCTGCCGGGTGGCACCATCACGCCGCGCCTCGATTGGCGCTACCAGGGATACCAGACCAACGGTCCGGAGAACGTGTACCAGATCTCCCAGTGGCGGGAGCCTGGCTACAGTCTTTTCAATGCGCGTCTGACCTATCAGCCCACCGGGACGAAGTGGAATGTGTCGCTGCAGGCATTGAACCTGTTCAACAAGTTCTACTGGGACCAGCTGGGTGCGCCGCTGTCCCTGGCGGGTGGCGCAACCGTGCCGAGCGCGAACAACCTGTCACCGGCAGCCGCGCAGGTGGGCACTCCGGGACTGCCTCGTGAGTGGATGGTTTCCTTCGGCTTCAACTTCTAAAGGATAAGGATCAGTGTCAGGTCCCTGGCGTGAGATCGCGCAGCCGCGCGATCCGCGCCAGGGCCGGCGGATGGGAATCGTAGAACCGTGAATGCACGGGGTCCGGGGTCAACGTGGTCGCGTTGTCCCGGTACAGCTTCACCAGCGCCGCCATCAGTGCGGCGCTGGGCGTGTGCTGGGCCGCGAAGGCATCGGCGGCAAATTCATCCTGCCGTGACCAGTTTGCCGCCAGGGGTGTCACAAAGAAGGTGAAGGCCGGGGCGACGAACATGAACAGCAGCAGCGCGCCGTAGTCCGACGCGCCCGACAGCCCCAGGCCCTGGTAGAACCAGGGATGTGCGGCCAGCCAGCCCAGCAGGCCCAGGGCGGCCAGCGCGAGCATCGCCGAGATGAGCAGGCGCCGGCGGATATGGTGCAGCTTGAAATGTCCGAGTTCGTGCGCCAGTACGGCCTCGATTTCGCCGGGCTCGAGGGTGCTGATCAGCGTGTCGAAGAACACGATGCGCTTGTTGCGGCCGACGCCGGTGAAGTACGCGTTGCCGGGCGCCGAGCGGCGCGAGCCGTCGATCACGAACACGCCCCGCGAGGCGAAGCCGCAACGCTCGAGCAGGGTCTCGATACGTGCGCGCAGTGTTTCATCGGTCAGGGGACTGAAGCGATTGAACAGCGGTGCAATCAGCGCCGGCCATGCCCAGGTCATGAGCAGCGAAACGCCGAGCCACAACGCCCAGACGTACAGCCACCACAGCGCACCGGCATGACGCATCAGCGCCAATGCGGCCAGCAACAGCGGCCCGCCGATCAGCAGACCCAGCACCAGACCCTTCACGCGATCCATGAAGAACAGCCCCAGGCTCGTGCGATTGAACCCGAACCGCGCCTCCAGCCTGAACGTGCTCCACAGCGACAGCGGCAGGCCGAGCAGCGATACCACCAGCAGCACGCCCAGGATCACGACCGCGCCATGCCACGGTTCCGCGAGCTCGAGGTGCCGGCTCAAGCGGTCGATGGCATTGATACCGCCGCCCAGTGTCAGGCCGAGGAGCACCAGCGCATCTATTACCGTGTCGATGCGTCCCAGGCGCGTGCGCGCCGCGGCGTAGTCCGCTGCCTTGTGGTGGTCAGCCTCTGAAATCGCGTGCGCGAATGGCTCGGGCACCTGGGCGCGATGCCGGGTCACCGCGGCAATCTGGCGACTCGCGAGCCATAGTCGGGTGGCCGTACCGGCCACGACGGCCACCAGGAAGATCAGGGTGAGGGGCTGCATGCGGCTAGCGTGTCCAGTGCAGATGCGGATCCAGGGCACGCGTTACAGCATCCATATCCGTCACGCCCTGTGCAACCACCGCCAGTGTGCCGCCCGCAGGTGTCGGCACCAGCGTCCCGGAATAGCCGTTCTGCCGGAACGACTGTCGGCCACTGATGTGTTCCTGGCGCAGGAACATGACGGTGACGGGGCCATCGGCCGTACGGACAACCAGATGCGGCACCCAGTGTCCGTTGAACAGGCAGATGCGGGCGTAGGTCACTGTCATGTCCGCCGGGTCCAGCGACACACCTGCACCGGCCAGCACTGCAGCGGTGACGGCGGCGGTCATCGGGGCCACCGCCGACCAGCTGCCGGATTCCCACTCGATGTGCCGGATGACCCCCGACGCCAGGCTCGACTGCGGCCGCAGGGCCCAGAACATGGCGCCGAGCCCGACGCACAGGACGAGGCTGGCGGCGAGCGCCAGCAGACCCGGATCTCCCCGCTTGCGCGCCGGCCCGCCGCGCCGCCCGACGGGCAGTGGCAGCACGCGAGTGTCGGCGCGTGGCGGCAGGGGGGCGGACAGCAGCCGTACCAGATCCTGGTCCATACGGCGCATCTGCTGCTGGAACAGCGTGCATTCCGGACAGTGGGCCAGGTGGGCGGCGAGTGGCTCCCCCAACTCTGTGGGCGCGGCACCAATCAGCAGTCGGGCTTCATCATGGGTCATTTAAGCAGGCTCATCCAGCCCGTCCGGGGCGGGCATCAATCCGTAAATGCGGCGCAGCCGGTTGCGCGCCCGGAACAGCCGGGTCAGCACAGCCGCCGTCGACAACGCCAGCTCCTTTGCGATCTCATCGGTGGTGAAGCCTCCCAGTACCTGCATTACCAGCGGCACCCGGTACTCATCCGGCAGCTGGGTGATCGCCCGGCGCAGGCCCACCAGTTCGTCGCTGCCCTCAGCTGCGAGCCGGCTGTCTTCGGCGGCAACGACGGCATCCAAATCGGTGACCTCCAGGCGCTTGCGCTCGTAAAGTCGTGCATGTTCCCGGCGGACGATGGTCAGCAGCCAGCCACGCGCCGCTGCCGGATCCTTCAGTGCATCCCGGGAACGCCAGGCCCGCAACAGAGCCTCCTGGACCACATCCTCGGCTACCGCGCGATCCCGCGCCAGCCACCAGGCGAAACGCAACAGTTCGGGCCTGAGGCCCTCGAACAGCCGCTCCACCCCCACGGGCGCGCTATTCAAGGGGACCGGGATTTCGGGGGGAATATTGCGCATGCCGAAGCTGGATCATAGCCGGATGCCGTAGGCGGTTCTGCTGCAAAATCACGCACCTGCGGCTGCCCGGCCGCGCGATAATCCGATTACCGACCCTGAGGAGACACGGCATGAAGACATCGAAGGCTGGCGGAGTGGCGATCGCGACCGCGGCGGCACTGCTGTTCGGAACCCTCACCGCCGCGACGGCCAGCGCCGATGAGGCGAAGATCAAGTGCGCGGGTGTGAATGCCTGCAAGGGGCAGTCCTCCTGCATGTCGGCCAAGAACGCCTGCAAGGGCATGAACTCCTGCAAGGGTAAGGGCTTCATCGAGATGACCAAGGCGGAGTGCGACGCCGCGAAGGCCAAGGCGAAGGGCGGCTGAGGCGTCCGGTAAGTGCAATGATTCGGGGATTCGGTCTGGGGCTGCGACCGCAGCATTACTCCGCGCTGCTGGCCAGCCGCCCGCCCCTGGACTGGCTGGAGATCAGCAGCGAGAACTATCTCGTCCCCGGCGGCAAGCCGCTGTATTACCTGGATCGCATCCGCGAGCTGTATCCGATCGTCATGCACGGCGTGTCGCTGTCCATCGGCAGCACCGCCCCGTTGGACTTCGAATACCTGGCCGCACTCAAGGCACTGTCGCGGCGCGTGCGCCCGGGCTGGATTTCCGATCACCTGTGCTGGACGGGAGTCGGGGGACTCAACCTGCATGATCTGATGCCGTTGCCGTACACGGCTGAAGCGCTCCGCCATGTCGCAAACCGGATCAGCCAGGTGCAGGATTTTCTGCAACAGCGAATCCTCATCGAGAACGTATCCAGCTACCTCACTTTCCGCTCCTCGGAGATGACCGAGTGGCAGTTCATCGCGGCACTGACGGCGGAGGCCGACTGCGATCTGCTGCTGGATGTGAACAACATCTACGTCAGCAGCATCAACCATGGGTTCGATGCGCGCGAATTCCTCGACGCCATTCCGGCACCCAGAGTGCGGCAGATCCACCTGGCCGGTCACAGCCGACAAGGGGATCTGCTCATCGACACCCACGACACTGCCGTACCGCCGGCGGTGTGGGAGCTGTATCGTCATACGCTGCAGCGACTGGGCGCGGTGCCCACCATGATCGAGCGCGACGGAAATATTCCGGAACTGTCGGCACTGGTGACGGAACTGCAGCTGGCCCGTGATGCCACTGCGGTGGGGGCGGCGCGGGCGGCGTGATGAAACTCGAGCAATTGCAGCAGGCGTTCCAGGCGCACGTATTGCGCGGGGAAGCTGGCATCGAATGCGAGATTGTCGACGCTGCGCGCAGTCCCGTGTCCGCGCGCCTTGGCGTCTATACCGCGGCGTATGTTGCGCGACTCGTCGAGGTGCTTGGCGAGAGCTTTCCGGCGGTGCGGATGGCGCTGGGTCCAAAGCTTTTCGAGCGATCGATAGGCGATTTCGTGCGGCAGCATCCGAGCCGGTTCCGGTCCGCGCGCGCCTATGGTGAGGAATTGTCGACGTGGTTGGCCACCAACCTCGATGGAACGCGGGCGCGGGGCGGCGCCGATCTGGCGCGATTCGAATGGGCAGTCGCCGATGCTTTTGATGCTGGCGATGCCGTTGCGCTGGCGCCCGGCGATCTTTCGGGCATTGAGCCCACCGAGTGGCCCCGGCTGCAGTTCACCTTTTCCCCGACGCTGCAGCGACTGAACGTCACCAGCAATGCGGTCGCGTGGTGGAAGTTCGCCTGTGCCGCTCAGCCGCGTCCGGTCCGCTGGCGACTGACTTGTACCCAGCACTGGCTGGTCTGGCGCCAGGATCTTGCGGTGCTCTACCGCCGCCTGTCCCGGGCCGAAACGCAGGCGCTGGATGCGGCCCGCGCCGGACGTTGCTTCGGTGACCTATGCGAACGGCTGTCCGCGGCGCAGGCTGCGCGACTGCTTCACGACTGGGTCACCGCCGGGCTCATCGTTGCTGCCACCGTCGATGCAGGATCGCTGGCGTGAGTTCCTCGAGGCTGTTGCACCCGATATGACCGAGCGCACGGTCGATTTCGGTGGTCAGGATTTCGAGGGCCCGCCGGACACCGGCCTCACCGCCGGCTGCCAGTCCGTACAGCGTGGCGCGCGCCAGCATCACGGCATCCGCGCCCAGAGCGAGGGCCTTGAGGACATCGGTGCCGCGCCGAATGCCGCCGTCCAGCAGAATGGTCAGACGCTCACCGACCGCCGCTGCGATCTCCGGCAACACGTCCATGCCGGATACACAGTGGTCCATCTGCCGACCGCCATGGTTGGTGAGGACGATGCCGTCGCAGCCGAGATCGGCTGCGAGCCGTGCATCCTTTACCGACAGCACGCCCTTGATGATGAGCTTGCGCGGCCACACGCGGCGCAGCCAGGCCACGTCCTCCCAGGTGATGCACGCCGAAAACAGCTTCGGGATCACGGTACTGCCGCCGATGGCGCTCGCGGCACCCGGGGGCAGGAACTGTGCCAGATTTTCCAGCTGCGGCACGCCGTGGCGCACCAGCACTTCCCAGGCCCACCGCGGATGCCGCAGCATCTCGAGCCGGTTGCGCCAGGTCGGTAGACCCGGCCGCAGATAATTGCGCCGGTCCCACTCGCGATGGCCGAATACGTTTGCGTCGGTGGTGAAAACCAGCGCTTCGTAGCCGGCCGCGTCCGCCCGCGCCACGATGTCCTCGGTCGATTGCCGGTTGTCCGTCATGTACAGCTGCATCCACAGCCGTCCGCCGGCAGCCTGCGGCACCTTGTCCAGGTGCACCGCTGCCATGGTGCTCAGGCAGAACGGGATGCCCGCCGCCGCCGCCGCCCGCGCCAGCGACAGATCGCCGCCGGGCTGCAGCACGCCGTTGCCACCGGTGGGGCCGATGATCAG
>Ga0182030_10008095_pt1 | contig 21818 bp, 28 predicted proteins | sample 812S3MmetaG_FD_121299 | JGI IMG/M metagenome (GOLD analysis project Ga0182030, IMG submission 121299) | Permafrost microbial communities from Stordalen Mire, Sweden - 812S3M metaG (Illumina Assembly) | ecosystem: Environmental > Terrestrial > Soil > Wetlands > Permafrost | place: Sweden... | reverse complement strand
TGTACACGGGAAGTGGATGAAGCACTAGCCCTTCTTTGGCAGCTATAAGCGGTCCCAACTTCTCGACCTCGAAACTTCAGAACTGGCTCTCCTTGAGTGTATCGGCTGCCGTCTTCCTTTTTGGTAATTAACAATCCTCTAGATCTTCGCCGTGCCGACGTTGTTTTAAGTTCTGCACGCTCAACCTTCTAACAGCCAATGGTAGCTCTGCGCCTCCACAGCCGTTGCGGGCAACCAGCAAAAACAACAGCTTTCCGCTTACTATCCTAGGGCTTGGGGGCCATTTCTGCGATATCAACTGATATTCCATGCAAGTTGGTACGGACCTGCACCATCTATTGGGTGGATGAGCCATGTGCAGCCAATGCTACTCTCAGCCGCACCTAATAACATTAATGAAGGTCAGCACTAAGGCAACCAGTGCAGAAATGTGATGTGGCAGCCTCACTGCACGCATGGGTAGGTATTACCTCAAGGCTGGTTAAGCAGCCTTTCGATCCTTTTCTTCCTTCCGTCTCTCTTTCATTCATTTCATTGCATACAACCATATATACATTTCTTAGTTGTCGTATCACATTGGTCTACAGCAGGAAACCCAACCGGATCGAACCCCAGGCTCCATGCTGTCCTACATCCATCAGCTGAAGAACGCGAAGCCCGCGAAACCTGCGAAACACGACGACATGAAGTCCGAGGCGAGCAGTGGAAGATCCTCCGATATCTATGGCCTCGAGCAGGCGGCTAGGGATGCGAAAGAGGGGGCAATCGTGTACCTGCCACCCGCCCCAACTACAAAGAAGAAGAAGCAATCTCCTCAAGCTGCTATCGACGAGTTCTGGGGCAAATTTAATAGCAAGACGCCTGGCAGAGGTTAGCACCCTTCCTGCTTCTCTACTCTAATTCGATAGCTAATGCAAGTTCTCTGCAGCATCAAACATCCTCCCGAAAGACAAATATGCTGAAAAAGTGGGCGAGAACGTGCCAAAGGGCGTCATACACCACGAAAATGCGGTTGCATCATACGAACAAGCTGCGAAGATGTGCAAGGACAAAGTTGAGAAGATAGTCAAAGAATGCCGTCGAGTCAATCAGAAATACCGCGATCCTCACTTCGGTTCGTCTTATTTCCTCACAAAAGTGGTATTTCTTTCTATGAGAGCTTTGGAGATGGGAGTTGTCTCAAGAGCATGCACACGGATCACGTCTATTTGTTCTTGTCTCATATCCGCAAAAAGCTTCTTCCTTCGGAGCTCTCCCCAAAGAAATCGGCTTTTTAATATACTAATCCGATGACAGATATCGAATTTGACTTAAAATGGGGTGTAAAAGATTGCCTCACGATGCTATCGGATACTTCAGAGGCTGCTGAATCAACCTTTGCGCCCCGGTCGGTTAAGAGGGTTGAGGATATATTCGAGAAGCCCGAGTTTTTCAAGGCTGGTGCAACTGCCAATGATATCCGTCAGGGGCGGGATGGGGATTGTTGGTTTATGTCGGCTCTGTGTACGTTGGGGAATAAACCTGGCCTCATCGAGAAAGTCTGCGTTGCTAGGAACGAGGAGGTTGGAGTTTATGGCTTCGTTTTCTATCGTGACGGGGAATGGATTTCTGAGATTATTGATGACAAGCTATATTTGACAAAGCCGGACTATGATGAGAGTTGGTCGGAACGAGTCATGATCGAGGACGCCCGAAGAATCAACTCAGAAGAGGACTATCGCAAGATTTATCAGGTATGGGATCCCCGATCCGAAACTATGTTTAAATCTCACAATTCAGACCGGCTCTGGAGCACTTTACTTTGCTCAATGTGAAGATTCAAATGAGACATGGCTCCCACTATTGGAGAAAGCATATGCTAAGGCTCATGGAGTAAGTAGACAACGGCAGCCCTAAAGTCATGGGGCTAATGATTGGTTAGGACTACGCTGCGATTGAAGGAGGCTTCACTGGCGAAGGACTCGAAGATTTGACTGGTGGTGTCACTACTGAGATTTTCAGTTCAGATATTCTTGACAAGGAATACTTCTGGAAAGAGGAGCTCATGAAGGTCAACAAAGATTTTCTTTTCGGCTGTGCGGCAGGCATTTTCTGGGGACCTTGGGGGGAAAGAAAAGGCATCATCGAAGGGCATGCATATTCAATCATGAAAGCGGTTGAGATCGATGGCAAGAGACTTTGCCTGCTGAGAAATCCTTGGGGGACCTATGAATGGAATGGACCATGGAGTACGTTTCTATCCATCATTCGAAAATTCTTTCTAACATGATTAGGTGATGGAAGCAAGGAATGGACACCCGAATGGATGCAGAAGCTCGAGCATCGCTTTGGGGACGACGGAGCATTTTGGATGTCCTACGAAGACTTGTTGAAAAAGTATCAGACTTTCGATCGTACCCGGCTCTTCAATGATGATTGGAAAGTAACTCAACAATGGACTTCCCTTACCGTGCCCTGGTCTAGCGATTACCATACAACTAAATTCTGTTTCCACCTCGAGAAGAAAGCGCCGGTTGTACTTGTTTTATCACAGGTAAGCCCTTCCCATTGTGCACGATCAATTAACACAATAAAGACCATATCCTATGTCTTGAACACCGCTAACTATTTCAGCTTGACGCTCGTTATTTCTCAGGACTTGAAGGCCAATACCGTTTCCGGCTAACATTCCGTCTGCACAAAGCAGGGCAAGAAGGCTATCTAGTCCGTAGCCACGGCAATTACTGGATGAGTCGGTCGGTTACAGCTGAACTTGAGCTCGAAGCCGGTGAGTATCACGTATTAATGAAGATCACGGCCGAAAAGATGAGCGGTGCTGCACCTGTCGAAGACGTCGTTCGCAATAACGCCAAAGACCGAAGGGATAAATTGATCCGAATCGGTCTTGCGTACGACCTGGCGCACGCCAAGGGTCAGATTCACGAGACTGAAGAAGAAAAGAAACGGAAGAAGAAATTAGAGGCCAAGAAAAAGTCCAAGGAGAGAAAGGAAGTGAAGGATAAATTAATGAAGGAAAAGAAGAAGAGAAAGCATAATGAGAACAAGGAATTGCGAAAGCAGCGGGCTACAGCTGAGAAGCGTAAGGCGAAGGCTAAAGCTAAGGAGGCTAAGAAGGCTGAAAAGGAAAAGGCCGAGAAGGAAAAGAAGGCGAAGGAAGAGGGATCTAAAGCTGGCGATTCTAAGGACAATGAATCCAAACCTGCCGATTCCTCGACCACTCCCAACTCCGAGACGAAGACTGAGGAGAAATCGGACGCAATTGCTTCAAAGGATACTGAAACAAGCCCCGCGGTCCCAGAAAGCAAGCCAGCTGATTCTCCAGCCGCTGACAAGCACACAGTCAAGAAAGAGGAAAATTCACCTACTGCCGACAAGCCTACCGAAGTCAAGAAAGAAGACCCATCTCCCACCGCAGCCCTTCCCACACCCGCACCTCCTTCAATCCGCCTCAACGGCTCCGCTCCCCCTTCCATCGCCGGTTTCTCCGATCTTGACGACGACGAAGACCTTTCCGACCTGGACTCCATCGTGTCGGATATCTCATCCGGAGTCATCGACGACGCAATCGAGGAGGCCAAGCTCGCAGCACAGAATGCACCGCCTCCACCGCCGGCAGATGAGGAAGAGGACGAATTTGAGAAGGATCCATGGAATGCGATTGCGGTTGTGGGGCTGAGGGTTTATTGTAAAGGGGAGGGAGGCGGGAAGGTTAGGGTTGTGAGGCCGAGGGTTGTGGATGAGACTGATGGTAAGTTGATATCTGGAGAGACAGTTTTGTGAGTAAAGAAGCGTGGCAAAATGTGCTTTCTTCCGATACAAGGTGTTGGGGCAGTATTTCACGCTGCTTATTTACTCATGATACATGTCTTGACTCACAACTTTTATGTCAAAGAAGTAAATGCTCACTTTTGGTTATAGCTAAGGAGGAAAAGAAAAAGGAGAAGGAGGAGGGTGTGGAGACGAAGTTGGATGGTGAGTTTGGACTTCCTTTTCTGAAATATAGGAATACGAGTACTGATTGTGAATCTTGCAGTCGATGACAGCGCAAAGGATGCTTCGAAGGTCGGGGATGAACCAAAGGGAAAGGATGGGGATGGTAAAGACATTCACAGTACTGATGGTGGAAAGGAACAGGGTGAGAAGAAAGAAGAGGGTTCTCAAAAGGGTGAACTAGAAAGTGAGGGCTCGGTTGTTATAGTTTGAAGGATTCCTTGAATATGTGTTGGAGAATTGTGGTTTGTTTAATTAGTGAGCGAGTTTCGTAGCGTGCGATCGAGTCTGAATATTGAAACAAGTGCCTCTCTGACTGGTTTATATGAATATCCCACAACCTGTGAGTTGACACGGTTTCTGAACAAATCCATGCCTATTAATAATTTCAAAGTTCCGAGTACAGAAGGACGTAAATCTTTCCCAGCGTTTCCCATTTCGTCATCGTGAATGCAAATTCAATTCAAGTACCACGCTCACGGTGGCGATTTCCTTGCTGTTCCCGTCGGGAGCTACGGTCGTGAAAGGGTATTTGAATTTGGTCTTAGCTAGGAAGACGCGATTACGATGCTAGGGACGGTGGTTAGTTTGGTGGTTGGAAAAGGGCATGAGTACAGTGGCGTTGGGTGTATTTTGGGGGGAACAGACCGCTTTTGTGGGTGGTGTGAGTAGAGGTGGAATTGGATGGGTCACTGTTAGCGTTGGAGGTTTGGTGGCGAGTAAGAGGAAGCGAGAGTACGGGGATTATGGGGAAATGGGGCGGTGTCTACCAGGACGGGGCGGGGTGATGTAGCTAGGATAGTGGCGCGCTTGGGACCAGTGGGTTGGGGTGTTATGAGGTACCCATATAGCTTGAGAACACTATACATACCCAGGCATCACAACCAGGTGCCAGTAGTTTAACTTGCTTTGACTTAAATCTACTGTTCACTTCCATTTATAAAGTAATGGAATTCGAAGGAGTCAATGTGAGCTTCTGAATATATCGATGCGACAGATGTTACAAAAAGTTCTTTGGGAATGTCCATGATGGCAAATCACATCTAGAGCGAATTTTTGTGGACAGCTCTCGAGAATTTCTGCATTCAGGAAAGTCTTCTAGAAGGGCCACAGATTTAGGTTTGCCATTGGACTCCAAAGCAGCAACTTGGCGCTTGACTTACGTGATGATGGCGGGGCTAGGATTTCGAGCGGACTTGACACAACTTTCTCTCCACTGCTGCAAATGGAAGCGAGGGAACATATCAACGTAAGTTCGACTCGACATAAAAAGGAAAAGTGCGATTCAGTATTGGCTTATGCAAGGATCTAGAAGAATTGAATAGCTTCTTTTAGATTCAGAATATTTAGAGTTGCGGGGGTGCATTTGCGCGATAGAAAGTAGCGACTCGTCCTTGGCCCTCGTTCGTAAATTTACCTCGACAACCAAGCACCGTCGGCCGCCACAGTCGGCTGCATGTGTACTCAGCTCATATTCCTAGGATCCAACAACCTTTATTTTCACTCAGGGTTGTATGCCCACATAAATTATCAAGCCCCCAAGGGCCATAAAAAGAAGTAAGAAAACGAGCGGGCCCTCGAATTCGAGCTAGGAATCAAAGGCCGACTGTCGGAGAAGAGAAAATCCAGGCGTGTACCAGGTTCCACTATCTCGGATTCCGGCCATTTTCTGTACAGGAAAACCAATCGAGACGAACGATGATACTCCATCTTGGGCCGGATTCCGGTTACATTGTTTGAGCAGAAAGTCAAACCAAAAGTGGGCGATTAGAGCGACGTTAAAACAATGCTATTATTTATAAACTATCACGAGATCTTCGCTGTCAGAAACTATCAGCAAGCGGACAAGATCTCGAATCAGACAATGTAACGGCAAGTCCCACAACTGAGAGATCTAATATAGTGAGATCTGCTTAAATCCACGAGATTGGTCAAGATTGCGGCACAGGGGACCAAACAGCTCTCTAGCTTCCCAACCAGCGCCTGACAGAGACCAGAAGCTTTTCTAGCCGCATGCTAGAACACACTTCAGCGCAGTAGTGCTGAGGCTAGTAATCCTTCCAGTCTCCACAAAAGTCTGGAATCTCGTCCATGGTGGGTTATTCGTGCCATGGGGTCTGGAGATTGCGGTGGATCCTTGCAAATTAATTCCCCTCTGGGGAAACGTTCACAGCGCTTGTCAACAGGTCAAGCTCGTGAGCCCCAGTTTTCGTACACTGGCCCCTGTAGGATTCTCCCGCCAAGATACCTTAATGTGGTTCTCCATAGCACAAGAAGGTACAAAACCTGCTGCCTGGAATTGGTGGTGGGCATCCTGGGGCATGGGGAATGAAAAAGTGAGAATTGGAGAGATCGGCGGCGACTCTATATCTTGAGCTCTTTCCCCCTCGATTCCTGGTCGCCAGTTTGTCCATTGCCTCTCAATCCTCAATCCAAACATCCTCGCGAACATGGCGGAACAAAAGTCATTGGCCTATGATTCTGACAATGGAAACAACAAGTATGTTTCCATTACCTATTAGGCTGATCTTAATCCCAATACTAATTGTTCCTTCTTAGGAATAATTTCATTCAAAGCGAGAATGGATATGGTACAGAGCATATCAATCTGAACTCCAATCTGACCGCAACGTAAGTTTTCAGCCTTTCCCGCTGCAATCACTGCGCCTCCCCGCCGCCCCCTCGTTACCGGGCGATAACACCGATTGGTTGGTGATCGACGTCCTTCGGCCGCTGAGCTCGAGTTGCCTTCTCAATTCGATCTGCGAAGCTTCGCTGACACATCCCAGAATCAAGAATCCTCTGCTTGGCATTCCGCAAGATAAGCTGCTCCATGATGTCGAACAATTTGCACAAGAGAAAGGCCTCACCGACAACCTTCATCTTCTCCAGAAAGGTGCCCTCGTGGCGCAAGACCCCACCAATTACGAAGATTTGTCGGGAGAGTTTACCTTGAGCGAAACGGAGATCGAGGATCTTCGCAATGAGGTTCTACACAAATGGAGACAACCATTGGCTCTTTATGTCACTATCTTCACCTGCTCAATTGGCGCGGCTGTCCAGGGTTGGGATCAAACTGGTTCCAATGGTGCCAATTTGTCCTTCCCCGACGTTTTTGGCATTGGGACCGGGTCGACCCGCGACACGCTCCTCGTCGGTGTTGTCAACTCTGCACCATACATCGGATCCGCATTCGTTGGATGTTGGCTGTCTGACCCCATCAACTACTATCTCGGACGTCGTGGTACAATCTTTATCGCTGCTGTTTTTTGTTTCCTTCCGGTCCTCGGTTCTGCCTTCACCCAAACCTGGCAGCAACTCTTCGTCTGCCGTCTGCTATTAGGATTTGGAATGGGTGCTAAAGGATCCACCGTTCCCATTTACGCCGCCGAAAACTCTCCAGCCTCTATCCGTGGTGCTCTCGTTATGTCTTGGCAATTATGGACCGCTTTTGGAATTTTCCTCGGGACATGTGCTAACTTAGCTGTGGCACATACTGGAAAGATTGCCTGGAGATTACAACTTGGATCAGCAATGCTCCCTGCTATTCCATTGCTGATCGGAATCTTTTTCTGCCCGGAATCACCGCGCTGGTACATGAGTAAGTCTTGCTGAATTGTAGGCTGGGAGATAAATTGCTGACCTCCTCTAAGAGAAGAACCGATATGCGAAAGCATATAAGTCGTTGTTGAAACTCCGAATCAATCCCCTTCAAGCTGCCCGCGATCTATACTATATCCACACTCAGCTCGAGATCGAGAAGGAGATTATTGGGAAGAGCAACTATGTCACCAGATTCATACAGCTGTTTACGATTCCTCGTGTCCGTCGCGCAACCCTCGCTTCTTTTACCGTCATGATTGCCCAACAAATGTGCGGTATCAATATCATTGCATTCTACTCCACCACCATCTTTAAAAACTCTGGATTTACCGCCATACAAGCCCTTTGGGCCTCTTTCGGCTTTGGACTTATCAACTTCCTCTTCGCCTTCCCTGCATTGTGGACTATTGATACGTTTGGACGCCGCGCTCTGTTGCTGTTCACCTTCCCCAACATGGCTTGGTCACTCCTGGCTGCTGGTCTCTGCGCTTTGATTGACACTAAGCTCACCGCACATTTGGCGCTCGTAGCCATGTTTATCTACATCTTTGCCATGTTTTACTCCCCTGGTGAAGGGCCAGTCCCATTCGCGTACTCAGCTGAGGTCTTCCCTCTTTCCCACCGTGAAGTGGGTATGGGTTGGGCCGTCGCCACCTGCTTGTTCTGGGCATGCGTCTTGACTTTGTTCCTTCCCCTCATGCTTACAGCTATGGGTACTACCGTAAGCTCACCTCTCTTCCCACCAATACAAACAAAACACTAACATAACCCCAGGGCGTCTTCGGCTTCTACGCCGGCACCAATATTGTCGCTTTAGTTATGATCTTCCTCTGGGTCCCCGAAACCAAGCAACGTACCCTCGAGGAACTAGACTACATTTTCGCGGTCCCAACCCGAACCCACATGAAGTATCAAGTCACCAAGGCTTTCCCATACTTCATTCAACGTTGGATTTTCTTCAACAAGAACGCTACTCTCGAGCCACTTTACCACTTCGATACCAACAGTGATCAAAACCGTATCGATGAGATGCATGCCAATGATCGTGCACGGGCTGCGAGGAAGTTGAACCAGAGTGGAAGTGATGAGCGCATTGAGGTTTTGGATGGCGCGTCGAATGAAATTTCGGAAAAGAACTAGACTGATTAAAGAATATACCCAGTGATATAGGAGGATTTCTCATATCTTATATTGGACCTCTTTGGTTTATGATACCAGATTATGATGATATAGGATGATTGATGTGGCTTCGCTTTAGATCTTGATCCATAGAATGAATTATGATTTCTATTGCAAACGTCTCCAAATAGTGATGAGATTAAGATTGTTCCCCACATCAGAGTCGATTCTTACAGCGCTTCCAATCTCCTAGCCTATTCCTATCCCGATCTCACGGCTAGCTTCTTTTCTATGTCACCATACTCGTAGACAGTGTGTACACGCTGTAATTTTAGCGACGTTGGCGCATCTTCCGAGCTTTTGCGACCCATAACGGATAATATGCCCTGTAAGCTCGCTGAAAATTACTGGGAGATATAGGGCATAGACCACTAAAAATCTTAGGTTAGGTATCGAATGAGGGTCGCTATCCGTAGACTTGGGAATACCATTACAAGTACCTACAGTAGTTAGGAAAGCACCTGCAAATGACTTGAAGTTTACCTCGACAAAATAATTCATAAATTACAACGCCGTCACCTCGCCCTCGTCGCGCCTCAACCTATCACAATATCATTAGTGACTCGCAATGATGGCTGGCCCGACCGTGAGAAAGATGATGAGGGGAAGACGGAATGGACAATAACATCCACGTACACTCTGCAACCGCGAGATCCCATTGTCGACTCGCTAGCCACCAATTTGCTCTTCTGCAGCCATGTCATCAGTCGCGAAGCCGCAGCGACCTTTTTTCGGCACAACACCTTCGATTTCAAAAGCGACGAGGTGTGGAGTCCGCTCTACAATTTCCTAGACCAGATCGGCGATATCAATACATCACATCTACGACACATCACAATAGATATCGTGCAGCCGGAGTATCTAAAACTGGACCGTCGTGGCATTGCTCGATTTTCCAGGTATTATTGTCCGTTCCAGCAAGTTCATTCCAGCGGCCCTTTGCGCTCTTTCGACAGCAGGGAAGAAGTTCACTATCTAGATCTGGCCATCGAAGCGTGCTTCCGCGCACTGGGAGAACATGAGCGCGGATTGGTCTTGAGGTTTCTCTTGAGGCGATTTGAGCTTCCGGGTGTAGAAGTATGTGATGCGGATCTCATGAGACATGACTCTCCGCCGTGGTACCGCATGGATATGCCAGATCACCTGGAAAGAATGAGGAAGAGGTTTGGAAATGGGATTGATGTTCTACGGGAGGGGATGGGCATGAGGGATTTGTTTATTCAGGAGAGCCAAACTATTGATAAAAAGGGATGGGAGGTTATCGAAGCAAAGGAAGGGAAGTATATGCCTTTTCATCCAGTCAACTTGTCTTCCCCGCCATGGCACCCATATCTCACGATGCACTTTGTTCTGCGCAGGAGGGAATTGTCAATATCACAAAATAATTGGGCTTGAGACGGAGCAAATGACAAAGAGTGCTCTATAGCCTTCCGTACCACTTTCTGCAATGGTATGTAAAGCCCCCTTTTCAGAACACCTCTAAGTTTACGCCAAACGCTTTCAATCAAATAACATTTCCTGTAGCCGCATATAAAATGTCCCTTTGAATCAACGCCCATCCGTGTACGCCAAGCCCCTGCACAAAGGCAGTACAACCCCTATATAGTAAAAATCCGCTTTTTCTAAGAACGGGTTTAATCACTTTAGCATTCAGTAGGCCCGCCATATTGACTACTATCTAAGTTACCGTACTGCGAGGCGTTATCTGCTAGCCCTATATTGCTGTGATAGTAATAGTTTCGATCTAGCTGGCGTTTGTAGCAGGATTGCTCAGCATTTCGCAACGCTAAAAATATTATTTTGTCTCATACAGCAACACATCCTCATTGACCACTGTCAAGTCCAATACTTCTCCGTTACCAACTTCAAATTCTCCTCCGAAAACTCCGTCACCCCACTATCAACCGCTCTCGTCCTCGTCCTCGAAGTCTTCTCCACCTCCCCCGTCTTTTCATTCTTCCCCTCAAACTCAAATTGCTCCTTCTTAACAATCGTCCCTGCCACTGCCCAACTGGGAACCGAATCTTTGAAAACCACCCCCTTCTCTTTTTCCATCATTCTAAGAGTCTCCTCCGTACTCTTCCCATGCAACTCCTTCGTACTAAAGAGCGTCCTCGCAAATGCAGCAACACTATTCCTTATAGCGTCACCTTTACACCTCCACAACACACAATTGAGCGCTTCTTCCACACTGGGCACAGTGAATAACCTCCCGTCAAAATATGCCGTTCCCATGGTCTTCTCCTCATTCTTGACCGCTGGTTCAGGAGACGCGGTCACCGCGGCAGAGAGATGCGCATTAAACCTCACGCTCGTGAACGCCGCCGCTAAACTCGCAATCTTCTGCACGCGGCCATTAAATGCTCCTATGCCAGAAGGGAACACGAGTGAGATCTCGTCTGACTGCGTGTACGCCAAAACCGCAGATGGGAAGTGACTGAGTAGATCAGAGCAAGTAGCTGTCATCGCACCGTGGAAACGCGGATCGAAGGGCCGGGCAAAGTTCGCTGTAAACTTAGAGAAACCGTGGCCGTCGAGTCGAAGAATTGTAGGGGTGTTGGCGGGAAGGTGATAGTCATATACCGCCTCATAGGATTTCATTCGCGAGGCGAGAGATTCGCGGGGGGCTGCTATTTCGGCCATTTTGTATATTCCAGTTTTCTATGTATTTGTTGGGGATAATCTGGTGTTAATTGGGCATTTAAATTATGGGAATAGTTGTGGAATTGCACGTGGAACTTGAGTCATCCCCGCTCTGCCCACAAGCGCTCAGGGCGGCCATTCTCGTGGTGGCTCAGACTGTTAGAGGCTTGTAATTGGGAGAGAAAACACAGTAGACAATACTGACGAAGTTTCATGTTTATCTTTGGGTTGCATAGCCCCTCGCATGATGATAAAACTAGTTGCATGGCCGCACGGTGTCGGGATGGGCTTCGCGGTACTTCACGCTTCGAAAAGGGGGCGGGGTAAATCACGTGCAATAAACCCGGCCGTTGCCTACGAATTTTTCCTATGCCATAGGATTCAATCGCTATTCCCTTCACACTCAATTCATCGATCTCTCATTAAGATTAAGTAAATCCACTAGCGAGGAGACGCGTATAACAATCGTAGAAAATATACTTCCACCGCCAATTATGTAGTCACAACAATCTTCCCCTCGGTCTCTCAGATAAGCATTTTCTTGAAACTTTCATCCGCTTTCTCCAGCGGTAAGAAAAGCCCAATATGTGACTTGATACTCTTTGAGACTACAAATCATATCACGTCCTCAAATTCCTCTAATGTACCCAAGTAGCATCCTTTGATAGCAATCTGGTTGACGAAAACATAGGGGATGTCCATAAGTGCCGATCTTCCAGCATACCCACCACAAGTTACAACTGTTCCCCCAGTCTTGACGCTTGCAATAATATTAGCCCAGGTTATCTCTCCACTCGTATCAAAGACGGCATCCGCCTTCTCGCTTAGCTTCTCCCCTGGTTCAAACCCCTTTTCAGCACCTAGCTCTAAGCCAAGAGCTCGCTTCTCGGTTGTACGGCCTCGTACACCAGACTCTCATCTCGGCTCCTGAGCCCTTCTGAATCAGCGCAGTCGTCACAACACCCGAGCTGCTCTGCACCAACATCGTTTGACCAGCCCTTAGTCCGGATTTCGTAAACAAAATTTGATAAGCCGTTAACCACGCAATTCCCAGAACACTTGCCTCTACTGGATCCAATCCTTCGGGAATCTTTATAGCACTTCTTTTTGGAGCAACGATATAATTAGCAAGCGCTCTATCAACCAGTTCACTGAAGATATGACGCTTCGGATCAAGTGTCTCACCCCCTTTGAAGTCCGGATCGCCCATTCCAGGATAGAGAACAACGGGAGTACCATCCTCGAGAGTCCCAGCAACTTCGCAGCCAAGTATATGGGAATACTTAGGTTTGTAGGCAGTGAGGCCTCGGAGGGTAAAGATGTCGTGGTAATTGAGGGCCGCGGCCGTCAATTTGATCGTGACCCATCCTTCAGGTGGGGTTGGTTGAGGACGTTTGGTTATTCGGATGGGTGACAGTGGGTCTTCGAGGTTGGCTTTGGTTGCTAGAACTGTCGTCATGGGTTTTGTTGTCGTCTGATCACAGGGAGCGATTTTCAATGATTTGATGGTGTTGATTTCGAGACTGAAGTTGAAGAAGAGGTCAAAAGCCTCAGTAATATCATAGTCTTCCTCGATGTCGCCATCCATGATCACCGGGATAATAATCGAGTTTGAACCGTGTCTGATCGTGGGCTTGATGATAATTGACACATTGTGTTCTATAAGGGCAGAAGCGCTCCATTTGCTGATTTCATTAAGACCACAAGAATCAGTTTCTGCGTCAAGCATTTGAGATCCTACCCGGAGAAGTACTTCCGCTCTGGCAAAACGCCATTTATCCACCCGCCAGCCTACTCCCCAATTATGCCAGTCCCGCTACAGGAAGCTTGCTGTGCTTCAGCTCTATATATTGGAAAGACCGAAGCCAATGAAGCTTGATATGGGATCTTATCACGACAAAAGCCAATCAATTAATATAGCCACGAGAATCATGGTCCGTAGCAGAACACTTGGCTTATTCGCAGGCGTTGATCATCTTCCAAATAATACGACTATTCGATAATAATATTAGACAGCGAGCAGATGCAGAACGCCACGACGAGACTTTGACACAGTGGACTGATAGTTGCTTCGAACTGGTGTTACTTCCGCTCCTGAGAATGTAGTGCCAAGTAATTGGGTCTTCGGAGAAGTTGTCTGTCGTAAGATTATTCTACCGAGGATAGTACAGGCGATGTTTCCAATTCAAAAACAGGGGTTCTGTACATTAGTTACAGCGGTGACGGAGCTTTCGTTCACATCCTAGAACGCGCTTTGAGAGGCACCATCCGGGCAACACTGGCAGAGGGTGATTACGGAGAGGGGTCGACTGTACTGCCCAAGAATGGATTTCCATGAGGTCTTATCCTCCGCGGCGAACGACGGTGTGGACGAAGTAGGGCTGTTGATATTGGTGACGTATAATGGCGTTGCTCGTGTCAATGCTTGGATTGCAAGAACCGGGAACGCTGCTCTTCTCGAATGATTCCATCAATTAGTTGGGACGAAAGCTGGTGGCATTATGATCCTACAAATTTCCTCGTTTCTGAAGGGCCCAGTCCACAGGATATGTATCATACTGACTAGAGATGACTATATACAGTGGTAAAAAGGGATCAGAGCTTCGTGGGCAGAATCAGAAGCGACGCGTCATCTTCCCTTGTTTCTGATTGAGGGTAGATAATGTTATATTGCCGAGCAACAGGTCTTCCGGTAGACCTGGAGAAACATTCACCAGAAGAAAGGCTCTGGTGCATGAAGTTTGTAGCCTGAAAGCTCGCGGTGGCGTTCGAATTGCCTTCGGCAAATCCTTGGATGAACCCCTGAAACATTTGTAAGCGAAGATATGTAATCGATATGCAGGCCGTCCGACCACTAGATGGCTCCGTGTAATTTGCAGCCTTCGATAAGTATATTTTGAGGTGGAATTGCCGCTCCAGCTCTTCATACTCGAAAACAATATTCGGCTGTGATCCTCGAGGTTTGAAGTATCCAATATATAACATAGATAGGAAGAGGTGTCGCATGCTATCAATTGCTTGAAGCCCGAGGCCACGATTGTCACAACAATGGCCGAAGTACTGAAGAAAGAGTCTAGAATACGCTTGCCGGGAAGGCCAAGGCCAGAAACTTTGGAGTTTAGTACCAAGGACAATGGGGATAGATTGGCTCGAGCCAACACGAAGAAGACTCGTAAGTTCCCTCCAAGATAAGCAGTTGTGTCGACTGATTTCGCTGAGGCAATGACGTGGACGGTAATAATAATAGAGATATTAATGATGCACCTATCTTGGAATTTGTTACGTTTACTGGACAACCGACTAAGGTGGATCGAGAGGAGATATCAAAAAAAATCCGTACTCAAGTGATGCGTGATTACATCCGCAAACAGAACCAACAAGCTCAAACAGGCATCACAAAAATTGTGAGACCCAATCCAGAGCAACCATCTCAATACAAAAGCAAATTTAAGTTGAACACATGGTCACACAAGACAAAAACCAAGTCAATCCTATCTCGTCTAGAGAGGGAGGCATTAGTAGCGTCGCAAGCTAATGCTGTTGTGCGACGCCAATCTTACCTGCACGATGAACGCTTCAAGGACCAGCAACCTCATTCAGTATCATTCTTCAACGATCATCGAATTGATCCATTCAACTCTTTATCTGTCAATTTAGGTCACCATAGTGAAAATCTCCTGGTACACTGTGAGTATTTTCTTTGTTTCTCACTTCCTTGCTATATCTCTGTAGCAACTTTTTAACGATGCACTACCCCATGTCCTCATATCATTACCGTGAGCTCTTTTTGAACCCCTAAAATACTAACATACACAATTTAGATCATAATTCCTATTCCATGAACTCAATTGCTGTTAATCCGGAAGGCGATTTCTTTTCACAGGCCAAGACAGACCCCGTGGTACTTCATTCCATCCTCTACCTCGTCGCTTTACACTATAACCTGAAGCGCGGCGTTTCGGAGTCATCAGAGACGCTGCATCATGGAAGTGAAGCTTTCAAAATCATCAACGAGAGACTTGAAGAGGAACATTTCAGCGATAAGACGATCGCTGCGGTCGCTATGCTAGTGACAAAGGAGGTCAAATTTCAGGCTTCATCGATCAATTAGGGTCAAGAACTAATGTAATTTCTACAGAATCTCAATGGAAACTATGACCTCTCCAATATTCATATGCAGGGACTCGAATATATGGTTAAAGCACGAGGTGGGATCAACATGGTAAAAGGGGTGTTTCAACGGATTATAACTTGGTAAACAATTTTCCATCAAGGTTAACGTAACAGTCTTCTAAAACACCATCAGGTCTGATTTCTGCTACGCGAATGTTTGGAACTGCCAACCACGCTTCTTGCGACTAGATTATGCTTCCGAGCACCACCAAAAACTTTATAACCAAGAGTCCAATTGTCTTAGAACCGAGGACTTGTTCGGGTCCGATTCTCCCATAATTTCCATTTTCAAGTCTCTCCGCATTCTTTCCTACAATCTTGATCCCTCTCATGTCTCAACAACCGATCGGTTAGCGGCTAGCAATATGATATATGACCTTGAGTATACTCTCCTATCCCTCAACAAAGAAAACTCCGACGATCTAGGACCCACCTCCTGTATATACTCCTTCGAGGCTGTTCCACTGAAAACCGCAGCACATCTATATCTCTACCTCGTTATTCGAGAGATACCTCCAAGGTCTCAATTACTCTACAGATTGGTAGAGAGGTTGCAAGATGCGCTAGAAATCCAGCTGGGTGGATGGTGGAATTCAACGCCTTACAGGAAAACCTGGCTTCTCTGGATTCTGTTCATAGGGGGAGCCGCGGCCGCGGGAAGGCATGAAAGATGGTGGTTCGTGAGGGAACTCGCACTAGTCTGCCATGATTTAGACATTTGGAGCTTCGGGTCGATACAAGATACTTTGAAGAAGGTGTTATGGCAGGATGCATGGTGTGCAGTCCATTGCGCAAGCTTATGGGAGGAAATGGAAATATTGCAGGAAGATAAAGGGATCACGTGGCTTTGAACGAAATGACATGAAATATCGCTCAAGCATTATTTAACAAGACTTTTCAACTACTTCTCCTCCAAAACCCCATCCACGAAGATGTCCAATTTCTCATTGTAGAAGCATACCAGTCCCTGGATGGCTGCGCTCTCAGTCGTCGGATATTCATACCACCATATCACATCTTTGAAATCCTTGTCGCCAATCTTCACGCTATAGTACTGGGCAAGACCTTTGTAAGGGCATATTGTGGTCGTGTCGCTTTTGGAGAGGTACTCCCATTTGACCTGCATCTTGAATCAGTACATCTATAACTTCAAGGGAAATATTGACCCGTGAATTACCGATGTCTTCGGAAGGTAGTAGCGAGTCCTCAATCCGGTCTCGAAGAGGAAGGCTGGATTGGAAGATTCCGCAACCGTGACGCCTGCAATTTTGACCTCGATTTTCCGTGACGAGGGGAGAATATCAATGCGAGTATAAGGATTCTTTGGGTGATCGTAGATTTGCTAGTCCTCTTCGAACCATGCATCTTCAACATCACATTAGCAAATCTCCCCCACTTTCATGTCGCGCAAGACCTACCCATAGCCTTGAATTCAAACCTGACTAATCCCTTCAAAGGCCCATTCTCAAATACCAATATTCGGTCAGTACTCTTCTCTTTACCCTTGACAGTAGCTATGTAGGCAGAATTCTCTTCATTGATTTCAGAGCTTTTAGTGAGAATTCCCGGAGATACCGCGGCGATGGGGATCCAAAATTGAGGGAAGTATTTGTGTTCCCAGACCCAAAGAGCGGACGTAGTATCAAACAACCATACTCCGTCAAATAATGCTCGAACTCTACGGGGAGTACTTTCCACTTTGTGAGGTCCGGATGCGAGGAGGTTGGTAGCAAGGGCTTTGAGGCTAGGTAATCCATAGATTAGCTTCGCATAAATTTAAGGGAGGAAGAGAAGGGCGAAAACTACTCTGCCATCATGAGATCACTTATTTCTTTTGTCTCGAAGAGAAACAGATGAATTCCTATTTTCAGAGGAGTTCAAGACGTCAAGCAGTCATATATAATCATCTGCGTATTGATTGGTAAGATGCTGCACCATTGCAGTGCGTGCTAATTTGTCATCACAACGTTAACCCGTTACCCCGAATAAGTAACAAACGATTACCACATCCATATTGTTGAAAATAATGTTGCCATCCAACCATAATATTCAATTATACTTAACAGGTGTAGCCTGGCTCTAACAATTTGCGGTCCCCTTAAATTTCCGAATTCGGCGATGAATATTATAGGGCGAAATTAAAATAGAGCGCAGCGATTTTATGAGAGTCAGACGCACGTCAATTTGAGAATTTTCCAATGCTGTTCTACCCAAAATACACGAGATTCGAGTGACAGTTCAACAGCTAGGGAAATGGCTGTCTTGTCACCTTCAAACCTTAGAACAGCGGGTCCAAAGTCCTCAACCATCTTCTTTCAAACACCCCCGAAAGTCGCCAACCCTCCTCTCTACCCCGCCGCCTTCAACAATCCATTCTAAAATCTTCGACCAGACTTTGAGCCATTCTTCCGCCTCCACTAGTCTCGTATTGGCATTATCCCAGTTGATTTTCAACATACATTTCGCACCTTCTTTCCCTCCAGCTCCAGGCTAAAATACATGTAGCATCGAATGCTACGTGGTTGACTAAAGCTTTGTGAGAAATTAATTACTGAATTATTGGTAATAGATCGATGGACTTATGATTGGAGGCTATTCCCACAGAGTGATGTTTCTCTACGTAAAATAATCTCATACGAAGTAAAGGACCTGACAATCTGGCCTGAAGTGACGGATCATCGTCAGCAAGGAGTTTCAGTTCCCCTATATTCTTCACGGGTGTTTCTTCAATTAGGATACATGGATCATACCAGCGATCTGTAGAATGTGTGGTGACATAAAGCAAGATATCATCTTCTATGCTCTCATTCTCTTTTACTATCAGAGATCTCAGCAGAACGTGTTCTGCCGAAACAGACTTCAGAGCGGCTTGAACTTTCTATACTATATGTCATTTTAAACTTCAATACCTGATCTGAATGATACGTACTTTAGAATCTTTTAAATTTGTTATATGAGCAAGGCGGATGGTATATGAAGCTAGTCGGCGCTCGTGGAATAAGAGTTGTCTGTAATCATCTGTTAGCATCACGTCCTCGATATCATTCCACGTCAGCCCCAGCGGCTCGAGATTTCTTTCAACCAAGATCCTCGTCTTTTGGGTATGTTCTTCACTGCCAATTGTGTGAGCCATATCTGCGGTTGATGGCGGGCCCTCTCTTTCTGGAATCCAAGTTTGGTCCGTTGGCATTTCATCTATCGGTTTCGCATCGAGAATAACTGATATCTTTAATTGATGCAATTTTTCATGAAAAATTGGCTCGGAAAAAAACAAGTTTTTGGACGCTAGTTAGTGATATGGCTGTAAAGTGTGACATCATCTTCTGCATATGAAACCTCAGCCACCAGATGTTCTTCGAAGTTTCGCCCAAAGTGATTGCTTCCCTTGTCTTAAAGCCATTTAATCTTTTATTCAAACTCGACCACCCCTTTTATCTATGTTATCTGTCGCAAAAAATCATGTACAATATTATCCAACCTGAGAAAAGTGTCGTCTCATCTGTTTTCTTCTTCTTTCCGTTCCTTTCATTCACTACACGCGATTGCCAAAGTGTCAATTCTTTCTTGGTTCAATGCATCCGCAATGGGAATTGGAGTCTTCATACAACACGGAGAAATCCTCACGCGTCACAAATTTGAGTATCTTGAAGCATCTCACACCTAACATTGGAATTGAAAAGTATTTGCGCTTTGTGAGAAGGAACTTACACATTTATCGTTCGTTGCTTTCAGTTGCTCGAAGTACAGTGGCATTACGAGCATGGCAGCGGCATTTGCAGACGCCGTGAGTGACGTGCGATGTTACCAGCGGGCTGTGCCAGCCGAGTCGGGCTCAGACAATCTGAGAATATGATTCTGAAATACTAACTTATGCCATCATGCTTGGCATTCGTACCTCTAAGTCTCCAATTGCCCTTCCGAGTTCCAATATGTCGGTCCCGAGTTCTTCGGATGCCGACATTGCTACGCATCACTGGCAACACAGCGTGCTTCTTCTTCAAGATTAGATGAGTCTATAAGAACCCATCGTGCCTTCCAGAGCAGCTCTTCCTTCTTTTCGAAATAATTTCAACTCTGTTCCACACCTCGTTTAGAGCTTCTAAGTTCCTTATTCGACAAATCCTTTCACTGGTTATGCACTGCACATCACCAGCACTTTTCAAACAGAAAATCGCTACGAGGATATTTTTTCTCAGATTCGAGCTGACCTGTTCTGCTTTATTCTTCTTGTGACAGTTAGCAAACTATCTCATACCTGGGTACAAGTGTAAGTTAACCATATCAGGGCGATAAAATACCGTCAAATAAATCGTTATTAGCTTCAGGTTAGACAAGGATAACATACGCTTACTGTAGATACCTCTCATTACTATGGAAATAGCAATTGACTTAATAATTAAAGATTTTGAATTATATTTCTAAATTTTAAATTTTGAGAATTGAATAACTGAGGATTGATAATAAACACCATAAAGAGGAGCTCGAGTCTGTGACTAGTGTACTCGCCGGTGATATAATAGGGTCAGATATAGACGGTCGGAGTAAAAATAGGAATGGAGATCTGTCTTGAAAGGAAATATTATGCATCGAAACATCCATCAATCTGCGTCTCATGCTCGTCTAATCCCCTTCTTCCTACTTTTAAAGTCGAGGATCATCCCATGAAGTTGTCCGAGTTTTATGGTTCACAAAATAAACTCTGCCATACTTTGCGATGCGCTTTTCAATGTACGGTGAAATCTGCTCCCCTAGTTTCAGCCCCATTTTATCTTCATCCTCAAAAGCCTTAGAGCCAATGTAGTAAAGTTTTGGGATCCCACGAAGTCGCCAATCCTTTGGCAGGTTTAAGAACGCCAGTAAGGGGTCTTGCTCCGTAAACCTGCCGTCCAACATAACCTGATCAGCAGTAAGAGAATCAGTAGTTGCATACTGCTCTACTTCCTTCGGGAAAAGGGTTCGGTAGCTAGGGTTGGCCTCAAGAAATCCCCTGAGTTACAGTTTCTCCTTTCGTACAAGGTTTGATAGCCCCTCCCACTCAAGTTGGGTAGTGATGGTGCCTTGAGAAGGATATAATAGATCCAGCTGAACATCCCCTTTGACTATTGTCAGCTGAATTGCTGGACATTATCGGAAGGAGGGTTATGTTTACCTGAGAATGGCTCGAAAAGAGAATGGCCTTTAAACGAGAGCTCTGGAGTCTTCTGGGGGTTACTATAATCAGAAAGATGTCTATCCACGCTGATAGATTCAGTTTTTCCAATTAAGTACTTTGGATCTGTTCTTTTTTCCTCAGAGACACCATCAAAAACAGAAATTATCGGGAGCATGGATAGGCTTTTCGAATTATCATTACCAAGTTTAAAAGATGCCCAAGAGTGTTGCCAGTTGGGATCCACAGTATTTAATGCTATACCTGTCTCGGATCTCTTGGATTCGCCTTCATAGAGTACTGCAAAGGGATTGGGCAGTTGGGTGAATATTACCCCCTGGGTCTTTGGGAGACCTCGAGCTGAGTGAATTTTGAAACGCACAAGAGGTTGTTTATTCTCAAGAATTTCAGAAATCCTACGACTATCCTTATGCATAGCTTGGAGTTTATCTTTGGCAGCCTTGTTTTCGGCCTTCGCAAGTGCCATTGCCTTATCGGCTAGACCTGGTTTCGTCTCGGCCCATGTCCTGCACTTCTTCACTGCTTCCTCCACCTCATCCCAGACTGTAAGTTGTACGCTCACAAGGCGTGCTCTTGTCTGCATTCTCATTGCTAACCAGGCAGGGCCAAAGACAATCCTGAAAGCAGAGGTTTGGTTAGCCGAAATGTAAGTCTTGTTGAGGTTGTAGGCTTGGTCCATGGCGTAGAGAAAGCTCAGTACGTGATCAAGAGGCACCTGATACGCCCGAGCCATAGCAACCATTGATTCTACTGGAAAGTCTTTGAGAAGGGCGTGTTCGGGTTCTACAGTATGCATAATGCGGTACTCGGAGACCATATCGTCAAGGTCACTGAACCAAGCCTCCGGATTTGTCTTGTTTTCCAGGTTCACAAATTTCAAGGCTGCCTTCTTGATAGTGTCAAGAGCATTCGAGATAGTCATGTCTCGGGTGCTATTGTCCGCTATGATTGATAGTCGATAGTCGTTGATAAAACGATGAATTCGGTCAAGACATCTTGGTGCAATTGAATAGGCCATACAACCGAAAGAGCGCTGGTCAATTTCGGGTAGCTTCTTGGT
>Ga0182030_10008094_pt1 | contig 21821 bp, 24 predicted proteins | sample 812S3MmetaG_FD_121299 | JGI IMG/M metagenome (GOLD analysis project Ga0182030, IMG submission 121299) | Permafrost microbial communities from Stordalen Mire, Sweden - 812S3M metaG (Illumina Assembly) | ecosystem: Environmental > Terrestrial > Soil > Wetlands > Permafrost | place: Sweden... | reverse complement strand
GTCCATGGGCTTAGCGAATCCCATGTAATTCATCACCTCGACGCCGTCATAGCTCGCGTAGTCGTGGATCTCCATGCAGCGCACCGACTCGATGCGCTGGCAGGTGCCGGCGAGCGCAAACGGAATCAGGTCGTTGGCGAATCCCGGGTCGACACCGCTGATGAAGATGGTCGAATTACCTTGGCGGGCAGCATCTTCGACCCGATCGATGTACTTGTCCGGCATGACGCCCCACGGGTATTGCAGCAGCCCGGGCGATGACCCGACCACGTTGACACCGGCAGCCAGAATGCGCATGACGTCTGCCATCGCCTCGGGTAGCCGGGTATCACCCATGGCGCAGTAGACAACGCACTCGGGCCCGGTGGCCAACAGGGCGTCGAGCTCGTTGACTGCTTTGACGCCCGTGTCGACGGGTGCGTCCAGGCCGACCCCGCACAGCTCGCCGGCGTCCTTGCCCACTTTCTCGGGCGACGACACGCACAAGCCGGTCAATTCGAACTGCCGGTTGGTGATGAGCTCAGCCAGGGCAAGCCTTCCGACATTGCCGGTCCCGACGTGTGCGACGCGGATTGCCATGACAAGTCTCCGTTCAAAGCGTGGAAAACTTTTCTAGACACTAGTCCACAATTTTCCGGGCGCGTACGGGGGTCGAAGCCGGGAAGCGAAGCGGCGTTACGGTCCGAGCGGAGATGTCGTGCGGATCGACTCGTCGCGAATCAAACCCCGCAGCAGCGCGGTGCTGAACTCGGCGGCGATTTCCTTGGCCGACCGCCGTCCGCTCGGCCGCAGCCAGCGGTAGCTGCCCAGCGTCATGCCGATATAGCCCAGCGCCAGCACGTGGGAGTCGCACTCGTAGAACTCGCCGCTGGCGATCCCGCGGTCGATGAGGCCGTGCACGTGGTGATAGACCTGAGCCTCCTTCTCGCGGACCTCGGCGACCTGTTCGCTGGTGAACCACTCCGTGATGTAGGGCTGTTCCTGGAAGTAAACGGCGGCCCGCTCGGGATCGCTCGCGATGCCGGTGAGCAGCCGGATGGTGTACTGGTAGAGCGCCTCGCGGGCCGTCCAGGTCGGGTCGTCGTGCACGGCAGCCAACGTGCCCTCGGCGGCCTGGCGGTAGATGTCGAACAAGATCAGCGACTTGCTGGCGTAGTAGTGGTAGACGGTGGCCTTGTTCAGGCCGATCACGTCGGCGACGTCGTCCATCCGGGTGCCGTGATAGCCGCGCGCGGCGAACAGCTTGGTGGCAACAGCCAGCAACTCCTCGCGGCGCGTCAACCCGTTGGGGGTGATGCTGTCGGATGACATCTCTACTCACTATCGTCGCTGCCAGCGGGGCCGGATATGGTTCCGGCAAGGCCCGCACAAGGCAAAGTACCAATCAACTGGTTGGACAGTTTAAAGGGATCGCCGCCTGTCGCCCCGGCGCGGATGAGACTAGACTCGCTATTCGAACTAGGCCGCGAGGGGATCGCAAGAGGATAGGTGGCGCTGATGGATCCGAGTCCGGACTATGACGCGAGCGACGAGATCGAGTTCTTCATGAACTACCTGACCTGGGGCTTGCGGGGCGTCGAAAACGGCCACGGCTATCCGCCGCCCGCCTATCCGCCCGTCTAAAGGCCGGTTATAGCGCCTTTAGTTCCTCGGCGACCGCAGTCACCGACTTCTTCGCGTCACCGAACAACATCGTGGTGCCCTCGGCATAAAACAGCGGATTGTCGATGCCCGCGAAACCGGAGTTCATCGACCGCTTGAGCACGATCACCGACCTCGACCTGTCCACGTTGAGGATCGGCATGCCATAGATCGGGCTGGAGGCGTCGTTGCGGGCCGCTGGATTCGTGACGTCGTTGGCGCCGATCACGAGGGTGACGTCGGTGCGGGCGAACTCATCGTTGATGTCGTCCATGTCCTTCAATGCGTCGTAATCGACTTCGGCCTCGGCCAGCAGGACGTTCATGTGCCCGGGCATCCGGCCGGCGACCGGGTGGATGGCGTATTTCACCGGCACCCCACGGTCTTCCAGCAGCTTGGCCAGGTCCTTGACGGCATGCTGCGCCTGCGCGACGGCCAAGCCATAGCCCGGAACCACGATCACCTGGTTGGCGTAGGCCATCTGAATCGCGGCATCGGCGGCCGACGTGGACCTGACGTTCTTATCGCCACCGCTGTCGCCACTGGGGGCCACCCCGCCGCCGCCGAAACCGCCGGCAACAATCGCCGGAATCGAGCGGTTCATCGCCTTGGCCATCAGGTTGGTCAGGATCGACCCGGACGCACCCACGATCATGCCCGCCACGATCATCGCGGTGTTGTTCAGCGCCAAACCCGCTGCGGCGGCTGACAACCCGGTCATCGCGTTGAGCAGTGAAATAACCACCGGCATGTCGGCACCGCCGATCGGCAACACCACCATCAGCCCCAGCACCCCGGCTGCGGCCAGCAGGCCGATCATCCACCACAGCGGCGCTCCCCCGCTGCCGGGATGCGCATGCAGGCCGACGACCACCGCGGCAGCCACGGCTGCGGTCAGCAGCAGCAGGTTGACCGGTTGTTGGGCCTTGCCGAAGCCGATCGGCGATCCGGAGATGATCTCCTGCAACTTGCCGAACGCGATGATCGAACCCCAGAACGAGATCGACCCGATGATCGCGGCGAACAACGACGCCACCACGATGTGCACGGTCGGCGACTCGCCGTGGTGGAAAGCCGAAAAGCCGCTGGTATCAATGAATTCCGCAAGGGCGATGAGCGCGACCGTGCCCCCACCGACACCGTTGAAGAAGGCCACCAGCTGCGGCATGGCGGTCATCTTGGTCAGTCGCGCCGGGGGCACCCCGAGTACCACACCCACGACCAGACCGGCGATGATCAGCACCCATTGGTCGGTGTGGCGGATCTTGACCAGCGTCGCCCCGACGGCCAGCGCCATGCCGACGGCGGCGATCAAGTTGCCCCGCACCGCGGTCTTGGGCCCGGTCAGGCCCATCAAGCCATAGATGAATAGCGCAAACGAGATGACGTAGAGCACCGTCACCAGGTAGCTCATTTGGCGACCTCATCCGACTTGGCTTGCTGGACAGGCTTTTTGCCCTTGAACATGCCCAGCATCCGGTCGGTGACGATGAACCCGCCGATCACGTTCAAGGTGCCGAACACCACCGCGACGAACAGGATGATCTGCACGGCCAGCGACGGGTGCTCGACCTCCCCGAACACCACCAGCGCGCCCAGCACCACGATGCCGTGGATGGCGTTGGTCCCCGACATCAGCGGCGTGTGCAGCGTGTTGGGCACCTTGGAGATCACCGCGAACCCGACGAATCCGGACAGCACCAGAATCGCCAGGTTTTCCAATAGCTCGTCGTACATCTAGGAGTCCTCTCCGGCGCGGGTCACACACGAATCCGCGATGACTTCGTCGTCGAAGTCCGGGGCCAGCTTGCCGTCGGTGATCAGCAAATCCAGTAGCGCGGTGATGTTCTTGCTGTAGAGCTCGCTGGCGTGCTCGGGCATGGTGGCCGGCAGGTTCAGCGGCGAAGCGATGGTGACGTCGTGCTTGACGACGACTTGTCCGGGCTCGGTGAGCTCGCAGTTGCCGCCCGCTTCCCCGGCCAGGTCCACCACCACGCTGCCCGGCTTCATCGCTTCGACCGCCGCCGCGGTCACCAGACGCGGCGCGGGACGCCCAGGAACCAGCGCGGTGGTGATCACCACGTCGAAGCCGCTGATCGCCTTTTCCAGCGCCTGCTGCTGCTCGACCTTTTCGTCTTCGGTCAGCTCGCGCGCGTATCCGCCCTCACCGGCCGCGTCGATGCCGACATCGAGCCATTTCGCACCCACCGAGCGCACCTGGTCGGCGACCTCCGGACGCACGTCGTAGCCGGTGGTGCGCGCGCCCAGCCGCTTGGCCGTCGCCAGCGCCTGCAACCCGGCCACCCCGACACCCAGCACCAGCACAGTGGCGGGCTTGACCGTGCCAGCGGCCGTGGTCAGCATCGGAAAGAACCGGGTCGACTCCGACGCCGCGAGTAGCACGGCCTTGTACCCCGTCACGTTGGCCTGCGACGACAACCCATCCATCGCCTGCGCCCGCGAGATACGCGGAATCGCCTCCAGGGCGTACGCCTGCACACCGGCCTGCTTGAGCGCGCCGATCGAATTGTCGGCGTTGCGGGGCGACAAAAAGCCGATCAGCGTTTGCCCGCTGTGCAGCCTGCTGACCTCGGCAGCGGTCGGTGGCGCGACCTTGACCACGACATCGGCGGCCCACGCATCCCCGATGCTGGCGCCGGCGTCAGTGTAGAGCTGGTCCGGAAGCAACGCGCCCTCGCCCGCGCCGGACTCGACCACGACAGCCAGCCCGCTACCGATCAGCGACGCGACCGCCTTGGGCACCAGTGCGACGCGCCGCTCGCCCGTCCCGGACTCAGCGACCACCCCGATCGTCGTCTGCGGATCTGTCATGGCGCCTACATCTACTTTCGTTAAGGGTCCGGGTGTTTGCCCCAGACACCCTAGCCGCCGTTACCAGAGCGGGAAGTCTTGGCCGTGTTCGGATGCCGGGCGGGGCCCGAAATGGCGCCGCTCGGATTCGGAGATCGGCACGTCGTTGATGCTGGCTTCGCGGCGGGCCATCAACCCCGACTCCGAGAACTCCCAGAGCTCGTTGCCGTAGCTGCGATACCACTGCCCGGCCTCGTCGTGGGACTCATACTGGAACCGCACGGCGATTCGGTTGTCGTGGAAGTCCCACAGACCCTTGCGCAGCGAGTAATCCAGTTCGCGCTGCCACTTGCGGGTCAAGAACGCGACGATCTCGTCCCTGCCGACGACGTGTTCGCTGCGGTTTCGCCATTGCGAGGCGAGCGTGTAGCCCAAGCTGACGTGCTCGGGATCGCAGGTGTTCCAAGCGTCTTCGGCGGCTTGCACCTTCTGCAGTGCTGTTTCGTAGGTGAATGGGGGGAACGGCGGGCGGCTCTCGGTCATGACCCCAATCTTCCACCGCCGCGCTGGGGGCACCACCCGCGAGCGGGGGACTGCCGCGGAGGGTTAACGAGCGTGTCCTATCGTGACGGGCATGGACTTCGCGATGTCGGCTAAGGCCACCGACTACCACAAGCGGCTGTCCGACTTCATGACCGAGTATGTCTTTCCGGCGGAAGCCGAATACGACAACTACCGCCACGAGGCCGGCCCAAACGACCACACAGTTCCCCCGATCGTCGAGGAACTCAAAATCAAGGCCAAAGAACACGGCCTATGGAACCTATTCCTGCCTGCCGAGTCGGGGTTGACCAACCTGGACTACGCCCCGCTGGCCGAGCTGACCGGCTGGAGCCTGGAGATCGCGCCCGAGGCACTCAACTGCGCGGCGCCCGACACCGGCAACATGGAGACGCTGCACCTGTTCGCCACCGAGGAGCAGCGCAAGCAGTGGCTGGAGCCGTTGCTGGCCGGCGAGATCCGCAGCGGGTTCTCGATGACCGAGCCGGCAGTCGCCAGCAGCGACGCCCGCAACATCGAGACCTCGATCGTGCGCGACGGCGCCGACTATGTGATCAACGGTCGTAAGTGGTGGACGTCGGGAGCGTCGGACCCGCGCTGCAAGATCCTGATCGTGATGGGCCGCACCAATCCGGAGGCCGCCAATCATCAGCAGCAGTCGATGGTGCTGGTGCCGATCGATACGCCGGGCGTCACCGTGGTGCGCTCCACATCGGTCTTCGGTTACCAGGACCAGCCCGGCCACTGCGAAATCGTCTACGACAACGTCCGGGTGCCGGTGACCAACCTGCTCGGCGAAGAGGGCTCCGGTTTCGCGATCGCCCAGGCAAGGCTCGGGCCGGGTCGCATCCACCACTGCATGCGCGCACTCGGTGGAGCCGAGCGTGCGTTGGCCTTGATGGTGAACCGGGCCAACACCCGGATCGCGTTCGGCCGCCCGCTGGCCGACCAAGGCCTGGTCCAGCAGGCAATTGCCAAGTCCCGCAACGAAATCGACCAGGCCAGGCTGCTGTGCGAGAAGGCGGCGTGGACGATCGACCAGCACGGCAACAGGGCAGCGCATCTGCTTGTGTCGCAGATCAAGGCGGTAGCCCCGCAAATCGCGTGCGATGTCATCGACCGCGCCATCCAAGTGCACGGCGCCGCGGGCGTCAGCGAAGACACGGCGCTGGCCCGGATGTACGCCTGGCATCGCGCCATGCGCATCTTCGACGGACCCGACGAGGTGCACATGCGCTCCATCGCACGCGCCGAGATCGGCGGCGAGCAGTCGACCTTCGCCTCGGCGGTCACCTCGCGTGACTGAGGCTCTGCGAGAACTGTCGGGCGCGTGGAACTTTCGCGATGTCGCCGACGGCGCATCAGCGCTGCGGCCCGGGCGGCTGTTCCGGTCCGGTGAGCTGAGCCGCCTCGACGACGAGGGCCGCGCGACGCTGCGCCAGCTCGGGATCACCGACGTCGCCGATCTGCGCGCGAGGCGCGAGGTCGCCCGGCGCGGTCCGGGACTGGTTCCCGACGGCGTCGAGATCCACCTGCTGCCCTTCCCGGACCTCGGCGCCGAAGAAGAGTCCGACACCGACGGGCAGGCCCCGCACGAAGCCGCATTCCAGCGGCTGCTGACCGGCGAGGGCGCCGACGAGCCGGAGCGATCCGTCAACGAGGCCGCCACCGCCTACATGATCGACGAATACCGAGAATTCCCAACGCGTAACGGGGCGCAACAGGCGCTGCACCGCGTCATCACGTTGCTGGCCGCCGGACGCCCGGTACTGACGCACTGCTTCGCGGGCAAGGACCGCACCGGCTTCGTGGTGGCGACCGTGCTGGAGACGATCGGCATCGACCGCGAGACCATCGTCGCCGACTTCCTGCGCAGCAATGACGCGGCTCCGCAACTGCGGGCGCGCATCTCCGAGATGATCGCGCAGCGCCAGGACACCGAACTGACCCCGGAGGTGGTGACCTTCACCGAGGCCCGGCTCTCCGACGGGGTCCTCGGCGTCCGGGAGGAGTACCTGGCCGCCGCGCGCCAAACGATCGAAGACGAATTCGGCTCGCTGGACGCCTACCTACGGGCTTCGGGTATCAGCGAGTCGGACGTCGAACGCCTGCACGGCGCATTGCTGGCCTGACTCGCTGACCCCGGAGCTCCGCTAGCCCAGCTTGAAGTCGGCCTGCTTCGCCGCGGACAAGTCGGTGATCTCGTTCCAGTGCGTAGCGACATCGTCCACTGTCGGCGGCTTGTCAAAGGTGATGCCGTCGTTCTGGAACAGCGCGACGCGCTGCACCTTGCCACCACCGACCACGAAAACCGAAGCGCTGTTGGGGTTTTCCTCGGTGCACAAGTAGGAGACCACCGGCGCGACGTACTCGGGCGTCAGCTTCTCGAGCACCTCCTTGGGCAGGATGTCCTCGGTCATCCGGGTGGCCGCGATCGGGGCGACCGCGTTGGCGTGGATGTTGTACTTCGCCCCCTCCAGCGCCAGGCTGTTGATCAAGCCGACCAGCCCGAGCTTGGCGGCCCCGTAGTTGGTCTGGCCGAAGTTGCCGAACAGGCCACTGGTAGAGGTAGCGACCACCACCCGGCCGTAGCTCTGCTCACGGAAATGCGGCCAGGCCGCACGGATGACGTTGTATCCGCCGTACAGGTGCACCTTGAGCACGGAGTCCCAGTTCTCGAACGTCATCTTGTGGAAGGTGCCGTCGCGCAGGATTCCAGCGTTGCTCACCACGCCGTGGATCGCGCCGAACTCGTCGAGCGCGGTCTTGATGATGTTCTCGGCGCCCTCGGGTTCGGCGACGCTGTCATAGTTGGCGGCCGCCCGGCCACCCGCGGACTTGATCTCCTCGACCACCGTGTCGGCCATGTTGTGGCCGGCACCGGTGCCGTCGCGGGACCCACCGAGGTCGTTGACGATGACGCTGGCGCCCTCCTTGGCGAGGGTAAGGGCGTATTCGCGGCCCAATCCCCCACCGGCTCCGGTGACGACGATGACGCGATCCTGCACTCCTGGCATTCAGGTTCCTCTCTGCTTTGGTAAAACGCTTACTAGCAAGTGATTTGGCGTGAAAACGGGTCAGAACATTCGGCGAGCCATTTTCATGGCCCGGTCGGTGTACGGCGGGTAGATGAAGCTCGACAGGTCCGGCCGGGTCGGCTTGGTCAGCACCGACTTGCGGTGGCTGAACTCCTCGAAGCCGAATCTGCCATGGTAGGCGCCCATCCCCGAAGCGCCGACGCCACCGAACGGCAACTTGGCCGTCGACACCTGGAAGGCGAGGTGGTTGACCAGCATGCCGCCCGCGGGCACCTCTTTGATGACCCGTTCGCGGGTCTCCTTCGTTTTGGTGAACAGGTACGCCGCCAACGGCTTGGGCCGTGAATTGACGAAACGTATTGCGTCATCCAGGTTTTGGGCGGTGATGACCGGCAGTACCGGCCCGAAGATCTCGTTTTGCATCAGCGGCCCGTCCGGATCGGGGTCCACCACAACGGCGGGCTGGATGCGCAGGCTCGACGCGTCGCAGGCCCCGCCGACGGTGACCTTGCCGTCGCCGCCGGACAGGTATCCGCTGATCCGGTCGAACTGCCGCTGGTTGACGATCCGCATCCCGTTCGGCTTGTCCGAGGTGAACTTCGTGACGGCAGCGCCGATCTTGCTGACCAGTTCGTCGCGAATCTTGACGTCGGCCAGCACGTAATCGGGCGCGACGCAGGTCTGTCCGGCGTTCAGCAGTTTCATCCACGCGATCCGCTTGGCCGCCACGTCGATGTCGGCATCGGCGGCCACGATCACCGGGCTCTTGCCGCCGAGCTCCAGCGTGCAGGGGGTCAGATGCGGGGCCGCACCCTCGTACACCTTGCGGCCGATCTCGGTGCCGCCGGTGAACAGCACCCGGTCCAAGCCCTGCGCGATCAGTTCCTGGCTCACCGCACCGTCGCCCTCGACCACCGCGATGGCGTCGTTGTCGAGGTACTTGGGCACCAGCTCGGCCATCAGGTGTGCGGAGGCCGCCGCGATCTCCGAGGGTTTGAGGATGACGGCGTTGCCGGCCGCGATCGCTCCGACCGCCGGACCCAGCGTCAGATAGAAGGGGTAATTCCAGGCGCCGATGACCAGCACGGTGCCGTAGGGCTCGTACTCGATCCAGCCGCGGCCGGGCAGCTGCGGCATCTCCAGCAGTCGGTATTTGCGGCGCGTCCACCTGCGCACCTTCTTGGCCGCGAACTTCGCTTCGCCGGCGGTGGTGGCGATGTCGGCGATGAATGCCTCGAACGGGCTGCGATCCAGGTCTTCGGCCAGCGCGTCCGCGATCGCGGGCTCGTTTTCATCCATCAGCTTGGCCAGCTGCAACAGCTGCCGTTTACGCCAGTCGATGTCGCGGGTGCGGCCGGTGGCGAAGGTCTGTCGCAGCCGTCCCACCGTCGCGGCGATGTTGGCGGGGTGTGCTTGCCCCGAGTTGGGGGCCCCATTGGTTTCGGAGGTCTGTGGTGCAACCGATTCGGTGGTCATCATTGTCCTTCCCTTGTGCACCGTCCCGAGGGTGCCCGCTGCTCGGCAGGCAGACACTCATGGGTGATACTCGCGATCCTAACCATCCGGTTGGGAGGGCAGTAAGGAAGATCCGGCCGGACCCGGTCAGGCCTTGGTCGCCGTCACAAAGGTGTTCGCGAACGGCCGCTCATCCGACACGGGCTCGCGGCCCAATCGCACCGCTTCCTCGCGCGCGCTGATGATGCGGGTGGTCCAGCCGTGCCCGGCGAACCAGTCACCGCAGTCGGGGCGGTCCCCGTCCTCAAACCAGAGGTCGAACGGGTTGAACGAGGTGTCTTGGCCGCGCGCTTCCCGCTTGGCCTTCAGGTTGGCCCACCGCTCTTCGGCCTCTTGGCGCTTGGCTTGGTCCACCCCGAAATTCTCGACGGCCACCCGGCTGCCCGGTCCGCTCAGCGCGTCGACCGAGGCGAACAGCGCTTCCTGGGCGGCCGCCGGCAGAAACGGCAACAGCCCCTCGGCCAGCCACGCCGTCGGCCGGCTCGCGTCAAAGCCGGCGTCGCGCAGGGCTTGCGGCCAGTCGTGGCGCAGGTCGACAGGTACGGCCCGCCGGTCGGCGATGGGCGTGGCGCCGTGACCGGCCAGTGTCTGGCTTTTGTATTCCAGCACCTTGGGCAGGTCGATCTCGTAGACGACGGTACCGGCCGGCCAGTCCAACCGGTAAGCGCGCGAGTCCAGGCCGGCCGCCAGAATCACGACCTGCCGGATCCCGCCGGCAACCGCGTCGGTGAAGTACTCGTCGAAAAAGTGGGTCCGCACCGCCTGGTAGTCGATCATCTGCTGGGAGTCGACGGTGGAGTCAGGGTCGTCGTCCTCGGCCCACCACGCGGCGACCTGCTCGCGCACTCCCTCGAGTTCGGGCGTGGTCACCAGCGGCTCGGCGAACTGGTCGCGGATCAGCGGGTCGGCGCTGGCCGTCTCGGCGGCCCGGGCCAGGGCGACCATCACCGCGGTCGCCCCGACGCTGGTGGCGATGTCCCAGGAGTCGTCCGCGGTGCGCGCCATTACAGCAGCTCGGCGACCACGAAGTCGGAGAAGGCATCCTGGTCGTCGGACAGCGGAACGTTCTCAATCCAGCGGCCCAGCCGACGCATCTCGTCGGTTGAGTGCTGCGCGGTGGCGCGCCAGCCGTGTTCGTTCAGCCATTCGGTGACGTCTGCGCGGTGCTCGTCGCGATACATCAGCTCGCCGACGTCGACGGACTGCTCGAAACCGATCTCGTCCGCCACCTTCTTGAACCGCTCGCGCATCTGCTGCCGCCGCTCCTCGGCATGGTTGGGTGCGGTCTCCGCCGAGATCCGGCTTCCCGCCGGGCTCAGCTCGCCGACCAGGGTGAAAAGCCGGTCCTGGGCCTCGGCGGGCAGGTACATCAGCAGCCCCTCGGCCAGCCAAGCGGTGCGTTGCGTCGGGTCGAAACCCGCGGCCCGCAGCGCGGCCGGCCAGTCCTGGCGCAAGTCGATGGCCACCTCGCGCCGATCGGCGGCAGGGGTGACGCCGTTTTCGGCCAGCGTGCTGGATTTGTAGTCCAGCACCTGCGGCTGATCGATCTCGTAGACGGTGGTGCCGGCCGGCCAGTCCAGCCGGTAGGCGCGTGAGTCCAGCCCCGACGCCAGGATCACGATCTGGCGGATCCCGGCGGCGACGGCATCGGCGAAGTAAGTGTCGAAGAATTTGGTCCGCACCGCCTGGTAGCTGCGCATGTGGTGCAGGTGGGCCGCGGAATCTTCATCGAGGGCTTCGATCTTGGCCGTGACCTCGGGGTCGAGCATGGCTTCCCAGAGCACGCCCGCATTGGCGCCCTCGACCAGCAGCTTGGCGTAGGGGTCGCGGATCAGCGCGTCGGGTCGCTCGGTTTCGACGGCCCGGGCCGCGGCCACCATGACCGCGGTGCTGCCGACGCTGGTCTTGATGTCCCAGGTGTCGTCGTGGGTACGCAATGAGCTCATCGAATGCTCCGATTTTCGGGTTGGGCTAGTTGGACGGATGATCGAGACGCGCTCGCAGCAGGGTGCTACGGACGGCGTCGTCGGACAAATCTTCGGGTATGGCGCGGCCCAGCCGGGCCATCTCTTCGCGGTTGTTCACGACGTGCACGTGCCAACCGTGGTCGGCGAGCCACTCAGCGGCATCCGACCGGTCGGGCTCGTGGTAGGTCAAGGCCTCGACGTTGACATCGAGCCCGAGCCGCTCGCGCATCCGCGTCCAGCGCCCGGTGTTGCTGCTGGAGTTAATGCCGAACACTTCGATGGCAACGCGACTGCCCGCGGCACTCAGCGCGGTGAACAATTCGAAGAGCCGGTCCTGGGCATCGCTGGGCAGGTAGGGCAACAAGCCCTCGGCCAGCCATGCCGTCGGTTGGGTGCGGTCGAATCCGGCGGCCGTCAGCGCCGCCGGCCAGTCGTCGCGCAGGTCCACTGCGACGGTGCGCCGGCTGGCGGTGGGTACCGCGCCGTTGGAGTCCAGGATTCCGGTTTTGTATTCCAGCACCTTGGGCTGGTCGACCTCGTACACCGCGGTATCGGCCGGCCAATCCAGGCGGTAGGCCCGCGAGTCCAGCCCGGCGGCCAGGATCACCACCTGCCGGATCCCGTCGCTGACGGCGTCGGCGAAGTACTCGTCGAAGAAGTGGGTCCGTACCGCCTGGTAGTTGATGCCGAGGCGATGCTTGCGTTGGCCGTCTTCATCGCCGTCGAGCCAGGCCAGCTCGGGGTCGGTCAGCCGGGCCCAGGCGGCTCCGGCCGGCGACACCAAGGTCCGGGCGAAATCGTCACGAATCAGGGGGTTGGGCCCAGCCGTCTCCGCGGCGCGCGACGCCGCCACGCCCAGCGCAGTTGCGCCGACGAGTTCGGTGATGGCCCAAGAATCGCCCTCGGTACGTAACGAGGACGCTGACGAAGAGGTGTCATCGAGTTCAGTCATGCCACAACCATGCTACCCGAAAAAGTTAGTTAGCCTATGCGCTTTGTGCCCGATCTCACTGCGCCGCCAACGGCGCGGTACTGGTTAGCCTTTGGGCCGGAACAGCGCGCCGTCCAGTAGCTGCCGCAGCATCTCGGTGAGGCCCGCCATTTCGCGGCTGCGCAGATAACCGGCGTAGAAGCCGACGCCGCAGAGCACGACAATGAGTGTCTCCGTCAATACGTCGGCGTCGATATCGGCGGCAACTTCGCCTCGTTCGATCGCATCGTTGACGGCCCACGTCAGAAAATCCCGGCTAGTTCGAACAGAATCGTTTCCGGCGGAGTTCAGTTCCGGATGGCGATGCGATTCCAACACGTTGGTGACCATAAACGCTGACGCGGACGGGTTGTCCGAATTCGCGTCCATCGCGGCGGCAATGAACGCGGTTAGCCGCCCCATCAAGGTCGTCTCGCCGCCAGCGCGTTCGATGCCGGCCGCGACGACGAGTTCGTTGGTCTCGGCCACGACTTCCCGGTACAGCATGCGCTTGCTGGGAAAATAGTGGTTGATCGCCGGCCTGGTCAGATCGGCGCGCACCGCGATCGCCTGGAAAGTCGCTCCGTCATAGCCGCGCTCACTGAACACCAGACGAGCGGCGCGCAAGATTCTCTTGCGCGTCTCGTCTGCCTTCGCAGCAGGCGGACGCCCCGGCCTGCGCCTCCCCGTTGACGGCACTAGTGGATTGTGCCACCGCCTCGATGCGGCATTAACGCATTCGGCGGAATATGGCCAAATTTTCCGGCTTGGTAGTCCTCCACCGCCTCGATCAATTCCGCGCGGGAGTTCATCACGAAAGGCCCGTAGTGGAATACCGGTTCACGAATCGGTTGTCCGCCAAGAAACAACACATCAATTGCGGTGGTAGCCGACGATTCCTGGGCCGGTTGCGCGCCCACGGTGATCCGATCGCCGGGCCCCAGCACGGCCAACTGACCCTGCCGAATTGGGTGGCCGACCGGACCGACATATCCGCTCCCGGACAACACATAGATCAGCGAGTTGAAATCACGCTGCCACGGAATGTTGAGCCGGGCCCCGTTTTCAATCGTGGTGTGCGCCAGGGTGATTGGCGTGTGAGTGACGCCAGGTCCGCGATGCCCGTCGATGTCGCCGGCGATGATGCGGACCAACGCACCGCCATCGTCAGAGGCCAGCAATCGGGCGTCGCCGCCTTCGATGGCCTATACCGGGGTGGCGCGAACTTGTCTTTCTTCGGCAGATTCACCCACAGCTGAATCCCGTGGAAGACGCCACCGCCCTCGACCAACTCGGCGGGCGGGGTCTCAATGTGCAGGATGCCCGACCCGGCCGTCATCCATTGCGTCGCACCATCGGTGATCAACCCGCCGCCCCCGTGGGAGTCCTGGTGCGCGAACTTGCCGTCGATCATGTAGCTGACGGTTTCGAAGCCACGGTGCGGGTGCCAATCGGTGCCCCTGGGTTCGCCCGGTTCGTATTCCACCTCGCCCATCTGGTCCATATGGACAAACGGGTCCAGGGCGGCGGTGCTCACCCCGGCGAATGCCCGCACAACGGGGAATCCCTCGCCCTCGTAGCCGCGCGGGCCGGTGGTGATCGACCGAACCGGGCGCTCGGTGTCGGCGGGGTTGGCTGCGCCAATCCGTGCCAGTGTCAATGTGTCTGCGGTGATAGCAGGCATTTTTATCTCCTCATTTCCAGCTGCCTGTATAACCGGACTGGAGTCCGTTTATTCCCGAGTTGCGTGCCTCATAAGATGACTTGGTGCTTGGGGGACCGCAGAGACACCCGCCAGTCAGGCCCGCGACGTGAGTGAACCGGCGGAGGACAAGGCCCACCCATCATTCGCCTCGGCTCCAGCCGCAGGCGGCAGATTCGGGGCGAGGATCAGGGCGTCGGGCTACTTACAGAAGTGGCTGGTACTCGGGGTGACTATTGGTGTCGTCTCCGGCCTGGGCGCCGTCGTCTTCTATCTCGGGCTGAAATACACCGGTCAATTCCTGCTGGGTTATCTTGCGGACTATCACATCCCGACGCCCGCCGGCGAGGGCGGCAGCCAGGGGTCCGCCGGTTTTCACCGTGCGTGGGCGATCCCATTGGTGACGACAGGCGGAGCGCTCCTCTCGGCACTGATCGTGGCGAAATTCGCTCCGGAAGCCACCGGTCACGGCACCGACGAAGCTATCGAGGCGGTACACGGCGATCCCCGTGCCATCCGTTTCCGGGCGGTGCTGGTCAAGATGGTGGCCAGTGCGCTGACCATCGGCTCAGGCGGTTCAGCGGGCCGCGAAGGCCCGACCGCACAGATCTCGGCCGGCTTCTCCTCATTGCTTACCCGACGGCTGCACCTGTCCGACGAGGACGGCCGGACCGCGGTAGCGCTGGGTATCGGTGCGGGAATTGGCGCGATCTTCGCCGCGCCGCTGGGCGGGGCGGTACTGGCGGCTTCGGTGATCTACCGCGACGACTTCGACTACCGCTGCCTGCTACCCGGCTTCATCACCGCCGGGACGGCATATGCGGTGCTCGGATCATTCCTTGGCTTCGATCCGCTGTTCGGCTACATCGACGCCGAGTATCGCTTCGAACGGGCGGGGCCACTGCTGTGGTTTGTCGTGCTCGGCCTGGCCGCGGCCGCCGTCGGCTACCTGTATGCGGAAGCCTTCCACTTCATGGTCTCGCTAGCGCACCGGCTTCGGATTGCGTCTTGGCTCAAACCGGCGATAGGCGGTCTGCTGGTCGGTCTGCTGGGGCTAGCAATACCCCAGATCCTGAGCAGCGGCTACGGCTGGGCCCAGCTTGCAGCCGCACGGGAATCGCTCTTGCACATCCCATTGTGGATCGTCCTGTTGCTCCCGATCGCCAAGATTATCGCCACCTCGCTGTCGATCGGAACCGGTGGATCCGGCGGGCTGTTCGGTCCGGGGATCGTGATCGGCGCCTTCGTAGGAGCCGCGATCTGGCGGATTGGCGACCTTTTCGCCCTCCCTGGGATTCCGCACGAGCCAGGGGTTTTCGTGGTCGTGGGGATGATGGCGTGCTTCGGCAGTGTCGCTCGCGCGCCACTGGCGGTCATGATCATGGTCGCGGAGATGACCGGGTCGTTTTCGGTGGTGCCCGGAGCGATCCTCGCTGTCGGGATCGCGGCATTGGTGATGTCGCGCACCAACGTCACGATCTACGAGGCGCAGCGACTGAATCGGCAGACCGCCGAGGCTGAACGCGAAGCCTCGGCGGTCACCAGTGGTGAACCGTCAAGCGATAGCTAAGACTTCCGGCGCGCGCTGTTAGCCGCACTCTTCTCGGTGCTCTTGCCCCCGTGGCTCAACTTGCCACCCGCGCTTTCTAAATGCGCCCGCACGAACCATTGGAACTTCTCCAGCGGCCCCGCCTGCGCGATCAGCATGTCCTGCGTCACCGGATCGAGTTCGTCGGTCTCGTCGATGGCCGCGCGAAGGTCCTCGACCACGCCGTTGTAGACCAAGTCCAGCGCAGCCAGGTGCGCCGGCACGGTGTCGCGGCCGACCGAGTAGTCATCCCAGGACCGATCCCTGATGATGGCTCCGGGTGTACCCTCCGGCGAAGCTCCAAGCGCCGCAATACGTTCGGCGACATCATCGGCAAACGCGCGCACCGCTTCCACCTGGGGGTCGATCATCTCGTGTACGCCAATGAAGCTGGGCCCCACCACATTCCAGTGGATGTGCTTGAGCGTCAGATGAAGATCGTTGTAAGTGCTCAGCTGCTTCTGCAGCAACTCGGTGAGCCGCACCGCCTGCTTGTCGGTCAATCCCGGAATAGTGAACTGAGTCATCGCTTCCTTCCTCACACATTGCTTGAGAGGACGGGTACCCGAAGGCCCAACTCGAAAACACCCGCAGGTCAAAGCGAGTGGATTTGCTGCACCGGCAGCCGCGCCCCGCGGCGCGGCTCATAGGCCAGTCCGCTGGCTTCCAGCAACCGAACCACCCGGTGACGGTGTGGTCGCATCGGTTCGAGTAGATCGAGCATGCCGGCGTCGTCGACGGGGTGGCCCACCAGTGTCCAGCCGATCATCTTCGGGATGTGGTAGTCGCCCACCGAGACGGCATCGGCGTCGCCGAATGCGCGCTGCGCGGTCTCGGCGGCCGTCCACTCGCCCACCCCCGGCAACGACGTCAGCGCTTCGCGGGCCTGCTCCGCAGGACGTGACACCAGCCGTTCCAGCGAGGCCGCCCGCTGCGCACAGGTCACCACGGTTTGCGCGCGCCGCGGGTCGACGTTGGCGCGGTGGAATTCCCACGACGGGATGGTGCGCCACGTCTGCGCCGACGGCGGCACCCGCATGCGGGCGGGTGCCGGGCCGGGTGCGGGTGCGCCGTACTTGGTCACCAGCACACGCCACGACCGAAACGCGTCGGCGCCGGGGACCCGCTGCTCGATGATCGCCGGGATCAAGGCCTCCAGCACTTGTCCGGTGCGGCCCAGCCGCAGGTGCGGCACCCGCCGCCGGGCTTCTGCAACCGTCGGGTGGCTCGACACGAAATCGGAGGAGTCGTCATCGACGCCTAACAGTGCGGGCAGCCGCTCGAGAAATTCCTGAGCGCCGGCACCCCATGCCTGACAATGAACGGCGTTGGGGGCCGCGCGATGCAGCCGCGCCGCGACAGGTCCGGTGGGCAGCAGGCTGGTTCGCCATGTCGTGCCGTCACCCGGGTTCTGAAAGCACGGATCTCCGGGACCCCGACGAAGCGGCGCCAGGGTGTGCCCGAAGCTGACCGCCCCGGGAAACGTCACTGTGCGCGCACTGTCCACCAAAAAGCTCCGAATTCCGCCGTCATTGACGCCAAGTACTCCCCACGACACTATTGCGAGGTGACGACTCCGTTCGACGCCCCGAATGCCGAATTGGCGTGGACGTTCTTGCAGAGCCTGAGCGAGGCCGACGATGTGGACGAGGGTTTCACGCTGCTCAGCGACGACTTCACCTACTGGAGCCTGTATACCCGCGTGTGCATCGACAAGGACGACTTCCGCCGAGAGGTTGACCGACGCAGAAGAATCGTCGCATTCAGCATCGATCTGCTCCGCTGTATCAACGACGGAGACACGGTGGTCGTGGAAGCCTGTGCCACGGGCACGAAACCCGACGGCGAGCTGTACGAGACCCCGTACATTTGCGTCTTCGAGACCCGCGACGGGCTGATTGTCTCAATGCGCGAATACAGCGACACCAGAATGGCGATGGAGGTTCTCGGCGATTGACCCCTTGTAAGGGTCTATTCGGCTAGCACACTCACTTCGGCCTTGTTCGGGTAGAACGCCACGTGCCCGGCAATCTCGGCGACCGCGGGGAAGGGCTCCTCGTAGGTCCAGATCGCGTCCTCGACGGTGTCGCCGGCCGTGGTGGTCACGCTGTAGTAGCTGGCGTCCCCTTTGAACGGGCAATAGGTCGAGGTGTCGGTGCGGGTCAGCCGCTCGGAGACCACGTCACCGAGCGGAACGTATTGCACCCCAGGGATAGTGGCTTCCCGCAACTCCAGCGCCGCGGTCGTGTCGGCGACAAGCTCGCCGTTGATGCGAACCTGTACTCGCCCCTTGGTCGGCTCGATGGCGATCGGGTGCCCGGCGCTGGGTTCCAAGACTTCGCGGTGGCTCATATGAATACCTTCCTCAAACGCAGATACAAGTTGCAACACCAACCGGCATTCAACGCTTCCCGGCGGCGCCTATTCAGATTGCGCGGCCGAGCTGTTCTTTTGCGGCGTGCGCATCGCGTTCCAGAACCGGGCGGCCTCGCGGATCGATTCCTCGACCGGGCGGGGCTGCCAGCCCAGCTCGCGCTTCGCCTTGCTGCTGTCGACGTCGGCTTCGCTGCGCATCATCCGCACCGACGCGAGGCTGAGTTGGGCGTCCTTGCCGGTGAGCCGCGCCTTCAGGCTGCCCGCCGCGGCCATGGTATAAAGCACCGGCACCGAAATAGCACGTTGCGGCGGTGGCACACCAACCTCGTCGGCCGCAATCCGCACCACGTCGTTCAAAGCGAACATCCGCTCGGAGACCAGGTAGCGCTCGCCGATGCGGCCGTGCTCGGCGGCCAGGATCATGGCCCTGGCTGCATCGTCGACGCCGACGACCTCCAGCTGGATGCCGTTCATCAGGAAGGGCAGCTTGCCGAACACCGCGCCGGCGATGAAGGCACCGTGCGGGGTACCGCCCCAGTCGCCGGTGCCGTAGGTGGTGGAGACGCACATCGCGACGGCGGGCAGGCCGGCCTCGGCGACGTAGCGCATCACCAGGTTTTCGGCCTGCACTCGGGATTGAACGTAGGGCGTCAGCCCGCGGGAGGCGATCACGTCGTCCTCGGTCGCGACGTGGCCATGCCGGCGGCCCACCGTCGCGTAGGTGCTGGTGAAGATGAACCGGCGCAGGCCGGGCTCTTTGACGGCGACATCGAGAACGTTGCGCAGACCTTCGACGTTGGTGCGAAACAGCGGCGCGGTGTCACGCAGCCAGGCGCGGGTGTCGACGACGCAGTAGTACACGTCGTCCACACCGTCCATCGCTGCGCGCACCGTGGCGGTGTCGAACACGTCGCCGTGGAAGCGGGTCAGTTCGAGGTCGTCGATGGAAAGGGTGTTGGCGCCTTCGCGCACCATCGCCCGCACTTCGTGACCGTCGGCGACCAACTGGCGGGTGACGTGTGAACCCAGAAACCCGTTGGCGCCGATGACGAGTTTGGGTTTGGCGCTCACTGTGCGCCTCCGTACTGCTGCATGAAGCGCGCGGCGTCCTCGTCAATGGTGCCCAGTTCCTGCGCCTTGCGGCACCACTTCAACGCGGCCTGCACGAAGCGCAGCGGGTTATAGATGTCTTCTTGCTGGCGCCACAGACCGTCGCCGGCGTAGGTGATGATCGAGATGTTGGTCGCGGTGACGACGCTGCCGTCACCGGGGTCCTTCATCGGGTTGTCGAGTTCCATGATGATGCGCCCGGTGGACTCGTCGATGACCGACCACAGCGACGGGAACGCGATCATGTGGCTGCCCGGATAAGTGCTCATCGTCCGCTCGATCCACTCGCGAACCTCGTCTCGGCCGTGCATGGTGCCCGCCGCGTGCTCGATGTACAAAACGTCGGGGGTGTAGTGCTGCACCCAGGTGTCCCAGTTCTGCGTTTCGGCGGCATCGGCGACGGTCGCCTCGAATTTCTCGAAGGCGGCCGCTAATTCGTCACGGGTGAACGAGCGAGCAGTCACTGGGCGGCCTTCGGTTGCTGTTTTGCGGCGCCGTTGCAGCTCATCGGCGGAGTGTAACCTGGGCTTGGTCACCGGTCGCTGAGGAGGACAAGAAATGGCAACCACCCAAAACGCAATCCTCGCCGGCGGCTGCTTCTGGGGAATGCAGGATCTGATCCGCAAACAACCCGGCGTCGTCTCGACCCGGGTCGGCTACACCGGCGGTGACGTCCCCAACGCGACCTACCGCAATCACGGCACGCACGCCGAGGCCATCGAAATCGTCTACGACCCGGCAGTTACCGATTACCGCACGCTGCTGGAGTTCTTCTTCCAAATCCACGACCCGACAACGAAGAATCGCCAGGGCAACGACCGCGGCACCAGCTACCGGTCGGCGATCTTTTACGTCGACGACGAGCAGAAGCGAGTCGCGCTGGACACCATCGCCGACGTCGAGGCCTCCGGCCTATGGCCAGGGAAGGTAGTCACCGAGGTCAGCCCGGCCGGTGACTTCTGGGAGGCCGAGCCCGAACACCAGGACTACCTCGAGCACTACCCCAGCGGATACACCTGCCACTACATCCGTCCAGGCTGGAAGCTGCCGCACCGCGCACCGGCTAATCAATAGTCTTAGCGGCGGCGCACCACAACGCGGCCGCCGTCCTTCGGCACGAACGCGACACCGCGGCAGTGCCAGTGCTCGTCGGGGTCGTCCGTCGTCTCAATAGAGAAGTGGCGCAACACTGTTCGCAGCACCACATCCATCTCCATATTGGCGAACGCGGCGCCCACGCAGCGGCGGGTCCCGCCACCGAACGGAACCCAGGACAGGGCCGACGGTTTCGTTCCAATGAAGCGTTGTGGATCGAAGCGTTCCGGATCGGGGAACAGGTCGGGGTTGGCGTGCAGCTGCGCGATGCCGATGATGATCGAATGCCCGCGCGGAATCACCCACTCGCCTAGTCGGTAGGTCTCGGGGTAGACGTGGCGACCGGCGAAATCGATGACCGTTCTTGCCCGTTGGACTTCCAGGATCGTTGCCTGGCGCAGTTCGCTACCGCCGTTGTCGACCTCCTCGACCAGCGCCGCCAGCAGCTCCGGGTGCCGGCTGATCCGCTCGAATGCCCACGCCAGTGTGGACGCGGTGGTTTCGTGGCCTGCTGCCAGCAGGGCGAGAAGCTCGTCGCCAATCTCCTTGTGCGACATGGTCGAACCATCGTCGTAGGTGCTGCGCAGCAGCAGCGCGAGCACGTCGTTCCGATCGGCGAAGTTCGGGTCTGCCCGCTCGGCCGCGATCAACTTCTCGATAACGTTGTCGTACTGGTCGCGCCACGCGGCCAGCCGTCCCCACGGGGTGAACCGGCCATAGGTCCGTTTTGGCTTGGGCAGCGCCGCCAGGCGCGAGCCCAGGGTGACCCACGGCGGGATCAGCCGGCGCAGCTCGTCGAGCTCAGCGCCGTCGGCGCCGAACACCGCGCGCAGGATGGCGTTGAGCGTGATCCGCATCATCGGTGGCAGCGTGGCAAACGACGTCTGCTGCGGCCAGTCGGCGATCTCGCGCAGCGTCTCTTCTTCGATGATGGTCTCGTAGTTCTTCATGCTCTTGCCGTGGAACGGCGGCGCCAACAGCCGTCGCCGGCCGCGGTGGTCGTCGCCCTCGAGCGCGAATACCGAACCGGAGCCGAACAGCCTGCCCAGATTCGGCTGGATGTTGCCGAGTTCGTCTGGGCTGGTGGTGAAGATCTGCTTGGCCAGCTGCGGGTCACTGACCGCGACGACGGGCCCCCACATCGGCAGCTTCAGCGTGAAGGCGTTGCCATGGCGGCGCCCCAGCCGTCGCATCATCGATCGCCGTGACATCGCAAAGCCGATGCCCTGCAACAGCTTCGGACTTCGGGCCGCCGGGGGCAAGCGGATCGCATGGGTCGCCGGTGCGGCGGTGGCTACTTCGCTCATGGCGGCGCTGCTCCCAACATCTGCCCCGGATCGGGGTTGGTACCGCGGTGTACCACAGATCCTTTTCAAGCACGGTACTCTGAAGTACCAAACCTGACAAGCATGAAAGGGTCGCTGGCTTTGTCCTCAGTGACGGTGAC
>Ga0182030_10008093_pt1 | contig 21822 bp, 23 predicted proteins | sample 812S3MmetaG_FD_121299 | JGI IMG/M metagenome (GOLD analysis project Ga0182030, IMG submission 121299) | Permafrost microbial communities from Stordalen Mire, Sweden - 812S3M metaG (Illumina Assembly) | ecosystem: Environmental > Terrestrial > Soil > Wetlands > Permafrost | place: Sweden... | reverse complement strand
TTCACCTTCTCGCCATCCAGCTTGAGAATGACGCGCAGCACCCCGTGCGTGGAGGGATGCTGCGGGCCCATGTTGAGAACTAATTCGGTGGAGTCTAGAAAAGTTGAGTCCGGCATACCGAGATCACTGGCCGCTTTCGATTCCCAGATTTTCCTGCACCCAGCGTTGGTCCTGCTGGAGAATACCGTAGTCTTTGCGCAGCGGGTGTCCCTGCCACTCGTCGGGCATCAGGATGCGCTTCATGTTGGGGTGCCCCGCGAATTCGATTCCGAACATATCGTAGACTTCGCGCTCCAGCCAGTCGGCGGTCAGGTGGACGCCCACTGCCGTCTCCGGCCGGTACCCGTCGGGGATAAAGACCTTGATGCGCACGCGTTCGTTGCGCGAGAAGCTATATAAAATGTAGACCACGTCGAAGCGCTCGGCGCGCTTGGGCCAATCCACCGCGGTGACATCCACCAGGTAGTCGAAATCCGACTCCAGTTTCAGGTATTCCAGAATGGCGATTGCCGCGCCCGGTTTGGCCACAACAAAATTCTGACCGAGATAGGTGGAAGTTTCTTTGATGTCGTCGCCGAAGGTCTCCTTGAGTTGGCGCGCGAGATCGCTCTCCCACGGCGTGGTGACCATAATGGCGGGCGGCTTCGGTGTCGCCGGCTTCGGGGGTCCTGCCGCGGCCTTCGGAGGCGCTGCCGCGACCTTCGGAGGCGCCGGTTTCGAAACCTCGGCGGCCGGTTTTGCCGGTTGCCCCGCGGCCTCGCCCCCGGGCGGAGGGGTCGCCTCTGAGCCCCCGGGCTTTTGCTCGTCAGCCATCTCTGTATCCTTATGAAGACTCCTACACTTATCACCTGCGCCGACGGGTGTCAAATTGCGCCACAGGGGCCAAAGCGGGAACCGGCGCCGCCCACCTCCCGGCTGACGCCGCGACACGGGGCTCCGCACTACCCCTTGCACTACCCCTTGCTCATTGTTTTCCCCGCCGGCGCCTGTTACACTACAGCTTCCGCGAACCGAAATTTCACACATTAGAGGAAACTATATGCAGATTTGGCGACTCTTGTTGCCGTGCTTGATCGGCGGTTCGTCCGCTTTGAGCGGTGCGACGACCTTTTACACGACCCTTGCCAGCTTTACCACCGCGGCGGGAGCCCCGCTAACCTTCGGATTCAACGGTCTGGTGAGCGGCGGAAACGCCGGCAACTTCAACTCGGCCGCCGGGCTGTCGCAGAACGGCTTCCAATTTGTCGGCACAAATGGCAGCGGTGGTTACTACCTCGGCGCGGAAGGACCGACATATTTTTCTTCCGCCGACTACAATCGCGGGACCGGATCGAGTATTCAGGGGCCTGCGGCTACCAGTAGTTTTTACGGCATAAGCAACGGAAAGCTCACCATCACGATGCCCGCGGGCGGCGTGACCGCCTTCGGCATCCAACTCTGGGATGTGTTGGCCAACGACGGCTCGGGCGCTGGAACCGACTCGGTTCATCTGACGGTGAACGGAGCGTCGGGAACAGTGGTGACTCCTGCGTACAGCGGCACGGCTTTCATCGGCTTCACATCCTCCACTCCGGTGACTTCCGTGACTCTCACCGGGACGGCGCCGGAGGAGTTTCCGACGATCAGCAACATTTATTATGCCGTGGCTGCTCCGGCGCCATCCGGCGTGGTGCCGGTCGGCGCGCCGGCGGTCGGCACCGGGGTGCTGGCCGGCCTCGCGTTGGCCATGGCTGCGCTGGGGGCCCATCTGCTGAAGGGAGTGCGCCGCCAGGGCGCGGCGTAAGAGCCGGCAGGCGGGGCTCGGGATTGCGGCACCGGGCGTTGCTACGGTAGCACTACCACTTGCTCCTTGTGTTCCCTCTCCGATGCTGGTATTGTCGTTCATCGAATCCTCCACCGGAGACGCTATGCGCCAACCAACCAACCTGCACACTGTTCTTCTGACCGTTTTCCTGACCAGCCTGAGTTTCAGCGGCGCCCGGTCCGCTTGGGCGGAGCCCGCGGCAACCGATCCCACCGTCACCGCGGTGGTGGATTCGGCAACCTATAGCACCAATCTTTGTCCGGGCATGCTGGCGGAGGTCTTTGGAACGAACTTCGGCAGTGCGGCGACGGGCGTTACGGTGACCGTTGGCGGCAAGCAGGCGTCGGTGCAAAGCGTGACGCCGTCGCAGATGGCGGTGGAACTGCCGATGGACGCGCCCATCGGTTCCACCACGATGATCGTCACCGTGGCTGGAGCTTCCTCGGCGCCGTTCAGCCTGACGACGGCCACTTATGCGCCGGTATTTCTGATACCGGGCGGCACGGGCTCCGGGGCGGCGGGCATCTACACGCAAAAGGGAGTGCTGGTCACGCCGGCGGCGCCGGCCAAGCCCGGCGATGTGCTCTTGGCCTACGCGCTGGGGCTGGGGCCGACGAATCCCGCCACACCCACCGGCGCCGCGCCCGCCACCGCCGCCACCGCCGCGACCGTGACCTTGACCGCGGGCGGAGTCGCCGCCACCGTTCAGTTCGCCGGCATTCCGGCCACCTACGCCGGGGTCTATCAGATCACGTTCACGGTTCCCCCGGGCCTGCAGGGCGATCAGCCGCTGGTGCTCACGGTGGGCGGCGTCAAGAGCAGCCCGGCTACGCTCTCGTTGTTCGGCATCACCGCCATCGTCAGCAACGCATCGTTCGCTTCGGCGGGCACGGTTTCCGCCGGCGGCATCGTAACCCTGTATGGCAATGGACTGGGTTCGGCAAACGTCACCACCGGCTTCCCCGGCACCAACTTTCAAGGCGTCTCGGTGAGCTTCAACGGACGCTCGGCGCCTTTGTTCCACCTGAACGGTTCGGTGAACAGCGCGGACCTGCTGGTTCCCGAGGAACTCGGCTCCAGCGGAACCGCCACCGTGCAGCTCACTACGCCCACCGGAACCAGTCCGAACTACACGGTGAATCTGGCGGCGTCCACGCCCGGCCTGTACCGCATTGCCGACCCTTCCACCAAGGGGAGGTTCAACATCATCGCGCAATTCGCCAACACCGCGTGGCTGGCCATGCCCGCCTCCATGGCGACGGCGTTGAGCCTGCCGGGCAACTGCGGAGTCAGCGTGACCAACCCGCTGGCCGCGTGCGCGCAGCCGGCGGCGCCGGGCGACTACCTGGTGATCTACGTCACCGGCCTGGGGATGGCGACGCCGAACGGCAACCCCGCCGGCACGCCACTGGCCACGGGATTGGTTGCCCCGGCGGATGGCAGCGTGCTCTACGAGACGCCCACGCTGCCGGCGATCACGGTGGGCGGCATCGCCGCCAAAGCCCTGTACTCGGGCCTCGTGCCGGGGTACGCCGGACTCTTTCAAGTGGATATCCAGGTTCCCGCTGGAGTGGCGGAGGGAGACGACGTGCCCGTTGCCATCTCGATGTCCGGCGGCGCGGCGGATACCGCCACGGTGAGCGTGCACTCGAAATAGTGCATGGGCGAACTTTGCAAGCGACAGGCCAGGCGACAGGCCAGGAGGCCTGTCCTACCTTAGCCTTCGCGCCCCAGCGCCATCACGAAATACTGGGCTCGCTGGGGCCCCGGATTCTTCCACCCGTGCTCCTCATTGGAGTTGACGTACACCACGCTCCCCGCCGTGACACGTGTGACCTTGCCCAGGATGGTCACATCCAGTTGTCCGGTCTGCAGCATGACAACCTCTTCGTGCACGTGGTGATGAGGAGCGTGCGGCGCCTGCCCCGGACCGAGTTCGGTGATGTGTATGTCCACTGGAAACCCGGAGTGGTTCTTGCCGTTGAACACGTCGCGCGAGCGGTTCTCCCCGTTGACCTTCACGGGCAGATCCTCGAAGCGGTATGCCTTGGACGCAAGCGTCGGCTTGTCCTGCTTTTGCGGCGCGGCCGTTTGAGCCGCGGCCAGCGCGGGCAGCAGGGCGGCCAAATCCCGGCGGGTGAGTTTCATGCTTCCACGTTAGCTCACCTTGGAACCGTCGGCGCTGAGATATGCGCGCCGGTTGCCATGGAAGGCCACGTTCGCCAGATGCGGCGCGCTCACCGCGCTCGCGCCCACCTCTACCGGCGCGTTGGGCTGCTGGCGCGACTTGACGCAATCGAGGAAGTTCTGTATGTGCGGCTCAATGGGAATGGGCGCCGCCATCTCCTGTACCGGCGCGGGGTTCTTCAACCACGGCTCCTTCCAGATCTTGTAGCCCGCGGTGTTGAGCAGCATCGTGCCCTGGTCGCCCTGGAACATCACGCTCCAATCGTTGTCGTAGGAGTTGCAGTAGTTCAGCGTCCAGGTGGCCATCAGGCCGGAATATTCGAAGACGGCGGTAAACACGTCGGGCACTTCGCTGCCGGTGTTCTTGGCGAGCTGCCCGAAACTGACCGCCGACTTGGCGAAGCCGGCGCCGCTGAACCACTGCACCACGTCCATCAAATGCGTGCCCTGGTCGGTCATATTGCCGCCCGAGTAGTCCCAGAAGTAGCGCCAGGAGCGGAACCGCATGGGCTCCAGGTCGCGGTCCTTGGCGTTGCCCAGGAAGCGCCTCCAATCCAGCTTGCCGGGGAGGGGGGAATTGTTCAGCGGTTGCGACACATTCCAGTTCCACATCGGCTTGGCCATGGTCACCTTGCCCAGGATGCCGCTGTCGTACACCCGCTTGGCCTCGATCACCGCCGGAGCGCTGCGCCGCTGCATGCCGATCTGCACGATGCGGTCGGTCTTGCGCACCGCCTGAATCATCTGCTGGCTCTGCTCGATGGAGTGCGACATGGGCTTCTCCAGGTAGACGTCTTTCCTGGCGGCGAGGGCGGCGAACAGGCAAGGCGCGTGCTGATGATCGGGCGTGGCCACCACCACCGCGTCGATGCCGGCTTGCGCCAGCAGGTCGTGGTAATCCACGTACGGTTTGGCGTCCGGCGTGGTCTTCAGCGCGCTTTGCAGGTTGGGCTCGTACACCTCGGCGACGGCGACGCACTCGGCGCCGAGTTTCTGGAAATTGCCCTGCAGATAGCGTCCGCGGCCTCCCGATCCGATCAGTCCATAGGCCAGGCGGTCATTGGCGCCCCACGCCGAGCGCGGCACAAAGAGCGGCGCGGCGGAGAGTGCGGAAGCAAGAAATTGTCGGCGGTCCTGCGGCATGGTGGTTTAGTCCCTCAGGCGATCAATGTAATCCTTTGCGACGCCGGACGCAACGCCCCATAGCGCGCGTCAATCCAGGCGCCGCTTGCAGCCACCTGCCGCGTGGGACGTGTCCGGCGGGAGTATACTGGCTCGACCGGAACTCCAAACGGGAGATTCCGGAGGAAGAGGATGGCTTTTCGTGCCTAGTCACCTGTACCAGATTTCTTACAGCTCCGAAGCTTGGGCGGCGATGATCAAACGCCCGCAGGACCGCGCCGCGGCGGTCAGCACAGTGGTCGCGCGGCGGTGGTGATGTTCCCGAGTGCCGCCATCGGCGGATTACTCCCCCTTGGCTGTGAAACAATGAGGTCATGAAGCGACCATTTGCGGCTACCGTTTGGCGCGAGGGGCAGTGGTACGTCTCCCAGTGCCTCGAACTCGATGTTGCCAGCCAAGGCGGCACCGAGGAAGAGGCTCTTGCCAATCTCAAGGAAGCAATTGAACTGCATTTCGAACCGCCGCAAGCAACACGGCCGCCTCAGGTCCGCTTGATCGAGGTCGAGGTTGGGGCGGCTTAAGCCCGAACCTTTCCACGAGGTCAAGCGCCGTCTTGAAGCGGCCGGCTTTGTCGAAACCAGCCAGAAGGGCAGCCATGTCAAGTTCGTGAGACGCTCGGGTGCGGTCGTCGATACGGCCATCGTGCCAAGGAAATCCGAGATTCCTGTCGGCACGTTACACAGCATTCTCAGCCAAGCCCACATCACAGCCGATGACTGGGACGAACTCGGCTAATCCATCGGCCGTCTTGCGCAGCCGACGGCAGTGAGTCCTCGCCGCGGGTTGGCGGCGACGGCATCGGCGAGGAGGCGGTCGTGGGTCTGCTCGAATTCGTCGAGCGGCACGTGGCGGCTGGCGTCGTTGATGCCGATGAGGATGCTCAGCAGGTCGGGCTTGAGGTCGAGGGTGTCTTTGGTCCAGCGGGCGGAGAGATCGGCGACGGTGTTGCCGCTGATGCCGCGATTGAGGAAGGTAAGGGTGCGTTCCGGGAGCATGGCGCCGAACCTGGCGGCGATGAGGAAGGCGTAGCCGTGGCCGAGGATGTGATTGGGGTCGAGCGAGCGGCCGCGGTTGCCGTCGGTGATGGAATCGCCCTGAAAGAGGATGCGGGTTCCGGGACGGAAGGCGGGCATGGAGTCGGCGGCGCGGGCGAGCATGGCGCAGGTGAAGGCGAGGAGGAGCCGGCGAGGCATATACAGATGAGGATAGTACGGGTGTGGGGTGGGGGAGACCACCCGGATGGACAGGCCGGGAGGCCTGTCCTACTTCAGTCGCTGCGATACTTGCTCGACTTCGCGCATGACGCGCAGGGTGTTGCCGCCGAGGATTTTGAGGATGTCGTCATCGGAGAAGCCGCGCTCCATGAGGCCGCGGACGAGGTTGGGGGTTTTGGAGATGTCCTCCATGCCTTCGGGGAACTCGTCGTCCGCGCCGTCGAAATCGGAGCCCAGCCCGACGTGGTCGATGCCCGCCACCTGGACGATGTGCTCGAAATGGTCGAGCAGGCGGGCGAGCGGCAGGCGGCCGAGTTTGGCGATGCGCTGGGCGTTGATCTGGCGGACGGCGGGGCCGTTCTGGCTGCGGTCGCCGAATTTGGGCGTTCGTTCGTCGATGGCGTTCTGTGCGGCCTGTTCGGCTTTGAGCGTCTTTTCGCGCTCCGCAAAACCGTTATCGAGGAAGCCTTCATAGTAGTTGACGTGCACCACGCCGCCGTTTTTGGCGACGGCGCGCAGCATGTCGTCGGTCATATTGCGCGGCACATTGGCCAGCGCGCGGCTGGAGGAATGGGAGGCGATCACCGGGGCGGCGGAGGTTTCCACCGCGTCCAGAAAAGTCTTGTCGCTGACGTGGGAGATATCCACCATCATGCCGAGGCGGTTCAATTCGCGCACCACCTGGCGGCCGAAATCGGTCAGCCCGTTGTGCGTGCCGGGGAGGCTCACGGAATCGGCCCACGGCGTATGGTTGGTGTGGGTGAGCGTGAGGTATCGCACACCCAACGCGGCGTAGGTGCGCAGCACGGAGAGGTCGCTATCGATGGCGTGTCCGCCCTCCAAGCCCATGAGGATGGCGATGTGGCCGCGCTGGCGGGCGGCCAGGATATCGGCGGGCGAGGCGGCCAATTCCAGGTCGGCAGGGTGGCGGGCGACTTCGCGGCGGATGGCGTCAATCTGCTGCAAGGTGCGGCGGATGGCTTCGACGGGCGTGTAGCGGTCGGAATCGGTCCAGAGGGAGAGGAAGAGGCCGCCGACGCGGCCGGCGCGCATGCGGGGGATATCCACCTGGCCGTAGTCGTGCTTTTCGCCCAGGTTGTAGGCTTCGTCGAGGATCATCTGGGTGGTGTCGTCGTGCAGGTCGATGACGATGGCGCGTTGGAGCAGGCGATCGACGCGCGCGGGGTCGACTTTGGTCTGGGCGGAGGCCGAAATTGCCAAGAGGAGGAAGAGAGCGAAGCGGTGCATAAAGCTGGATTATACCGTGAGATTCCGTGCGCGGCCGGCGCAGACGGAGATTGCCTTTCGGGGCGTGCCACCTTATGCTAGGAGAAGCAATTGTCATGACGGCAATCATACTCAACCAAGAAAGGCGGCTACATGTGGAATAAAAAGCGGGAAGAAGAACCGCTTCGGCCTTCTTATACGCCCACGCCGCCGGCACCGCCGGCAAGTCCGGTTTCGGTAAACAATCCCGTCGAAGTGCGGAAGGAGACATCAACCGTGTCCAGCATGCCCCCAGCCAGATTTGAGGCGGAACCTCGCGGAGGCGCGGCCACCGTAGGGAAGGCCGTGAAAGTAGTCGGCCAGATTTTCAGCCGCGAAGATCTATACGTCGATGGTGAAGTGGAAGGCACCGTGGAAGCCCTGGAGCACAAGCTGACCATCGGGCCAAACGGGACCGTTCGCGCCACGATCAAGGCGCGCGAAGTGGTGGCGCTCGGAGCCATCCATGGAAACGTGGAGGCCACGGACAAGATTGAAATCCGCAAGGACGCCAAACTGACCGGGGATATCCGCACGGCGCGCATCATTATCGAAGATGGCGCCTATTTCAAGGGCAGCATCGATATCGTCAAGCCGGAACCGGTGAAGGCGGCGGCCAAGGCGCAGGTGTCCGCTCCGGCGGCGCACGCAGTCCCCGCGGCCAGTGCGCCGGCGGCGGCCGGCGCGGCGGAGTTCAAGCGCTAGGCTGAAGGCGTTTTTTGCATGCTGGAGCCGCTGAAGAATTTTTTCCGCGGATCTCGCGGGGGACAAGCCGGGGGCGGCTCTCCTGTGTCTTCCGGCGGCGGCAGGGCGCCCATGAATGGGCGCGGGGGTGCCATGGAACCGGCTCTCACCTCGCGGCCGAGCCGCGGGCTGGAGGAGTTTTTCACCCAGATTCGCGACACCAGCGGGTTGACCCTTCTCGACCTGGGTGGCGCCACGCAGAAGAACATCAGCTTTATCACGGACCTGGGCCACCGCATCTATACGGAAGATTTTTTGCGTATCCTGAACGAGGCGTTTGGGGCGGACGCGGATCAATCCAACCCGGGGCGGATCGAATACTTCCTGAAGCAGACGCTGGATTATCCGCCAGGGCATTTCGACGGCGTGTTGATTTGGGACGTGCTGGAGTACCTGAATCCGGTGCTGTTGAACGCGGTGGTGGAGCGGTTGCACCACATCGTGCGGCCCAAGGGCTACATGCTGGCGTTTTTCCACAGCGACGATAAGCTGGAAGAGGTGCCGTCCTACGGGTTCCGCATCGCCCAGTTGAACTCGCTGGAAATCCTCATGCAGGGCATGCGGCGGCCGGCGCAGTTGTACAACAACCGGAGCCTGGAGAAGCTGTTTGCGCGATTCGAGAGCGTCAAATTCTTCCTGACGAAGGAGCGGCTGAGGGAAGTGATCATCAAGGTGTGAGGGGGGAAGTGGGACACGCTGCCTTGCGGATGTCCGAGCTTCGCTCGGATGCACAAGGCAGAGCCTTATGCCACGGGATGCACAAGGCGGAGCCTTATGCCACTACCTGTATTTGCCCTGGAGGGCGTTGCGGCGGACTTTCAGCAGGTCGAGGAACGCCGCGAAGCCCAGCAGCAGGCTGACCTTGGTGCCTTCCACGTTGTCCCATCGCACCGGGATTTCCACCGATCGAAGCCCGAGGCGCTTGGCGATGAAGAGGACTTCGACGTCGAAGCCGAAGCCGTCGAGTTGCTGACGGGAGAAGACTTCACGGCCGGGGCTGGTCTGGAAGAGCTTGAAGCCGCACTGCGTGTCCTTATATGACAGTCCGGTGACCAGGCGCATGGCGGTGTTGAAGACGCGGCCGACGGCTTCGCGGAGCGCGGGTTGGTGCACGCCGACGAGAGAGCGGTCCACGGCGCGCGAGCCGACCGCGACCTGAGCGCCGGCGCGCTCCGCGGCGCTCCAGAGCTTTTCGACTTCGCCGATGGGGGAAGAGAGATCGGCATCGGTGAAGAGCGCCCATTCGCCTTGGGCTTCGAGCATGCCATGCTTGACGCTGTAGCCTTTGCCGCGATTCCCGGGGTTTTGGAGCACGCGCGCGCCGGCGTCGCGAGCCACTTGCACGGTGTTGTCGGCGGAGCCATCGTCCACCACCACGACCTCGGCGAATTCCCACGGGGAGGCGCTGAGGTACTCCCGCACTTTCACGAGGGAAGCGGGTAATCGTTTGGCTTCGTTGTACGCAGGAATGATAATGGAAAGGGAGCGTCTCAAGCGAAGATTTATAATAGCTTATTTCGCCATATAGGAGCCTTATTTGTCCCTCGAAGATGACTTGCTCAAACAGCGGCTGACGCGGATCCGGGAGATCGAGGCGCTGGGATACCGCGGTTACGGCCGGCGGTACGAGTTCACGCACACGGTGCCAGGGATTCTGGCGGAATACGGCGCGAAGTCGGCCGAGGAATTGACGCCGGAGGTGCGGGTGCGCATCGCCGGACGCCTGATGACGCTGCGCCACATGGGCAAGGCGGGCTTTGCGCACGTGCAGCAGAGTGGCGAACGGTTGCAGATCTACGTCAAGAAGGACGCCGTGGGCGAGCGCGATTTCGCGCTCTTCAAGCTGGTGGACGTGGGCGACATCGTGGGCGTGGAAGGCTACCTGTTCCGCACGCGCACGGGCGAACTCAGCATTCATGCCGAGAAACTGGAGTTTCTGAGCAAGACGCTGCTCTCCATGCCGGAGAAGTGGCACGGGCTGGAAGACGTGGAGACGCGCTACCGGCAGCGCTATCTGGACCTGCTGGCCAACCCGGAGGTGCGCAAGGTATTTGTGACGCGGGCGCGGATTATTTCGTCGCTGCGGCGGCAACTGGAGGCGCGCGAATTCATCGAAGTGGAGACGCCGATGATGCAGCCGCTCTACGGTGGGGCCACGGCGCGTCCGTTCGTGACGCACCACAATACGCTGGACATCGACCTGTACCTGCGGATCGCGCCGGAGCTGTATTTGAAGCGGCTGGTGGTGGGCGGCATGGACCGGGTGTACGAGATCAACCGAAACTTCCGCAACGAAGGGCTCTCCACGCATCACAACCCCGAGTTCACCATGCTGGAGTTCTACCAGGCGTACACCGACTATCTTGGGATGATCGATCTTTCCGAGGAGTTGCTGCGGCAGACGGCGATTGATGCCACGGGATCGCCGGTGGTGGAATTCGAGGGGGCGCGGATCGATTTCAGCACCCTCGCGCGCTTCAGCATGCGGGAAGCGATTGTGAAGCACTGGGAAGGCGAAGGCGCGCCCTCGATGGAGGACATGGCGAACCCCGAGTGGCTGCTGGCGCATTCGCACCAGGCCACGGCGGGCGAGGCGCTGACCGACATTTTCGAGCGCCACGTGGAAGCCAAGCTGATTCAGCCGACGGTGATTTACGATTATCCGGTGGAGACCTCGCCGCTTTCCAAGAACAAGCCCGAGGACCCGGCGTTCGTGGAGCGCTTCGAGATTTACGCGGCGGGCATGGAGATTGGCAACGCCTATACGGAGTTGAACGATCCGCAGGAGCAGCGGCGGCGCTTCGAGATGCAACTGGGCATGCGCGAGCGCGGCGACGAGGAAGCGCACCAGATGGATGAAGACTACGTGCGCGCTCTGGCCTACGGCATGCCGCCGACGGGAGGAGAAGGTATCGGGATCGACCGGCTGACCATGATTCTGACGGGCTCGCGCTCCATACGCGACGTGATCCTGTTCCCGCTGCTGCGGCCGGAGGGCCCGATCGACCTGATGGGGCACCTGCGGGAACTCGACAAACTGTGAGCCGCTTCGAGCTGTTCATCGCGGGACGGTATCTGCGGGCGCGCCGCAAGGAGGCGGTGATCTCTGTGATCACGGCGATCTCCGTGCTGGGCGTGGCGGCGGGGGTGGCGGCGCTGGTGGTGGCGCTGGCGGTGACCAACGGGTTCCGCAATACGCTGCAACGCAATCTGCTGGGGGCGATGGCGCACATCAATGTGGTGCCGCGCACGCCCGGCGATGGCATCGAAAACTGGCAGGCCATGGTGGCGAAGATCGGCAAGGTGCCGCACGTGACGGCGGTTTCCCCGGCGCTCTACAGTCCCACGTTTTTGAGCGGGCCGCTGCAATCCAAGGGTGCGTTCATCAAGGGCGTGGATGTGGCATCGGAGCTGGCATTGAGCGGCACGTTGCGGCGGCTGAAGGCGGGGAGCGTGAACCGCCTGCGCGACGCCAGCGCCAATCCTCCGGGCATCGTGCTGGGCGCGCGCATGGCGGAAGACCTGGGGATGCGCGTGGGGGACAATATCGAACTGCTGACCGATGAAATGACTCCGGTGGAAATACGGCCGGTGAAGCGGCGCTTCAAGGTATGCGGGCTCTTCGAAACCGGATTTTTCGAGATTGACGACAACTGGGCGTATCTGGCGATGGGGGCGGCGCAGAAGGCGCTCTCGGTGGACCAGATCAACCAGATCGAGCTGAACGTGGACGATCTGAACCAGGCGCCGGAGATCGCCAAGGACGTGGAAAAGGTGGCGGGCGAGCGCTACACGACCACCACGTGGATGGAGCGCAACAAGCAACTGCTGGGGGCGCTGAAGATGGAGCGGCTGGTGACGATCATCGTGATCAGCCTGATCGAGCTGGTGGCGGCGCTGAATATTTTCATCACGCTGGTGATGATGGTGATGGAGAAATACCGTGACATCGCGGTGCTGATGTCGATGGGCGCGCGGCGGGAGCAGATCCGGCGGATTTTCATGCTGCAAGGCGTGCTGATCGGGGTGGTGGGCAGCGCGATCGGGCTGGTGGCGGGGCACGCGCTGTGCTACTTCGCGGGGAAATACCACTGGATTCCGCTGGAGGAAGCGGTGTACTCGATGAGCTTCGTGCCGTTCGAGGCGCAGTGGGTGGACGCCATCTGGATCGCGGGGCTGGCGGTTTTGGTGAGCTTCCTGGCGACGCTGGTACCGGCGAGGAATGCGACGCGGATCGCGCCGGCGGAAGTGCTGCGGTACGAGTAAAGAAGTTTCGCCCCAAGACGCGCGGATCGCGGAACTTTTCGCGCAACATTCTCGTTCCCCCATAAAACACTGGCGATTGGAGGTGCGTAGATGGGGGCGAGCTCTTGGCAGGACGTTAAATACGGCGTTCGAATGCTGGCGCGGGATCCCGGTTTTACGTTGGTGATGGTGACGGCGCTGGCGTTGGGGATTGGCGCCAATACGACGGTGTTCACGCTGGTGAATGCGGTATTGTTTCGCGGCCTGCCGTTCGAAAATCCGGACCGGATCATGTACCTGACGAGCGCGGACGCGGCGAAGAACCGCGACGACCTGGGCGTATCCTACCCGGATTTCAGGGACTGGCGGGCGCAGGCGAAAGCGTTCTCGGGGCTGGGAGGATTCTCGGGCGTATCGATGACGATCACGGACACGAGCGGTGGGGCGGAGATGTACGACGGGTGGCGGATGACGGCGAACATGTTCCCGCTGATGGGCCAGAAGCCGCTGTTGGGCCGGGATTTTCTGCCGGAGGAAGACCGGGTGGGAGCGGCGCCGGTTTGTATGATCGGGTACAGCCTGTGGGAGAGCCGGTACGGGAGGGACCCGAACATCCTGGGCAGGACGATCCGGATCAACGACGCACCGGCGACGATTGTGGGCGTAATGCCGAAGGGTATGAAATTCCCCACGCGGGGCGAGTTGTGGACGCCGCTCGTGCCGGTGGGGGAGTTCGAAAAAAGAGAGGCGCGCGAGATGCAGGTGGCGGGGCGCCTGGCGGACGGCGTTTCGATGGGAAAGGCGCGGACGGAACTGGCGGGGATCGCGCAGCGGCTGGCGCGGGAGTACCCGAAATCGAACCAGGGCATTCAATCGCGGATCATCCCTTATAACGACGAATTCAACGGCGGACAGGTCCGCGTGGTGTTCCTGGCGCTGCTGGGGGCGGTGGGATTCGTGCTGCTGATTGCGTGCGCCAATGTGGCGAACCTGCTATTGGCGCGCTCGCTCGGGCGCAGCCGCGAGATTTCCATCCGCACCGCGCTGGGAGCGGGGCGGTGGCGGGTGATCCGCCAATTGCTGGTGGAGAGCGTGATGGTGGGCGTGCTGGGCGGCGCCGCGGGATGGCTGATCGCGATATGGGGGGTGCGGATGTTCGAGCGGGCGGTGGTGGCGATCAACAAGCCCTATTGGATTGTCTTCCGCATGGACTTCACGGTGTTTGCGTACCTGGCTGGGATCTGCCTGGCTACCGGCATCCTGTTCGGGCTGGCGCCGGCACTGCAACTTTCCAAAGTAGACTTGAGCTCGACGCTGAAAGAGGGCGGGCGCGGGGCGAGCGGAGGGACGCAGGCGCGGTACCTTTCCGGCGCGCTGGTGGTGACGGAGGTGGCGCTCTCCATCGTGCTGCTGATCGGGGCGGGCCTGATGATTCGCAGTTTCCTCAATATGTACGGGATGACGGCTGGTTTCGGGGCCGAGCGATTCCTGGTGATGCGCCTGGAACTGCCGAAGGAGAAGTACGCCAACGATGCGGCGCGGGTGAGGTTCTACGAAAGCCTGGAGGAACGGCTGGGCGCGGTGCCGGGCGTGCAATCCGCCGTGGTCACGACGAGCATGCCGATTACGTATGCCGGCAAGTGGAAAGTGGAGATGGAGGGTAAGCCACCGGAGGAGGAAGAGAAGCTGCCGCAGGCCGCGGGGGTGGTGACGAGCCCGGAGTACCTGGCGGCGATCGGGATTCCGGTGGTGCGCGGGCGCGGTTTCACGCGCACGGACGGACTGCCGGGCAAGGAGGCGGCGATTGTGAACCAGCGGTTCGCGGCCAAATACTGGCCGGGCGAAGACCCGTTGGGAAAACGCATGCGCATCCACTGGGGGACGGAGCGAGTGTGGGTGACGGTGGTAGGCGTCAACCGGGATTTCCAGCAGACGCAGCCGGACGCAAGCGAAATCGAGCCGCTCATCTACGTGCCGTACCGGACGAAGCCGGCGGCGGACTACGGGATCATGGTGCGGACGGGCAGGAACCCGAAGACGCTGACGAGCGGAATCCGGGCAGCGATTCAGGGGATCGACAGGAACCTGGCGGTATACGGCGTGCGGACACTGGACGAGCAGTTCGACTTTCAGCGGTGGCCGTACCGGGTGTTCGGAACACTGTTCACCGTGTTTGCGCTGATCGCGCTGGTGCTGAGCTCGGTGGGGCTGTACGCGACGATGGCGTACTCGGTGACGCGGCGCACGCGGGAGATCGGGGTGCGGATGGCGATGGGGGCGTCGACCGGGAACGTGCTGCGGATGGTGCTGTCGCAAGGGTTGCGGCAACTCGGGATCGGGCTGGTGGTTGGCCTGGCGGGCGCGTTTGGCCTGGCGAGGGTATTGAAGACGCTGCTGGTGGGGGTGACGCCGACCGATCCGGCGACGTTCGCGACGATTTCGGGGGTGCTGATCGCGGTAGGGATCTTGGCGTGCTGGCTGCCGGCGCGGGCGGCGATGAAAGTGGACCCGATGGTGGCGCTGCGGTACGAATAGGCGGCGCAGGCTATGGGAGCAGGTTTCGCAAGACGGCGTCCCAGGGCTTGCGATAGGGGCGTTCGAGCATGGCGGAGGCTTCGGGATCGCCGGGAATCTCCTCCTTCACGGGATCCCACCGGAGCTTGCGGCCGAGGCGGAGAGAGAGGTTGGCGAGGTGGCAGGCGGTGGTGGTTTGATGGCCGCCTTCCACATCGGCGATGGGACGCTGGCGGCTCTTCACGCAATCCAGGAAATTGCGCGCGTGCAGGTCGAACTGCTGGGCGCTGGAGCCGGCTTCCTTGATGGCTTCGACCCACGGCTCGGGCTTGACGGCGGCGCGTTCGGGGCCGCCGGTGGGCTGGCCCTGGAAGACGGGGATGGAGTTCGCGGGGTTGGATTTCATGTCGGGGAAGACTTCGAAGCCGGCGCGCGAGACGGTCATGCTGCCCTTGGGGCCGAAGAATTCCAGGCCGGTGCCGGCGCGGCGTCCGGCACTGGCTTCGCGGAAGGAATAGGCGGTGGTGAAGCCCGGATATTCGAAGAGCGCGTCCTGGGTGTCGGGCGTTTCGCCGAGATCCCGGACGGCGAAGCGGCCGCCGGTGGAAGAGACGGCGGAGGGTCCGGCGACGCCCATGACCCAGTGCATGATGTCGATCTCGTGGGCGCCGAGGTTGGTCATCTGGCCGCCGGAGTAATCCCAGAACCAGCGGAAATGGTAGATGCCGCGCAGCGGGTTGTAGGGGCGCGCCGGGGCGGGGCCGAGCCACATATCGTAATCGAAATCGCGCGGCGCCGTGGTATCGGCGGGCGAGCCGAAGCCCGGCATGATGTTGCGGTAGCTGGCGGCGCGGATGCTCATGATCTTGCCGATGTAGCCGGCTTCGAGGAGCTGGCGCGCGTGCTGGTAGTGGAGGCCGGAGCGCTGCTGCGTGCCCACCTGCACGACGCGGTTGTGACGGCGGGCGACGGTGGTCATCCAGCGGCCCTCCTTGACGAAAACGGTGAGCGGCTTTTCGACGTAGACGTCCTTGCCGGCGGCGCAGGCCATCATGGTCATGAGGGCGTGCCAGTGGTCGGGGGTGCAGACGACAATGGCCTGGATGTCCTTGTTGTCGAGCATGCGGCGGAAATCGGAATAGGGTTTGGCGGCGCCGCCGCAGGCAGCGACACCCTGTTCCAGGCGGGGCTGGTAGACATCGCACATGGCGGCGAGGTCGGCGTCCTTCTGATTTTTGAAATCGAAGACGTGCTGAGCGCCGATGAGGCCGTAGCCGATGAAGCCGACCTGGACGCGGTCGTTGGCGCCGAGCAGGCGGCGATAGGAGAGCGCGCCGAGTGCGCTAGCGCCGAGCGCGGCGCGGCGCGTGGGATGCGATAGGTTCACGATGGTCCCCCCTGGTGGCGATGAAGGCTGACGCAATGCAAGTATATCGCGGCAGGCGGGGGCGAAGAGAGCGTGCTACAGATCTTGGGGGCGCAGACCGGTATGCCGGGCAATGCGGGAGAGAATACCGCGGCCCAGTTCGACCGGCCGCGCAAGATCTCGGATGTCCGAGCTTCGAAGCGGATGCACAAGGCGGAGCCTTATGCCACTTGCTATGGTGAATTGGTGAGCGCAGACGAGCAGACGTTTTTTCGGGACCGGCTGAAGGTGCGGACCTTCGGCGACAAGGGCGAAGCTGGCGCGGCGGGCGCGGAGATCGCGGCGGGGATTATGCGGGCCGAGACGGAGCGCGCGGGGCGGGCGGCGGTGGTGTTCGCGTCCGCCGTGTCGCAAGACCCGTTCCTCGCGGCATTGCGCGCGCAGGAGATCGATTGGACGCGCATCACCGCCTTCCACATGGACGAGTATGCGGGGATGAGCGGCGACCATCCGGCGTCGTTCCGGCGCTTTTTGCGGGAGCGTTTGTTCGACCACGTGCCGGTGGCGGCGTTTCACCAACTGGATGGCGAGGCGGCGGACGCGGCGGCGGAGTGCGAACGCTACAGGGCGCTGCTGAAGCAGGCCGAGCCGTGCCTGGTGATCATGGGGATCGGCGAGAACGGGCACCTGGCGTTCATCGATCCGCCGGTGTGCGATTTCAGCGATCCGCGCGATGTGCGGGCGGTGGAGCTCGACGATGTGTGCCGCATGCAGCAGGTGCACGATGGAGCGTTCGCGCGCCTGGAGGACGTGCCGCGGCGCGCGCTCTCGCTGACGGTGCCGTTCTTCCTCGGGGTGCCGCGCGCGTTGGTGTTCGTCAACGGGGAACACAAGAGCGCGGCGGTGCGGGCGGCGCTGGAAGGGCCGGTGGTGGAAGCGTGTCCGGCATCGGTGCTGCGGCGGCATCCTTCGGCGATTTTGTTTTTGGACGCCGCGGCGGCATCGTTGCTGGTAAGAACCGCGCCCGACCCAGAGGGTGCCCCGGCCGCGGCTCCGATTGGCGCATTGCGGCCGGCTCAGGCTACGCTACTTGATTGACAGGAAGCCGCTGACGTTTTCCCACAGTAGTTGCGGGAAGTTCTTGTCGAGGTAGGAGCGGATGGAAACGTAGCACTCGTCGCACTGGTTGGTGGCGGTGAACTCTTCGATCATGCGGTGGCGATCTTCCAGGGTGTAGCGCTGGAACTGCATGGAACACGGCTGCAGCGCGCCATCGGCGGTGACTACCAGAAAGCGCAATCCGGCCTTGCAGCCGGGGGTGCCGTTATTGGCGAAGTACTGGCGCGTGGCTTGCAGTGTGCTGGGCGAGTTGACGATCCAGTTGGTGGAATCGCGGCGCTGTTCCACGCGATCGAGGCGAGCGGTGAGTTCGGCAACCTGTTCGGGCGAGCCGGGGAAGTAATCGCGGCAGCCGGTGCGGCGCGCCGAATAGGCGCTGTAGCAGAGATTCACGCCCCACTCGCGGGCCTTGTCCGCGATGGTTTCGATCTCCCCCAGATTCTCGGTGGTGATGCAACTGTTGAGCACGATATCGTCGTGCCCGAGTTTGGCCAGGCGCGGGATGAGATCTTCCAGATGGCGGTACAGGCCGGGATAGACGCGAAAATCGTCGTGGCGTTCGTCGGGAAAATCCAGGCTGACGGAGAACTGGTCGATACCGGCGGCGCGCAGGGCCAGGTACTTTTTCTCCGTCATGAGGGACCAGTTGGAAACCAGGATGGTGTACGGGACGGTGGCGCCGTTCTTAATGCTGCGCACGATCTCCACCACGTCGTCGCGCATCAGGGGTTCGCCGCCCGAAACCTGCACCACACAGGGGCGCAGAGCCTCCATATAGCGGCGGTAATCGGCCGGTTTGAGATTGCGCGATTCGTCGCGCGGGCCGCCGTGATCGCAGTGTTTGCACCAGCAGGTGCACGCGTCGGTGACCTCAAAAGAGACGACGATGGGGCGCTGGGCGAGCCAGTTCGACGAGCCTCGCCCGATGATCCGGAGGGATTCCTTTAGCGGTACCTTACGCAAGTAGCGATTTTAACATGCGGCGCGCTATGCTCGAAGCGGTGACCAGCGACCGGGAGTTGATTCAAATCGTGGATCTGGCGATGGCCGAAGCGGCGCGTCTGAGCGGCGCGTGGGTGGTGTGCGAGCCGGGCTGCGCGGAGTGCTGCGTGGGGCCGTTTCCGATCACGCAACTGGATGCCTGGCGATTGCGCGCGGGGCTGGCGCAACTGGAGCGGCGCGACGCGGAGCGCGCGGCCAGGGTGCGGCTGCGGGCGCGCGAGTCCAGGGCGCGAATGACGGACTTCCCTGGCGATTTGACCACCGGAATCCTGGACGAGGACGAGGAGGCCGAGGAGCGCTTCGCGGCCCTGCCCGACGAAGGGTACTGCCCGGCGCTGGACCCCGCGACGCTGACCTGCGACCTGTACGAAGCGCGGCCGATTACGTGCCGGATTTTCGGCCCAGCGGTGCGCAGCGGCGGGGATGTGCTGGGCGTCTGCGAACTGAATTATCAGGGCGCCACGGACGAGCAGATCGCGGCGTGCCAGGTGCAGGTGGATCCCGAGGGCCTGGAGGACGCGCTGCTGGACGGGCAGCCGGGGCAGACGGTGGTGGCGTTCGCGTTGATGGGGTAGCCACGACAGGTTCGAAAAACCACCCTGAAGAGTTGGCAGGCGAAAGCGCCTGCCCCACCTTGCCTGGTCCACCATTTTTCATGAAGTTTCGCGGGCGGAACGCCCATCCCAACAGGCCAGGAGGACAGGCCAGGAGGCCTGTCCTACCTCAGCCGCGTCCGATGAAGGGCATGTTGGTGGCCATCACGGTGAGGAATTGCACGTTGGCATCCAAGGGGAGATTCGCCATGTAAAGCACGGCGTCTGCCACGTGCCGGACGTCCATGCGCGGCTCGACCGCGACGCTGCCATTGGCCTGCGGGACGCCGGCCGTCATGCGCTCGGTCATTTCGGTGGCGGCGTTGCCGATGTCGATCTGTCCGCAGGCGATGTGGTGCCGCCGGCAATCGAGTGAAATGCTCCTGGTGAGGCCGGTGATGGCATGTTTGGTGGCGGTGTAGGGCGCGGAGTGCGGGCGGGGCGCGTGCGCGGAGATGGACCCGTTATTGATGATGCGCCCGCCGCCGGGGACCTGCGCCTTCATCATGCGAATGGCTTCCTGGGCGCAGAGGAATGCGCCGGTGAGGTTGACGGCCACCACCCGCAGCCACTGCTCGTAGGCGAGGTCCTCCAGCGGAATGGCCGGTGCGCCGGTGCCCGCGTTGTTGAAGAGAACATCCAGGCGTCCGAATGTTTCCCGGGCTTTGGCGAACAGCGCCTTGACGGAATTGGGGTCGGTGACGTCGGTGGGGACGGCGAGCATCCTGCCGCCCGATGGAGCAGCCGCCGCGGCGGTGCGTTCGAGCGCTTCGGCGCGCCGGCCGGCAAGCACTACCGAATACCCCGCGGACTGTAGTGCCAGGGAAACGGTGCGTCCGATGCCGCTGCCGGCGCCGGTTACGAGGGCGATTTTGTTGTTGTCAGCCATAAGACTACCTTAGTACAGCGGTCTCGCAGTCTGAGGAATCGCTGGCGACGCGGCGTAGTTGGAGCGATTGCTGTTCTGGCCGCTAGGATCTGGACAAATTGGCTGGCGAGGTCCGACATGCCGACTTACCCGTTCAAGGGTCCTCGCCAGTTTCCGGTATCGCCGTTTTCGGCCACGACCGCCGGGAGCAACAGGCAGCGTGCAGACTGTAACCGTATGGGTTACACTAGTGCTGTGGCGATCACCGGCTTCCGGCACAAAGGACTCGAACGCTTCTTCACCACGGGCGCCAAGTCAGGAATTCAAGCGAAGCATGCTGACCGGCTCCGACTGATCTTGGGCCGTTTGAACGTGGCGACGAGCGCCCGAGACATGAATTTGCCTGGTTTGGATCTCCACGAACTCCGCGGTCCGAGAAAGGGTACGTGGGCCGTTAAGGTGAGCGGCAACTGGCGCCTCACATTCGCATATGCCGGAAGAGATGTGGAGCGCGTCGATTACGAGGACTACCATTGAGGTCAATATGAAAATGCATAATCCGCCGCACCCGGGTGAGATTCTCAAGGCACTTTGCCTGGAACCCCTGAATCTGACCATCACCGAAGCTGCGCGATCTCTGGGAATAAGCCGCAAAACGCTATCCAGTATACTTAACGGCCGTGCGGGCATCAGCCCGGAAATGGCCGTGCGTCTCTCCATTGCATTCAATACCAGTGCGGAGAGTTGGCTCAATCAGCAGCTTCAGTATGACCTGTGGCAAGCAGAACGGAGCCGAAAACGGCTGCACGTGACGAGGTTGACCGCCGCTTAGTCCGCGTTTCTCCAAACGACTGATCCTCGCCCCGGAGGCGAGGAAACTTACCAGCGGGCCGGTGTCGAGCAGCCCCGGACCTTTCTTCACCGACCAAAGCCTTCCATGTATTTCTTATTGTCGGCCAGGTCTTTGGGCAGACCCCTGACCGTATCGGCAAGGTCGCGCGCCAAGTCGTAACAGGAGACTTCGCCAGCCGAGGGTTGCTCGCGCAGACCTTTTTCAAGACTTTCCCTCCCCAGCGAGGACTTCGTCACCCGCCTCGCCTTGGCCTCTCGAGCGAGCTGATAGAGGAGCTCATCAGGCAACTTCACTGAGATTGTGCGCATGATCACAGAGTAATACGCGCCGTTCTGCCGCGCAATACCGGTGCCTTAGTTGAATACCACCAATTCGTAATCCAACAACTCGGGGAGAACGATTTCCGAGTAGCCGCCGCGGGTGCGGATCTTGAGGTCCATGGGGTGGCGCACGGCGCGCGCGCTGTGGAAGGCGCCGCGGAGGTCGACGCGGATTTGGCGCATGGGTATGGGCGCGAAGTAGGCCGTCTGCGAATGGCCGGAGAGATTGATCAGGTGGAGTTGGGTGTGGCCCGCCTGCTCCATCAGGGTGACTTCCACCAGGGGGTGGGCGTTGGTCGTCACCTGGCGTTGGGGATAGAGTCGGGCGAGACAATCGCGGAACAGCGCGGCGTGGGCGGGCAGGCTGAGGCGATAGTAGAGCGCGCCCAACTCCCAGGGGAGCCAGGCGACCGTGCCCTCTCCCAGGCTCCGGGTGACGATGGCCGGGGTGATGGTGTCCCGCATATCGACATGCACCTTCTCCGGCGGCCCGATCATGGAGGGCGGCACCAGCGAGAGTGAGAGCGATCCGTCGCCCTCCAAGG
>Ga0182030_10008092_pt1 | contig 21823 bp, 20 predicted proteins | sample 812S3MmetaG_FD_121299 | JGI IMG/M metagenome (GOLD analysis project Ga0182030, IMG submission 121299) | Permafrost microbial communities from Stordalen Mire, Sweden - 812S3M metaG (Illumina Assembly) | ecosystem: Environmental > Terrestrial > Soil > Wetlands > Permafrost | place: Sweden... | reverse complement strand
GCAGCTCGGCGAGCAGCGGCGGGTAGAAGTACGGGTGCACGGCCGGCAGGCGGCCGATCCGCGCGGCTTGCTGGAGGTCGTCGAAGCTGTAGGGGTCCAGCCCTTCGCGGATGGCGATCGCCGCCGCGTGAAAAGGCCCGTAGTCGTTGATGCTGCGGGCGCGCAGGATCTCCAGCACGTCGAAATAGGCGAGGCGCAGGAGCAGGATGGCCCAGGCGATGCGCCGCGCGAAGCTGTTCATCCGCCGCGCGACTGTAGTCGACCTTCGGTCCTCCGTGCTGGATCAACCCGGTGTCCCGGTACTCGTGAGGCTACGGGCTGAACGGCGAGCTATTCGCTCCGACGCACGAGCGCACGCCCAGCGGCTTCGCGCTCGCCGGCCAGACGCTTGTCGCGCCACCGATCGGTCCGCGCCAGATGCCTCGAGAGCAGCACGCAGACCCACATGCGAAAGGGCCGCCACGCGTCGGCCATGCGCTGAAACTCCGGCACCGACGGCGTGGCGACGCCATAGGCCGCCGCCGCGCCATGAAGGACCCGCGGCTCCGCGGTGGGGAGCGCGTCGACCAGGGCCGCGCCTCGATAGAGGATATGGCTCGCCGCCCACGGACCGACGCCTCGCAGCGTCATCAGATCGGCCAGCGCCTCGCGCTCGGGCATCGCGCGCAGGCGCTCCGCCTCGAGACGCCCCTCGCTCGCCGCCCGCGCCACGCCGCGAAGGCGCTCCCGTTTCTCCGCACTCAGCCCCGGCACCTCGCGCAGCTCCGCCAGCACCGCGGGCGAGGGAAACACCCGGTGCGTGCGCCCCCTCAGCGTCACCGTATCGCCGTAGGCCTCGGCCACGGCCCGCTTCACGTTCGCAGCCGTCCGCATGGGCAGACGAGGCGCGATGATGGCCCACGTCGCCGCGTCGTACGGTGAGGCCTTGGCCGCGGTGAAGAACCCGGGAAACTCCGCCTGCAGCTTTCCCACCACCGGATCGCGCTTGCCCACGGCGTGCCAGGCGTCGCCGTCGGCGTGAAGCCCCAGCATGCGTCCGACTTGCGTGGCCACGGCGGCCTCGTCGTCGGTGCCCGCCACCTCCGCCACCAGCGAATGCTCGTCTTCGCGGAGCGTCACCCCCACCGCGTCGAACGTCCCGTCGAGACGAAACGCGAAGGTCAGCTCGTCGGCCGCGGCCGCGGCCATTCCCGCGCCCGGCGTGAACGATGCGTAAAACGATGTCGCCGCTTCCAGCGAGAAGCCGCGCGGCGTGGGGAGAGTCATGGTCCGCATCGCTGTTTCCCTTCGACCCGCACGACGTGCGCGGGCACCCAGGGCATGGTGAGGCGGCGCGAAGACAGCCTTCTGTCAGGTTTGTCCGTTCAACGCCCCCAGCGAACAGGGCTGGATCGACGTCATGGACCGGTTCGACGAGAGCACGCGCGACCGCTTCCCCGCCGATCGCTTCCTGGGCGGGCTGCGTCTGCTGGAGCCCGGCCGTGGGCGTCGCGTGGCTCCGGCCGGCGGTCGTCGGGCAGTGTTCGACGGCCCGTTTCCTCGAGAGCGCGGGCGGCGTGCCGGCCAATCCGGCCGCGTGGTTGACGACCGCGGCGAAGAACCACGCGTGTAGAGGGGTGCCGCGTCGGAGTGTCGGTCAGACCTTGCGCGCCCGCGTCCCCTCGGGGTGCTTGTACCATCCGGGATCCTCGTAGCTCGTGATCCCCTCGCGCACCTTCACCACGGTGAACATGCCGCCCATCTCGATCGGCCCGAAGGGACCCGTGCCGGTCATCATCGGCAACGTGTTCCTCGGGCGGCCCATGTCCATCATGTTCCCCATGCCCGTCGACCCCATCGGCATGTAGCCGGGCAGAACGGCGCGGACCTTCTCCTCGACCTTGCCCTGGTCGACGCCGATCATGTTCGGTAGGTCGTGGCTCATGGCGTTCATCGTGTGGTGCGACTTGTGGCAGTGGAAGATCCAGTCTCCCGGCACGTCCGCGACGAACTCGATGTCGCGCGTGGAACCGACCGCCACGTTGACGGTCGTCTCGCGGTAGCGTGCGCTGGCGGGGACGCGCCCTCCGTCGGTCCCCGTCACCTCGAACTGGAAGCCGTGCAGATGGATGGGGTGGCTATCCATGCTCATGTTGCCCAGACGAATCCGGACGCGTTCGCCCTTTTTCACGACGAGAGGCGCCGTGCCGGGCCAGACGCGGCTGTTGAACGTGAACATGTTGAAGTCGGTCATCACCGCCGGATTGGGCCGCGACGTCCCGGGCGGGATGGCCCACTCGTGGAGCATGATGCAGAAATCCCGGTCGACCCGAAGGGCCTCGGGAGCGCGCGGGTGGACGATGAAGAAACCCATCATGCCGAGCGCCATCTGCACCATCTCGTCGGAGTGCGGGTGGTACATGAGCGTGCCGTTCTGGCGCAGCGTGAACTCGTAGACGTAGGTCTCACCCGGCTCGATGTGTGGCTGGGTCAGCCCGGAGACGCCGTCCATGCCGTTTGGGAGGAGCACGCCGTGCCAGTGCACGCTCGTCCGCTCGGGGAGCCTGTTCGTGACGTAGATGCGCACGCGGTCGCCCTCGACCGCCTCGAGGGTCGGCCCCGGCGTCTGGCCGTTGTAGCCCCAGCAATCGACGATCATGCCGGGAGCGAACTCGCGCTTCACCGGCTCAGCGACGAGCCGGAACGCTTTCGCACCTCCCTCCATCGTCCAGGGCAGCGTAGAGCCGTTGGGGATCACGACGGGCGTGTATGGGCCCGTCGCCCGGGCGGCCCCCGGGTCGGGAGGCTCGGCGAGTGCCTCTTTCTGGCGAAGGAGAACCGCTCCGCCGAGGAGCGCGGCGCCCGAGACCAGTGCTTCCCGTCGTCGAATCATGGGACACCTCCGTGAGGCCAGGGGGCGAGCCGACCGCCCACCGCTCGTTCGAGATCGGAGCGAGCGATCCAGTAGTCACGTACCGTATCGATGTACTCGCGGTACGCCGTCACCTCGCTCTGTTTGGCGAGCAGAAGCTCGTAAGGGCTCATGAGCATGGCGTCGTAGTGCTGCTGGGCGAGCGCGACGATGCGCTCGCGGAGCGGCACGATGACCGTGCGGTAGCGCTCGGCGACGCGACGCGCGGCGACCATGGCGTCTCGCGCCGCGCGCACTTCCGACCGCGCGTCGACGGCGCGCGCCTGAAGCCGTGCCTCGCTCTGCCGCGACAGGGCGTCGAGACGTGCGACGAGCGCCTGCCGCTGGTCGAACAGCGGGAGCTCGATCGCGGCGTTCGGACCGAACGAGTAGTGTCCGTCTGCCAGGCGCGCTGCTTCGAGCCCGACCGTCAGCGAGCCCGTCCAGCGCGTCGAGCGCGCCAGGGACGACACGTGGCCGAGCTCCTCGACCTCCTTGCGCATGGCGCCGAGATCGCTTCGTTGCCCGATCGCGAGCGACTCCAGGTGGTCCAGCGGCAGGTCGCTGGCCGGCAGCTCCGGCAGCCGAGCGGGGACCGTGTATCCGGCGTCCGACCCCCACAACCCCATCAGTCGTGTGAGCTGCTCGCGCGCGCGCAGCACCTCTGCGTCGCCGCGCTCGCGCTCGATCCGCGCCTGTTCGGCCAGGCCTCGCTGCGTCTCGAAATCGAGATCGCTCAAGTTGCCGGCATCATGCTGGGCCGCGGCCAGCCCAGCGGCCGCGTCCGCCGCGTCCGAGACGATGCGGTGCATCGCGGCCGCCTGCTCTGCCCCCTGGAGAGTGAAGTAGGCCGTGCGGACTCGCGCGGCGTGGTCCAGCACCTCGCTGGCCACGCGCATCTCGACTGCCTCGAGGCGCGCTCGCGCGATGGTCTTCCTGGCAGAGAGCATCAGCAGGTCGAGGAAGTCTTCGGCGACGCCGATCACGATGGGCGGCCTGATTGCCTCGATCTCGGCGGGCGGTACACCAACGGAGAGCACGGGGTTGCGCAGCAGGCCGGCTTGCACGAGGTCGGCCTGCCCGATGCTCAGCTCCTCGTAGGTCGCGACGAGCGAGCGATTGCGCAGGAGCGCGACCTCGACCGCGCCGTCGACGTTGAGGTCCTTCGCGAGCAAGTCGCGGAGCGTGCGATCGACCTGGGCATTGGCAGGCGTCGCTTCGTCCCAGCGAAGCCGTTGCCCGCTCCGCTGCTCGACGTCTTGTGCCACGTCATGGAACGCGGACTCGGGCGACGTCGACGCGCACCCCAGGACCCCTACGAGGCACAGCGACGCGATGCGCTTCACGGCATCCCAGGCATCCCGGGCATGCCCGCATGGTGATGCGGGTCCTGCGAAGGAGCGCCCGCGTCCGCTGGGGTCGCGAGCGCAGCTGGTACCGGCGTCGACGACGGCAGCACGTACGGCACCTCCGCAGCACGCGGGTTGGACGGATCATCCGGAGCTCGCGACACGGGCACGGGATCACCCGCGCATCCGGCGAGGGCGACGAGCGAGACGATCGAGGCAACGCGCACGGACCAACCAATAGTGGGCGCCGGACCCGCTGCCAACGCGGCTCCCGGCCCTGAGGGCTCTTTCACGTCGCGAGAGCGCCGCCCGGCGCGCGGGCGTGCCAACATGGCCTCCGATGACGGCGGAGCTCCAGGACGACGAGTTGGCGGAGAGCCGCTACCTCGCCGAGCGAGCGCGGTGGCTGGTGCGGCTCCGGTATCCGGCCGTCGTGAGCATCGGCGTCGCCGCGTGGGCAGGGTGGGCGACGGGCTTCATCCGCGGTCCGCTGAACCTGCTTGCCGTGGGCGGGGCCCTCGCGCTGTACAACACGTGGATGTGGAGCCGTCTGCGGACGCGCGAGGCGGACGCCGGTCTCGCGGGACGCCGATGGCTCATCTTCGAGCAGCTCGTCGTGGACATGGCCGCGCTCGCGCTGCTGCTCGAATTCAGCGGAGGGGTCGAAAACCCCTTCGGAATGCTCTTCGCGCTGTCGGGCGCCATCGGGGCGATGCTTCTGACAGCCCCGCAGGCGGCTGCGCTCGGCGTCATCGGCACGCTGTTTTACGTCGCGATCGCCGTGGGGCAACTGACCGGCGTGCTGGCGCACCACGGCCTCCACGGGCAGTACCAGGCGGGCGGAATCGTGGACCCGCTGTATCGCTCGCCGCGCTTCGTCGGGGGCTACGTGCTCGCGTTCGCGGCGACGCTCACGGGTGTCATCTACCTCGTGCGCTCCGTCACCGAACGCTACCGGCACGCCGAGGCGCTGCGGCGCGAGCAAGAGCGGATCGCCCTGGTGCGCGAGAGGTTCTCGCGCGTCGGTGAGGTCTCGGCGGGGGTCGCCCACGCCGTTCGGAACCCGCTGCACGGTCTCCTCAACTCCGTGGCGCTCTTGCAGCCGAAGGTCGCAGGGGATAGCCGCGCCGAGGAGACTCTGTCGCTGATGGCCGAGGCACTCGGCCGGATCGAGAGCGTTACCGCGCGGTTGCTCTCGCTCACGCACGATGCTCCGCTTCGGATCGTGTGCTGCGATGTGGATGCGCTCGTGCAGGGGACCCTCAAGCTCGTCGCCCCACCCGCCGCGTCGATGGCGACGGTGCGGGCCGAGCTCGGTGCGCCAGGAGAAGCGCAGCTGGATCCCGACCGTTTCACCGAGGCGCTGACCAACGTCGTCGACAACGCGATCCAGGCGTGTCGTGACGGGGGCACTGTGACGGTGCGGACCTCCCTGCAAGAAGCCAGCGTCGCCGTCGACGTCATCGATTCGGGCAAGGGCATTTCCCCCGAGCACCTGAAGAATGTCTTCGATCCGTTCTTCACGACGAAGGCCGTCGGTGAGGGAACGGGCCTCGGCCTCGCCCTGGCCCGGCGCATCGTCGAGGAGCACGGCGGCAGGCTTTCGCTCGGAAGCGAACCGGGGCGGGGTACCGCGGTCCGCATCCTCGTGCCCCGCCACGCGGCCGTCGCGCCGGGAGAAGCTCGATGAGCAGGTCGCTTCGCGTGATGGTCGTGGACGACGAGAAGATCAGCCGCCACACCACCGTCCAGCAGCTCGAACAGGCAGGGTACGCGGCGCTGGCGGCAGAGAACGCGTACGTGGCGCTCGACCGCCTGAGCCAGGGCACGTGGGACGTGGCTCTGGTCGATCTCCGGATGCCCGGGATGGACGGGCTCGCGCTCATGAGGGAGCTGCGATCACGGGATCCGAACATCGAGGTCATCGTCATGACCGCGCATGGCACGGTGCAGACGGCCGTCGCGGCCATGCGCCAGGGCGCGGTCGATTACCTGACGAAGCCATTCTCGTTCGACGAGCTCCACCTTCGGCTCGAGCGCATCGAACAGCTGAGGGATTTCAGGCAAGAGGTCTCACGCCTGCGCGCCATGCTCGGCGAAGGCGCATCGTCTTACGGGATCGTGGGCCGGTCGCCGGCCATGCGCGCGGTCCTGGACCGGATCCCACTCTTCGCGGCGAGCCAGGCGCCGGTCCTCGTGACCGGAGAAACCGGTACGGGCAAGGAGCTCGTCGCACGAGCGGTCCACGAGGCAGGACCGAGGCGAAGCGGCCCGTTCGTGGCCGTGGCGTGTGGCGCCATTCCGACCCACCTGGCAGAGTCCGAGCTGTTCGGGCACGAGAGGGGCGCCTTCACGGGCGCGATCGCGCGTCACCGCGGCGTCTTCGAGCAAGCGACCGGCGGAACGCTGCTCCTCGACGACATCGACGATCTCCCGACCGACATTCAAGTAAAGCTGCTGCGGGTGCTCCAGGAGGGCACGCTGCGGCGGGTCGGCGGCGCCGACGAGGCGACGGTCGACGTCCGCGTGGTGGCGACCACCAAGAAGCGCCTGGACGACGCCGTGCAGGAGGGTCGCTTTCGACAGGATCTCTTCTACCGCTTGCGAGGCCTCGAGATCGTGCTGCCCCCCCTGCGGCAGCGCGACGACGACGTGCTCCTGCTCACGCAACACTTCGTCAACGTCCTCGCTGGAAAGTCCGGTGAGGTCGCCAAGTCCTTCTCCCTCGAAGCCCTGGCGGCCGTGCGCCGCTACGCCTGGCCCGGCAACGTGCGCGAGCTCTGGCGCGTCATCGAGTCGTGCCTGGTCATGTGCCGCGGGCCCGAGGTCGGCGTCGAGCACTTGCCTGCCTTCGTGGCCGAGGGCGAGGCCGCCGCTCGCCATTATGTCCTGCACCTCCAGAACGCCAAGACCGTGCGACTCACCGAGCTGGTCGAGCAGTTCGAAGACGACGTCATTCAGTGGGCGCTCGCGCAGGCGAACGGGCAGCAGGCGCGGGCGGCCGACCTGCTGAGCGTTCCGCGAACGACGCTTCAGAGCAAGCTCGGGCGCCGCAGGGACAAGTGACCGAGCTCGCCGAACCATCGGCGCGGGGTGCCGAGATTTCGGCGCGCGGTCCCAGTCCGACGCCTGCAAGAGCCGGGATCCACGACGCTCACGTCGTGGCGCGACGATTGCTGGCGGAAGCGTCGCGCGAACGAAGCGCGCTCTCGACCGACCATGAGTTGCCCTCGCGCAGCCGTCCACGCCGCCGTTCTGTGCGGACTCCTCGTCGCAGCCGCGTCCGCCCGCGCACAATCCGCTCCGGAGTCTCAGGCAAGCCCGGTCGCGCAGCCAACCACGCTCGACCAGGCAGTGGCTCTGGCCCTCGCTCATCATCCACGTCTCGCTGGCGCCGCCGCACGACAGGACGCCGCCGCCGCACGGGTGGACGAGGCTCGCTCCGGATTCCTTCCGATGGCAGGGCTCAGCGCCCAGCTGAATCGGTCGACCGGCAACACGGCACCCGGGACTTTCTTTCCGACGACCGGTTTCCCGGCCATCGCGGGGCCCGTGCTCGGTCGCACCATCGACGGGGGGACGTGGCAGACCGGGCTGAGCGCCTGGGCTGCCTGGGACGTGCTGTCGTTCGCGCGACAGGCGGCGTCCGTCGACGTCAGCTTGGCGGGGAGCGCGCAAGCCGAGGCGGCCACGGCGGCCCGCCGGCTGGAAGTCGCCTATGGAGCGGCGGACGCCTTCCTGCGGTTGATCGAGGCCGAGCAGGCCGTGAAGTCCGCGCAGGCGAGCGTCGACCGCGCGCAAGTGTTCGCGGCCATGGTCAAGCCCCTCGTCGACCAGAGCTTGCGTCCCGGCGTCGACATCGCGCGTGCCGACGCGGAGCTGTCGGTGGCGCAGACGCAGCTCGCCCGTGCAGAGCAGACGCGCGAGGTTGCTCGGGCTCAGCTGGCGGAGGCCATGGGGTCGACCGCTACGCGCATCACGGCCGTGCCCGGCGCGCTGCTCGGTCCCATCGGTCCGTCCGAGCCTCCGCCAGCGCGCTCACCCGACCGTCATCCGTTCGTGCAAGAGAGCGCCGCCGCGGTCGCCGTGGCGGAGCAGGTGAAACGCAGGGTCGAGGTGCAGTACCTGCCCCGTCTCGACCTGGTCGCGGCGGCGTGGCTGCGCGGCAGTGGCCTGTACGGCAGCCCGGCAGCCGGCCTCGCGCCGGACATCCCGAACTGGGCCGCAGGCGCTGTCGTCACGTGGTCGGTGCTCGACATTCCGACGATCCGCTCCCGTGCCCGCGCTGCCGCTGCGGATCAGGCTTCCGCGAGCGCGCAGCGCGACGAGACGTACCTCGCGGTCGTCTCGGAGCTCCGCTCCGCCTCGGCCCTTCTCGAGGGCGCGACGCGCATCGCCGGGAACACTCCACACGCGCTGGCCTCGGCGCGCGCCGCAGAGCAGCAAGCCGTGGCGCGCTACCAGGCGGCGCTGGCCCCCGCGGTCGACGTCGCGGACGCGGAACGGCTCCTGGCCCAGGCCGAGCTGGACGACGCTCTCGCGCGCATCGAGGTGCGGCGGGCCGAGCTGCTGCTGGCCCGCGCCGCGGGCGACCTGGGGCCGTTCCTCGCGAGCGCGCAGGTCTCGTCGAGGTAGACGATGTGGCTCGTTCGTCTCGCACTCCGCAGACCGTTCACGGTCATCGTCTTCGTCGTGGCGATGATGCTGCTGTCGGTCGTCGCCCTGAGTCGCACGCGGGTCGACATCTTTCCCGATCTCAACATCCCCACCATCTACGTCGCTCAGCCCTACGGCGGCATGAGCCCGCAGCAGATGGAGGGGTTCGTCTCCTACTATTACGAGTACCACTTCCTCTACATCGACGGCATCGAGAGCGTCGAGGCGAAGTCGATCCAGGGGACGGCGCTCCTGCGCCTCAACTTCCACCCGGGCACCGACATGAGCCAGGCGCTCGCGCAGACGATCGCCTACGTCAATCGCGCGAAGGCGTTCATGCCGCCGGGGACCGTGCCGCCGTTCGTCATTCGCTACGACGCCGGCACGTTGCCGGTCGGGTATCTCGTTTTCTCGAGCCCGACGCGCACGCTGTCCGAGATGCAGGACCTCGCGCTCAACCGCGTTCGCCCTGCGTTCGCGACGCTGCCGGGCGTGTCGTCCCCGCCACCCTTCGGCGCCAATCAGCGCACCATCATCCTCAACATCAACCCGCAGAAGCTGCAGGCCTACGGGCGCTCACCCGCCGACGTCGTGCAGGCGCTGACGTCCGGCAACAGCATCCAGCCAGCCGGCAACGCCGATATCGGGACGACCAACACGCTGGTCGCGACGGACTCGACGGTCGTCGACTACCAGAGCCTGCTCGACATCCCGCTGAAGCTGGGGTCGGGCAAGGCCGTGTACATGCGGGACGTCGCCACGATCTCGGATAGCTCCGACATCCTCGCGGGGTACGCCCTACGCAATGGCAAGCGTACTCTCTACATCCCCGTCACCAAGCGCCCCGACGCGTCGACCATCACCGTGGTGGACGAGGTCAAGCAGAGCCTGGGTCGCTTCCAGTCGCTGCTGCCCGACGACGTGCACGTGGACTACGAGCTCGATCAGTCGCTCTACGTGCGGGCAGCGCTGAGCTCCGTACTACGCGAGGCATCGATCGGCGCATTGCTCACGGGGCTGACGCTGCTTCTGTTTCTGCGCGACTGGCGATCGTCGCTCATCGTCGTCGTCACGATCCCGTTCGCGCTCCTCAGCGCCGTGGTGGCGTTGCGCATTGCAGGGCAGACCATCAACATCATGACGCTGGGCGGCCTCGCTCTGGCCGTCGGAGTCCTCGTCGACGAAGGCACGGTGCTTCTCGAGAACATCCACGTGCACCTCGAAGCCGGGGAGACGAAGGCGCGTGCCGTCCTCGCCGCCAGCCGCGAGGTCGCAACGCCGCGCCTTCTCGCGATGCTGAGCGTCTTCGCCGTCTTCTTGCCGTCGTTCTTCATGACGGGGCCGGCACAGTCGCTGTTCTTGCCGCTATCGCTCGCGGTCGGTTTCTCGATGGGCGCGTCCTACGTGCTTTCGAGCACCCTCGTGCCCGTGCTCACCAACTGGATGCTGCGCGAGACGCACGCCGCGCAGTCGGGCGGAGCGGCGACGCCGCGTCCGCAGTCGGCCTTCGCGCGCTTTCGGCAAGGCTTCGACGGGTTGCTGACGCGGGCGATGCGACACCCGGTACTTCTGCTCGGTGGCTATGCGCTTGCCGCGGGGCTCATCCTCGCGCTCGGCGCCCCGCGCCTCGCGCAGGAGATATTTCCATCGTCCGCCTCGAAGCAGTTCCGCCTGCGTATCGATGCGCCGGACGGGACGCGAGTCGCTGTGACCGAGGACTACGTCCGGCGAGCCCTCGTCGCCATCACGCAGGAGGCTGGTGAAGACAACCTCGACCTCAGCCTCGGCTACGTGGGCACCCAGGGCTCGTCGTACCCGATCAATGCCGTGTTCCTTTGGACGAGCGGGCCGCAGCAGGCGATCATCAACATCGGTCTCAAACCAGACAGCCGCCTCGACCTGCGCGAGCTCGAAGAGCGCTTGCGCGCCAGGCTGTCGCGCGACCTGCCCGACTTGCGGTTCTCGTTCGACCCGGGCGACCTCGTCAGCCAGATCCTGAACTTCGGCGCCCCGTCGCAGGCCGAGGTCGCGGTCACCGGGCCTCAGTATGCGGACGCGCAAGGCTACGCGCAGCGCGTGCGCGACCGGCTCGCGAAGGTCGGTGCGCTGCGGGACGTGGAGTTCGAGGAGCCGCTGCACTACCCGACGGTGAACGTGAAGATCGACCGGATGCTGGCCGGTCAGCTCGGCGCGACGGCGAACGACGCGGCCGCAGCCGTGGTCTCGTCGACCGCCTCGAGCCGCTTCATCGCACCCAACTTCTGGCGGGATCCGAGATCGGGCGTCAGCTATCAGGTCCAGGTCGAGGTTCCGCAGCCGCAGATGATCTCGATGGACGACATCGCCAACATCCCGGTTTCGAGCTCGACGGGCGCCACCCCGTTGCTCCGCCAGCTGGCGACCCTGGAGCCAACCACCGTACCGGGTGAGCTCGACCGCAAGAACGGCCTCTGGATGCTGGCGCTGTCGGCGAACGTGGCGACCAGCGATCTCGGGGGCGCAGGCAGCGACATCCGCCGCGCCCTGAACGACGTCGGTGCTGCGCCGAAGGGCGTTACGGCCGACGTCCGCGGTCAGGTCCATGCGCTCCGTCAGATCTTCGGCGAGCTCGCCATCGGCCTGGCCGCCGCGATCGGGGTGATTCTGCTTCTGCTCACGGCGAACTTCCAGTCGCTACGCCTCGCGCTGGTGGTCGTCTCGACGATCCCAGCGGTCGTGGTCGGGGTGGTGCTGATGCTGCTCGTCACGGGCACGTCGCTCAACCTGGAGAGCTTCATGGGGACCATCATGGCCATCGGCGTGGCTGTGGCGAACGCAATCCTGCTCGTCACGTTCGCCGAGCAGAACCGGCGCGGCGGCGCCGACTCGCACGCAGCGGCTCGCGCCGCGGCGACCGAGCGCCTGCGCCCCGTCTTGATGACCAGCATGGCGATGATGGCGGGAATGATCCCGATGGCGGTCGCCATCGGTGAGGGGAGCGAGGAGACCGCGCCCCTCGGACGTGCAGTCATCGGCGGGCTTGCCGTGGCCACGCTCGCCACGCTCTTCCTCTTGCCCACGGTCTTTGGCATCGCGCAGCGGACGGCGGAGACGGGGTCGCGTTCGCTCGATCCGGAGGATCCGGAGAGCCGCTTCAGCCAGCAGCACGCGAAGGCGATGCCATGAGTCGTCGCGCGATCTCCGTGGCGCTCGTCGTGTCCGCTCTGTGCGGGTGCGGCAAGTCGTCCGCGCCTTCGCAACAGACTGCCGCGACGTCTACGGTCGAGACCGTCGCCGTGGCGTCGCGAACGCTGAATACCGTGGACCGCCTCCCTGCCCAGCTTCTCCCGTACGAGACCGTCGACGTCTATCCGAAGGTGACCGGCTTTCTCGAGGAGATCCGTGTCGACGTCGGCTCGCGGGTCAGCAAGGGGGACCTGCTGATGCGCCTCTCCGCGCCCGAGCTCCTGGCGCAGAAGGCGCACGCGAACGCCGGGCTCCAGTCCGCAGAATCGCAGCTCACGAGCGCGCGCGCCAAGCTGGCCTCCGACGACGGGACCTACCGCCACCTGGCGGCGGCGGCACAGACTCCCGGGGTCGTCGCTGCCAACGACCTCGCGGTGGCCGAGCAGACGGTCGAGGCGGACAAAGGGGGGGTCGGCGCTGCGGAGCACAATGTCGCGGCGGCACGCGACGGGCTGCGTGAGGTGGCGCAGATGGAGTCGTATCTGAACATCTACGCGCCCTTCAGTGGGACCGTCACGCGGCGGAACCTGCATCCCGGCGCGCTCGTCGGGCCCGCATCGGGTCAATCCGGAGCAATCCCGATCATCCAGCTCGTCGACACGGAGCGTCTGCGCATGGTCGTGCCGGTCCCCGAGGCGGAGGTCGGCACGATGCAGCTCGGGCAGCAGGTGGCCTTCAGCGTACCCGCCTATCTGGGTGAGAAGTTCTACGCCCCGATCGCACGCATTTCGCACGACATCGACGTGCAGACCCGCACCATGCATGTCGAGCTCGACGTGCAGAGCCAGGACCAGAAGCTCTCGCCGGGTAGTTTTGCCAGCGTCACATGGCCCGTGGCGCGCAGCTATCCGACCCTGTTCGTGCCGGTCTCGGCGGTGACGACGGACCAGCAACGGACGTTCGTGATCCGGGTCGCGGACGGTGCGGCCGAGTGGGTCACCGTCCAGACCGGGCACAGCGCGGACAAAGAGATCGAGGTGGTGGGCGAGCTTCATGCGGGCGATGAGGTCGTCCGCATCGCCACCGACTCCATCCGTAGCGGAGACAAGGTCAGCCAGCGTCAGGCGACTGACGGTGGGAAAGGCGCCAACTGACCTCCTCGTTCGGTGTGACGTCGTCGACGTGGGCGACGTTCGGGTGCTCAGAGCGAGGTCCAGTGAGAATGATCACGTTGGTCCCCGCTCGCGTCGCATAGTGCGCCGATGCGCCCCTTCGTCGCCCTGACCGCGGTCGGCGGCCTCTTTCGTCAGGGAACCACCCGCTCGCGCACCACCGCCCCGGCCTCGGATACGCCGGAGAGCAGGACGTAGTCCACGCCGAACAGCTTCTGCTGCACGAAGACGCTCGCCACGTGAGCCGGTACACCCGCGATCGTGGCCCCGACCCAGGATGCGCAGCGGCCGTCGGCCGCGCGCAACGTGTGGACCGTGAACGTGCGGGTGGGCATGCCGCGCAGCGCGATCTGAATGGTCTCCCCGGCGACCTCCTGGTACTCGAGGCCGAGCACACGTTGCTCGCTGTCGCTGAGTGGCTCGGTCACGAGCGGGCCGCGCTCGAGCATGCGCCAGTAAGGACGGACCGGCGACTGCCCGGCCGGCGCGCACGCTTCATCCACGCGCGCGGCGTAGTGAACCTGGTTCTTGTTGCTGCTCTTGGCGATGACGAGGACGTCCGGAAGCTCGGAAAGCTGCGCAGCGTGCGCGGTGCCGGATGGCGATGCCGCGAATCCGGCCAGCAGCGCTGCCGACAGAGCGTGGACGAAGGGTACGAGATGGCCGCGCGAAACGGATCAGCTCGGGACCAAGCTGTGTCTCCGATCCCGAGGCTATTTCGCCAAGGCGACGATGGGCCGGGGAAACCGTTGCGCAGCTCGCGGTCGTCGCTCAAAGTGGGCGTGGTGCAGCATCCTGCGTGGCACCTCGGGGGTCTGCTCGCCGTCATGACGGGTTGCTCCTCGTCGTCGCGCGGCGAGGCGACCGACGCAGGAGGAGCCGCGGTGGCCGAGGCAGGGGGCGATGCCGTCGCCGACGTCGCAGCCGAAGCGCCCCACCTGGCGCCGCCCGTGGATCCGGGCGGACCCTGGCCGATGTTCGGGCACGACTCGATGCACTGGCGCCGCGGCGGCGCAACTGGACCACACGCAGGCACCCCGAAGTGGACGTTCACTACGGCGGGGGCGATTCAGTCTTCTCCCGCCATCGCCGCGGACGGCACCATCTACGTCGGGTCGAACGACAAGTCGGTGTACGCGCTGGCGCCCGACGGCACCAAGAAGTGGTCCTACGCCACGGGCGGCAGCGTGCAGTCGTCGCCCGCCATCGGCCCAGACGGGACGGTCTACGTCGGCTCGCGTGACGGAAGCGTCTACGCGCTCGCACCCGACGGCACCCTGCGCTGGACGTTCGCCACGATGGCCGGGATCACGTCGTCGCCCGCGATCGGTCCCGATGGCAGCGTGTTCATCGGCTCCGAGGACAAGAACATCTACGCCCTGAAGCCGGACGGCACGACGAAGTGGACCACCGCGGCGCACTACTGGGTGTACTCGTCGCCGGCCCTCACACCGACCGGGATGCTCTACGTCGGCTCGTTCGACAGCCAGCTATACGCGCTCGGCCCCGACGGCTCCATCGCATGGTCCCTCGCGACAGGTGACTCGATCTACTCGTCGCCGGCGATCGCATCGGACGGTACGATCTACGTCGGCTCGTACGACCACTATCTCTACGCGGTCGCACCGGACGGCACCGTGCGCTGGAAGACGCTCATCGCGGCGCTGACCTTCGACACCGGCATCGAGTCCTCCGCGGCGGTCGCTCCGGATGGCACGATCTACGTCGGCTCGTTCGACAGCAACCTTTATGCGCTCGATCCCGCCGGAAACGTCAAGTGGACGGCGCCGACGGGCGGGTGGGTCCGCTCGTCTCCGTCCATCGGTGCCGACGGCGCCGTCTACTTTGGCTCGTGGGACGGGAGCATCGACGCCGTCGCCGCGGACGGAAGCCCGCTCTGGTCGTACAAGACCGGCGGGACCGTGAGCTCGTCGGCGGCCATCGGAGCCGATGGGACCGTATTCATCGGCTCCTTCGATCAGAAGCTATACGCCTTCTCGCCATGACCCCGCGGATTCGGGGTCCCCGGAAACGACCCGCCTCGAGCTCATGGCTACTCCTTCGCTGACGAGCGTCAGCGGCGTACCTCGGCGACGGGCGTTCCCTTGCACCACTCGATCCGTCGCCGTCGACCGGCCGCGCGGGGAGCGCCCTCTCCCTTCGAGAGCGCTCCCCGTGGCCGCTACGGCGTGACTACCGCCTCAGGACGTCGCCGCGTTCAGCTGTGCGGCGGTGTCCCCCCCGTGGGCGTCGGGGTCGGCGTCGCGCTCGGCGCCGGCACACCTGCGCCGCCGCTCGGGCCCGCCGCGTTTCCCGTCGTGACCGGCACCGCCGGTCCCGCCGTCATCGGCGTGATGACGACGCCGGTGACGTTGCCCACGATGTCCTTCTTCTGCTTGCTGCCCTTGGTCCCGCGCGCCGTGCGCGTCGCCTTGGCCTTCGCCACCGCGGCCGTCTTCACCGCGGTCGTCTTGACGGGCGCCTTCAGGGGCGCGATCCCGAACTTGAGCAGCGGCGTCCCGGACTTGCCGAACTTCCCTTGCAGGATGCTCGTCAGTCCGACGCGGACGGGAGCCACCATCTGCTCCATCGCCCGCTCCGCCTGCACGTCGCTGCGCCACACGGCGTTGCTGCTCTTCGTCGCCTCGGCGGCCGCGACGAACTGCTGGAACATCGCGATCAGCTGGTCGCGGGTCATGACGCCCGCGGCCAGCGCGAACGGATCCCCCGGCTGGAAGTACGCCAGGAGGCCCGCGATGAGGGACAGGTAGGCGGTCTGGAGGTCGACCGTAGTCCCTTTGTTGCTGCCGTTCGCGACGCTGGTGATGGCAGGCGTCGCCGGATCGGCGGTCGGCGGCGGCGGCGTCGCCGCCGGCGTCGGAGTGGCCGCGGGGATTGCCGCGGCGTTTGCTGCAGGAGTAGCTGCGATCTTCTTCTTGTCGGTCGGCAAGGTGGTGCGTGTCTTTCTTGGGTTTGGGACGTCTCGTAAGCAGATCAAGTCGTGAACGAAGTCGTGAGCGAGCCGGCGCCCCGGCGACGCGCCGGAGCGAGTGGCTCTCACTCAAGGGGCTCTGCACCCCCAATCGGACCCATACGGACCTATTCGGCCCCATACGGACCCGAAGCGTCATCCGCTTCCCGAGGTGGCGAGGGTCCGGAGAGCTCCGCGTCTCTCTGCCCCTCACCCGGTTAAGCGACATCCCCCGGATTTCCGGCCGACCTTCGTGTCGTTTGGTCGCAGGATGTGGGCCACGTGCGGCGGCCCTTGCCGTTCGCATGCGCCGTTCCCGCTCGACGTCACGTCGTCGCCGCCGAGTGGCCGGAGCCTGCGCCGCTGGAATGGAGGTGGGACGCGTAGAGGAACGGGCAGCAGGACGAGTGGAGCGGGGCGGAGCGGGAGATGAGGGGGAGGGTCGGCGAGGAGACGAGACCGGACGGCGAGAGAGACGCAGGGCACGCGCGGAAGTCCGGGCTCGACGCGGAGCAGGACGAAAGGCGCGCCGCAGAAGGTGGATCCCTCGCGGAGAAGAACGGCTTGCGGGCCGAGAGAAGCGCACTTCCGGGCGAGGAAAGAGCATCTCAGCGCGAGGGACGCGGACTTCTGGCGGTGGAAAGTCGTTTCGACGGCGAGTGAGGTGCATTCGACGGCGTGAAGAGCGCGTTTGTCGCGGAGTGAGGCGGTCCTCACGCGCAGAAAGGTGATCCGCTGGGCGTTCCAACTGGTTTCGACGCGCAGAAAACGATGTTCGCCGTCGTGAAGAGAAGGTTCGCCAGCGTGAGGAACGGGTTCGCCGTCGTGTAGAGAAGGTTCGCCGAGGTGAGGATTGGGTTCGACGCGTGGAGAAGCAGGTTACTGGGCGGCGAAACGGGGTTTGACGGCGAAGAAAGAAGGTCCCTCGGCGTGGAGGCCGGGTTTTACGGGCCGTGAGGCGGGTTGGTGGCGCAGCGGAGAGGACTTGTGGGCGGCGAACATGGTTCACAGGGCGGCGAACATGGTTCACAGGGCCGCGAACATGGTTCACTGAGCGGCGAAGGCGGTCTTGTCGGCGGCGAACCGAAGTCACAGGGCGGCGAACATGGGTTGCAGTGGAGCGAAGGGGGATCTGTGAGCGGCGAAGATGGTTGGGCGGGCTCTCCGTGCGTGCGGGTGACGGAGCACGACGCGCACGTGGCCGACGAGCGGTGGGTGAAGGAGCTCGCCACGATGCCGAGGCCGCCGGCGCCCATCCCGGGCTACGACGAGGTGAAGGACGAGATGATGTAGCAGGCGGCGGTCGAGGGGCTCGAGCGAGCACGGAGGCAGTGGCTGGGCGAGCTGCGGCGCGGGGTCTACGTCGAGAGGCGGCTCCGGAGCCGCGCGTCCTCCTCCGCGCGCTGGGCGGCGGCGGCAACCCCGAACGGCGTCGCTGCCGACGAGCAGGTGCACCGGCGGCTGCTTCTCGACCTCTCACGTGAAGATCCGTCCCCCGTCCACCGCGTCCTGCACGAGCGACGCGAAGTCCGCGGCTACCGGAACGAGCCGGTCCGCGACGCTGCGCGTGACGTGCTGCCGCGCGAACAGGATCATCGCGAACAGCATGCCTCCACGAACGGTACCGCCGACACCCAGGACCGTGCGCACGTCGTGCTCGTGGACGAACTCCCGGGACGGAATCGTCAGCCGTCCGCGAGCGTCGACGCTCGTGCGGGCGTCGAAGACGTAGAACGTCCCGGTCGTGCCCGTACCGCAGACCCATGTGGCGTTGCCCTCGGGTCGCGGTCGGAGCTCCGCTCCCAGATCGCCCAGGAGCGAGGAAATCATGGGCACCGAGGCGACGTAAGCCGGGCTCGCCAGCGGCACGGCCCGGTGGTCGAGTGATCGGTGACGCTCGTTCCACGCAGGCCAGGTGCCTCGCGTCGCCATCAGGGCGAGCACCTGGGAGTCTTCGGCGAGCGTGTGGCCTGCCTGCGCCGCGCGCGCACGGGCGTACGCCAGCTCGGCGGCCGGCAACGCGCCGGCAGGCACGACGGCGAAAACGCGCGCCAGAACCACGGCCGCGCCGAGCGAGGTGTACACGACGTCCGTCCAGATGCGCGCAGCCGATTCGAGCGTGGCTTGCTCGGGCTGGATTCGACCGTGCAAGGCCTGCCGAAGCGCCTCCACCAAGTCGGCATCGGTCGAGCCCAGGTGAGTCCAGCGGGCCGAGTGGACCACGTGACCAGTATACTAGAAGAGCAGCCACTCGAGACCTGCGCTCTGGACTGCTCGCGCCGCCATGTTCGGGCTGGCTGAGCGGTGTCCATCGGTGTGCCTTCGCGGCTACAGCTCCGCGAGTACGATCAGCGTTGCCTTTACACGCTACGTCGGACTGCCGCCGACGCACTACGTACGCAAGAATGCCGAATCGCCGCGCTCGTAGCTGCCGGCGGTGCGAGCCAGGCGGGCGAACGCCCCCACCCAAGCCGACCGGCCCTGCGCAGTGTCCCGGGACGCTCCGGGACATAGCCCGCGGTCCCCCGCTTTCGCGGCGCGGCCCCGAACGGCCCGCCGCCGTGACTAGAGAATGTAGAGACGGCACAGCGCGGGATCGGTGAGCACCTCGAAGGTCTCCCCGCACTTGACGCAGCGAAATGAGACCTTCGTCGGTACCGAGGTCCCGCCCCAGAGCAGGTAGAGGAGCCGGACGAAGCTGTACGCTCGATCGGCCACGCAGAACTTGCTCTCCGCGTTTGTGCCGCAGTGGCACGACGGCAGCGCGTCGTCGGGCTCGTCTGGTGCGGGCGGATGCTTGATAGGAGCGGACTGAGTCATGGCGATTCCTTCGGGGTTCATCGGATCCTCCGCTCCTAACGCCACTCCGTTCTGCGTTCTCGCTGGCGAGCCGATCGGCCCGCTCGATGGCGGCCACGAGGCACTGCCAAGCGGGTCGTCCACAGGCTCCTCGGTTCTCACCTAGGGTCGCCGGGGAGATCGTCAAGCATGCTTCGATGGGAACCAGCCAAAAACAAGCGGAAATCAGTGGAGGCGCCGGGAATCGAACCCTAGAAGCGGGCATTTCGCATGCAGGCGATGTGGCTCGTCTTTCGTCGATAGGGGTCGAGGATCGTGGGGGATTTCCGTCGAACGGCTGTCCCCTGGCGTCTCCGCCGTTGCCCTCGGATCCACCTGGTTCTTGGAGAAGATTGTGGAGACGGCATGGCGCTCGTGGCCGTGAGCTTCCTGGCTACGCCGGTTCGGGGTCGAGGGGTCTGGGGTCGCCACCCATGGCATCGACGAGGTGCGCCACGAGCGCGTCGCGATCGACCGTACCCGCGGCCATCCCCTCGAAGATGGCGAGCCACCTGTCGTGCTCGAGCACCAGCACGACCCCGTTCACTTCGAGAAAGGTGACGAGCGCGTAAAATGCCGCGCGCTTGTTGCCATCGAGGAAGGGGTGGTTCTTGGCGATGCCGTACGTGAGCGCGGCGGCCAGCTCCGCGAGAGAGCGGTAGTACCCCGCGCGCGGCGCCATGACCGCCGATTCCAAGAGGCCAGCGTCCCTGACGCCAGCCAGCCCTCCGCCGACCGCCAGGCCCTCGGCGTGGCCGCGCTCCACGTGGCGAACCTCCAGGAAGAAGACGTCGCTGAGCTTCAAAGGACCCGCGACAGCGTCCAGCGACCCTACTTGCCGAGGTCCTTCACGAGCTGCCGATGGTCGCGGGTCGCTCGCTCGACGGCCTCGTCCACGGCCTCGTCGCTCGCCACGCGATCGGCGGCCGGGCGATCGTCGGCCTTGCGAGCGCGACGAGGCTCGACTGGGCGGACGGGGAACGCGGCCATGACTCCAAGGTAACCTCGTTGACCGTCGCATGCCAGTCGGTCCCGCTTCCCACGGGGTTCCAGTCGTTGCTTACAGCCCCCCCCGCGTCGGCGCGCGCAACGACCGTCGCATGCCAGTCGGTCCCGCTTCCCACGGGGTTCCAGTCGTTGCTCACAGCCCCCCCGCGTCGGCGCGCGCAACCTCCGCCTCCCGCGCCGCGGCGACACCGTGGTCGCCGGCCTCGCCATCCAGGCGAGTAGGCGGCGGTAGACGGGCGGCGCGTTCAACCGGCGCGTCGGTCCGGACCGCGCTCGTCGCCGAGACCGAGGCGGGCCTCACCTTGCTCATCCTCGATGCGCTGCGGGCGGGGGTCGAGGGACAGAGGGCGCTCGCCGCACACCTCAAGTGCCCCATTCCGGACATCCGCTCGGCCTACAAGCGCATCAAGCGCCGGCTGCTGGCGCTCCGGGAGAAGAAGGGAGGACCACGGTGAGCGACAAGCCGCCGCCCCCGGAGCGTCCGCTCGCCGAGATCCTCGACGAGGTGCTCGCCCACGAGGAGATCGAAGAGCTCATGGCCGTCGACCGGGCCGAGCGCCGGAAGGACCTCGTCGCCAAGGGCTACGACCCGGCGCGGCTGAAGGCCCGCATCGACGCGGCGCGCGCGGCGGCGTACGCGAAGCCGGCGGCGCCGGCCGAGCCCGCGAAGGCCGCGAAGGTCGTCGACCTGTCGGCGGCGCGCGCGAAGAAGGCCGTCGCCACGACGCGGTGGGGCCTCTTCGTCGCCGCCGCCGCCGTGGCCCTCCTCGTCGGCGGGGGCGGGGCACAGTACGCGGCGACGCGGATGCCGCCGACCACCGTGACCTATGCGACGGTGGGGAGCCCTCCTTCGCCGTGGGAGCTGGCGGCTCCGGCGCGACGGCGCGCCCTTCGCGCGTGCGCCCTGGGGTATTACGGCGAGTGCCAGTGACCTTCTCGACGAAGCGCAGAAGATTGACCCGGAGGGGGAGAACAATGCGCAGGTCCAGGAGGCTCGTGCGGCGATTGGGAGCTCCCATCCGGAGCCTCGCTACGTCAAGCCGCCGTTGGGCCCCGGGGAAAGGCGGCTCCAGCGGCACCCTTGATGCGCATGGCCGGTACCTTTCGGCCGAGCAGAGCGCTGATGCGACGGAGGAGCGGGACTATGCAGGCATATAGTCGCGTCGGCGCGACGGACAATGGGGCTTGTCCCGCGCGCCATCGCGGGGATAGGGCGCATGGTCGCGCCGGACGGGAGCAAAGGTCGGGGCCAAAGCAGGCAAAGGTCGCGGCATCCGGACGGAGGATGGTCCTGGCCCGGCGCAGAGTCGCGCTGGTGCGACGAAGGACGGCGTCATCCCGATGCATGGTCGCGCCGGCGCGACGAGTCGACGCGGCCAATGATGCCAAATGTCCCGGGGATGCGAGCGCATGGTTGCGCCGGCGCGACGGACAAGGGGGGCTGTCCGTCGGGATGGCACGGGGATACGGATGCATGGTTGGGGGAGACGGCTCGGGTGCGGCGAGCAGGTGGCGGTAGAGGGGTGGCGCGCTCAAGCGGCGCGTCCCAGAAGGGAAGGGTTTTGAACCATCCAGTCACACTGGAAGGCCGTCCCATTTGGCCTTCCTCGGAGGCATCGACATCGACCCGAACCGCGCCTTCCCGATGGGGTCTTGGTGGCCGAGAAGATGACTCCCGCTGCCGTCGAGTTGTCGGTCGAGATTCGGAAGGAGATCGAGGCTCGGTACGACGAGACGGATCAGCTTCGATGTCGCGCGATCGAGAGAGCTCTGG